>Ga0224534_1000031_pt1 | contig 95613 bp, 60 predicted proteins | sample 714E12024metaG_FD_172012 | JGI IMG/M metagenome (GOLD analysis project Ga0224534, IMG submission 172012) | Peat soil microbial communities from Stordalen Mire, Sweden - 717 E1 20-24 | ecosystem: Environmental > Terrestrial > Soil > Wetlands > Peat | place: Sweden: Norrbotten County, Stordalen... | reverse complement strand
TCCAGGCTCAGTTGCTCGGCTTCGTGCATGTTGATGGTCAATCCTCAGCATGCCATCCGCTCCAGGCTCATCTTGTGTTGGAATCCCACCTCCCCTTCAGGCTCATCTTGTATTGGACAAGACTGCCCATTCCACGCATCTTACCAACGTGTTACTCTCGAACCCGGAGACGAACACTGCCGTGAAACCGATTACCAAGCTTCTGCATTTGACCGTCCTGATCGTGCTGGGAAACTCCCTGCTGCTGGCCGCCGATCGCGGCACGCTGGTTCGCGAGGCCGTCATCTACCTGTCTCCCGACACAACCTCCAGCAAGCTCGGCCAGGCCGAACGTGGACGCGAACTGATTCTCCTCGACAAGAGCCACAACTGGCTGCACGTCGAAGCTCTGCTCGGCTTCGCGAAACCTCCCGACCCCAGCTTCGTTACCGACGAAGACGAAGAGGGCAAGACCATCAGCGGCTGGGTGCTCGATACCGGAGTGGTCTGGGCGTCCACGCCGAACGGCGACCGTATTCTGTTCGGCGCCGCCGCCGATTCTGAAGACGAGGCCAGCCGCCGCCACGGACGCCGCGGCGCGGCGCAGGACGCCTTGCGTCTCTATCACCGCGTCTACGATCTCTTCCCTGCCGCTCCCCTCGCCGCCGAAGCCCTCTACCGCGCCGCCGACATTCAATGGCAGATCGATAAATCGGACATGCAGTCCCGGCCCTCCGCGCGCGAAAAAGACCCCAACCTTCGCGAAGGCATCGACGAGCAGTCCATGAAGCAGGTGATGAAAAAGTTTCCCGACACAAGGTGGGCCCAACTCGCCGCCTTCCACCTGCTCGACAACAAACTCTGCGGAGACTGGCAGGGCTCTTCCAAGTGCCCCGACAAGGAAGCCGACCTCTACGAAAAATACGTAAAAGAACACCCCGAATCGCCGGCCGCTCCCGAGGCGTTGTACAACGCCGCTTCTCGCCGGGCCGCGCTGATCGAGATTTATAAGACAGAAGAACAGCCGAAGAAGTCCGACCAGTCAAAGAATTTGGCGATCTCGCTGGCTCAGCAGTTAATCTCCAAGTATCCGCAAAGCGACTGGTCGTCCCGCGCGCAAACCCTGCTCTTCCTGGTGCAGCAAGGAGTGCCGACGTACGGGAACGCGATTCAGTAGGTGCTCATTTTTGTCCGATGGCGCGATGGAGTTCCGCTTTCGCGAGCCAAACAGTCGAAGGCAGCGGCGTGAGCGATGAGTGCGAAATCCAGGTTTGTGCCCCAGGCAAGTCACGGCCTTATGTGTTTCGTATCACAGAGAAGCTCTGAAATGATCGTAGGGTATGGACGCTCACTGCGGCAGGGGTGCGCGGCGAATCACCGGAGCCAAAACCCTTGTTTTTTGCTGTGATTGATCTCGAAGTCGCGACGCCAAAGCAACGGCGGCGAGAGGGCGGGATGTGAGGGACATCACACTGGCATGTATCTGGCAGCACAGCCAAACGTTTCCCCCAGACGGACACTGACGGCATACGAGGCCGGCTCAACTGGCTCGTATCTTGCGCACGACGATCGCACAAGATAACTGCGCAAGACGCGACCGCCGCAAGCGAGCCGAGCCACCATACGAGCTTGTTACAGGAGGCTGGTTCATGCTCTCGCCATACGGAATGGAGATTGTAGAAAGCTGCATTACATGCAAGCTGCGCGTGGATCGCATCTTCTGCGATCTGCCTCCCGCCGCGCTGCAGACATTTGAAAACATTAAGTACGCGACCGCGTACCCCCAAGGGGCCGTGCTGTTTGTCGAGGGGCAGATGCCACGCGGCATCTTCGTGCTCTGCAAAGGCAGTGTAAAGCTCTCCATTAACTCGCCTAGCGGCAGAACGATCATTGTGAAACTTGCCGAGCCCGGGGAGGTGCTGGGGTTGAGCGCCGCCATCTCCGGCAAACCTTACGAAGTAACGGCGGAGACGGTTGATCCCTGTCAGATCAATTTCGTCAAGCGAGATGACTTTCTTCGGTTCCTGAAGGATGATGTGGAGGCCTGCTTCAAAGTGGCCGAGCAGTTAAGCGAAAAGTATCACAATGCTTGTAAGGAAGCGGGTTCGCTGGGACTGTCGCACTCCGCCGCCGAGAAACTGGCTAAGTTGCTTCTGGAATGGAGCTCCAAGAACGGAGAAACCGCCAAAGCGGAGCCCCGGCTAAAGCTCAGGCTTACCCACGAGGAAATCGCGCAGATGATCGGAACTTCGCGCGAGACGGTTACCCGGCTGTTTGCGGAACTGAAGAAGCGTCAGATCTTGCAGTCGAAAGGCTCGTCTCTGGTGATTCGCAACACGGCGGCGCTGCGCGAGCTCGCAAATCACAACTGACCGTGCCTTCCGCGCCAGTGGCTTCGATAAGGGCCGGCGGAACGGCGTGCCCGAGACCCGCATGAGAAACCCGATTCCATCGCAATATCCACATTCAAAAAGATTTAAGTCTCGTGACCTAAATCACAACTTCCAGTGATGATAGTCACCGCTGGGCGACGCATTCTCTTCTATGGTTGCGCCTAGAGTGGGCGTCAGAGTCCCGGTTCAAGTAGGGAGGCAAACCGCACATGGCTTCGCTAAATGGCGACGGGCAGCATTCCAATCAAGCGCACCAAAACAAGCCACGATTGATTTTCTGGGAGTTGACCAAAGGGTGCAATCTCCGCTGCATCCATTGCCGGGCCAGCGCTACAGAGCTGAGCGCTCCTTCCGATCTCTCCACCGAAGCGGCGCGCGATATCATCGATCAGATTGCCGCCGTGTCCACTCCCATCCTGGTGCTGAGCGGCGGCGAACCGCTTTTCCGTTCCGATATTTTCCAGTTGGCGCGTTATGGCACGGACAAAGGTCTGCGCGTGGCGCTGGCCACGAATGGCACGCTGGTGACCAAGCACGTCGCGCGCATGATCGTCGATAGCGGCGTGCAGCGCGTTGCCATTAGCCTGGACGGCGCGGATGCGCTTACCCACGATAGTTTCCGCGGCATTCCCGGCGCATTCGAAGCCGCCATCGCCGGGTTTCGTAATCTGAAGAATCTGGGCATGTCGGTGCAGATCAACACGACCATCGCCCGCCACAATGCCCATCAGCTCCCGCAGGTGCTCGAACTGGCGAAGTCGCTCGGAGCGGACGCGCTGCACACATTCCTGTTGGTGCCCGTGGGTTGCGGTGTGGATATCGCCGCCGAACAGATGGTTCGTCCGGAAGAGTACGAACAGATGCTGAACTGGTTCTACGATCGCTCGCTCGAAGGTGGCATCGAGATGAAGGCGACCTGCGCGCCGCACTACTTCCGCGTGGTTCGCCAACGGCGAGTTGCGGAGCACCGTTCCGCGGCTGCGGCCGCTCAAGCTGCACAGCCAGTACTTGAAGCGGTGCCGGGTTCGCAGAGTACCGGAAGAAGTATCGGCCCCACGGAGATGGCGATGCCCGGCTCGACCGGCATCGAGCTGAAGGCTCATGGGATGGGACGGACGAGTGTTGGACAACCCGTGGGACATCCTGGAACTCATCCTTCCGACATGAACGCCATGACCAAGGGATGCCTGGCCGGAACCGCAGTGTGTTTCATCTCTCATCAGGGCGAGGTCTATCCCTGCGGATATTTACCTGCACTGGCCGGAGATCTAAGAAAGCAGCCCTTCGCCGAGATCTGGGAAAATTCCGTGGTGTTCAACCAACTGCGCGACACCAACAACCTGCAGGGGAAATGCGGATGCTGCGAGTTCCGCAACATTTGCATGGGTTGCCGCGCGCGGGCTTTTGCCGCTACCGGCAACTATCTCGATGAGGAGCCGTCCTGCGTCTACCAGCCGCAGGCAAAAGGCTTGAAAAAAGAGAAAGACATCACGCCGGCGGAAGTTGGACGCTAAGAAAAGCGCCGTTGGCCTTTAGCTCTTAGCTTTTGGCTAGAAGCCAAAAGCTAAGAGCCAAGAGCGATTTTTTCCGTCGCCTCCGTGTCTCCGTGGTGAATCTCCTTACGGGGCCAAATGACACGCGACCAGCGTGATATCCCGCAATCCGACCCTGCCGGTCCCGCTTCCCTTCTCATCTAAATTGCTCTAACTAACTGAAACGAAAACGAATCTCCGCTCTGCCGCGGAATCTTCTTTGGCATCCTGTGTGCTTTTCCTATCGTAGGTCGGCAGGAGAAGAAGCGTTGGAACCCACTCTCATGGTGGTTGGCCTGAACTATCGCACCGCCCCAGTGGCCGTGCGGGAGCGTTTCTGGATCGGCGAAAACCGGCGCTACGAAGCCCTGGTGCAGTTGTCGCGGGCGGAAGGCATCGAAGAAGTCATTGTAATGGCCACCTGTAACCGCACTGAGTTTTGGCTGTGGGCCAACGATGTCACGCTGGCAGCCAACTCGGTGATGCGGCTCCTGGGCTCCGAATATGGCCTCAAGCTGTGCGAGTGGAAGCACTTCTATCGTTTGCTGGATGAAGGCGCGCTCCTGCATATCTTCCGCGTCGCATCCAGCCTCGACTCCATGGTGGTCGGCGAGCCTCAGGTCGTTTCCCAGGTGAACGAGGCTTGGAAGCAGGCGCAGAAGGTGGGGGCAACCGGCCGATTCCTCGATGCTGTGTTGCAAAAGGCGCTCACAGTCTCTGAGCGCGTGCGCAGTGAGACGGCGATTGGCAACGCGGCGGTTTCGATTCCTTACGCCGCCGTGGAACTTGCGCGCCAGATTTTCGGCACTCTGGAAAACAAGAAAGTGCTTCTGCTCGGCGCGGGCAAGATGGGTGAGCTTTCAGCCCGTGAGTTGCTCAAACATGGCGCCGGTTCCCTCTGCGTGAGCGTGATTAATCGCACCCTCGAGCACGCGGTTGAGCTGGCAGCGAAGCTCGGTGGGGTTGCGATCCCGTATGAAGAGCGCTGGCAACCCATGGCGGAGGCCGACATCATCATCAGCTCGACTTCCTGTCCGCACACGATTCTCAGCCGCGAAGAAGCCGAAGTCATGATTCATGAACGCAAGGTTCGCGGGCGCCAGAGCCGCCAAGACCAAGACCAGCCTCTGGTGATCGTGGATATCGCGATGCCCCGCAACATTGACGCTGCAGTACGCGAGGTCAATGGCGTTTTCCTCTATGACCTTGACGACCTGGAAAACGTGGAAGACCACAACGCAAGCGAGCGCGAGGCCGCCGCTCGCGAGGCGCAGAAGATTCTGCGGGCCGAGGCGCAAGGCTTCCGTTGCAAGCTGGTGGCGGAGCGCGTCGTGCCGACCATCGTGGCGCTGCGCCAGCGGCTGGACGAGATTTGCCGGCAAGAACTGGATTCCCTCCGGCAAGAGAACGGACCTTTTTCCAAGGACCAGGACGAAATGCTAAATGCCATGATGTCCCGGATGACGCAGAGAATCGCAGGCTCCCTGGCCCGCGAACTCAAGGGCCTTCCAGAAAAGGCGGAAGAGGAACAGCTAACCACAGCCCTGCGCCGCCTCTTCCACCTGCAAACGACCGAACAATCGCTTACGGGCGCCAAATCGGTGTAGCGAAGACCGCACGCACAGATCACTGCTCACAGATCACTGCTCGTCGGTCCCGCCGGTCTGCGAGCCTTCTTCATCTCCGCGAATCAAACCGAATTTCTTTAGCTTGTAGCGCAGAGCGTCGCGACTTATGTCCAGTAGCTTGGCGGCGTGGGTCTGGTTGCCGTTGGATTGGCGCATGGCCAGCTCGACCATGGAGTGTTCCACTTCTTCGAGCGACGTTCCGCCTTCCGGAATATAAAGCCGCGGGAGGGTGCGGCCATTGGGCAACGTCTGTCCTCCGTCGGCGGGCGAAGTTCGTTCAAAGACAGTGCGGCCGCCCGATTCGCCCACGGAAAACGGCAGATACACGGGCCGCAGGAACGGCTCGTCTTCGAGGATCATGCCACGCTCGATCGTGTTCTTCAGTTCGCGAACATTGCCCGGCCAATTATGAGTAAGAATAAGACGGCGGGTCTCTTCGGTAATGCCACGGATCGACTTCTTGAATCGGCGGTTGTAGCGTTCGATGAAAAAGTCCACTAAAGGAAGGATGTCTTCCTTTCGGTCCCTTAGCGGCGGGATAAAGATTGCAATGATGGCCAGCCGGTAATAGAGATCCTGACGAAACTGACCATCGCGCACCGCCTTTTCGAGATCTCGGTTGGAGGCTGCGATCACCCGCACGTCCACCTGCATGTCGCGAATACCTCCCACGCGGCGGATGACCTGGTCTTCCAGCACGCGCAAGAGTTTCGCTTGCAGCAGTGGAGAAAGTTCGCCGATTTCGTCGAGAAACAGCGTGCCTCCGTCGGCGGCCTCGAACAGACCTTTCTTCATCTGCTTGGCATCCGTGAACGCGCCTTTTTCGTGGCCGAAAAGCTCGGCTTCCATCAGCGTTTCCGGGATGGCAGAACAGTTGATTGCTACGAAAGGTTTCTCCTGGCGCGAGCTTTCGTAGTGGATCGCCTTTGCGATAAGGTCCTTGCCGGTGCCGCTTTCGCCTTGAATCAGAATGGTGGTGGCCTCGCTGGCCGCAACCTTGCGGACGAAGTTCATGAGCTCGGTCATCTTGGCGGAGACGCTCACCACGCTGTCATAACCGGCTCCGCGGCGCATCTCGCCTCGCAGCGCCTGTATTTCGGTGCGCAAGCTCGTGGCCTCGAGCGCGTTCTTGATAGCAACGTGAAGCTCATCGAAATCGATCGGCTTGCCCACGAAATCGTAAGCCCCGAGCTTGAGTGCGGCTTTGACATCGTCAAGTTGCGGATCGGCCGTGATCATGATGACGGCGCTGGCGTCGCCATTCTTCTTGAGTTGATCGAGCACTTCGATGCCGCTGAGGTCGGGCATGCGCACGTCGAGCAGGACGAGATCGGGCGACTCGCGCTGGGCCAGTTTGAGCGCGGGTTCCCCGGCGTCCGCTTCGATCACGTGGTAGCCCCACTCCTCGCACTTCTGGCGGAGCGACCAGCGCACCAGGCGCTCGTCGTCCACGATCATAATTTTCTCTGGAGGCACAGGTGACTAATTTACTACGAAATGGAAGCGGCTGCCTTGTCCGTGTGGCGGAAGGAACGGGGCAGCGCCGGGATTGGGCCGACCGGCAGGATGGCCCCCGTGTAGCGCGTGCCCTAGCCGGACTCCTGCAAACATCCCCAACAGGTTGCTCTACAATCGGCTGTGAAAGCTGGGATCGAGCATGGCAGAAAACGAACAAAACTTTCTTCGGGCGAACAAGCCAGTAGGCCGTTGGCGCTGGATCGGCGGAATCGGTCTGCTGTTAATTGTAGCGATCATCGTACTGGGCATCGTGGTCCACCGCGCCGAGCCGACCCTGCGCGCGGCTGTGATTGAGACTCTGTCGACCAGATTCAAGAGCAAGGTTGAGCTTGACGCCTTCCATGTCTCGCTGCTTAAGGGGCTCCAGGTTTCGGGCGCCGGACTCAGAATCTTCGGAGAAACAGACCCCAACAATTACGAACCGGGATTTCAGCCGATCATTAATGTTGCAGAATTCCGGTTTCACATGGGAATCCGGGATCTTTTTCGCTCTCCCATGCATGTCGACACGGTGTATGTCAAAGGACTGGAGTTGAATTTGCCGCCTAGAGAACATCGCAGCGAGATGAATAACATGGAGCCCAAAGGGGGAAAAATAGAAATCATCGTGGATAGACTTGTCTGCGACAAAGCACAACTGATCGTGAATACTCTGCGGCCGGGCAGGCGGCCGCTGGAATTTGACATCGAGAGCTTGAAAATGACGAGCATTGGGCCCGGTTCTCCCCTGCATTTCGATGCAAACTTGACCAACCCCAAGCCCGTGGGACACATCCTTTCAAGTGGATTGTTTGGCCCATGGCAGGCAGACAGCCCTCGCGACACTCCGGTGAGCGGGACTTATTCGTTTGACCATGCAGATTTGGGCACGATCAAGGGGCTCGCCGGAATCCTCTGGTCGACTGGCAAGTACGCCGGCATTCTTGACAACATTGTCGTGGATGGCGCAACCGACACTCCAGATTTTCGCGTCGCGATCAGCGGGCGCTCAGTTCCCTTGCACACTGACTTTCACGCCACTGTGGACGGAACCAGCGGCGACACATACCTTCAGCCGGTAAAAGCAAAAATTCTGAATTCATGGCTGGTGGCGAACGGCTCGGTGGTGCGGACGAGAGACCCCGGTGGGCACCGTGTGGAACTGGACGTCGTGATTGAGAAGGGAAAGATCGAAGACTTGCTGAAAATGGCGATACGAACCGACCCCCCGATCATGACCGGCTTAGTTCGTTTGAAGACGAAGTTTGACCTGCCTCCGGGCGAGGCCGACGTCGCCAATCGCTTGAAGCTGGCAGGAAATTTTCAAGTGTCGGGGGCGCACTTCACGAACGAAAAGATCCAGGGCAAAGTCGACGCGCTTAGTATGAGAAGCCAGGGCGAACCGAAGCCGGCTCAGGACAATATCCCCGACAATGTACACGCCGAGATGGAGGGCACATTCAGTCTCAGCAACGGACTTATTTCCTTTTCACAACTGCGGTTCCAGGTTCCCGGCACCCGAGTGAACTTGACCGGGACATACAGTTTGGATGGGAACCAATTCGATTTTCATGGTAAAGCACGCCTGGACGCGAAACTTTCGCAGATGGTGACGGGCTGGAAGTCGATATTGCTGAAACCGGTGGACCCATTTTTCAGCAAGAACGGCGCCGGAACGGAAGTTCCGATCGAGATTCATGGCACGAAATCAGACCCTCATTTCGGCCTCGATTTCGGCCACAAGGACGAGAGCAAGGGCCTTGTGAAAAAACAATAGTCAAGTCTCTTAGACCGGAGTGCAGGCGGCCTACTCGCTTCTGGAGGCGATGTACTTGACGCTCTCTCATCTGAGCGCCGGCTACCCTATGAAGATTTTGGCGCGGCCTTAGCCTGCTAGGAAGCTGCGGCCTGACCGGTAGGCATTTGAAATGGCAGCACCACCTCAAACTTGCTTCCTTTTCCAACCTCGCTGCTCACTTCGATGCGGCCATGATGTTCTTCCACGATGCGGCGGGCAAGAGAAAGACCAAGGCCTGTGCCATTGCCCTTGGTGGTGTAGAACGGCCGGAAAATGTTTGACAGGTTCTGAGCAGGGATACCGCGCCCAGTGTCGCTCACGACCACGCTGGCGCAACCATCTCGCGAACCGATCTCGACACGCACTGTGCCCGGCCCCTCGATGGCTTGAACTGCGTTCAGGAGCAGATTCAGAAGCACCTGGTGAATCTGATCGCTGTCGTGCTCGACTTCAGGCAGATCGGGCGCCTGCTGCAGCTCGATCTTGATCGGTCTTGAGAGCACCTGCTGGCGAGCCAGCATCACGGCGTGCTCCACCGTCGTGTTGAGGTCGCTCGAATGAATCTGCGGCGGGTGAGGCCGCGCCGTTTCCAGAAGATCGGTCAATATGCGGTTGATCTGCGCGACTTCCAGGCGAACATCTTTCACTACCACCCGCGCCGGACTGTTGGAAGGCAGATCGCGGCCGATGATTTCGATGACTCCCGCGATTCCGGCAAGCGGGTTGCGAATCTCGTGGGCCAAGCCGGTAGCCATCTCGCCGAGCGTCGCCAGGTGCTCGGCGCGAGACATTTGCGTGCGATGCAGGCGCTCAATCTCCTCGCGGCTCTCGCGCAACTGCTGCATCATATGGTTGAAGTTGCGGCCGAGGTCTCCGATTTCGTCGTTACGCTTGGAGAAGCTGACCGCGACGTCGAGATTGCCTTCACTCACCAGCGCGATTTTCTCCTGCAATTCGACCATGGGCCGTTGAATCACAAAGGCAAGCGCGCCGATTAACACTGCGCATATAACGACCGCTCCCGCGCCAGCGACGATCAGCACCGCGTGGCGTTCCGGATCGCGCAAAGATACGGTCGCTAGAATGAAGAGAAAAAGCCCCGCCAGCAGTACCGACACTACCGGCAAGATTGCCTTGAGCTGCCAATTGACGCCCACGGGACCCATGCGGAAGTCCTCTGCCTGCGGCGGCCCGGTTGCCTTCGCTGCGGACTGAGGGCGGCTAGGCATAAGCGTGCAGTCCGGGCAACAAGTAAGTCACCCCGAAGAAAGTGAACATCACCACGGCAAAGCCGGCGATGGCAAAGTAAGCAGCGCGACGGCCCCGCCATCCCCGAGTGATGCGCATGTGCAAATAGAGGGCGTACACCAACCAGGTAATCGCTGCCCAGGTTTCTTTCGGATCCCAACTCCAATACGAACCCCAGGTCTGGTTCGCCCAGTACGCTCCGGAGGCGATCATCAGAGTTAGTAAGGGGAAGGCTATCGAGATAGTTTTGTAGGTGATCCGGTCGAGGTTGTCCGCGTTGGGCAGCAACCGCTCCAGATCCGGGCGCCGCCACAGCAGCAGGAGATAAAGCAGCGAGATAAACACGCCACCCACTAAGCCCGACAATATGAAAGGGCTGGCGGCGAGGCTTGTCGGGAATTTTCCGTCTGCGTCGAGCGACGGATAGCGGCCATCATAGGCGTCCACCAGAAACACGACCAGCGCCATCACTTGGAGAAGAATGCTCAGGAACACGGCGCGATTGGCGAGCGTCAGGAAGCTGTCGTTATTTTTCCAGCGCGAGAGGCCGTAGAAGACCAGCGGCGATGCGACCACCAAGAGCGTCAGCGTCATTAGCCAGCCGAGGTCCGGGATGGTGACGAACAAGCGTACATTCTTAGCAAGAAATACTTCTGCCTTCGCTTCCGGGTTCCACGCCGCCAAGCTCAGCCCGCCCCACTTCTCGAAGCGCGTCAAAACGACGCTGGCGTAAATGGCCAGTGTGCTGGCGCTGGTCACAGCGAGGAAGGTCTCGGTCTTCATGTTGTCCTGGATCAGGAACATCATAGCGAGAGCAAAGCTTAGAGCACATGCCGCGTAGGCCAGCATGGCCAGCGTGACGTGCACGTGCAACCACGTCGATTGCAGCGCGGGAACCAAGGGATGCACATCGGTCCGCAGCAATTGCATCAGCACCACGCCCACAATCGCCACCGGCATCGTGACCGTGCCAATGACCTTCACGCCATATTTCTTTTCGGCGACCAGTGTGAGCACAGCCAGTGTCCACACGAAGCTGAGCAGCATTTCGTAAACGCTGGAAAACGGCGCATGTCCAGCTTCGTACCAGCGATGAGCAATAGCGGCGGTGTTGAAGAGCAATCCCAGCCAGGTGGCGAGCGACGCGAACTTCACATACGACTCGGTGCCGGTGACTCCAAATCCCAGATACAGCGCGCCGGCGCCGGAGTAGAAAATCAGAGTGGCGAAGAGCAGGTTCGTCTCGTTCAGGAGATTGCCGGTCTTCGTTGTGACCACGTTCAGAAATGCCATGAACAGCAGGAATACGACTGCCAATCCGACCAGTACGATCAGGGTCGTGCCGGTTGCCGGTTGCTGCTGTTCCGCTCTTGCTCGTGCCATTCCCATCCTCCAATGAGCCGGTTCAGTTCCCCCGGTTTAGTTCCCGACGACTGTCGCGACCCGCTCGGTCGGAGAGGTCCTGGGAACCGCCTTCAGTTCTTCTTCCACCAACACGACCAGATCGCTGAAGCGATGCTCAAACGCGTCCCGGTTGCGGTTCGCGCTTCCCCCGATCCAGAGCGAGTACTTGCCCGTCTTTGAATCGCAAACCGGTACCGCCCAAAACCGCATGTGCACCACGTAGAACACGAATGCCAGTCCAACGCCCAACAGCACTACGCCCGACCAGACTCCCCACTGTCCCGGCTCGTGCGAAACCTGCAATCCCGTGAAGTGGCCCATCTTCAAATCCGTCGCCTGGAATTGGTAGGGCGCTTTCAAGTTGTCGGCGACCTCGTCCATCGGCGGAAACCAGACGTCGAAGTCTTTCGCGGTGCCTTTCGAAGTTACCACCAAATGGACTGCCGGATTTCCCAACTCGTTCGACTTCCGGTACACCTGCCCGTCGCGAACTGCGTAGTCGGGAATAAATTCGGCGAAGCGCACAGTGGTATCGGCGTCGAGCGCGACAGTGTCGTTTACGGCCAGGCCGATCTCCTGCTTCACGCCAGAACCATTGCCCGGCACCGCAACCAGCGTCAACTTGTCGACCTTGCCATTCGGGCCGTAGCTCGATTGGTAGAAGCGGACGCCGCTATAGACAAGCGGATCGTTCACGACAATTTCTTTCTTTTGCACATCCCGTCCTTCTTTGACCACGGCGAGCTGGGACCACCACTTCTTCGGAGTGCCGTCCGTGTAGTTTTCCTGACCGGCGGCATCGCAGCGAATGGCAAACGGGAGAGCGCGCGTGGTGCCGTCGCGCAATTCGACGAGGTTGGAAGTCTGCCCCTCGTTCAGATTGAGCGTGCCCCGCCATCCCCAAAGACCATCCACGACCGTGCCAAAGAAAATCAGCAGGAGGCTGGCATGGACGATATACACGGCGAGTTCGGAGATGCGGTGCCGCTCGGCGAAAATTCCGAAGTGGCCTTCATAGGGATCGGCGCGGGAGTCTTTGGGAATCGTCCGGGGAATGACTCGCTCGGGGTTGAATCCCACGGAATGCAGCGCTTGCTCCGCCGCCATCAACCCCGATTCTTCGTCGGCGATGGCCAGCGATTTCTGCGGATGCAAAGCGCGGCGGAAGCTTTCGTCGGGATATTTGTACGGACGCGAGAAGTATCGCCACGAGTTGGGGAAACGATCGATGGAAGCCGCCGCGATGCAGAGGCTGACCAGCAGCACCAGTCCGAGGAACCACCAGGAGTGAAATACATCGGTCAGCCCGACCGCGTCGAGTATCCGGAGAGCCTGCGGGGAGTATGCGCTCTGCATCTCGTCGGGCTCGGTCACCGGCCGCTGCAGCACGATAGTTCCGACCGCCGCGAGAATCACGACCAGGATCAGGAGAACCACGCCGGTCTGGATGGAAGCAACGATGCGCCACGTTTTGTGGGCGAGTGCTCGCAAATCTACGGCCATATCCTCTCCCTGCTCCCAAGCTTTAAATGCAAGTTCCACGCCAGACATGACATGGCTGATAACCAACAGGTTTAGCGGCACTTACCAGTAAGATGGCGATGGCCAAGACCGCCGGTTTGGGCTAAATCGCGCACTCCAGTCCAGTTCGACGGGCATTTGACCCATCGAGCCAAGCTTCAGAGTTACAAGGTCTCAGGGATTCAAAGTTTCAAGGTTTCAGAGTTTCGAAGATCCGTTGCGGGTTCGGATTGCCGAGTCTTTGCTGGCGCCATGAAACCTTGATACTTTGAAACCTTGCCCTTGGGGCATTTCACCGACGATGCTGTGGCAGAAGGCCCATTCGAGGCTCATAATTACAGCCAGGGCTTTCCGAGCCACATCGAATATGCTCCTCAACCTGCTCTTGTTCAGTTAGTTACGTATGCGTTGCAACTCGCAACAGTATTTCTTGTGATACGGCTACTTTCGTGCAAACGGACCCTTCGGAGGCCGTGTGAGACTGCTCGCCCATCGCATCTGGTTCCGCAAGAAGGTCGCAAATCACGGCGACCTCGCTCTTGGTATTGATGTCCTAATTTTCTTTGCGCTCATCGCGCTATTGCTTTCGCGCGCCGCCGCCGCCGTTCACCCCGTTCCTTTGGATAAGAACACCGACGCGGCTAAGTGCATCGAGTGCCATGCGGATAAGTCGAAAGGCAAGTTCGTCCATTCGGCCATCGCGACGGGTTGTCTGAGCTGCCATGAAATCCGGGTCAACAAAGATATCACCCGCGTAAAGCTCATCACTTCGACTCCGCAGGCACTCTGCCTCACCTGCCACGCCGACAAGGACGCGGCGACGCTGAAGGGCACCGTTCATCCAGCCGCCGTGCGCGACTGCATCAAATGTCACGACCCGCATGTTTCCGAAAACAAGAATCAGTTATTGAGACCCACGGCGGGAGAAAAGGGCAAGAACCTCTGCCTCGACTGCCACAACCAGGGTCTGAACGTCCCCGAAAAAGGCAGCCGCCACGCCGCCCTCGACATGGGTTGCGGCACCTGCCACGTGACGCACAAAGTCGGCGAAAAGGGAAAGCAGGAATTCGACAATCACCTGACCAAGACCGTTCCCGCGCTCTGCATCGACTGCCACGACGTCAAGGACGCCGCGCTCATCAAGGCCCACCACGGGCAGCCCTTTGCTACGGCCACTTGTACGCAGTGCCACGATCCGCACCAATCCGCGCAGCCGAAGCTGATGCAGAGATTTACGCATCCTCCATTTGCCGACAAGACCTGCGAGATCTGCCACGAGCCCGCGAAAGACGGCAAAGTTGTCCTGACCAATGCCGACACGAGAGCGCTCTGCGCCACCTGTCACAGCGATCAGGCGGAGAAGATCGACAAGGCCAAGGTGCCGCATCCCGGCGCTCAGGGAGAGTGCGTGGCTTGTCACAACCCCCACGCCGGCAGAACCCCGGGCTTTCTGCAACCTGATCCGGTCAGCGCCTGTCTGGCCTGCCATAGCGATCAGGCCGGCGAGTTTAAGAAGGCGCATCTCCATCAGCCGGCTTTTCAACAGGGATGCGCGACCTGCCACGAGCCCCACGGCGGCGACAACGATCACCTGTTGCGCACCAAGAAACCAGATACGCTGTGCCTGGAATGCCACGGCCCCGACGCTCAACCACCGAAGAAGCTCGAAACCGAACACCTGATCACTATCTTGAACGGGAGCGTGAAACTTCCCGAGGACTATTTCACCAAGAACAAGGCGGTTGTGCTGCCCATAAGGTATGGACGCGGGCATCCGGTGGACGGCCACCCAGTTGCCGACGTGGTCGATCCAACCGATATTACTAAGTTGCGCGCGCAGATCAACTGCATGTCGTGCCACCAGCCGCATGCGTCGGCACAGCCCGATCTGCTGGTAAAGGACCAGGACAACGACGCTGCTTTCTGCGCCAGCTGCCATAAGGATCTGACGAAAAGGTAGTTCGCATGACGGAAATGACGACGAGGAGAATGACTAACCATGTCTGACGCAAGAACAAGCTTGATTCGCAGTCCGAAGGGCCCGCTCGTGTTGTGTCTTATGCTCGGCCTGACACTCCTTGTTCTTGCGCCCGTTTCCGCGTTCGCCGACAAGCAAAAGAAGGCGGCCGAGCCCCAGAAAATCCCGGTCATCGATTATTCCAACATCGTGTGGCCGAATCCGCCCGCCATTCCGCGCATCCGGTACCAGGCGTTCTATGCGGCCGAGAAAATCTCGCAGGTCGAGACTGGGAACAACACCAAGAAGGCGAAGTGGATGGACCGCCTCGCTGGCACGCAGCCAGCCGCCGAGAGCGGCAAGGTTCTGTTCCAACTCGCCCAGCCGTACGGCATCGCCATCGATTCCAAGAACAACTTGTACGTGGCGGATCAAAAGGTTGGCGCCATCTTCATCTTCAACACCGAGACGCGCGACGTTGAACTGATCAAGAACAAGATGCACGCGCATTTCGTGCGCATCATTGGGCTGGCGATGGACGACAACGATCGTCTCTTCGTTTCCGATCCCGGCCTGCGGCACATTCTGATATTCGATGCCGCCCACAAGGCCGAAGACGTGATCACCGACGGATTGATCAGTCCAGGCGCGCTGGCCATCGATCGTGAGAACCGCCTGCTCTATGTGTCCGATGTCCAACTCGATCAGGTGCTGGTGTACGACGCGGACACGCTCAAACTGAAACGCAAAATGGGCACCACCGGACACAACCATGAACTCACCAGCCCCGGGGATTTCGCCAAACCAACCGGGCTGGCGGTCGATTCGGAAGGCAATCTCTACGTTGCCGACACCCTCAACAACCGCATCGAGATCTTCGACGCCGACGGCAAGTTCATCAGCACCTTCGGGAAAAACGGCGATGGCCCGGGATACTTCGCGCGACCCAAAGGCGTGGCGATTGATGGCGACGGCCATATCTGGGTCGCCGATGGCATGCAGGACCGCGTGCAGGTATTCAACCGGGAAGCCCAGTTGCTCATCTCATTTGGCGGTCACGGCTTGCTCCCCGGGCAGTTCCAGGGACTGGTGGGCATCGCCATCGACAAAATGAACCGAGTCTTCACCTCGGAGATCTTCCCGGGGCGCGTGCAGCAGTTTCGTTATGTCACCGACGCTGAGGCTGAGCAGTTGCGCAAGGAACGCGAGGAGCAACGCGAAAATAAAACAGGTGCGCCGGAGAAGGACGCAGTGCCCGTCGCGCCTCCTGTTCCCCCGACCAGAACTCCGCAAAGCCACTAAAAAAGGGAAGGGCGCGAGTTTACTCCTGCCGCTAAACCGTTAGAATGTGTCCGCTCCTTAGCGCCTGAGTTGTGCTCGTCATGCCCCTGATCAGTTTTTCCGCAGCGGCTGAAGCCGCCCTTTATTTAGAGCCACTTACGGCACGAGCAAACTCAGTCTCTTCCCAAAAACCAGGGTGACCCAGAGCTTTTCAATGGCCCACCAATGCCGCAGTGTGTCTCGCCATACACGGTTGCTGTATTTCGCAACACATGCGCTGAAATGCTCTACAACTGCGGAATTTGACCAACCGATTTCACCATCTGGTTCTTTTCCCCCAGTTTCCCAAAGGTTCCCTATTTCGAAAATGACCTCTGTATTGCGATTTATCCTTTAGATTCAGTAAATTACATTGACTCCCGCGACTGGCCCACATCCGTCCCGTTTCGGGCAGCCAGTTGCATTACTAAAGGACGGGGGGCGACTGCGATTAAGTGCCCAGGCGCAAAGTGCAGTCCAAGGCCTAAGCCTCTGAGAATTCGAAACGTGCTGCACACATCTATGGAGGTCTCAAATCTTATGAAGAAAGCGATGTTAGTTGTAATGTTCGTCCTGGCAGTCGCAGGGCTGATGATGGCGCAGAATTATTCGTCGCCGATTGACGTCCTCGGCGCACACAACAACAACGGCCGCGGCTGCGCGGGCTGCCATGCTCCGCACAGCGGCTCGTTCGGTTCCGGCCACGGCGGCAAAGCCGATGCCGGCAGCTATGCATTGTGGGGCCAGGACGCCAGCCCACTGTATGGCCACACGATCGCATTCGGCGACAGTGGCAAATACACGGAACTTCTGCCCTCCACCATCACCGGCGGGGGCACGGAAGTCGGCGGCATTCTGCTCTGCTTGAGCTGCCACGACGGCAACGTCACTCCGCACAACATGATGGCCGATCAGTCGTATGAACAGAGGATTAACCTGCTGAAGAATACCGCGTATGGCAGCCAGCCGATTCCGACACTGCTCGGAAATGACGGCACGGGCGCCGGCAATTACACCAACGATCACCCGGTGGGCCAGCTTGCCAACATCAGTACCACTACGCCCGGTTTGGTTTGGAGTGGCACCGCCTTCTCAGTGACCTCGGGCACTCCCTATGCCAAGTTCGTAGCCAACTACGGCTGGCCGGCCCTGGCGCCTGGCAAGTATTCGTCTCCCTACGGCGTGACCACCGGAGGAAAACCCTATGTGGTCTGCACCACCTGCCACAACCAGCACGTCATGACCGTGTACACTTCCACCGCAGCGAGCCCGATCGCGGGCGACGGCGGCGGCAAGTTCTATGCCACCTACTTTTTCGTAAACGGTCCATACGACCCGAACATCAACAACGTGGCCAACACGAATGCGCCTTCCACGACGCAGTTCTGCCGCCAGTGCCACTTTGGCGAGTCGAACGAAGGCAACAATACCAACAACATCACGACAGTCTTCTAGTAGAAATCGCCGTGAACAGAAGGGGGAGAGAAATTCTCTCCCCTTTTTTTCGGATTCGGTTTTCGAAGGAATCGGCAAGCGAGGAACTATGCGGCACCAACTTCCAATCTCGGCATTGCTTCTGGTGGCGCTGTCGTTCTCAGCCGCCACGGCACAGGTTGCCTCCCATGCCCCGACGGGAGTTTCGACGGCTGCGGCGAACACGACGGCCGCTCAGGCATCGCCCGCCCAAGTATCGGTGCCCCAGGTGAGCGACAAACCGGTGGCGCGCGTGAACGGAGCCGTGCTCACCGATCGCGACCTGCTGCGTGAAATGTACGCCATCTTCCCCTATGCCCAGCAGCACAATGGATTTCCCAAGGCACAGGAGGCTGCCATTCGCCAGGGCGCGCTGGAAATGATCGTTTTCGAAGAGCTGGTGTACCAGGAAGCGGTGCGGCGCAAGCTGACCGTTTCGCCGGAAGAGCTCAATCGGGCGGAGGCCAATTTTCGCAAGCAGTTCAACAGTCCCGACCAGTACCAGCAATACCTGCAGGCCGAAATGCACGGCTCGGAGCAGCAACTGCGCCAACAGATGCGGCGCTCGCTGCTGATCGAGCAAGTACTGAAGAGCGACGTGGAAAACAGGTCCGCGGTGTCGCTGGCCGAGGTGAAGGCGTATTACGACAAGAACCCGGCGCGCTTCGAACAGCCGGAGTCGTTCAGCTTCCAGAGTATTTCCGTGATGCCGCCGCTCAAGCCGACTGCGGCGCAGGCCAAGGAAGCCCAGAAGCGCGCCGAAGATGCATCGCGCCAAGCCAAGGCGGCCAAGAGCTACCAGGATTTCGGACTGCTTGCCGAAAAGATCTCGGAAGACGATTTCCGGGTGAATATGGGCGACCACAACGTCGTCGAACGCGAAAAGTTGCCGCCCGAGATTGTCAAGGTCCTGCTGGCCATGCAGCCCGGGCAAATCAGTGGATTGATCCAGATTGAATCAGCGTACACCATCATCCGCCTGAATGTTCACAACACGGCCAGGAAGCGGGGCCTGGAAGAAGTGAAAGCCGATTTGAAGGTGGAATTGCAGAAAAGCAAGTACGAGAAGTTGCGTTCGAACCTCGCCAAGCAACTACGCGCCAAGGCGAAGATCGAGGTGGGCTAGGTCTTGTATCGGGGAATCGCTTAGCGATGCCGCCTAGCCCGTTCATAGAGGCTAAGTCGTCCCCCCGGGTTTCGAACCTCTGGCGGGAAGGGTAGTCGTTGCATGAAGGTGGCGAATCGCATCATCGGGCTGACGGTTCTGCTGATGGCTCAACTGGCCGCTGCCCAGCTGAACGTCGGCGAGAACACAAAGCTGAATGCTGGCGGTTTGTTCACCTTCGGGTACACGGGCGACTACGGAGACCAGATCCCGTCCGACCACGGGTTAGACCTCGGATTTGACGGCAAGGTCTCGGGCTACTACTACAATCCTAATTTCCTTTCGTTCACGGCGACGCCCTACTACGACCAATCGCGGGCTGATTCCAACTATCAGTCCCTCACCGGCGCCAGTGGGGTCGACGGCACGGCGAATTTCTTCACGGGCAGTAATTTTCCCGGTTCGGTCAATTACCACTACGACACCAACAGTACCGGCACATTCGGTTTGGCCGGACAACCGAATTTCACGACCTATGGCACGACGCAAGGTTTCGGGATCAACTGGAGCGCATTGGTCCCCGACTGGCCAACGCTGTCCGTCGGGTATTCTCAGGGAAGCGGCAATAGCACGATCTATGGCACCGACCAGGAAGCCAATTCCAGCACGCGCCTGTTCAACTTGCACTCGAATTACCAGATTTCCGGCTTCCGCCTCAACGGTTATTTCGATCGCAACAGCTTGAACTCGGAATTCCCTGAGTTTCTGGCAGGCGAGCAAGCAACCGAGCAGGAGTCAAGCGGCCACGATTTCGGTTTCGGGGCGCAGCACCTCCTGCCGCTGCACGGGACGTTTTATGTCAATTACAACCGGGCGTCGTCCACGAGCGATTACCTGTCGGACCAGGGGCAGAACGCGAGTACCTCGAATACCTCAAGCTACACGGACAGCAACGAAACTGCGAACGCCACCTTTCACCCTACAGAGAAGCTGAGCTTGAATGTCACGCAGAACTACACCGACAATTTGAGCGGCTACCTCGCGCAGAATCTCGCCAGCAACGGGGTTGCACCGCCAGGAGTGAATTTGGGGACGGGGTCATATTCATCCACGCTGGGTGGCGGAGCGACCTATAGTTTCACAAACTTCCTCTCAGGTTCGATGCAGGCCACATACTACGATCAGCACTACTTCGGGCAGAGCTATACGGGCGAATATCTGAGCGGCACGGTGAACTACGGCAAGAGGCTCTTCGACATGTTCACCTTTTCCGCTTCGGTAATCGACAGTTCAAACGGCCAGGGCACCAACGCGGTGGGATTCATCGGCAACGTGAACTTCTTTCGCCGCTTCGGAGGCTGGCAGACGTCGGGCCAGTTTAGCTACGCGCAGAACGTGCAGACACTGCTGGTTACTTATACAATTTCCTACTACAGTTACAGCGCCAACGTGAATCGCCGTTTGCCGGGCGGCATGCGGTGGATAGCCGCTTTCAACGGAAACCACAGCGGTTTGTCACAGGAGCAGGGCACCAGCAACCACAGCGAAGGCTATTCCACTTCACTGAGCACCCGGAGGCTGGCAATCAACGGCCTCTATACTCAATCCAGCGGAGTTTCACTGCTGGGGGCTGGAGGGTTGATCTCGCCGACGCCAACGCCCGGCTTGAGTAATATCATTTTATTCGGCGGTTCCAGTTACGGCGGCGGGATCTCGGTCACACCGGTGAAGCGGCTCTCAGTTTCGGGAACCTTTAACCGCGCGATCAGCAATACCATCGCCAGCACGACCTCGCACAACAACATGGAAATTTTCAACGCCCAGATGCAGTACCATCTCAGAAAGATCGGGCTGCTGGCCGGATATACTCGGTTTACGCAAGGGATCAGTGCGATCGGCGCGCCCGCCAACACCACGTCGTATTTTGTCGGGATGACCAGATGGTTCGACTTTTTCTAACCGTGCGGAGCAGATCCATGCTGCTTTGCGCAGGCTTGGCCGTTGCCGGGCTGGTGGTTATGCTGGCCACGCCCGCAGCGGCTTCCAAGCGTTCGAAGGACGCTTCGAAGGGAGTGCTCGGCTCACCGCCGCCCCCGGACTTGCTGCTCGACGGAGGCCGCAAACTTTCCTTTGAGCGCAGCTTCAGCCTGGAGCGCGAGGTCAAGCCCAAGCGCAGCCTCTGGACGCGGGTCGTCGACGCGATCGCGGGCCAGCCCGATTTCCACTACCTGGTGAGTCCGTACAGCGTGGTCACCGACTCGCACGGACGCATCATCGTCACCGACCTGGCCGCTGCCGGAGTCCACATCTTCGATTTCACCCAGCAGAAATATAAGTTCATTTCGCGCCGCGACGCCGGCAAAGATCCGATGCTCGCACCGCAGTGCGTGGCCGTCGACGCGCAAGACAACATTTACGTAACCGATTCCCAGACCGGCAAGGTGCTCGTGTTCGATGCGAACGGCAAATTCCGGCGCGCCATCGGCAGCCTGAAAGGCGGCGAGGGATACTTCAAGCGTCCCACCGGAATCGCGGTCGATTCCGCGGCACAACGCATCTACGTCACCGACACGCTGCGCAACAAGATCTTCATGATGGATATGCAGGGCAGCGTGCTCCAGACCATTGGAAAGACAGGCACGGGAGAGGGCGAGTTCAACTTCCCCACGGAACTGCGGCTGAACGGCCCGGACTTAGTCGTTGTCGACGCCATGAATTTCCGCGTGCAGGTGCTCGATCGGTCGGGCGCGTTCCGCTATGCGATCGGCAAGGTTGGAGACGGAGCAGGATGGATGTTCCGTCCAAAAGGAATTGGCTTCGATTCCGAATCGCATCTCTATGTCGTCGACGGACAGTGGGGCATCGTGCAGGTCTTCGACCGTGAGGGCCGCTTGCTCTATTACTTCGGCGAAAGGGGGACGGGAGCCGGCGAGTTTCAACTGCCGACCGGGCTCGATATTGACAACCAGGATCGCATCTACATCGTGGATTCCTTCAACCGGCGCGTCCAGGTATTTCACTACTACGGCATCGCCCAGCAAGCGGACGGGGGGAAACAGTGAAGAAGACCTTGTCGCTTGCCTGCACGACGATCCTGACAACGATCGTAATGATGATGATTCTGGCGCATGGTTTCGCCGTGGCGCAGGTGTCCGGCCAGACGTCCGGCCAGGTGTCCGCTGATGTCTTGGGCATGCATAACCTGACAGCGGCCAGTGGAGCGTCGGTCTATTCGCAAGGGAGCCTCGGTTGCACTTTCTGTCACGCTCCCCACAGCGGATTGGGAGGCGTCACGCCCCTGTGGAACCAGAAGTTGTCGACGAAAACCTACACGCCCTACACCAGCACGACCTATGTCGAGCAAGGCAACACCCAGCCCACACTCGGAATCACGAGCAGTCTCTGCCTGAGTTGCCATGATGGCACGGTGGGAGTGGGACAGTCGGCGGTGTATGGTCGGCTCCCTACCGTGGGTGCATTGAATAGCGTCGATTCCTTCGGGACCACGTTGACCGGTTCGCACCCCTTTAGTCTGGTGCTTCCCATGAAAGACGCGTCCAACCTGGTGGCGTCGCTGGTGTCGCAGGGCAAGACCGCCGATCCTACTGGCGCGGTGAAGCTCGTCAAGGGCAATATCGAGTGCACCAGTTGTCACAACCCCCACGTGCAAGGGACCGACAGGATCGCGCAGAATTTCCTCGTCCGCGACAGCTCGAACGCGCAGATGTGTCTGGCCTGTCACGATCCGAACCGGGTGGTGCAAGGACAGATCAATCGGCTGGCAGGTTTTACGGGAAGTATTCATCAGACTGCGACCAACCAGGTTTCGCCGGACGCTCACGTGGGCTCTTATCCGACAGTCGGGGTGAATGCGTGCACGTCCTGCCACATGTCGCACGACGCGGTTGCGCCGGCCCGGCTGCTGCGCCCGGCCACACCGGCGGCGCCGGGAAACGATCCGGTTACGCAGGATTGCATGACGTGTCACAACGGGGGCACGTACTTGTCACCCGCGGCCATGAACGTGATGGCCGAGGTTGCGAAGACCGGCCATCCCTTGCCATCCGGCAATAATTTCCACGATGCTGCCGAAGCGGCGCTGTTGAACAACAACCGTCATGCCACGTGCGTCGATTGCCACAACGCTCACGCCTCCAACAAGGTGACGCAGTTCACCGCGGCGCCGTTGTTGCGTCCTTCGCAGGGGGGTGTCACCGGGATCAGTGCGCTGGATGGTGTCACCGTTCTTACTCCGGCGATCAATCAGTATGAGAATTGTCTGCGCTGCCACGGCACGAGCACGGGCAAGCAGCGGCTGATCGTTTACGGGTATGCGCCGGTGCGAGTGGTGTCGGCGCCGGATCCGCTGAACGAGATTCCGGAATTCGCTTCCACGGCAACGTCGAGCCACCCCGTGACCCATGATGGAACCAGCCCCCTACCGCAGCCCAGCCTCCGCATGAACATGCTGAATCAGAATGGAACGGCGTCGGCGCGGATTCTGGGATCGGGGGCGGGAACGCGCATCTTCTGCACCGATTGCCATAACAGCGACGACAATCGCGAGTTCGGCGGCTCTGGCCCGAATGGCCCCCACGGATCCGTTAACTCGCACATACTCGAGCGCAACTATCAATTCAGCCAGGCCGCGGTGCCGGGCGGAGTGGTCACAAACCTTTTCCCCAATCCCGACCTGACGGTGGCCGGGCCGTATTCCATGTGCGCGAAGTGTCACGACCTGACGAAGATCGTCGCCAATACCAGCTTCACGCAGCACAGCCTGCACATATCGCAGTACGGATTCAGTTGCTCGGTATGCCACACCGCCCACGGCATGGGTGCAATTTCACCGGGCATCACCGGGGAGCGGCTGGTGAATTTTGACGCCAACGTAGTCGGAGAGAATAACGGCGCTTTGATTGGGTACAACCGCGCCAGCAACACGTGCACGCTGATGTGCCACGGGACCGCCCACAATGCAGATGGCTCTGTCGGCACGGAAACTACGAAAAAGCCCAAATGGACGGTAGGCAAGTAGAGCCGCACATCGGCCCGCACATCGGCGCCGTTCAGGGTTGGATGCAAAAAGTTTGGATGCAAGAACAAAAATCTCCACTTCCCTCGGCCTGACGTTATCCATTGCAAGCTGCTTAACGTTCTGCCTTGGAGAACCATGCAGGGCTGGATCACAACAGGTTTGAGGACGCGGTTAGGCCCACGGAATCAGATCCGATCCAGCCCTGTTTCGCCGGCAGATAGCGGTCACGGGGCCGGTGGACTTGGAATCCCTCGCTTCTCTCGGGATGACAAAGTCTGGCGGATTGAGAGTTGTTGAAAAGCGGGTTCCCGCTTGCACCACGGGCCGCTATTGCAACGGCTTTGCCGGCGTCCCCGCTTTGACGCCCGAGTGCCTTTTCGCTTGTGCCATTAGTTCCAGAACCTTGTCTTTCGCTTCGTAGTTCGGATTCGTGTCCAACAACTTCTGCCAGGTGACGACCGCTTTGTCGATATCCATCTTGCCCTGCCACTCGACGATGCCGAGATTGAACAACGTGTTGGGCTTGTTCGGTTCGTAAGAAAGCGATTTCTGAAATTCCGCGATGGCGGCATCGGCGTTGCCCGTGTACCAATAGGCGGTCGCCATATCGGTGCGAACGCCCGTGTTGGCGGGCTGCACCTTCAGCGCACGCTGATAGTAATCGATGGCTGTGGGGAACTGCTGGGCGTCGTAGTAGATGTTCCCGATGTTTTCCAGAAGTCCGGCGTTCGTCGGGTCTGCCTTGAGCTTCTCGAGCAACGGTCCAGCTTGCGTGTCGGCCATTTTCTGCATCTGAGCCGGAGTTGGAGTCTGTGCGCCAGCGTTCGCATTGTCGATAGCTGGTGCAGATGTGTTCGCCGTCTCCACCGTAGCGGACGCTGGACTCTGGGATCCGCGGATGAACCAGCCGCCGGCGATTCCCACCAGCAGGCAGATGACGGCCAACGTGTAAGCCTGCACGCTAGTCCATTGCTCAGTGGAAGTAGAAGTTGCTCGATTTGTATCCGTCATTGCTCGGTGCTCCTTCAGATTCCGTTTCGTTGGCCAGCGAAAGCCGACGCGAGCCAGGTTTTTCCCGTCACGCTTCTCCAGCCACCTCGCTAGGTCTTGCCCTGCATCTGGGCGTCGGCCATCAGTTTCTGCACCGTGGCTTTGCGGTCTGCGCTCAATTGCGGATTCGACTTCAGCAACTGCTGCCAAGCCGCCACCGCTCCTTTGCTGTCTTGTTTTCCCTGCCACTTGATCATGCCGAGGTTGAACAGCGAGTTGGCATCCTTGGGGTCATAGCGCAGCGCCTGTTGGAGCTGGCTGATGGCTCCGTCCACATCGCCGTTGTAGTACAAGCACGAAGCCATCTCGGTGCGAATGGCAACGTTCTTTGGATCGGCCTGCAATGCCTTCTCGTAGTAGCCGGCCGCTTCCTTGAACTGGTGGGTAGCTTTGTAGAGGTTTCCGATTTGGATGAGCAGATCGCTGCTGTTCGGATCGCCCTTCAGCTTTTCGATGAGCGGCGCGGCCTTCTTGTCGGCCATCTGCTTCATCTCTTCAAGGCTAGGCCTCTGTCCACCCATGCCGTCTGCGGGGGTGGAGGGCGGGGCGTTGGCCTGGGCAGTGGCCGCCGGTTGTACCGGAGCCGCAGGCGATTGCGATCCGCGGAAAAAGTATCCGGTCGCCAACCCAACCGCCAGGCAGATCGCCGCCATCGCGTAGGCCTGCTTCGCCTGCCAAGCTGATCCGGCACTGGGTCGCGTGGTGGGTTCATTCGCCATGCCCTGTTCTCCCGTAGTCGGTATTGCGCTTGAAGCTCGGCTTTAGCTGGGTATCAAGACTCAATGAGCGCGTCCCCGCAGCACGAGCGAGCTTTGCCGTAGTCTGCCTTTGCTAATTTACCCTAAAAGCGGAGAAAAAGACGGGCAGCATTCTTGCTCGCTCGGGAACGTGATGGCACTCCCATGGGCAAGGAACCGGGGCCCCGTGCGCTCCCCGCCTTTACAGACAAGCGTTTCCGGCATAGATTTGAGAGCAATCGTTCGAATTGTGGGGTTGCATGTTCCGACCGTCCTCTGATCACAATGAAGCGTCGCCGGCGCTTTCGGCCAAAACTCTGGCCAAAGCCATGGCCGAAACTCTTCTTTCCAGCGATCTCCTGGAGACCCTTTCCGATGCTCTCGTCGTTGTGGATCGCGACGGAACCATGGTTCAAGTCAATTCACAAACACAAGAACTATTTGGTTATGAGCGCGACGAATTGATTGGGCAGAAAGTCGAAATGCTCGTGCCTGAGAGCTATCGCCGCCAGCACCACGATCATCGCGAGAACTTCGCGCAAGCACCGAAGACGCGACGGATGGGAGCAGATTTGGATCTCTATGGAAGACGGCGCAATGGATCGGAATTCCCTGTAGATATTAGTCTCAGTCCTGTCTCCACGGAGAATGGGACCTTCATCTTGAGTGCGATCCGCGACATCAGCGATCGCAAGAGAATCGCTGAAGAACTGCGAAGAGCGAATGAAGAACTTTATCGGAGAACGGCCGAGCAACTGGGGGAATACCGCTCGATGATGGCCTTGATTGTCGATTCCTCCGAAGACGCCATCATTGGCAGAGACTTGCACGGCATCATTACCAGTTGGAACAAGGGAGCCGAACACATCTATGGTTACACCCCAGAAGAGGTCATCGGAAAGCACGTATCCCTTCTAGCTCCCAGCGATCGCCCGGACGAAATCCCTGAGATTCTAAAGAAAACTGCGCGAGGTGAAAGCATCGAGCATTATGAATCGGTGCGGGTCACGAAGGACGGACGCCAACTGAACGTCTCCATTTCCGTGTCTCCTTTGCGCGATGCGAAAGGCGACATCGTGGGAGCATCATCGATTGCGCGCGACATCACGGCCCAGAAACGGGCTGAGGGCCAGCTTCGCCAATCACAGAAGATGGAAGCGATCGGCCGGCTTGCTGGAGGAGTCGCGCACGACTTTAACAATATCCTGGCCATTATTAACGCCTGCACGGAATTCCTGCGTGACCGCATCGATCCCGCCGCGGAACCGTCGCACTACATCGAGAACATCAGGAAGGCAACCGAACGCGGTTCGTCTTTGACTCGCCAACTCCTTGCCTTCAGCCGGACTCCCGCAATCCAACCCCGTGTCCTCGATCTGAACGAGCGGTTAAAGGACATCGGCAAGCTCCTGCGTCCGCTGATGGGAGACGATGTAGAGGTTCTCATTGTGTCCAAATCACCCTCGGCCGTGGTCGAGGCAGATCCCGGCCAGCTCGACCAGATCGTGATAAACCTGGCAGTGAACGCGCGCGACGCTATGCCTCGTGGCGGCAAGTTTATCCTCGAAACTCGCGCAGCAAGATTTGACGAGGCCTTCGCCGAGCAGCATCAAGCCATGGCAGCAGGAAAATACGTGCTGCTCGCGGTCAGCGATACCGGCGACGGCATGGATGAAGCTACCGTATCGCGCGTCTTCGAGCCCTCCTTTACCACCAAAGAAGCGGGCAAGGGAACCGGTTTGGGCCTGGCCACTGTATATGGCATTGTCAAGCAGAGCGCCGGACACATCTTGGTCTACAGTGAACCGGGACACGGAACAACGTTTAAGATCTATCTCCCCAGCGCGGATCACAAAATCGGGCTCGAATCCAAGCCTGAAGTAGAGACCGTCGCTCCGAAACGGCAAGGGACTACGATCCTGCTGGTAGAAGACGACGAAATCATGCGCAGCTTGACTCGGCAACTCCTCCAGGAACACGGCTATACCGTGGTCGAGGCGGATGACGGGAAGTCCGCGCTCGAATGGGTGGAGTCTCATCCCGGTCCAATTGACCTGTTGTTGACCGACGTAGTCATGCGCCACATGAGCGGTCCTGAATTGGTGGAACACCTGAACGCCTCTCACCCGACCCTGAAAGTCGTGTACATGTCCGGGTACACAGGTGAACTGATCGCGGAACGCGAAGTGTTGCAGCGCGGCATCACTCTCCTCGAAAAGCCCTTTACTCGAACCGTTCTGCTGAATACCATCCATGGGGCGTTGGGATGAAAGTGACCCGAAGCTACAACCAGCCGAACGGGAATCGCACTCTTCGGTCACGTAACCAACCGGCCGGTGATGGGGATCACACATCGCTGTGGAAAAGGACGCACTTTCAGGCACGACATCCGGTGGACAACAGGCCTGGCCGCGTCGTACCATATCCAGTCAAATTACTCATTTTGTTTCATTTAGACGACTTTCACGGAAGGCTCACGCCGCCCCGGAAGAGTGGCGAGGGACTTGCCCAAGTATCCTGTTAGCGGAGGCAATCAATGGCCACTCAGACTGTAAATCATGCCCAGAAACTTGCGCTGGTAGACAAGACATTTTTCGATCTTCCCCCAGCCATAGCCGATGCCCTGGAGCAAGCGGCACTCACCACCTCCTACCCCACGGGAGCAGTTTTGTTCGCGGAAGCGCAGGCTTCGCGGGGAGTGTTTATCGTGCGTCGAGGCCGGGTGAAGCTTTCCATTTGTGGCAGCGACGGCAGGACCTTGATTCTGCGTATTGTCAACGCCGGTTGCCCATTGGGAGTTGCCGCTGTAGTTTCCGGACGCCAGTATGAAGCGACGGCCGAGACCCAGGAGCCGTCCGAGATCAGCTTCCTGCGGCACAGCGATTTGCTGCGCCTCATGCGCCTTCACGGCGAGCTTGCCCTGTGGGTGACCCAGCACATCGCCCAAGATTACGCCGCTACTTGCCGCGAAATTCGCGACCTGATCCTTTCCGACTCGGCCAGCGAAAAGCTGGCTCGGCTTCTGGTCGGATGGCTCGATCAGAACACCACATCCAAATACCCCACCCAAGTGAAACTGGCTTTGACTCACGAAGAGATCGGGCAGATGATCGGCTCTTCGCGAGAGACCGTCAGCCGGCTTCTCGCGGGCTTCAAGAAGCAACATCTCATCCAGCAGAGCGGCTCCACGCTGGTGATCCCCGACCGCCTTGCATTGGAATCCTTGATCACGGCGTAGATTTGGTGCGATGTAAGGTAAGACGCTCGTCCGGGCCGGTCATACTCCGCCGGCCCATTTCTTCGAGGGCCTGTTTCTTGTCAAAGCGGATTCCTTCAGGATAGCCCGCCATTGGGGCACAATCGCCAAGTTTGCAGGGCGACCTACATGTCCGGTTTAGCATCTAGCAGGGAGTCTCCAGCGTTGCAATGCGTTGCCGGCGATTAGACGGCACGACGGGTAGATGACGAAGCTGGAGTTCGATGCCGGGGACTTGTCTCCGCTCATGGGGTTCATTGTGACCAACCTGGAGTCGCCGGAGAGAGCGGCAGAGGAACAGATGCCTCTGGGAGGCGAAATCGACGAGCTGTTTTAGTGGACTCCGCGGCCCTTATGATTCCATACTCGAACCATGCACGGGCGGGACGCATCCGTGAAATGGGTGTTCTTATTGGCGCTGGCGGCGTTGTGGGTGATGCCGTCTCTCGCACAGACGTCTTCTTCCGAGCGCGTTCCCTCTGAGCCCAGTGCCGCAGGGCAGAAGCTCGCGGTCATTGTGACCGACGAAAACGGAGTGGCTGTCACGTCCGCTCGCGTGCAGTTGCAAGCTCCCCCGCCCGCCATGCCACTGCGCTCTGAAACCGACTTCGCCGGACATTGCGAATTCACCAGCTTGTCTTTCGGAACCTACGAACTGCGCGTGGAGAAGACCGGTTACTACGCTCTAGTTCAGCCCGATGTACAAGTCGGCGTCACCGCCAATGTGGACGTGACTCTTTCTCATCAGCAAGAGGCGCGGGAAGTGGTGAACGTGATGGAATCCTCGCTGGCCATTGACCCGGCGCAAGTCTCCACCAAGGAGGAACTCACTGGCGCGGAAATTGTCGACATTCCCTATCCGGCGACGCACGATTACCGCAACGCCTTGAGCTTCATTCCTGGAATCACGCCGGATGCCTTTGGCCAGCCGCACGTGGCGGGGGCCGAGAGCTACCAGACGCTGGTGCTGCTGGACGGCTTCAACGTGACGCAGCCGACGAACGGCGCGCTGGTGGTGCGCACGAGCGTCGAGTCATTCCGGTCCCTCGAAGTGACCCCGAGCCGCGAGCCGGCGGAGTTTGGCAAGGGCTCCGGCGGCGTGCTCGCCTTGAACACACGAATGGGGGATGATCGCTTCCGGTTCACCTCCACGGACTTCACTCCCGGGCTGCAGACCATCAAAGGGATCTCCATCGGCGAATGGACACCGATTTACACAATGTCAGGCCCGATTCGCAAAGGGAAGATGTGGTTCATCGACGCGCTCGACGGCGAGTACGACAACACGATCATTCGGCAACTGCTATCCGGCTCCGATACGGATCACCTCTGGCGCGTGGACAACCTGGCAAGGTTGCAATCCAACCTGACTGCCCGCAACATCGTGACGGTGAGCTTCCTTTCGAATTACTACCACGATCAATACGCCGGACTGTCGTTTCTCCAGCCGCAGCCGACCACTCCTACTGACGCGGAAACCGCTTACATGGGCTCGCTCAAAGACCAATACTATTTCCCCGGCGGGGTACTGCTCGAAACCGGATTCGGCGTGGACCACTACAGCGTGGCGCTCACTCCTCACGGAAATGGCCCGTACATCGAGATGACACAGGGCGCTGCGGGCAACTATTACTTGCGCGAGAACACGCTGGCTCGCAGAGTGCAAGGTCTCGGGAACCTCTACCTTCCTCCTCATCAGTGGCACGGACGCCACGACATCAAGGTCGGCGCCGACTTAGATCGGTTGAACTATGACGCGCAGTTCTTACGGCAGCCAATTTCGTTTTTGCTCGCGGGTGAACCTCAACAAGGCCAACTGCCACAGCCTTGCGCCACCGATGCAAATGGCGTTCCACTGGTCCCTTCCACGTGCGCACGTTATTCGGTCTTCTCTGAAGGCAATTACTCCTCAACTTATAACTTTGAGGCTAGCGCCTATTACGAGGATCGTTGGCTCATTACGAATCGTTTGCTCATCGAGCCGGGCTTGCGTTTTGATTGGGATGAAATCATACGGGCGCCGCTGTTCTCGCCCCGTTTGGCGGGGACTTACATTCTCGACGATGAAGGCAACACCAAGCTGTCGGCGGGAGTTGGCATCGTCTACGACACAACCAGTCTGGGCTTGATCCATCAGCCCTTCGAGGGGCAGAGGGTCGATTATTTTTTTGACTCGAACGGGTGCCCGCAGGACGCGAACGGCAACACTGTTAATTGCCTTCCGCCAGCGCCGTTGCCCGCGCCGGTGCCCGTGCCGACCACGTTCACCGTGAACCGTAACACGCTCGCCGCGCCGCGGTACTTGAACTGGAGCATTGGCCTAGAGAAGAAACTGCCCGCTGCCATCTTTCTGAAAGCCGAGTTCCTCGAGAAACGCGGCGCGCATGGTTTCGCCTACAACACGCTGAATGGAGCGGTGGACGGCAACTTTCTCCTGGGGAATGGACGCGACGACCGCTACGACGCCTTCCAGATCGGTTTGCGCCACCGCTTTCGCCAGCACTACGAGATCTTCGGCGCCTACACACGCTCCCGCGCGCGCACCAACCAGGTGTTCGATTTCAGTTTGGACATTCCGCTGTTGAGCCCGCAGAGGCCCGGCCCCTATCCCTGGGATACGCCCAACCGCTTCGTCGGTTGGGGTGTGCTGCCGTTTTTCAAGCTGCCCATCGTCCACAAATTCGACGTGGTTTACTCCGCCGAAGCGCGCACCGGATTGCCCTTCAACGCGACCACCGACCAGGGAGAAATTTCTCCGCTCTATCCTTTCGGAACTCTTCGTCTTCCCACTTACTATTCCGTAAACTTGCAGTTTGAAAAGCACTTTCATCTGTTCGGACGCTATTGGGCCCTGCGCGGGGGCTTCGACAACGTCACCAACCACGCCAATGCCTATCTGGCCAACGGGGTCATTGATCAGACCACGCATCCGGCCCCGACTTTCCTCGACGGCCCAGGGCGCGCCTTCACCGCCCGCATTCGATACCTGGGACGGCCGTGATTCTCACCGGCCTCCTTGGGGGGTGGATTCAAACACCGGCGCCTGCGACGTTGGGCCTGCGAATCCTTAGATTGTTTTGTTACGAGATCTCAATTCTTCGCCGGTGGGTTATCGCTTGGAGCGTCGCCACTTCCCTGATCATCCTCGTAATCGGAAGGCTCCTTGGGTAACTCGACCAAGTGGGCCCGTTCCAATGCGCGCAGATACTCGGGGCGGGAATGGCGGTAATGATCCGCGGAGGCTTTGCCGTCGATCCAAGCCGTATCCATCGGATAGACGAGCGGGTCGAAGATCACCATGTAGAAGTGCCAGATCAAAATAGAGAAAGTCGCGAGCAGCGCCTCGTAATAATGCACGGCCGTAGCCGCGTCCGAAATCCACTTGGGAAAATGACGCAGCGTGAAATTGTTAAACCACAATAAGCAGCCGGAGACGGTCATCACCACCGTTCCCCACATAAATGCCCAGTATTCCATCTTTTCCGCGTAGTTGAATTTCGCGAAGCGCGGTTCGGTCTTAGTAAGTCCCAGATTGTAAGTGATGACCTGCACCAGATCCGTCGCGTCTTTTGGCTGCGGCAGCATCGCTTTCAGGAACAAGCGGTCTCGCCGGATCAGGGAGAGATGAATCACGTGGTAAATCGTGGAAGCAATAAGCACGACCGCCGCGCTGCGATGCACCAACCCGCGAAACGCGAAGTGTCCCTCCCCGAGCAATAGCGGACGCGCCCACCACGCCTCGGGATACTTGAGCGCGAATCCTGTAACAACCAATGTCGGGAAACTAAGGACCACGCCCCAGTGGGCAATGCGGAAGTTTCGATTCATCCGAGACACTTGCTCGCCGGTTTCGTGTCGTGGCCGCCGCCGGATAAGTTTCGAAAGAAAATCCAGCAGGTTGTGCGCGATCATGAAGCCCAGTGTCAGCGGGATCAGTGTCAAGTAAGTCCAACGGATCCACTTCACGACCGGATTCGCGGCGCCGGTCGAAGTTCTCACATGCACCGGCCCGATGACGAAATGGTCGCCCGCGCCGGCGTGACAATTTCCGCAGGTCTTGGGAAGGTTCGCCGTATTCACGGTGGAGCGCGGGTCGGATGACGGAAAGATGTTGTGGACGCCATGGCACGAAGCGCAGTTGGCAACACTCTGCGATCCGCCACGCGAGGCCAGACCGTGGTAACTGTCGGCGTAGGATGGGACGCGGTCGGCGGGCAGGTTGTAACGCAACTCCAGGCGCTCATCGCTATGACATCTCCCACAAGTGGCCATTGAGACGCGCGCCGCGCTCACCAGCGATCCCTGCTCTTTCGGCCCCAGGATCAAATGCTCCCCGTGGCAGTCGCTGCAAACCGGGGCAGCGGACACGCGGGCCATCATGGCTTGTCCGTGCACACTTTCCAGATAAGTCTTGCTAATGTCCTTGTGGCACTGGCCGCACGTCGCCGCGATATTCCAGTGGTTGACCTTGGAACGCGCATCTTGCGAGGGGAGAATCCCGTGGCTCCCGTGACAATCCGAGCAGCCTGCGGCAGCCCCGTCCCCATTCGCCACCGCTCGTCCATGCACACTTTGCCGATAGAGTTCCACGGGATGGGCGAATGGAATCTTGTGCCGCGAGAGAAACTGCTGGTTGCTGTGACAGGCGGCGCACGTGTCCGGCAGATTTTTCTTGGCGACCCGCGAGGATGCATCGCTCGAGGCAACAATCTCATGCACCGGCCCATGGCAGGACATGCAGTTCGGCGCGTCCGGGTCGCCTGCCGCGGCCGTTTGTCCGTGTATGCTTTGCCGGAGTTCCTTCACCTCATCGGCATGGCACTGCGCGCACTTTGCGGGCGCCGTCTGGGCTGCGGCAGCCACCTCGTGTGGATTGCCGTGGCAGGATTGGCAAGCTCCGTCGCCGAGCGCGCTATGAATGCTGCCCGAGACATGGGAAGCTTCGTCGGCGTGGCAAGTCGAGCATTGCACCTTCGCTGCTTTGTTGGGGTGCGGAAAATCCTTGATGTTTGTGTGGCATTCGGTGCAACCCAAAATGCCGTGGACGCTGGCCGTATGTTTGGCGGGATCAATCGAGATGCTCTTGCCGCTCGCCGACGTCATTCCCGCCCGGCCGTGGCAGGCGAGGCAGCTTTCGTCCTGCTTGAGCGGATGGGGCGCTTTCGCTTGGGCCCGAATCCGAGTGGGCAGCAGCGCGCAAACGGAAAGAAGACAGACCGAGATAAGCAGGACCAGATAGACGGAACTCGGTCGTCTACTCGATCGTCCGATCAATCGTCTGACGATATCTGCTGCGCGTCGCGTCCTGTTCGGCAAAATCGATCTCCTGCTGCTCAACCCTACTTCATCCCCAGATCGGTCAGAACCTTAGGCTTTACTTCACCCGCTGCCAGAATCTGATGGCATGTGGAACAGTCATTGGGGATGGTCTGGCCATCGGCGCTGGTATGGCTGCCGTCATGGCAGCGGAAGCAGCCCGGTGAATCATTGTGCCCAATATTATTCGGATGAGTGCCCCAGGTCACACGCATGTCCGGGAAGACGTTGCGCAGGTAGATCTTTGCCACCTCCGCGCCCGCTTGCTCCACCACCGTGCGCTGCGCCTGGTAGATTGCCGGGTAATTCGTCTGATAAAACTTATTGATTTCCCGAGCGATGCTCTGCTGGGCCACATCGCGGGTCGGATAATTCACCTTGAGAACCTCGACCGCCTTCTTCCTGATGTAGGGCAGACCGGTGCTGATCTGCCCGCCCGACATTTGTTTGTCCACGGCGTTTTCGGGCAAGTCGAAGGCATGCGTGGGCCGGTTATGGCAATCCACGCAATCCATCACGCGATGGTCTCCCTTGTCCAATTGTTGTTGCGTTGGCTTCGCATCGGTGGAAATGAATTCAGTGGTCTTCCCGCTATCGTCGGTGTAATACACGGCGGGAATTGTCATCCGCTCGGCGTCGGTCGAAATGTAGCGGATGCGCGCCGAGTCGGAGAGGTGGTGCCCGTGGATGCCGACCGAACCCTGCCACGTGCGTCCGCCCACTTTCAGCACCAACACGTCCGTCTGAGGCGTATTTTTTTCGTCGTCCTTGTAACTGGTATTCACCAGGAACTTATCGCCGGTAAAGCGCTGTGGCCAGTGACACTGCTCACAGGTCTCGCGCGCCGGGCGAAGGTACTTTACCGGCGAAGGAATGGGGCGCGAATAAGTGTGAAATGTTACCGCGAAGACCTGGCGCAGACCGGAAAGCTTCGAGCGCACAAACCACCCTGCTCCAGGCCCGATGTGGCACTCGACACACGCCACACGCGAGTGTGGAGAATTCTGATAGGCCGTGTATTCCGGATCCATCACGCGGTGACAGGTCGTCCCGCAGAAACTCACTGAATCCATATACTCCACGCCACGGTAGGATGCGGTCCCCACAATGAGAAGATTGAGCACGGTCGCCACGGCCACGTACTCCAAGGTACGCCGCACCACGGGCAACCCCAAGTCGATGGCGGGGAAAACCCCCGGCAGTTCCCCGCTCTGGCGCAGACTTCGCCGTCTGAGCCAGATGCCGATTGGAATCAGCAGCAAGCCGAATACAAAAATTCCAGGAAGGATCAGAAAAACCAGAAGGCCAATATAAGGATGCGGCGGCCCCGGCAAGAAGATTTCATAGAACCAGAAGGCGATGGTGGTAAGCGCTGTGCTCGTCGTGATCACGGCGCCGGTAAGCGTGAGGGGATTCTGCCCCAGGAAATAGATGGGCTGCAACCAGTCTCGGAAGCGCTCTCGCAGGTTCATTGGAAGCCGCTACTCCCTTTCTTCTATGCTCCGCTGCGCAGACACACTCCACTTTTGCCGCCGGATCATCCGCCGCGCTGGACAATCTCCCTAATCTTGATGCCAAGAATCAGCCAGGACTATTTTTTCAAAGTGCGGATGTAAGCTACCAGTCCCTTAATGTCTTCCGGCTTCAGAGACTTATACGCGGGCATCTTGCCCTTGCCGTTCGTGATGGTATCCGTGAGCTGCGCGTCCGTCATTTTCTGCACTTCGGCAGTCGTAAAATCATGGGCGCCCAGTTTCTTCCCCGTCGCCGAACCGGTTCCGTCAGGACCATGGCAAGCGGCACATTTTGATTTGAAGAGCGTCTCGGATGCGTTTTGCGCATGCGCCGATAAGGAAAGGCTGAGAACAACAGCCAATGCTGTTACGAGGGTAAACACTGCGACGTAAACTCTCTTCATTTTCAAGCTCCATTCGAGTTTTCGTTGGCACAAACTTGGAACGAGAATACATCTACGAACCGCTATATTGAACGCTTTGCGGGCGAGGTTCTGTGATCCAGATCACAACTGCTGATAAAGCAATGTTTCCCGAAGCCTAGAGGACAGAACGGCTACGGGTCAATGGCTCACGCGTGTGGTCGCGGTTTGCAGGAGGTTCCAGCACGCGCGAGCGATCATCCAGTCTTCTTGCGCGTGAATCAGCAGAACGCGAACCGCCGCATCCGGAGCGGAAACATCCTTATCCTTGTCCAAGGGCGATTGTGCATTCTTTTCCTGGTCGAGCCGCACTCCCAGGAAGGCAAGATTGTCGCACGCCGCACCGCGAACTTCCGGCGAGTTTTCGCCCACACCCGCGGTGAATACCAAAGCATCCGCTCCGCCCAGCACGGCAACCATGGCGCCGATTCCCGATTGCAGGCGATGGACATACATATCAAGCGCCAGTCTTGCGCGCGCCATTTTTGCGGGTTCGGTGCCGTTCCTGCGAGCGTCAAGAACCTCCCGCATATCGCTGGAGATTCCCGATATCCCAAGTAGTCCCGACTTTTTATTGAGCACGTCGTCAAGCTGCTCGTCCAAGAAGTGTCTCCGCCGCATCAAGTAAGTAAGGACGCCAGGGTCCACCGATCCCGAGCGCGTGCCCATCATGAGACCCTCCAGCGGGGTAAAGCCCATGGTCGTATCCACGCTTCGGCCGTCGCGAATCGCTGCCAAAGAGCAGCCGTTCCCGAGGTGGCAAGTCACGAGTTTCAGCGAATTCAGGTTCTTGCCCAGCAACTCCGCCGCACGCTGTGCGCAGTATTGGTGATTGATCCCGTGGAATCCGTAGCGGCGAATCCCTTGCTCGAACCACTCGTAGGGACCAGGGTAGGTGGCCGCCGCTAAAGGCATGTTGTGATGAAAACCGGTATCGAAGACGGCAATCTGCGGCACCGGACCCAACAATTTCGCGACGATCTCCATGCCTTGCAGTTCGGCGCGATTGTGGAGTGGCGCAAAAACGGACACGCTTTGGATCGCCGACTTGACCTCAGCGGTCACGACCGTAGGCTCGAAGTGCTGCGGACCGCCGTGGACCACGCGGTGTCCGACAACATCGATATCGGAAGGTTTGGAAATCGCTTGCGTCTCGCCGCTCCACAAGCTCTGGAGCAAGCGCTCAATGGCTTGCGCACGAGAGCCCACCGATGGCAGGTTCTTTCGGGAGACTCCGCGAGAGTTTCTTATCGAGTACTCAGCCTTGCCATCGGCCCACTCGATCTTACCCTCCCAGATGCAACCCGGGGGATCTTGTGGGAGCGTGTCCCCAATTTGGTAGAGACAGCTCTTCTGGCTGCTGGAGCCGGAATTGAGAACAAGCACGTTCATCAGTAGGGCCAAGTCCAGTCCCGGATTGCCGGCAAATCGTCTCCCCGTTCGCGAATGTATTGTCGATGCTCGACCAGCCGGTTGCGCAGCAACTGTTTGAAGTGGCCTCCGACCTTCTGCAGTCTGGGAACGCGGTCCACCACATCCCCAGCCAGGTGGAAGCGATCAAGATCGTTTAAGACCGTCATATCGAACGGCGTTGTTGTCGTGCCCTCTTCTTTGTAGCCCCGCACATGAAAATTGTCATGATTGTGCCGGCGATACGTAAGCCGGTGAATCAACCACGGATAGCCGTGATAGGCGAAAATAACCGGCTTATCCACCGTGAACATGGAATCGAAATCAACGTCGGAGAGACCATGTGGATGCTCGGTCGAGGGCTGAATGGTCATCAGGTCGACAACATTCACCACCCGAATCCTGATGTCGGGAAAATGCTGCCGCAAGAGATCGACAGCGGCCAAGGTTTCGAGGGTGGGGACGTCACCCGCGCAGGCCATTACGACATCGGGCTCGGCCCCCTTGTCGGTGCTTGCCCAGTCCCAAATCCCAATCCCGGTCGTGCAGTGTTCGATGGCCGACTCCATGTCCAGAAACTGCAACGCGGGCTGCTTGCCGGCGACGATCACATTGACATAGTGGCGGCTCCGCAGACAATGATCGGCGACGGAAAGCAGACAGTTGGCGTCGGGCGGAAGGTAAACCCGGACGATGTCGGCTTTCTTATTCACCACATGATCGATGAAGCCGGGATCCTGGTGAGTGAATCCGTTGTGATCCTGCCGCCACACGTGCGAAGTCAACAAGTAGTTGAGGGACGCGATCGGACGCCGCCACTCGATCTCGCGCGTCACCTTCAGCCACTTGGCATGCTGGTTAAACATGGAATCAATGATGTGGATAAACGCTTCGTAGCAGGAGAAGAAGCCATGGCGCCCCGTGAGCAGATAACCTTCCAGCCAGCCTTGGCACATGTGCTCACTGAGCATCTCCAGCACACGGCCGTGCTGCGAAAGATATTCGTCCACCGGAAGGATCGGTTCCATCCACAGCTTATCGGTAGTTTCATAGAGAGCCTCTAGCCGGTTCGAGGCCGTCTCGTCCGGGCCGAAGACGCGGAAGTTTCTTGAGTCCGCGTTCAGCTTCATCACGTCGCGCAAGAATCCACCAAGCACGCGCGTGGCTTCCGCATTCTGCGTGCCGGGCTTCGAAACGCCGACGGCATAATCGCGAAAGTCCGGCATGACCAAATCGCGCAACAGCAAGCCGCCGTTCGCATGTGGATTCGCTCCCATCCTGCGCTCGCCCTTGGGAGCCAGCTCCGCGAGTTCGGAAATGAACTTGCCGTTCTCGTCAAACAATTCCTCCGGACGATAGCTTCTCATCCAGTCTTCAAGAATCTTCAGGTGTTCCGGCTTCTGTAGATCGGCCACCGGCACTTGATGCGCGCGCCAGGTGCCCTCGACGGGCTTTCCATCGACCACTTTCGGGCACGTCCATCCCTTCGGGCTGCGCAAGACGATCATCGGCCAGGTGGGCATGACAGAATCTCCGCCACTGCGAGCGTTGTCTTGACGAGCGTCGCTTTGACGAGCGGCGTCTTGAATCGATCGAATCTCGTTCACGATGGCGTCCAGCGTTCCGGCCATGAGTTGATGCATCGCCTCGGGCTCGTGTCCCTCGACGAAATACGGTTTCCAGTGGTGGCCGATGAAGAACTGAGTGAGTTCCTCGTCGTTCATCCGGGCCAGCACGGTTGGATTCGCGATCTTGTAACCATTGAGATGAAGAATGGGCAACACGGCGCCGTCTCGTGCCGGATTCAGAAATTTGTTGCCATGCCAGCTCGTAGCCAGCGGCCCCGTTTCCGACTCGCCGTCTCCCACCACGCAACATGCGAGCAGGTCCGGGTTGTCGAACACCGCCCCGCAAGCGTGCATGATCGAATAACCCAGTTCTCCACCCTCGTGGATGGAACCCGGAGTTTCGGGCGCTGCGTGGCTCGGAATTCCTCCGGGAAAAGAAAATTGCTTGAACAGCTTCTGCAGGCCCTCTTCGTTTTGAGTGATGTTCGGATAAAACTCGCTGTAGGTACCCTCCAGGTAGGTATTCGCGACCAGTCCGGGCCCGCCGTGGCCGGGGCCGGCAATGTAGATGACATTCAGATCGTGGTTCTTGATCAGGCGATTGAAATGGGCGTAGATGAAATTCAGGCCGGGCGTCGTCCCAAAGTGCCCCAGCAGCCGCGGCTTGATGTGCTCGATCTTCAGAGGCTCGCGAAGCAGCGGATTGGCGTACAGATAAATCTGGCCCACGGAAAGATAGTTGGCCGCGCGCCAGTAGGCGTCGATCTTGCGCAGCTCTTCGGGCGTGAGGGGCTGAGCAGAAATGCGATTCTGCGCGGAGTTTGCCGAGGCTGGGGGAGTCATCGAATCCTGCCTTTCTATTTCACGATGTCTCCTATCTTAAATTCCTTGGACTCACCTCCGCCAGCACAGGTCAAGGCGTATCCCGGCAGGAAACTACTTTCGTGAAATGGAGGATTCGACCCCATGCGCACAAGCGGGAATCCCGAGAAAACTCGTGAGCTTTTGACTCCTTCCGCTTAGTGCCGCGACCGCGTGATGGTTACGGCTGTCGATCCAAGCTTGCTGGTGGAGAGCCGGGCGTCCCCGTCCGGACTGGTCGCCTTGGCGCCATGCCAGCGCCCAGGGCACCTACGGGAACGCGACGCCGTGGATTATGGGGGTGAACTCCGGCAATCTTTCGAGCGCGCTAAGTGGTTTCCAGAAAGTGACCCGTGCGCTTTGTGTTTCCGCTGGTTGAATAGTGGGTCGCAGAATGAATCGGCGCTTCGTGCGCGAAGAGCATTGACACCGGATGGTGGCTTCGAAGAGCATGAAAGGCAATCGCGAAATATGCCATGTGGAACACTTGTAATCCGGCGGACGCGTGGTGACATATTGTGTCGTTAGCGTACACGATCAAAGTATAATCGCTCCGCGACGAAGGCTGCCGATCGGCGGCGGCAAGCAAAAGCGACCTGTGGAATGTATTTTCTGGGAATCGACGTAGGCACTGGAGGTACGCGCGCTCTCGTCATCGATGAGAGAGGACGTGTCATTGCCTCTGCCACGGAGGAGCACCAAGCCTTTGCATCACCCCGAATCGGCTGGGCCGAGCAGGACCCTTGTGACTGGTGGCGCGCGTGCGGCGTGGCTGTGCGCAAGGCGCTGGCACAAGGCCATCTGCGCGGCGATCAAATTGCGAGCGTCGGTTTGTCCGGACAAATGCACGGAGCAGTCCTGCTCAACGAGCAAGCGCGCGTCGTACGACCTGCGCTGATCTGGTGCGATGTCAGGACCGAGAAGCAGAGCCGGGACTTGACCGCCCAAATCGGTACCGAACGTTTAATCCGACTCACGTGCAATCCCGCACTCGCCAACTTCACACTGACTAAGTGTCTGTGGGTCCGGGAGAACGAAGCCGCGAAGTGGAGCAGGGTTCGCTCGCTCCTGCTGCCCAAAGACTATGTGCGATTTGAGCTGACCGGCGAACGCGCAACCGACGTGGCTGACGCCTCGGGCACTCTACTGCTCGACGTTGCCCACCGCCGCTGGTCGAAGGAGATTTTAGGGTTGGTTCAAATGGACGAGTCGCTTCTGCCCACCCTGTATGAGTCGCCGGACATCTGTGGGCGAATCTCGACCGCCGGCGCTGCCGCTACTGGCCTGCAAAGCGGAACGCCAGTCGTGGCCGGTGCGGGAGATCAGGCAGCGGGCGCGATTGGCATGGGCGCTGTTTCACCTGGGACGGTGAGCGCGACCATCGGAACCTCGGGAGTAGTATTCGCTGCAACCAGTCGTCCGGCGCTTGACGCCAGAGGCCGCTTGCACACGTTTTGCCATGCTGTTCCCGGGCGTTGGATGGTGATGGGTGTAACCCAGGCTGCGGGGCTTTCTCTTCGCTGGTTCCGCGATCAGTTTGGCGTGGGCGCGGACGGTCAGCTTGAGTCCTATGAGAGTCTCACCACTGAGGCGGCGAAGGCTCCTCCCGGATGCGCTGGTCTGCTGTGGGCTCCCTACTTGATGGGCGAGCGTACTCCTTACCTCGACCCAACGGCGCGCGGGATTCTAGTTGGCTTGACGGCGTCTCATACGCGGGCTCATGTAATTCGGGCGATCCTGGAAGGAGTTGCTTTCAGCTTGCGCGATACTTTCACGATTTTTCAAGAAATCGAAGTCCCCGTGAAAACCATTCGTCTAGGCGGTGGTGGTGCTAGATCGGCGCTTTGGCAACAAATTCAAGCGGACGTCTATGGACAGCGAGTTGAGACGGTCGAGGCGGAAGAAGGCGCCGCCTACGGAGCCGCAATCTTGGCGGGAGTCGGCGCCAAAGCATGGCCGTCGGTGGACGCTGCCTGCGACTCCGTAGTGCGCGTTGCCCGGAACATAAGTCCGAATTCCGAAGACTCGCTGGTTATGGAAAAGGCGTATGCGGTATATCGCCGCATATATCCCGCAATGAAGTCCATCCTAAATTGATAACTGCCGCGGCATAGAGAATACGTTGTAACAAGTACTAACGACAGCCAGCCCCGTGCGGAACACAAATTCTCCTTCGGGCTCTGGACAGTCCTCGCTCACACTCCGCTTGCGCGGGTGTTTTCTGCTGGTGGATGCGCCTGCACCGTCGGAATATTTCCCATATAAGTCCTTTGAAGTCAAAGATTTTGCGGGAGTTTCCTCCTGACCCTATGATTCCAAAAGACCGGGGGCCCGTACTAACTAGTGAATATACCAACTAGTAAATAGGCAAAAAAGGAGAGCGCCAGAAGAAATAATGAAGAGTGTTTTTCGATCACCAGATGACCCGATGATCCGCTTCACTCGGTCTCGTTGTCGTCAATGCCAATCTTCGACAAGCGATATCGCAGCGTATTCCGCGAGAGGCCGAGCAGGCGCGCGGCTTGCGACTTGTTGCCGCCTGCGCGCTTCAGAGCTTCGCGGATCATTTCATCTTCCCACTGGTCGAGGGTCATGCCGTCGGGGAGAAAACGGTCGGAGGCCGAGCCATTTCGAATGTCGGAGGTGCGATTGCGCGGCGAGTCGAGTTGTATGTCGGCGGCTTCCAACTGGCTGCCCGAGGCGAGCGCGCAGGCGCGTTCGATGACGTTCTGCAGTTCACGCACATTGCCCGGCCAATAATGACTGACGAGAAGCTGCATGGCAGCGGGCGAAATGTCAGTGATTTTTTCCTCTCTCCCGGAATCCTTGGCGAAACGCGCGAGGAACAGGTTCGCTAATCCAGGGATATCTTCTTTGTGTTCGCGCAAGGGCGGGATATCGATCGGGACCACGTTGAGCCGGTAATAGAGGTCTTCGCGAAACGTTCCGTCTTCGAGCGCGGCGCGCAGATCGCGGTTAGTGGCAGCGATAAGCCGAACGTCGACTTTGATGGTACGCGTGCCGCCCAGGCGCTCGAACTCGCGCTCCTGCAGCACGCGGAGAAGTTTGACCTGGATGGCGGGCGGCACGTCTCCGATTTCATCGAGGAAGAGCGTGCCTTTGTCGGCGAGTTCGAACTTGCCCGGCTTGCTGGTGGCGGCTCCGGTGAAGGCTCCTTTTTCGTAGCCGAAGAGCTCGCTCTCCAAAAGATTTTCGGGGATGGCGGTGCTGTTGATCTTGATGAAGGGACCGGAAGCGCGGCGCGATTTTTCGTGGATGGCGCGAGCGATGAGGTCTTTGCCAACTCCGCTTTCGCCGCCCAGCAGAACGGTGGAGTTGGTGGGGGCAACGCGTTCGACGGTGGCGAGCACTTCCTGCATTTTGGGACTGATCGCGATGATGTTGGGATGGCTGTATTTCTGTCCGAGGGCTTCGCGAAGCGAGCGATTCTCTTCGCGCAGGCGGGAGTTGTCGAGCTCCTTGCGCACCACCATCCGCATTTCGGCTAGCGAGAACGGCTTGAGGACGTAGTCGCTCGCGCCAGCTTTCATCGCCTCAACCGCTGTTTCAACAGACCCGAACGCGGTCATGACGACGATGGGCAACGCGGGATTTTGCTGCTTGGCCGATTGCAGAAATTCGAGACCGCTGATGCCGGGGAGCTTGAGGTCGGTGAGGACGAGGTGAACGGGTTCGGAGGCGAGCAGCCTCAATCCAGTTTCGGCGTCGCCGGCGGAGAGCGTTTTGAAGCCGTCGTCGCCGAGGTTCAGCTCGAGCAGGCGACGCATCTTGGCTTCGTCTTCGATGATGAGGATGGTCGGCATGGTTAGTCGCTGGTCGTTAGTCGCTGGTCGTTCGCTCTTCGTCGTTCGCTTTGCTTCTTGATCCTAATCTTCATTTTCTATCCTACGGTTATCGTGGTTGCTGCGCGCGGCTCGCCGGTTTCTTCCAGCGGAAAGAAGAGCGTGAATACCGCGCCGCCGCCTGGGGCGTTCTCGACATGGATCGACCCATGATGACCGTCCACGATCTTCGAAACGATGGAGAGGCCCAGTCCCACACCGGTTTTCTTCGTGGTCACAAACGGGTTGAAAATTTCTTCGCGCAGTTCTTCGGGCACGCCGGGGCCGGTGTCGGCGAGGCGCAGTTCCACTCCCTTGCGATCATTTTGTGTAGCGGGTTGAACCTCGACGCGCAACGTGTCGCCGTGGTCTTCCATAGCTTCGTAGGCGTTCTGCACGAGATTGAGGAAGGCTTGCTCGCACAGGCTTTCGTCAAGCGGAACGAGCGGCAGTCCGCTCGCGTAGTGGCGCTCGACGCGCACAGCTTTGCCCGTCTCTTGTACTCCCGCAAAGCGGTCCGCGACAATTTGCAGCACGCGATCAAGCAGGACGGTCAGGTTCGCGGGATGCGGTTCGGCATGAAGAGGACGAGCGAAGTCCAGAAACTCGGTGACGAGGGCGCTGAGCCGGTTGACCTCCGTCGAAATGTATCCCGCTAACTCGCGGGCAAGCTCGTCGGAGGTCTGCAATTTCTGGGTCAACATTTCAGCCGAGCCCTTGATGACTCCGAGGGGGTTGCGAATTTCATGCGCCAATCCGGCGGAGAGCTGGCCGAGAGCGGCCAGCCGTTCGGAGCGCCGCGCTTCAGCCTGAGCGTGCTCGAGGCGGCGATTGGTTTCGGCTAGGCGTTCGGCGAGCTCGCGGTACAGCTGGGTTTGATGCTGGCTCTGCTGCGCGAAGCGGTTGACCACCATGGCGGCAAGAAAGAAAAACAAGATGCGCAGCGCGAGGAAGCCCAACGCCTCGGGAGTGATTTCGTATTCCTCCATCGCGGGGTCGATGAAGAGATACGAGCAGTAGGCGGCGGACGCAAGCAGCGTCCAGAGCAGTGTCAGCAAAGGGCCGCAGTAGAGCGCCGCGGTTACGACCGGCAAATAATAAATCGGATAGTAACTGCTGTTGATTGCGACTTCCTCGGTGTGATAGATGAGCAGGGTTGCCAGCAAAATCTTGAGCAGGATGACGTAGGAAACCCCGCGTTTCGGGAAGTGGGAGATCAGCTTTGTCTCCAGCAGTTGCACAATTCCGATGGCGAGGAGAATCAACTGCTTGTGCGGTTCGAGTAGTGGAGGAAGCACCGCCAGTCCGGCGAGGAAGAGGAGCCAGATCGTGAGCCAGGCCGCGTCGAGGCGGCTAAGCCGCCGGGACTCGGGATCGAAAATGGGAGGCGCAGGTGCCACGCAGCTTCCATCCAACCGCAGAAAGCCCTCCGGCGTCAATTGGATAGCGGTTTCCTCGGTGCTGGAGCGGTGAGCGGCTGGCGCAGTCCAGCTAAACGCCACGAACTTGTGGGACGCTGCACTAGCGATCGGCGTAGTATCCGTCTCTGGTTTGCACGGTCAGGTCTTTGCGCTTCACTTGCAACTGAACGTGATGATAGCCGGAGGCTGTGCTGTCTTTATCGGGGGTATAGCCCATGCTGTACTGGGTCCGCAGTTCCTCGACAATGCTATCGTAAATCTGGCCGACGGTTTCCTTCTTGGAAACTTCAAAGAAACGTCCACCGGTTTCTTTCGAAATCCGCTCAAGAACTTTCTTGCCATCGGTGCGCGGCTCTTCGGGATGACGTTGGCCTCCGCCGCGACCGCCCCCTCCGCCGCCCGGATATCCACCTCCGCCACCAGGCCAGCCGCCGCCACCTCCGCCGGGCCAACCGCCGCCGCCACGGCCCATTCCGCCAGGTCTTTGGCCCTCGTCACGGTGAGAATCGGCGAAATAGATGGAGTAAACAACAGTGTCGGCACGCTGGGCGGACTCGATCGCGCTCTCCAAGTAGGTCTTGCTGCCGCGGTCGACGCCGTCCGAGAGAATGATGAAAGCCTTCCGGCCTTGCTGTTTTTTCATTAATTCGTTCGACGCCAGAAAAACGGCGTCGTAAAGCTGAGTACCCCCGCCATGATGAGAGCCCGATCCCGAGCCGGACGGGGAATTCGAAGGATCGTTCGGATCGTTCGACCTCTCGCGGTCCGATGGCGTCTTGAGCAATTCCAGCGCCGCTTGCAGCTTTTCACGGGATGAGGTCAAGTCCTGCAGCAGTTCCACCTCACGATCGAAATGAATGAGGAAGGCTTTGTCCTTGGGCTGCACGAGCATCTGATCGAAAAAACTGCGGCTCGCGTTGCGCTCCGCGTCGAGAACGTTGCTTTGACTGCGGCTGGTATCGACTAGCAAACCCAGCGTGAGCGGGAGATTCGTGTCCTGCGAAAAATAGCGGATGACCTGCGGCCGGCCGTCTTCCTGCAGCGTGAAATCGTCTTTGGTGAGGTCGCGGACGATCGTGCCATGTTTGTCGCGAACGGTAACGGGCAGCGCGACTACTTTGACGTCGACGGCGATGGTGGAAGCGGCATCCTGGGCCCGCATCGACGGCGCGACTCCGGGAAGAACGGCCAGCGCGGCGATCAGCGCATAGGCAACCCGCTTCCGCAATGATGAACGGCTCGCAATCGCTTCTTTATTTGGCCGGGAATTATCTTGCCGGGACTCATTCACCGTGCGACCTCCGCTTATCGTTCATTTCAGACGAATCTTAAGAGCGCTGAATCTGCACAAGACAATAGAGTACACAGCCAGGATCGCACCCGCCCAGCTCGGGACAGCAACCGTCAGATGGTACAGGAAACCTGCCGCGACCGGATGGGACTGCTTTTCGGAACTGGATTCGCCAACGGACATGGACATCTGCGCGAGCATCGTTTATTGGCGACGTAGCTCCTGTCCCATGAGTGGATGCGCGGCGACGGAGTTGCAGTTGCCAGCGTCCTGTAAAAACAATGTCAATGCCGGGTAAAACTTCGTAAATGTTAAACATGGTGCGTTTGGCGATGCTAAAGTACAGTTCAGGTATGCCGGTAAGCGATGCTATGCGAAGTCTCTGGCGGAGGCCGCCGCAGGTGTGCCTTCTTGGGACCTGCCTGCTGACGGCGATGGCCGCTCTGATTCTGGCGGGGCCGGGCTACGTTTGCGCGCAGGACAAACCATCGAGCAGTTCGGGCGACACACAAATCGCCAAGGCCGTGGGGACCATCAAGAGCATTCAGGCGGATTCGATCACGGTCGCCGCTGCGTCTGGTGGCGAGGTCACAGCGAAGCTGACTGGATCGACGAAGATCCTGCGCGTGCTGCCGGGAGAAAAGAATCTGAAGAACGCGACCGCTCTGCAGGCGCAAGACTTGCAGCCTGGGGATGGCGTGCGGGTTCGCGGGCAGGCATCGGTGGATGGACATACGATCGCCGCGCTGGAAGTGATTGTGGTGAAGCAAGCCGATGTCGCGGCCAAGCAGCAGCACGAGCGCGACGACTGGCAGAAGCGAGGGGTGGGCGGGCTTGTCACTAAGGTGGACGCGGCGACGGGCGTCATCACAATTTCATCCGGTGGAATGGGTACGAGCCGGAGTATCGAGGTCCACATTGCCCAGGATACAATCCTGCGCCGCTACGCGCCCGGCTCGGTGAAATTCGATGATGCGAAACCGGAGCCAGCCAGCCAATTCATGACTCAAATCAAGGCGGGAGATCAGTTGCGCGCGCGCGGGGCTCGCTACCCGGATGGCAGCGAAGTAACGGCTGAGGAAGTTGTCTCCGGCGCATTCCGAAATATTGCGGGAACCATCAAGGCGATCGACGCATCGAGTAATACGATGACGGTGCAGGACGCGATCACCAAGAGCGCGGTGGTGGTGAAGGTGTCTCCCGACTCGCAAATGAAGAAGCTGCCGGCGGAAATGGCACAACGCATCGCAATGCGATTGAAAGGCATGGCGGGCGGCGGGAGCGGAGATCAAGCGGGCAACGGCCAAGGCATCAGCGGGCAGGGTGCTGCGTCCAGTGCTGGCGGAACTCGGCCAGGGACAGAAGCGCAAGCGGGGCGCGGCCCGGGCGGCGGGACAGGCGGGAACGGGAATGGTCCTCCGGATTTTCAGCGCATGCTGAGTCGGTTGCCCGACAGCACGCTGGCGGACCTGCAGAAGGGCGATGCCGTGATGATCGTCTCGACCGAGGGCGGAGATTCGGGCACAGTAACGGCGATCACGCTGCTCGCGGGAGTGGACGCCATTCTGACGGCGGCGCCGAACCGAAGCGCGTCCTCGCTGCTTTCGCCGTGGTCGCTGGGCGCGCCCGGTGGAGAAGGGGACGCCGCGCAGTAGTGAACAAATCTCAATCCATTTGATCTGCCTAGGAAGAAAAGGTGCGTGTTTGAAGCATTTATCGGTCTTTATTTTGGCAATTCTTATTCCGGCGACGCTGATCGGGCTGGTGGCGCCTGCATCGGCGCAGTCGCCCGCCGGGTCATCAACAACGACGGGAACCTTGCGCGGGCAAGTGACGGATCCCTCGGGAGCGGTGGTTGCGAATGCCACGGTTGCGGTCCTGGTATCCGGGGGACAAACGCATTCGGCCACAACCAACCGCAGCGGCGGTTACGAAATCGGAAATCTGCCGCCGGGCAAGTACACCGTCACGGCGAATGCCCAGGGATTCGCCGTTTTTGTGCAAAACGACGTGGGTGTAGCGGCGGGCCAGGTCGCGCAATTCAACATTGCGCTCGACATCAACGTGCAGCAGGAAAAGGTCAACGTGCAGTCGGAAGGACCGCAGCTCGACGTCAACCCCTCGAATAATGCGAGCGCGGTCGTGCTTAGCGGCAAAGATCTCGAAGCGCTCCCCGACGATCCCGATGAATTGCAGTCTGACCTGGAAGCGCTGGCCGGACCTTCGGCCGGTCCCAATGGTGGGCAGCTTTACATCGATGGATTTACCGCAGGACAGCTTCCGCCAAAGTCATCGATTCGCGAGATTCGCATCAATTCAAATCCATTTTCTGCCGAATACGACAAGCTGGGCTATGGACGAATCGAAATCTTCACCAAGCCGGGCACCGACAAGTTTCATGGGCAGTTTTCGGTCGTAGGGAACGACTCGGGATTAAACACGCGGAATCCTTTCCTCGGCGACGCTGCGCAGCAGCCGTACGACTCCGTGATCTATATGGGTAACGTCGGCGGCCCCATCAACAAAAAGACGTCGTTCTTCTTCGACGCGCAGCGGCGCAACATCGACGAAATCGCAGTCGTAAACGCGCCAGCGCTGGACCTGAACGAGAGCGTACCAAATCCGCGTACCCGCACCAACCTAAGTCCTCGGATCGACTATCAGGTCAGCACCAACAATACGCTTACGGCTCGCTACCAGTTTTATCGTGACACACAACAAAACGCAGGCGTCGGCGGGACGGTGCTGCCGGAGGCCGGATACGACACCACCGACTCCGAACACACGGTGCAGATCACCGATAACCAGATCCTGGGAACGAAGGCAGTGAATGAGACCCGCTTCCAGTACCTGCGCGACAACAGCGGGCAAAATCCGCTGAGCGCCGCTGTAGGCATCAACGTGCTGCAAAGTTTCATTCGCGGAGGTAGCAGTTCGGGAACCGAGACCGACCACCAGGATCATTACGAACTGCAAAATTACACTTCGATATCGCAGGGAAAACACTTCTTGAAATTTGGCGGACGGCTGCGCGCAGTTCACGAGGTCAATACGTCCAATGCTGGATTCAACGGCACCTATACTTTCACGTCGTATTCCAATTACACCGCTGATACTCCGAGCCAGTATTCCATCAACAAAACCTCCAGCGGCGCGGCTGCTACCGTGCCCGTCACGATGGTGGATGGGGGACTCTACGTGCAGGATGACTGGAAAGTGCGTCCTACTTTCACGCTGAGCGCCGGACTGCGCTTTGAAACGCAGAACGGGATTCACAATCATGCGGACTGGGCGCCACGACTCGGTTTTGCCTGGGGCATCGGCGGAGGGGGGAAGAACGCCCCGAAAACCGTTCTGCGCGGCGGTTTTGGCCTGTTCTACGACCGCTTCGCCCAAGACCTGATTTTGAATGCGGACCGTCAGAACGGCGTGACACAGCAACAGTACCTCGTGTCCAATCCGAGCTATCCGACCCCGCCGTCGGTGGGCTCGCAGACGGCTTCCTCGATCTATCAGATCAGCCCGGATCTGCACGCGCCCTATATCATGCAAACCGCGTTCAGTCTGGAGCGGCAGGTCACAAAGATCGCCAACGTCACGGTTTCGTATCTCAATGCGCGTGGAGTGCACCAGTTTTTGTCGATCGTCACCAACGCTCCACTGCCGGGCACACCGGGCTCCGCACCGCTCCCAAGTCAGGCCATCTTTCAATACTCCTCCGATGGACTTTTCCGGCAGAACCAGTTGATCGCGAATTTCAACATCCGGGCAGGAACAAAGCTGTCGCTGTTCGGTTTCTACTCTCTGAACTATGCCAACAGCGACGCTTCCGGCGCCTCGAACTTTCCATCGGATCAATACGATCTAGGCGCGGACTACGGGCGTGCTTCCTTTGATATCCGGCATCGGCTGTTTCTGGGCGGCACGGTCGGAATGCCACGTGGGTTTCGCCTGAGTCCATTTATGATTTTCAATTCCGGCTCACCTTACAACGTCACCGTGGGCCAGGATTTGAGCGACGATTGGCAGTTCAACGACCGGCCTGCATTCGGCACCAATCCTCCGGGTTCCTGTCCGTTTCCGACACCCGCCGCATGCAATAACTATGTGATTCCGACGCAGTCGTCCCCCCAGATTCCCATCAACTATCTGACTGGCCCGTCCAACTTCACGCTTAACCTGCGGCTGGCGAAAACCTTTGGCTTTGGGCCGGAACTTGGCGGGAAAGCAGGAGCGCAGCCGGGAGGAGGCCCGCCGAGCGGCCCTCCTCCGGGCGGTGGTGGTCCGCGCGGTGGAGGCGGAGGATTCGGACGCCCCGGAGGTGGTGGCGGCCCTTTTGGTATGGGCCCGGCAACCACTCGACGCTACAGCCTGACGTTCAGCGTAAATGCAAGGAACGTTCTGAACCGAGTGAATGCGGCGCCGCCCATCGGGGTGCTGAGCTCACCCAATTTCGGACAGTCGATTGCTCTGGCGGGCGGGCCGTTTTCGAGCGCGGCGGCAAATCGAAAAATCGAATTGCAGGCGATGTTCAGCTTCTAGCGCAATTGCGGGTGGAAGTCGTATTGGGAGCGCTGCCCTGGCGACAGTTTTATGTATTGTCATCCCGAGCGAAGCGAGGGACTTCGCTACGTAGAATAATCGGCGTTGATCCGCACATACTCGGCGGTCAGATCGGTGGTGAGAAATCGCACCGAGTGCTGGCCTCGCCCGATCTGCACACGGACATCGCAAACCGGCTGTGCAAGAGTGCGGTGCGCTTGCCGCTCGTTGCACGTGCAGGCGATTCCGTTGCGGCATACTTTCTGACTACCAATAAAAATCTGGACGCGAGATGGATCGATGGGAACGCCGCACCTTCCCACTGCCGCGAGAATGCGTCCCCAATTCGGATCGGCGCCCGCCCATGCGGTCTTGACCAGCGCAGAATGAGCAATCGTCCGCGCAACCAGCAACGCCTCTTCCCTGCTCCGCGCCTGTTCGACGAACAAACGGATCACGTGCTGCACGCCTTCGCCGTCGCTGACGATCTGTTCGGCGAGGGATTGGCATACTGCGCTCAGAGCCGCGGACAGCTTTTTTCGAGTGCGAACATCTCTCACCCGAGCGCCGCTGGCGCCGCTCGCGAGCAGCAACACTGTGTCGTTGGTGGAGGTATCGCCGTCAATGGACATGCAATTTAGCGAATCGCCGCATGCCTCGCGCAAAAGAGGCCGCAGCTCACGCGGAGTCGCACTCACATCGGTGAACAAGTACACCAGCATGGTCGCAAGCTGAGGATGGATCATGCCGGCGCCCTTGGCGATACCCAACACGGTGACTTCTTTCGAGGCGGTTCGGAAACGCACAGACGCCAGCTTGGGCCGGGTGTCGGTGGTCATGATGGCGTGGGCAAAGGCGAGGACACCACGCTGGCTGGGCGATCTCGTTGCGAAAAGTTCCGGCAACTTTGCGCGGATTTTTTCCGCCGGCAGTCGAACTCCGATGATGCCGGTCGAGGATGGAAAGACTTGGGCAGCAGGCACGCCGAATAATTTTCCAGCTTCGCGACAAACTCGTTCGCAGGCTTGAATGCCGGCGCGTCCGGTGGCGCAGTTGGCGTTGCCGGAGTTCACGACGACGGCGCGAACGCGGCCACCGGTCGAAAGCAGCGCCGCGCGGCCAACTTCCACGGGAGCGGCGGCGACCCGGTTCTGCGTGAACAACGCGGCGGCGGTCGCGCTATGGCCTGCTTCCGCCAGCGCGAGGTCCGGCCGGCCACTGACTTTAATGCCGGCAGCGACAGCAGCGAAAGAGAACCCCAGAGGCAAACGAATTTTCCCAAGAGAATGGCGCAGTGAGATCATGCTTGAATCTTCAACCAGTTTCTTGGCGGCGGCAAAATTGCGAACGTAGGCAGATTTCCGCGGATCATCGCCACTTCGTCGCAGCGATAGAGCCTGGGGCATTTATGACAATCTTTATGGATTTTATCGGGCAGATCCTGGTGCTCGGCGGCCGTGAATCCCATGCGCGAAAAAAATTCCGGAATGCGAGTGAACAGGCACACGCAGGTAACTTTGTGCTTTTCCGCCTGCGCCAGAAGAGCCTTGACCAGGCGCCGGCCGCCGCCGTTGCTTTGGCTCGAGGGATCGACGGTAATCGAGCGAATCTCGGCCAGGTGCACGCCATACAGGTGGAGAGCGCCGCATCCGATGATGCGTCCGTCATGCTCCAGGACGACAAAGTCGCGGACGTTTTCGCAGATCTCAGCGAGCGTGCGGGGCAGCAAAGTGCCGTCGCCGGAGTAGGCCGCGATGAGAGTGTGAATCTGCTCGGCATCGGGAAGAATCGCCTCACGCGTGCGCATGGGCCTCCTTGCGCGGCGGAGGAGCGGTTTTCTTCTTCTTGAGCGTGGACTCCGCATTTTTGTGCAACGCCGCGTCCAAGGACTTGACCACCTGATCCACGTGCTTCTTCTGAATCACATAAGGCGGCAGAAAGCGCAGCACGTTTTCATGCGTGCGATTGATGATGATCCCTTCCTGCAGCAGTTGCCTGGACACAGAGGCAAGACTCATGCTCTCAGCACCTCCGTGCTGCATTCCAGCTTGGCGAAATAAAACAGTGGCAGAAATTCGACTTGCGCCGCGGGCAGGATGCGCACGCGCCCCACACCGCACTTGAGAGCCTGAGTGCAGGCTGCGAGCTTGGGCATCATCCCGCCGCTAACGACAGATTCCTCGATGAGGCTGGCAACTTGCTTGGTATCCAACCGAGGCATGACCGAACCGTCGGCTTGCTTCACACCGGGCACGTCGGTGAGAAAAATCAGCGCGTCGGCCTGGCACGCTATGGCGCAAGCGGCGGCCATCTGGTCCGCATTCACGTTGTAATACTGCCCGTCGCCTCCGAGCGCAACCGAGGAAAGCACAGGAATACCGCCTTCGGCCCAGATGACTTTGAGCCAGCGCGGGTCGGAAAAGCAGATTTCGCCAACATATCCCAAGTCGTAATCCGCGTCCTGCTTCTTGCGGGCACGAAAGACGCCGCCGTCTCCACCGCAAAGGCCGATGGCCGGTTGCCCGGCAGCAGCGATCGCGGCCACCAGGCTTTTGTTCACGATGCCGGCGAGCACCATCAGGGCGACATCGCGCGTCTCGGCGTCGGTAATGCGCAGCCCGTTGACAAAGTCGCTTTTCTTTCCGAGGAGTTTCAGGGTGCGCGTCAGCGCGCTGCCACCGCCGTGCACGACGGTGACCTGGTGTCCGTCCTGGGCGAGCTGCACCACCGCATGCGCGCATTTCCGAAGGGTCGTTTTATCTTCCAGTGCCGCACCGCCGATCTTGACGACAATTTTCACTGCAGGCCCTCCGCTTCGTCCCAGCCGTACATGAGGTTCATGTTCTGCACGGCTTGACCGGCTGCGCCTTTGAGCAGGTTGTCGAGACAGGAAACGACAACGAGCCGGCGGCCATCGCGCGCGAGACAGAAACCGAGATCACAGTAGTTGGTGTGCGCTGAGAATTGGATTTCCGGCAAACTCGGCGCTGGGAAAATGCGAACCCACCGCTTGCGGTTGTAGAAATCGTGGAGACAACTTTGAATCTCGTCCGCTGTCATTTCGCGTTTCAGGTACACATAAATCGTGGACAGAATCCCACGCGGGATTGGCAAGAGATGAGGAGTGAAAATCAACTGGCAGGAATTGAGCGCCAATTGTTCGAGAATCTCGCCGGTGTGACGGTGTCCGAAGACGGAGTAGGCGGAAAAGTTGTCGGCGACCGATACGAAGTGCGTGCGCGCCGTCGGTTCCTTGCCGGCACCGGACACTCCGGACTTCGAGTCGGAGATGATGCCGCGATCGCAGTCCACAATGCCGGCCGAGAGCAAGGGCGCCAGCGCGAGAATGACTGAAGTCGCATAGCAGCCTGGATTCGCAACCAGCGCGGCCGGCGATATCCGGTCGGAATTCAACTCAGGCAGACCGTACACGGCGCGCTCCGTGAGTTCCGCCGCGGTCTGGGCGTTGGCATCTTTGAAGCCATAGACAGCTCGATGCTGTTCCTGTTTCAGCCGCCACGCGCCGCTGAGGTCGACGATCCGCAGCCCGCGGGCAATCGCCTCGGGAACAAGTTCGCGAGAAACGGCGTGCGGCGTCGCCAGGAACAGCAGTTCCACGCCATGCTGCTCCAACACGGACCACGAAAAGGGCTGGACCGGCGAATGGCCATTGCCGCGGCCATTACCCGAGATGTGCGGCAATCTGGCGCCGTGTCCGTCGGATTCGCCGGTCTCTGTCTCGGCACTGCGCCGCAAAAGCAAGGGCGCGTCGGTCCGCGGATGGCGGCCAAGAAGGCGAGCGAGTTCGAGGCCGGAATAGCCGGTCGCGCCGAGAACCGCGGTTTTAAGTTTGGCCGCCATCAGATCTTTTGAAACCTCCCCCGGTTTCTTCGGTGAGGCATATTTATCCACTTGAATGAATAAATATTCATAGATATTAAATGGTCCAGCCAAACTGTCAAGTCGAAACTGCGGTTCGAGGCTCTTCGGTGCATGGTGGGTGGATCGGCGGTCCAATGGATCGGCGGCGCCAATGGATCATTAAGAGCAAGGGATCGTCAAAATGAAGGGCGGGTCTTTCTCTTGAAATCTTTTCCGATGACAGACTCGTTCAGCCACGCTCTTACATTCTTAGCCGGATGTCGCTCGAGGTGCCCCCGGCTGCTGGAACGTAGCACTTGGTCGTGTAATCCATCACCATGCGATCGGCGTTGAAGCGCCAGCCGAGGGTGCGGATGGTGCGCTTCATACGTTGGATCCAGCCGCGCGGCAGGCCGTCGCGATCGCGCTGATAGTACAGAGGAATCACTTCATCGCGAAGAACTCGCATCAGGTCGTCCCCGTCGCGCGTGTCGTGAATATTCATGTCGGAGTGAGTTCTGCCGTTTCCGATGGCGAAGCCGTTCAGTCCGTCGTAAGCTTCCGCCCACCAGCCGTCCAGAACCGAGAGGTTCAAGCCGCCGTTCAAAACCACCTTCTGGCCGCTGGTTCCGGAGGCTTCCAGCGGACGCCGCGGATTGTTAAGCCAAACATCGACACCCTGCACGAAATGGCGGCCGACGTTGATGTCGTAGTCTTCGACGAAGACGAATTTGTCGGAAAACTTCGGGTCGCGCATCAACTGGGCAATCTGCTGCAGGACGCGCTTGCCGGGCTCGTCGAGAGGATGCGCCTTGCCGGCAAACACGAACTGCACGGGGCGTTTCGGGTCGTTGACCATACTGGCTATTTTTTCGATGTCGGCCAAAATCAGGTTGGCGCGCTTGTAGGTGGCAAAGCGGCGCGCAAAACCGATGGTCAGCGCATCGGGGCTGAGCACGCGTTCCAGTTGCAGTAGCACACCGCGCGGTTCTTCGCGGCGTGCGGCCTGCTTGACGGCGCGGCGGCGCACGAATTCGATCATCCGCGACTTTAGATTGAAATGGGTCTCCCAGAGCTCGCCGTCGTCGACGTTGTCGATGCCTTCCCAGATTTTGGCCTCGCTGCTGCGCAGATGCCATCCCGTGCCGAGATGGCGATCATAGAGGCGAAACATCTGCGGAGCCAGCCAGGTGGGGACATGGACGCCATTGGTAATGTGCCCGATGGGAACCGCGTCTTCCAGTTTGCCCGGGAAGAGTCCGGTCCACATGGCGCGGGAGACTTCACCGTGCAATGAGGAAACTGCATTGGCGTGCCGCGAAAGCTTGAGTCCGAGCACGGTCATGCAGAAACGTTCGTCGCTTTCGGGATTCTCGCGTCCCAGCGCCATGAAACCTTCCCGGGAAAGACCGAGGGCCTCGCGGAGAGGTCCGAGGTGCTCTTCGACCAGATCGGCATCGAAGCGATCGTGGCCGGCGGGCACGGGAGTGTGGCTGGTGAAGACCACTTCCCGGGAAACGCGCGGCGCGGCCTTCTCGAAGCCGATGCCCTCTTCTTCCATGCGTTGGCGAATCGCTTCGAGGACCGCAAATCCGCTGTGTCCTTCGTTCAGGTGAAGGACCCCCGGTGTGATGCCGAGCGCTTTCAGAGCGCGCAGGCCGCCCACTCCCAGAAGCAGTTCCTGATGCACGCGAACGCGGCCGTCGCCCCCGTACAAACGCGAGGTCAGCACGCGATCCTCGGGGGTATTGCCTTCCACGTCGGAGTCGAGGAGAAACAGATCACAGCGGCCCACCTTCACGCGCCATACTTTTGCGCGGATCGAACCATGGCGGGTATCGATCTGCACCACGACGGGTCTGCCGTTTTTTCCGATGGCCGTTTCCATTGCAAGTTGGTTGACATCGGTCTCGAGGTACTCTTCGTGCTGCCAGCCGTCGCGATCGAGGCGCTGGCGGAAGTATCCCTGGCCATAAAACAGGCCCACGCCGACCAGGGGGATACCGAGATCGGAGGCGCTCTTGATGTGATCGCCGGCCAGAACTCCCAGGCCGCCGGAATAGACCGGAAGAGACTCGTGCACGCCGAATTCGGCGGAGAAATAAGCCACCGGACGTGGCCGCAGCACACCGGCGTGACGCGCACCCCAGGTTCGCTCCTCATTCTCGTACTCGCAGAGGCGGCGATAGGCGTAGTTGATCCGGATGTGCAGGACGAGTTCGGTGGCGCGCGCTTCGAGTTTGTCGAGCGGATATTCGTTCAGGAGCGAGACGGGACTGTGATTGAGCTGTCTCCAGCGCAGAGGATCGAGATCGCGGAACAAGCCGGCAGCATCGTAATCCCAGCTCCGCCACAGGTTGCGGGCCAGCGCCCAGAGCCGCTCCTGGGCAGGCGCGATAAAACGGTCGAGCGCGCGGGCCTCGCTGACCACGGTCGCAACCCGGTTCGCGGCCTCTGTGAGCAAACGAATCTCATTCTCCGGAAAGACTCGCGCCTCCACGGTTTGAATCACCAGAACGCCTTGCAGCACATCGCGATCGATGACGGGAACTCCCAGGAACGATTGGTAAGCATCCTCGTCCGCTTCGGGGAAGTATTTGAAGCGGGGATGATTCTTGACTTGTTCCACGGCCACCGGGCGGACCTGTTCGGCGACCAGGCCGACGAGCCCTTCATTGGCTGAAATGCGCAGCTTGCCGACGCATTCACGGCGAAGCCCGAGCGTCGCGGCCAGAACGAGATGGGCGCGGTCGGGCTCCAGCAGGTAGGCTGAGCAAACATTGGCGCCAAACCGTCTGGCAACCAATGCGACAACGTTCATCAGGGTGTCGGCTGGCTTGCCGGGATCCGCCGCCAAGTTCGCGATTTCCTCCCACGTCAGCACATAACTGGCATCGAGAGAACAGGCGGCGTGCTCTTGATCCTGACCTGGCTCATTCGGTCGGTCCAATCTTGTCTCCATTTGTCCAAAATTCCTTAGGCCTTGCAACCGGCCATCCAGCAACCGACCGAGCAATGCGAAGACGGTTAGAAAAAACCATCCTCCTAAGCCATTCTATCGGATGAAAACGGAACTGCCCCACATAGGCAGTGGATTGCCGATTACCACGGTGCGGATCGGATGGCCAAATTTGCTTTGCGCTTGCGCTATTCCCGATATGGGGCCGAAGCAAAAGACCTTAATATCCCGTTCGCGCTGAGTCCAATTCGAATTGTTGATGGAATGCATTAGCGGGCGATGACGGCGACGGTTTCTGACCAGCACGCTATACCGTCGAGTTACACTTTGGGAGGCATACTTCCGGGTCGTGGTTCCGGGTCGAGAGCGGAACCTGATCTGTTCTGCAGAGGAGAAGAGGAGACAATGAAATACCGTCAACTTGGGCGCACCGGTTGGAAGGTCTCGGACATCAGCTTTGGCGCGTGGGCCATCGGCGGCGCATGGGGCACCGTTTCGGACGACGAATCTCTCACTGCGCTGCACCAAGCCGTCGATTGCGGGGTAAATTTTATCGATACCGCAGACGTGTATGGCGATGGCCGCAGCGAACGCCTAGTTGCTCAACTTAAGAAGAGCGAAAAGGGCGAGATTGTGGTTGCCACGAAAGCTGGACGCCGTCTGCCGCGCCAGACGGTGGAAGGATACAGCCGCCAGAACCTGACCATGTGGGTCGAAGATAGTTTGCGGAATCTTTCGACCGACAGCCTCGATCTGCTGCAACTTCATTGCCCGCCGAGCGCGCTGTATGACCGGCCCGAGGTCTTCGGGACACTCGATGACCTAGTGCGGGCGGGCAAGATTCGCTATTACGGTGTGAGCGTCGAGAAGATCGAAGAAGCGCGCAAGGCAGTAGAGTTTCCCAACGTCCAGACAGTGCAGATCATTTTCAACTGTTTCCGCCAGCGGCCGGCGGACCAGTTCTTCGCGCGAGCCAAACAGAAGCGGGTAGGCATCCTCGCCCGTGTGCCGCTCGCCAGCGGCCTGCTGACGGGTAAATTCCGCCGCGGTTCCACCTTCGCGGCAGATGACCACCGGAATTTCAATCGCCAGGGGCAAGCCTTTGATGTGGGAGAAACATTTTCCGGCGTGGATTACAACGTCGGACTGGAGGCGGTTGAAGAGATGCGAGCGCTCTTACCCACCGGCGTCTCGATGAGTCAGTTCGCCCTGCGCTGGATCCTCATGTTCGACGCAGTGACCTGCGCCATTCCTGGCGGCAAGCGCGCGGAGCAGGTTGCGGAAAACTGCCGCGCGTCGGACCTGCCGCCCCTCACAGACGAGGTAATGACAGGGGTACGGCGCATCTATGACGAAAAGATTCGTCCGCTGGTGCAAGACCGCTGGTAGCCCTAAGCCAAAGTTGGCAGCGCAGTCACCAACAATTACGTGGCGTGACGAAGAAAATGCGCGCTGCGTCGCACCCAACTCGATGCTGGGTGAACACAGCGCGCAACTGGTCATTTGCGCGAACTATTTGCGCTAACCTGGGCGCGCTAGCCCTGCGGCGGATGCAACACACGGAATGTGCTGCCCCCGTTCGACCACACCAGCACCAGCGCATCCTGACCGTTCGGCACGCTCGATAACACCTGCGCCACGTCGGCCGCGGATTTCACCGCGTGCCGGTTCACTTCCACGATGACGTCCCCACGCTGCAAGCCCGCATTGTCGGCCGGGCTGCCGGGCTGGACGTCCTCCACAATGGCGCCGTGAACTGTTCTTTGAGATTGCGCTTGCAGTTCATCCCGGACGTCCGGGGTCAGGTCAGCGAGACTCAGCCCCCAACGCCCCTTCCCGTGTTCGCCGGCGGCGGTCTCGGCGCCCTTGCCGCCGCCCAGCGCTTCGAGCGTCACTGGAATGCTCGTCGGTTTGCTGTCACGCACCACCAGTAGATGGATCGTGTCACCCGGCCGCTTTTGTCCGACCGTCATTTGCAATTGTCCGGCGTCGGTCACGGGCTTTCCGTCGAGTTCGGTAATCACGTCTCCGGTGCGCAGGCCCGCCTTCGCTCCGGGCGTGTCCGGCTCGACCTCGCTGACCACCGCTCCCTCAGCCTTATTCATCTGGAAAAACTTCGCGTTGTCGGGAGTAACGTCGGAGATCTGAATTCCGATGAACGCGTGAGTTACTTTGCCGTCCCGAATCAGTGCCTCCACGGTATGCTGGACAATCTGGGAAGGAATCGCAAAACCCATTCCTGAGAACGATCCCGAGGATGAAATCAGGAAGGTGTTGATTCCGATAAGCTCGCCGCGAGCGTCAACGAGCGCTCCGCCGGAATTGCCGGGATTGATGGCGGCGTCGGTCTGGATGAACTCGCCCGGCTTGCGGCGATCACTTGCGTCAGGATTGGGACGGTTCAGCGCGCTGATAATGCCGCGCGTCACCGTGAAGCGGTACCCGTACGGATTCCCAAAGGCCAGCACCGTCTGTCCAGCGTGCAGGCCGGCCGAGTTACCCCAAGGAACGCTCGGTAAGTTAGTTGCATTAACCTTGATAACAGCGAGGTCTGTCAGCGGGTCGGCGCCTACCAACTTAGCTGGCAGCACCTCCCGGTTACTCATGGTGACGCGAATGTCGACAGCTCCATCGATAACATGGTTGTTAGTGACGATATATCCGTCGGGCGAGATGATTACGCCGCTGCCTAACCCGTGTTCCATCCTGTTCTGAGGCTGTGACGGCATGTTGAACTGACGACCGAAAGGATTGCCCGGGCCAGAGAATTGCTGCATGTCGGGCATACCTTCCAGACCGCTCTGCTGCGGGTTGGACTTCGACACAACCGTAACATTGACGACCGCCGGTGTAACCCGTGCCGCCAGGGTTTCCATGGCGCGGTCGAGCGTGAGGAGCGCTCCGACACTGTTGTCATCAAGCGGCGCCGCGGCCGGAGCCGTCACCGCTGCCTTTGCAGACTTCGTAAAGTTGAACGTCGCCACTGACCCAACTGCCACCACGGCTACCAAGGCCACTAATAGACGCCTGGTCACCACTGCTTTACAACGTTCTATCCACATCTTCATTTTCTCTTCTCCTTGTGCTACGAAGTATGGGCAACTAAATATCTAGTTGTTAGTTGCAAAAAAATTTGCCCGCTAAATCGAATTGGCGACAGGCACCCTCGCCAACCGGTCGGGGACCGCTCTCACCAACGTCACACGCCACACCTGGACGCTCCACACCGACGAATCGGAAGTCACGTACTGCGTGGCTTCAATGAAGACCAGCGTTCGAAATTCCGGCACGATCTCCCGATCCGCGCTTGCGTTGATCGCGACGACTCGGTCGCGCGCTGGCGTCGCGTTCAATCGGGCAGCGATTACCCGCACCGGAGCAGCCTGGTGTGCAACAACGGCGTGCGCATGGACAACCTTGGCAGTCGTTCTTTTGGCAGTCGTCCCCAGCGATGACGAATCGCCAGTCCGCAACGCGCCGGGAATTACCGCCGTCGTTCGAAACGAAGACTGGAACGACGAAGACTCCAACGAAGACTGGCTGACCACAGCCGAATACCCGTGATCGGAGTTACTGTCCAGCATGCCGCGATCAAACGCGACGAACTGGGGTGCGCGCGGCAGCACCATCAGGCAGACGATGGAAAAAGCGGCGACCATGCCCAGCGCCGGTTTCCAGACTCGCGTGGCTACGGGTCGGTTTGTATCGAGAATCCGCGCCAGCCGCAGCGAAGCCTCGCGGGCCCGATTGACAGCTGCCTGGACCATCGACCATCGCCTGTGCGCTGGACGATGCGCAAGACTCTTTTCCAGCAGCGAGACCAGACAAGTGGCGTATCCGTGCGGGTTGGCAGTTTCGGCCAGCACGGCATCGTCGCAAGCCATCTCGCGTTCCACCGAGAGCCGGTTCTCAATCCACCACACCGCTGGATGAAAGAAGAATAAAGCGCGCACGATTTTCTGAATGAGATTTGTCCAGTCGTCCCAGCGCCGCAGGTGTGCGAATTCGTGCAATAGGATGACGTTGAGATCGTTCGGCGGCAGTTCTCGCACCGCCCAGGCGGGCAGGACAATCGTCCGCTTCCAAAAGCCGATGGCGGCAGGCACGCGCACGCACTCTGACGTAGCGATCGTCACGGACGCGCCAATTGCATCCACCGTTTTTCGCACCGCCGGATCGAGATCTGCGGCGACGATCGGAGTGCAACTCTGGCGCAACTGGCGCAGGCGCCAAAACCCAGCCGCCAAACGCAGCATCGCCGCCCCCACCCCCAGAGCCCAGGCAAAGAAGACAAAAAGCGCCCAGCGACCGGGTACGGTGATTGCCGGCATCACGCTTCCCCGCAACGTACCCCATGACATCGCCGCCGACATCCCTGCCGCCATCAGCACCCGCCCTTCGCCAAAACCGCCCAGCACAGGAAGCGCAACGACGGTCAGCAATGCCAGGAACCAGACGGCAAATCGCGTTCCCGAATTTTGCCTTCGCAAAACGCGCAGTAATGCCCAGGCAAAGAGCGCGATCAGAAATCCTTCGGGAAGCGCGTTGAGAATGCGCTCGACCGAGGTCTGCGCCACTGTCTGTAGGGGAAGCCAGCTCATTTTGCGTCCTTCCGAATCGTGTCGTTCTGAATCAGCATCTGCCGGAGGCGACCGATTTCCTCCGGCCCGATGCCCTGGTCCTCGAGGAGGTTCAAGACCAGTTGCTCATGAGAGTTCTTGAAAAAACGACTCACGAGGTGCCGGATTTCCGAGCGCGTTGCCTCTTTTCGCCCGACCACAGGTGTAAAGACGTGCGCGCGTCCATCCTTTAAGTGTTTCAAATAGCCCTTTCGCTCCAGTACACGGATCGTGGTCAAAACCGAGTTGTAGGCCAAGACAGGCTTTTCAGTAATAGAATCAAGAACTTGCTGGACCGTGCCCGATCCCTTCCCCCAGAGCACATTCATGATTCGCAGCTCGGCTTCGGTCAAAGTTCCTGATTGTCTCGGCGGCACTGGCGGCCCTCCTCGACCCTTAGACGCTTCACGCGTCAAAAGGTAACTAATTCTTTAGTTGCAATGGAAAAGCAGAGGGTTGCTTCCCTGAGTGAAGAGGGGGACTTTGCAGCATCTGTTCGCCGTCGTCAGCGCAATTGTGGAACGTGTGCATGCTGTCAGCGGAGATCGCTGCCGATAGATAGTTGCTGAAGATACCGGACTTGTTCGGGACAATGGGCCGGCTAATTCTCGATACCTCTAAAATTCTGGAACTTTTCCCAAGTCTCATTAGCGCCCATCAAACAGGATGCTAACCTCCGCGATAGTCCGCGACCTGCCAGCGGCGTATACCCATTTTTTCACTGCGGCTGCGGCCGACTCGCCGAGAATCGGGTTGCCTCCCAGCAGTTCGACATCCTCCACGTTCCCCTTCGCCGAAATGGATACCCGCAAGCGTACCGTTCCGCCAATGTTAAGCCGCTTCAGCGTGTCCGGATAATCCGGCTCGACCCGCGTAATCAGCTTTCTTTCGGCGTTGCTGCTGGGAACCCCGATGGCGAGTGTCTTCACACCCTCCGCGCTGGCTGCGCTACTCACATATCCAATCGCGCCTTGCGTCCGGGCCACATAAGCCACGACCTCGGCATCAGATCCAAGCACCTTCGGCATAAAGCCTCTGCCCGTGAACAACAGCGTTTGGTAGTACGACTGCAGATCATCTTCGCTCATGCCGAGGTACTCTTGCAGGAAGGCTTCGTGGGCCCGCCCCTCCTTCTCGAGTAGGGGTTCCACATGCGAACCGTCGAGCGAGCTCTTCTCCTCCAGAAACACGCGTTTCAGATCGGCGGCAGAGATCGTGTCTGCTTTCACACTTGCATTGGCAATCACCTTGACATCGCCCGCAACGGAATCCACCGAGGCGAAGATCGTCAATCCGGCGGCGAGCAGGAGCACTTTCGGACATTTCATCAGTGTTCTCCTTTGCGTCCCTCTCTCAGCTAGAAATTGAACCCGGTCTTAACCACCAAAGCGTTTGTGTTGGGCTTGAAGCCCTGGGGGTTAACTTGGGGGTAAAACCCGTTCGGATAGCTGCTGTACTCGTAGCCGTTCATGAAGTGACCTTCCACTTTCACGTTCCAGCATCTTCTCAGGTCAACTCGCGCGGATATGACCTTGTCGTAGACGTGATTGGCGGGCAGACTGGTGTCAGTTTGGTGAGGGGCATAGGGAGCGAGAAGACCGCCTGCAACGCTGGTTACCGAATAGCGGGAGTAGTAGTAGCCAAGTGCAAGCCGTTTTGTAACTCGATAGGATCCCGAGACGTACCAGCCGCGAACGTCGTCGTAGATCTCGACCAGGACAATGTCGGCAGTTTGATCCTGTTCATCGTGTACAAAGCGGCGATACTCCGAATCGATCCGCAGTTTCCCCGCCGTGTACTCTCCGTAGAATTGGTCAGCCCAGTCTGCCTTCGAAATCGCGGAGTAAGGAACGAACCCAGCGCCCGGGTTGAGGGGATTTATGGCTTTCGCCTTGCCAGTAACGTCCTCATTCATTCGGGATATTCCGATCAACAGACCCTTCAACGGGGTGTTCCATCGAAGATCGCCGCCATACTGTAACCCCCCATAGCTCGAGAAGTAGACTTGGTACTGAGCAGCGAGGTACGCGACTCCGCCATAGATGCTGTCACTGCGATGTCCGGCATAGGCCGTATAGGCGAGACCGCCGAGACGGTGCTTGAGTGACAAACTGCCGTAAACATCACCGCCCAGGTGAGCAATCGTGGCGTCGCGGAGATCCGTCGGATAAACGCTTTGCGGAAGCAGTGCAAAGGTGCGGAGAAAATCCAGGTCCTGCGTGTCGTTATATAAGCCCAGGGTGGTTTTGACTTTGCCCCCACGAACGCCGAACCAACTCTTGAAGCGATAATCCGCGACCGCCCAGTCCAGGGAGGGGTGGTACTGCCCGAGTTGGCCAAGGTTGCGGTCGTAGAGCTGCGCTCCGACCCGGAGCTTATCGGTGACGCTGGTGGACACGTTGCCCCCCGAAGTCCGTGAAGGCGGCGCTGCCTTGATTGGTGTTCATCGTCAGCCAATTGTTGGTGTTGGTGTAGACAAACCCTTGCGATGCGAATCCGTGTATTTCCACGTCGCGGTCAAAGAGTTTGAAGTCTTCCGCCTGTAACGTGAGTTGGCCCGCGCAGAAACAGGCAAAAACCAGTCCGACGATTCGTCGATACACTCGGCCTCCTTGGTGATCTGTCGGAGACTACATCGGCCAAATCATGCAAAAGCGTGAGTACAAGTACCCTGGGACGGGCTGGTTATGGAGTTCCTGCCAGATTTCTTACTCTTGACGTAGCCGGGTTGCGGCAACTGGCCGCTGCGGGAATGAGTGTCGGCGCTCATTCTCTCTCCCACCCGATTCTCGCGCGGGCGCCCGAGGACATGGCTTGGCGGGAAATCTCCGAAAGCCGGAGTGTTCTTGAGAAAGTTCTGGGGCAGACCGTGTGGGCCTTTGGGTATCCCTTCGGGAATGCTGCCACCGTCACCAGACGAGACCCGCGACTGGCCGAGCAAGCGGGCTTCCGCTGCGCATTCATGAATGTGGGCGGCGGTTTTGCCGCCAGGATCGACCGATTCGCCGTGCCGCTCCCAGTGGCCAAGCGCAATTAGAGACGCTCGTCCAGCCGTTTCGCTCGTCTGAAATGGATGCTTGTTCTCCCTGTCCATTAAATCTGGAGATCTATGACTCCACCGGCGGAACTGGCCTGCGTTACTCTCACTTCAACATCTCGTCGATGGTCACGATATCAACTAACCCAGAGCAGCCGTAGATTGCCGGCAGAATGCGATTCGCCGGGTGGATGCGCCGCAATTGTGCGACTCGCTCGGTTCCTGCCCGATAAGCCGGAAGATACATTCGGCCGAGTAGCGGATGTTGGCCCCAGGCGCCAGAAAGCTTGTCGGCGCGCTCTTCGGTGACCAGGAAATCCCTGCGAAGAACGGCAGCCACTTTCTCGCGCTGCATTTTTTCACCCCAGGTCAGATATGACGATTGGTTCTTGGCATCATCCTGCAACAGAGCCAGCAGCACGCCGATCTGCAAATCTTCGTCGGGTAGTTGCTCGATTTCGGTTACGCCATGAGCGATGAGAATGGCATTGTTCGCGAGTCCCTCGAACAGCGTGGCCGCGCGGGTGTTCATGGTCAATACCGTGGCTTCGAAGCTGGCTTTCCCGTGCACATAGAGATCCTGCAAGTAGGCAAAGGTTGTAACGTGCCCGGGCACGACTTCGTGGCTCACCAATTGCTCGAACTCCGGTACGGAGATTTGCAACGAGGCGTTAATTTCATAAGTCGCTTCGTATTTCGGACTGCCATCTGCGTTCCGCGCTCGACCGATGTAGTTCATCGAGCCCGAAAACCATGCGTCCTTAATGGGTAGGAATTCAATATTGGCCCGAGGCACGGACGAGAGATCCTGGGGAAGATAGGGCAGCAAGTTGGCCGCGCTCAGGCGATCAAAGTGGGCGATCATCGCCGTGCTGAGAGCACGAACCGAGGCCATCGGAACCACTCGATCCCGCCGCCAAGCATCGACCGCTCCGAGCAGGCCGGCGGCACTGGAGGTTGAATAACCTGCGCGGCCGAGCAATTCGGCAACACGGGCTCGCTTAGCCGTCGGGTCGCTGGGCTCGGGTGGGCGCCCGGTGGATGCCTTGACGCTCTCCTCATAAGGCACGCGGCTGCCCTTGCCGGCAGTTTCCATGGCGAGTGCCCACATCGTGGTCAGGCAGATATTCAGGCCTTCGAGATAAGCGCCGCGCAAGCCACCCACGCGTCGAGCCTCGACGTTGATGCCGTCCATGGAGCGGACGATCTCGACTCCCATTTCGCGCAGATAGTCCGCGACGGCAGTGCTGTCCTTGCCGGTAACGCCGCCTGCGGTTCGCAGGCGCGCCGCCGTGGGATGCGTGTAAGCCGGGGGCAGCGGCTCATCCGAGAACCACGAGTCGGCGATGAATCGTCCCGTGCCTGAGGGACACATGACATCGCCACCCCAAAGCGTGTCGATACCGAGAACTGCGTCTGCAACAAATCGTCCTATCGAGTCCATGCGAATCTCCTTATTATTGTTTTTCTGCGGAAACTTTCTTCAGCGAGCCGAACCATACGTACACACAGAGGCCAACAAACAGCAACGCGGAAACGATTTGCGACACCGCATCGTTGGCATAGAAAGGCGTCTGAATCCACTCTTCCTTGAAGTGCGGCAGCACGCGCAGCGCCGCCCCAATCACTCCGCCGAGTGCGCCGCCCGCCATCAAGCCGCCGGCAATGATGATGCCGCGCTCGCGGATGGTATTGCCGGGCTGGCCGCCGATTTTCTCGCCGCGCTTGTTCACCAGGTGCGAGAGGAATCCGCCGGCCAGGATCGGCGTGGTCAGTTGCAGCGGCAAATAGATTCCCAGCGCGAAGACCATGGAAGAGAGGCCGAGCATCTCCAATACCACGGTGACCATGGCGCCGATGCCGAACAACATATAGGCGACGGGCTGGCCGCTCATGAATCCCGACACCACGGCTTTCAGTGCCGAGGCCTGGGGCGCGACCAGGACCTGCCGCGAGTCGCCGGGCACGGCTTCTCCGAACTGGAAGGCCTTGGCCAGCAGGATGATGGTTAACCCCGCAGTGATTGCCGCCGCGATGACCCCGATAAACTTCACCTTCTCCTGCGCCGCAGGCGTGGAACCAAGCCAGTAGCCGGCTTTCAGGTCGGTAATGAACTGTCCCGAGGCGCACAGGGCTACACAGACCATGCCGGCCAGGGCCATCACGAAGAACATGCCGGTGGTCCCGGAGAGGCCGAACTTCAGCAACACGATGGCGGAGACGATGACGGTGAGTAGCGTCATGCCGCTGGCCGGGTTGTTTGCCGTGGTGGCAATGGCGTTGGCCGCCACCGTGGTGAAGAAGAATGAGAAGAACAGCGTCAGTGCCAGGCCCACGGCGACCACGGTCCACGAAACATGAAGTTGTCCGAAGAAGACGGCCACTCCGATTGCCCCCAGCACCACGCCGAGGAGGATGGTGATGATGGGAATGTCACGGTCGGTACGTTCCATCTGCGGCGCTTCGCCGTGGCGGAAGGCGTGCAGCGCGATGCCGAAGGATCCGACGACGATACGCAGCGACTTGAGGATGCCAACGAGGCCGGCGGTCGCGATGGCGCCCACGCCAATGAAGCGCACATAATTGCGGTAGATGTCCAAGGCCGTCATGTGCGAAATGGGGATGGTAGCGGGATACACCGTGACCTCGCCCATGTGGCTGCCGATGAACCAGATCGTCGGGATGAGCACGAAGTTCACCAGAATGCCGCCGGCGCAAAAGATCATGGAAATGCGCAGGCCCATCACGTAGCCCAGGCCGAGGATGAAGCTGACCGCGTCGAAATTGAAGACCATGCGCCCACGGTCGGCCAGTGACCGGAACGCGGGCACGAACTGGAAGTTCAGGTACTCCTTCCAGACGTGGAAGGTGGTGACAAAGAAGTCGTAAAGCGCCGCGATGACGGTGGCTTGGAGCAGCAGCCTGGCCTGAGAGCCGCCTTTCTCGCCGGTGACGAGGACTTCGGTGATGGCGGTGGCCTCGGGAAAGGGCAGCTTGCCGTGCATTTCGCGCACGAAGTAGCGGCGAAGCGGAATGAGGAAGAGGATGCCCAGGCAGCCGCCGGCCAGGCAGATGAAGATGGTCTGCACCGGATGTGGGTCGAGGTGGAGAATGTAGAGCGCCGGCACGGTGAAGACGGCACCGGCCACCACGCTGCCAGAGGCGCCCCCCATGCCGGTGATGATCATGTTCTCGAGCACGGTGGAGCGCCGCCGGTAGACGCGCGCCAAGCCGATGGCGAGGATGGAGATGGGAATCGCCGCCTCCATTCCCTGGCCGACCTTGAGAGCGGAATAGGCCGAGGCGACGCTGAAGACGATACACAGCAACGTGCCCCACAGCACCGCGCGCAAGGTCACCTCCGGTGGCGCCATGCTGGTGGGCACGAGCGGCATGTAGATTTCGCCGTCCTTCAACGGCTGGTAGGCGTTCGCGGGAAGAGACTTGGTTTCAACTTCGGCCATCGGTAAACGAGCCTCCTGATCGGGGCGGACATTTTGACCGTAAACGCGGCCGTCATCGTCGCCCCGTTCCTGTCCCCTCGGGAAAAAGGGGCGCTATTATGCATAGGGAGTCAAACATCGGTGCGGAGACTCAGCAATGACGGAAGTCACACTGTGAAGTGACTTTGAAATAGATCCCTTCATCGATCGGCGCAATCAACCCACGCGCGCGGCTGGACGGCTGAATCCTCGCGTCTAGGATGATGGCCCGCCCCTACCGAAGTTCCCGCCAAGCCCCGTATTATAAGCGCCGGTGCAAAGATCCGGCGGATCGTGGGCGCGAAATTACGTGGGCCAACGTGTCGATCGCCTCCGGGCTCCCGATTCGTTGTGCCACTCGCAGGCGCCTCTGTTTCGTTAACCGGCGTATCCTGTTCGAGCGTGGAGTCGGCGAGCTGGACTTGATGTTGTGCCCCATGATGTGGTGGCCCAGCGAGCCGCGCCGTCGGCGTTTCTTCGGGAGAGACCATGTCGCAGCCATTGATTCTCATTGCAACGCCATGCTTTGGTGGCATGGTTTCGCAGAGTTACATGTTGTCGGTGATACGGCTCATGAGTTACGCGAAATCCGCTGAGTTCGACGTGTCGCTGTCGCTGCTTGGCTACGATGCCTTGATCTCACGCGCGCGCAGCACCCTGGTCGCCGCCTTTTTGGACAATCCGGCAGCGACCCATCTGCTGTTCGTCGATGCCGATATCGGGTTCGAGCCGCAGCAGGTCGAGCGGCTGCTGCGGTTTGATAAGGACTTTACCGGGGCGATGTACCCGCTCAAGTCGATCGATTGGGATTTCATCCCGCAACGCTGTGTCGAGCGCGGCGAAAGCGTGCAACAGGCTGCCCTGTCCTATGTCGGAACCTTCTGTCCCGAGGCGGAGCGTAAGCAGGAAGGCGATTTTGTCACGGGAACTTATGCCGGCGGCGGTTTTCAGCTAATCCGCCGCAGCGCGTTGGAGCGAATGATTGCCGCTTATCCCGAAACTCATTTCAGCCGCGTGCATAGCTTACCCATGTCGGGCTCGCGGCGCGAGGCAGCGCAGAGTTCAAATCTCTTTGCTCTCTTCGATTCCATCATAGACCCCGAGACCGGCGCCTATCTGAGTGAGGATTATTCCTTTTGTCTGCGCTGGCGGCGGATCGGCGGCGAGATCTGGATTGATGCCGCGAGCAAACTGACCCACTCCGGCCCCTATGAATTCGTCGGTAACCACGGCTCGCGCTTCAATGGATCGACGGGTACAAATTGAGGGGATCGAGGCCGTGGCCGCGATGAGTGGACACAATTTTCGGAAGGCTAGAGATGGTTGAGGAAGCGATCTTCCTGCATTCGAGTTGGCGCGCGGCGAGCACCTATGTCTGGGCGAAGTTTCGCCAGCGGCCCGATACCTACTGTTATTTCGAACCGCTCAACGAACATCTGTTCACTTTGACGGCGGAAATTATCGATCGCTTCCGCCCCTGGTCCTTTGCCAATCACCCAGCGCTCCAAGCGCCCTACTTGGAGGAGTTTCGTCCCCTGATCGGCCCGGGCGGCGGCATACCAGGTTTTCCCGCCCATCTCACCTTCGGGCGATACTGCGCCACGAGCGCTGACTCTTTGCCGGAGTTGGAAGTCTATATGGCCGATTTGGCGAGGCTTGCCGCGCGGCTCGGGCGGCGTCCGGTCTACGGCTTCGTGCGCACCGATTTGAGGGTGGGCTGGTTCCGCGCCCGGATGCCCGGCGCGCATATCTTCATCCGCCGCGAGCCGCGCCGGCAGTTTCTGTCGATGTTGCGCCAAGCCGTGCAGGGCAATCCCTATTTCCTGCAACGCGGCCCGGTCATTCTCCGCCACAATATGGAAGCGCCTGCCTTCGCGCCGCTTCTTTCAGCCATTGAATTGCCGGCATTGCTGGAGTCCTCCGGGCTGCGCGAGGCCTTCCGGGGCAAGCTCGTGGATGAAACAGTTTTGCGCCGGCTTTACTTCATCTTCTATTTCATGTGGCTTCTAGCGAGGCAGCTGGGCGAGCCGCAATGCCATCTGGTCATCGACATCGACCGCCTCAGCCTGGACGATTCCTATCGCCGCGAGATTGAAAATCGCCTGGGCGATCTGGTGGGCATGGCCATCTCATTCGCCGACTGCCGGGTCGAGCGTTATGATGAGAATCTCGGTTGGAGCGCTCCTCAATTCGAGGCTCTCGAACGGGACATCGAAGCTCTTGTAGGCTCGAACTCTCTCCCGAATTTAAGATAATCGCCATGCAGAACGCAACGCCGGCGGACATTGCGGTGCTTGTGCTGGAGCTTACACCGGCAGCCGTGTTTGGATTTGCCGGGCAGCGGGTTGGGCGGGCATGCGCCCGCTGGCCGTCAACGGTACGATCCGCCTTACCGGTACTCTGCGCGCTGCCTTACGTTCTGATTTCCTGTTCGCATCAGATGTTTTCATGGAGATGGTGCGCTCTCTACGCGGCGCTGCCCGTGGCGATCGCATGGCTGCTGGGGCAGGCTGCAATCGCCGATCCCGAACAACGCGGCAATTGGCGGGACGCGATCATTCTTTTAATGCTGGGACTGGCGATTGATTTGCGCTGGTTCGAGCGGGCGTGGCCGAACGGGCTTGCGGGCTGGGGGAAACTGCTCGTCGTCGATGCGGCGTTGTATGGATTCGTCGCGGTCCGGCGGCTCCACGGCACCGGCTTTGACTTTCACTTCCGCTGGAGCGATTGGAAGACTGGGCTGCGGGAACTGGCTTTCCTTACGCCAGTGGTCCTGGGGCTGGGGATGGCGATGGGTTTCCTCCATCCGCATGACAGCGCGCTGCGGTGGTTCTGGATGATTCCGAAGTGGATCTATATCTTCGTTTTCGTTGCTCTTCCGGAAGAACTTTACTTTCGCGCGTGGGTGCAGAACCTGCTGGAACGGCGGGTGGGACGGCGAGCGGCGCTCGGGATTACGGCGGTGTTGTTTGGGCTCTCACATTTCAACAAGCATTTCAGTAAAAGCTCGGCGCACTTCAATTGGCGATACGTCTTGCTGGCAAGCGTCGCCGGGATCTTCTACGGCCGGGCATGGCGCCAGCGGCGGCGAGTGCCGGCCTCGGCGATCACTCACGCCAGCGTGGATGCTATCTGGTCGTTCTGGTTTTAGCCAGCTGCCGCCGATGTGAAAATATAAGGATGGGCAGAATGGCAGTTGAGTCGAAAATTTTTCCCGCGGTAACGGCCGCTGGCCGCCGGTGCTTTGTTTGGGCCCAGATCGTCATCGCGTTTCTGTTTCTGGAGTTTGCGATTTGGGCGCCGACGACGAAGATCCGGAACCGATGGGGCGCCATCGCCATGATCACGATTCTGGTCCTCGTCGTGATAGACGTGTTAATCGACCGGCCATCGCTCGAGCGCCTCGGCCTCGGATTGCCGAAGCCATTCGGCGCCAGCGTGGTGCTGGGGGTCGGTTTTGCAACTGTTGTTTTCATGGTGATTCTGGTGAGCTGGCTGGGCGGCCAAATTCCCGCCAATACGACTTGGCAGAATTTGCATTCGGCATGGGGGTATGCGATCTGGGCCTTGATTCAGGAATTCATGCTGCAATCGTTTTTCTTTAATCGCTGCGAAGAGCTCTATGGAAGCTCGGCTGCGGTTTGGATAGCGTCCACGATCTTCGCCGCCGCCCACCTGCCCAGTCCCGTCCTCACCACCGCTACGCTCATCGGCGCTCTTTTCTTCTGCGAAATGTTCCGCCGCTACCGCAACATCTATCCCCTTGCGATCGTCCACGCGATGCTGGGACTGACCATTGCCATCCTTACGCCCGACAGCCTGCTGCACCACATGCGCGTGGGGATTGGGTATCTGCGGTACCGGTGAGTGTGCGGTACCCCTGGAGGCCAACGGCAGTGTCCCTTCGGAGTGGCGCGGAATGCGTGTTGACAAACCCTAGAGAAAACGTCACAAAACTCTACAGTTCAGGGTGGGGGAGAGCGTTATCATCCGGGTAAGGCAGCACCGAATAGTTGCACGACACTGCTGCGCGATGCTATGAGGAATTCCGGTTCTAAATTTCTGGCGATTAAGGGCAGGCTGCGCCCGGAGTTCGTCTTTCCGTTTCTCTTGCTATTTCAGTTTGTCGTATTTTGGCCGCTTGAGTTGCGGGGGCAAGCGGTTGCGCCAGCGGCGGGAGGGCGAACCATTCACGGGATAGTGAAGTCGGGAAACATGCCGATTCCTGGCGCTGGAGTTTCCGCGGTGAATGCGGCCACGAAGGAACAAGTCAATACCTCGACGGATGTGGACGGCAGTTACTGGCTGCGGATTCCCGCCGATGGGCACTATAGCGTCCGGGTGCAGATGGCGGCGTTTGCCGCTGGCGCGCAGGAAGTAGTGCTGGACCCAGCACATCCGGAAATGCAGGCAAATTTCGAACTGGTGCTGCTGTCCCGGGCACGCGAGGCCGGCAACGACAATGCTAAAGACCAGCAGCGGCGCGCGAATGCCGGCGGACGCGGCTTTCAGAATCTTTCCGTGTTTCAGAGTGAAGCGGGGCAGGATGCGGCGGGCGATTCCATGCGCGACGTAGCGCCTTCCGGCATGCCGGTTCCGGGGATTGCGCCGGGCATTGCAGCGAACGGGGCGACGGAATCCGTGGCGGTTTCGGGCAACACTTCCAATTCGTTCAATGCGATGAGCGCTGACCAACTGCAGCAGCGCTTCGACGATGCCCGCCAACAGGGTGGAGGATTCGGAGGCGGAGGCGGATTTGGCGGCCCGGGGGGTGGTCGCGGAGGCGGAGGGTTCGGTGGCGGGGGGCCGATGGTTTTTGGCCGGCGGGGTTTTGACATCAATCGCCCGCATGGGTCGTTATATTACGGCGCGGGTGATTCCGCGCTGAATGCATCGCCGTTTGCGCTCACCGGCCAGCCTACGGAAAAACCGGCATATTTTCAGAATAGTTTCGGCGGTTCCGTGGGCGGACCGCTGAACATTCCCCACATCTACCACGGCGGGAGCAAGACTTTTTATTTCATCAACTACAACGGCAGGCGCGCCGAAAATCCTTTCGACCAGTTTTCGACGGTGCCGACGGTGTTGGAGCGGCAGGGAAACTTTTCTCTTTTGTGCAAGACAGGGTTCACAGCCGGCATATGCAACGATAGGGACAGCAACAACAACGTAATCGATCAGATTTACTCGGTAAACCTGATCGCCGGTATTCGCGCCCCCTACTCAAATAACATCATTCCGGGATTCAGTTCACAAACGTGTCCCTGGACCGGGCCGTACAGCAACACAGCGGCGGGATTGACGCAATATATTCCGTGCCCGAATTTGCCGGGCAATTATCAAAACTTCCACTACGTAACTTCGGCCACGAGCGACAGCGACGATCTGAACATACGTTTGAACCACAGCTTCGGCGCAGCGCCGGCGGGCGGACGCCGCGGAGGAGGAGGCCGCAACGCTCCGCGCAATAATTTGACGTTTGGCTTCCACTACCACGGATCGAGCGCCACGCTGACGAATCCGTTCCCGAGCGTGGGCGGCAGCACGACCCTCCGCAGCTTTGATATTCCCGCGTCTTACACGCGCAGCATCGGAAAGCTGACTAACATTGTTCGCGCCGACTTTAATCGCAGCCGGACGCACACCGAGAATCTGTACGCTTTCAATAACGACATTACGGGTATGCTGGGAATCACGGGCGTTTCAACGAATCCATTCGACTGGGGGCTGCCGAATCTTTCTTTCACAAACTTCGCCAGCCTTCAGGATACGACTCCGCAGCTTAACCGAAGCCAGACTTACACCTTCTCCGACAACGTAATCTGGAACCATGGCAAGCACACCTGGCGTTGGGGCGGGGATTTCCGGCGCGTGCAAGTAAATACGGACATTGACAGCAACCCGCGCGGCTCGTTTGTGTTCACCGGCACCAATACCTCGCAGTTCGACAGCAGCGGTAATCAGGTGCTCGGTACGGGATATGACTTTGCCGACTTCCTGCTCGGATTGCCGCAGCAGACTTCCGAACAGTTTGGAGAAGGTAACCACTTTCGCGGCAACTACTGGGATTTGTATGCGCAAGACGAGTGGAAGATGCGCGCGAACCTGACGCTCAATCTCGGAGTGCGCTACGAGTATGTTTCGCCGCTCACGGAAATGAACAATCGCATTGTGAACCTCGATCTTTCTCCCGGCGTGCTGACTCAGACGCCGCCGCTGAGCGTCACGCCGATTCAGCCGGGCCAGGTGGGGCCATACAGCGGCAGCTTGCCGACCAGCTTGCTGCGGCCAGACCGCAACAATTTTGCGCCGCGAATCGGCTTTGCGTGGAAGCCGTTTTCCAAAACGGTGGTGCGCGGCGGATATGGCATCAACTACAACACCGGAGCGTATCAGGGCATTGCGCAGCAACTTGCCTTGCAGCCGCCGTTCGCGACCACAGCGACAAACGTTCAGACGGCCCCTGGAGAGCTGACGCTGCAAAACGGATTTCCAGCAGCCACCGGTATCACCAATAATTATGCGGTGAATCCGAATTACCGGCTGGGCTATGTGCAGATCCGCAATCTGGACATTCAACAGCAGATTCGCCCTACCGTGCTGCTGAATATCGACTACACCGGAACCAAGGGAACGGACCTCGACATTCTGGAAGCGCCAAACCGAACCCCGACCGGGCTTCTCATTCAGGGGGTTGACGCTTTCACCTACGAAAACTCGGTGGCGGATTCGGAGGCCAATGCGGGATCGGTGCGGCTGCGCAAGCGGTTGTCGGGCGGAGTCGCGATCGGCGGCACCTACACGTTTTCAAAGTCGCTGGACGATGCGTCTTCCATCGGCGCGGGGGCAACATCGGGAGCGAATACTCCAGGACTGGGGGCGGGCGGCACCGGTGCGGGCGGAGGTGGTTCGTCGGGCGGAGGTACGGCCAACGTTGCGCAGAATCCTCTCGATCTTTCCGCGGAGCGCGGGCTTTCCAGTTTTAATCAGACACATAAGTTCACCGCGGATTATTTGTGGGAGCTACCCTTTGGTCACGACAAACGCTGGCTCGCGGGAAATGCCACGCTGCGCGCCGTTTTTGGCGACTGGCAATGGAGCGGCGATTGGACGATCGCATCCGGACTGCTGTTTACGCCGCGACTGCTGGGCGACGTCGACGACGTAAGCGGAGGCACAAACGGCACGCTGCGGCCGAACTTGGTTCCTGGGCAATCGGTGAGCCTGGCGCGTCCCTCGATTGCGGAGTGGTTCAATATTGCTGCGTTCGCTAAGCCGACTCCCGGCACATACGGCGATGCGCGACGCAACAGCATTATCGGTCCCGGCAGCAAAGTGTTTGACATGGCATTCACGAAAATCTTTCCCCTGAAAGAAGCGCGCGTGCTGGAGTTCCGGGCACAGGCCACCAACATTTTCAACTTAGTGAATTATTCCTCGATTGATACAAACGTGACCTCGCCCACCTTTGGCCGGGTTACCGCGGCTGGGGCCATGCGGCAGTTCACGATTACATCGCGCTTTCGTTTCTGAGGAGGACGCTGCCGCGAGGGATGCTACGGAACAAGACGCTTTCGAAGAGGATCGTTATGACTTTCACTCCAAACCGATTCGCGGATAGAGCTATAGCGGTGCTGCTGGCGCTTGTGCTCTTATGTGCCGCTTCGCCTTCGCAGCAGCAATCGGACTATGTGTTTCACGCGGAATCGGATCTCGTACTGGTGAATGTGACGGTGAGGGACAAGAGCGGAAAGTTTGTACCGGGGTTGAAACCGGAAGATTTCACGATCCTCGAGGACAACAAACCGCAGAAGATTGTTTCCTTTGATGTGGAGAACGTCGATGCCGTGCCGGCATTGGATGTGGCGCAGGCGAAGCCGCTGCCAGAAGCGGCGTCCGGACAGGCGAGCGGGGCGGCTTCCACGGCAGATGTGGCGGCCGAATTCAAAGACCGGCGTCTGATTGTTTTGTTCTTTGATCTTTCCGCCATGGAACCGGATGAGATCGCCCGCGCAGTTACTTCAGCCGAACACTATGTCGATACACAAATGGCTCCCGCCGACTTGGTGTCGATTGTTTCGCTGGGGAGTTCGCTGCTGGTGAATCAGGATTTCACCACGGATCACGCGCTGCTGAAAAAACAGTTGGACACATTCAGTTCAGGCAGCGGTCAAGGTTTTGAAGAAGGCACCACCGGCACGACCGAGGGGACGCCCGACACCGGTCAACCATTTACCGCCGACGATATGGAATACAACATTTTCAATACCGACCGGCGGTTGGAGGCGTTGCGCTCGGTGGCGGAAAAGCTTGCACACGTTCAGCAGAAGAAATCGCTGATTTATTTTTCCAGCGGCATGGACCGTACCGGCATCGAGAATCAATCGGAACTGCGTGCGGCGGTGAACGCGGCGGTGCGTTCCAACCTGGCAATTTACACCATGGACATGCGAGGCCTACAGGCGCTGGTAGTGGGCGGGGAAGCGCAGAGCGCCAGCCTGCGCGGCGTTTCGGCGTACTCGGGACAGGCGACTCTCAATGCGTTGAATTCCAATTTCACCACGCAGGAAACGCTGGTAACGCTGGCCAGCGATACCGGCGGGCGCGCGTTTCTCGATTCCAACGACTTCAGCAAGATTTTCAAAGGAGTGCAGCAGGATACTTCGACTTACTATCTGCTCGGCTATCACAGCACGAACACCGCGCGGGACGGGCGTTACCGGAGGATCGTCGTGAAGAGCAATCTTCCTGGAGCGAAGATGGACTACCGCCGCGGTTACTACGCCCCCGCGGACTTCCGGCATTCCACTAACGACGATAAGGAGCGGCAGTTAGAGGAGGAACTTGCATCTGAGTTGCCGGCCACGGATTTGCCCTTGTATCTCGGTGTCGCCTACTTCCGGCTGGAGGGCAATAAGTTCTTCGTCCCCATCTCGCTGGTGGTTCCGGGATCGCAGATTCCATTCGTCCGCAGCAGCGACCGCGACAAGGCAACGCTCGATGTGATTGGGATGGTGCTCGATAGCGAACACCACCCCCTGAACAGAATTCGCGATACCGTGAAACTCGCGGTGAGCACGTCGACCGAGGTGCAAAAAAAGAATGTGCAGTATGACGCCGGAATGAGCCTGCTGAGCGGCAAGTACCACCTGAAATTTGTCGTGCGCGAAAACCAGACCGGACGCATGGGATCGTTCGAAACCGATATCGAGGTGCCGGAGTTGAAGGCGCAGCCGTTGAACATGAGTTCCGTGGTGCTCGCGAGCCAGATTCAACCGGTAAAAGTAAAGACGAGTGCGAACCTGAACCCGCTGGTGCGCGACGGTTCCGAGATCATCCCGAACGTCACGCATGTTTTCTCGGCCACGCAGCACCTGCTTCTTTATTATGAGGTATACGATCCGGCGCGGCCGCCTGTCGCGGATTCGGCAAGGGGCGCGGATTCAAGAAGAGACAGCGAAAACAAGCCCGGCATCCGGCTTTTGTCCAACGTTGCCTTCTTCCAGGGTAAAGCCAAAGCCTACGAAAGCTCGTTGCTGGAGTTGACGGAACTGAATGCGCGCGAGCGGAAGGCTGCCGTCTTCCAGTTAGACGTGCCGCTGACATCGCTCAAACCAGGCTTCTATACCTGCCAGGTAAATGTGATCGATGACGCCGGCGGTCACTTCCTGTTTCCGCGGCTCGCCTTGTTGATCCGGCAAGAGAGTCCGAGTGCTGCGCGCTGAAAATAAATTTCAAACATCTGGGCGAGAATTCAACTCAGGTCCGGGCCGCAAGACCGGCCAGCGATGTGGAAGCCTTTTTGCGCGTTTATAGCGAATCCAGAGTTGCTGTGGCCGCAGGCATCTGCCGAGCTTCGCTCGGCCTGGACGGCCGAGGGCGACCGTCCCTACGCGAGCGGGATACAGCAACGCTGGATCAGCTCTAGGCAAAGGAAAGGACCCTTGCCGCCGTCGCATACGGACGCACCGCGCCATCTCGAAACGCGTCACGCTCTACTGTGCGGCACTGCTGGAAAGAGGCGAAGGAAGCACATCGTACAGTGGCTGCACAGCTTTCACCTCGGGGTTCTCCTCGGCTACCGATATTGCCAGAATGCGAATCTTGTCGTTGTCCGGCAATTGAATGGTTTTCGCGCCCGGTTGCAGGTCGATCGGATAGGCGAAGAGATACGAATACCCGTACGGCACGTTTTCCCCGGCAGCGTTGTGGTGATGCGTGCAGTACCATGCCAGGTCTGCCCGTTTGATATAGCCGGACTTGATTCCAGTCATTTTGGCATAATCATCGTGCTCGGTTCGACCAGGCTGCCCTGGGATCGGGGTGCCCTTGGCGACCCACTGCCGGTCGTCCCATTGGCCGATGAATCCGCCCCAGTCCTGGATAGTCAAGTCATGGACAGTCAGGTCGACGTTCTCGCTTCCAGTTTTGAAGCTTGCTTTCTGGTCGCCTTCGGCGGATGCCGCCAGCACATAGACGCGGTTGTAGCGGCCAGTTGGCAGATCGAGCGTCTGGCCCTTGGCCACGACCGCGTTCGGCGCTCCGGTTGTCGTCGATGCGAGTGTCGCGGGCGCGAGGCGAAACTGCACATCGTTAAAGGTAATTTGCGCGGGCAGCATCTCCGCCGGGAGCGTGTTGCCTTTGCCATCAAACCCATCGGCCGAGTGAGTGCCATCGTCGCTGGCGACCGCAAGGTCGTATTTCAGCGACACTGGTACGGAACGCACGCCCGCAACTTTGGCCGTCGGCGCGGCCAGCTTTACCGCAAAGGTTCGTGGTTGGTACGCGGTGAACGAGGTCACCAGCACTCCACCAGAAACTGTGGCGGGCCCGACCGCCTGCTCCTGTCCGTTTATCTCCCGCGCGGAAGCGATCGGCACCGCAAATGAAACTTTGATATTCGGCTGCGGCTTGCCATCGAGTTCCACCAGGCGCACGATGATTTCATCGCCCTGCTCAGCCTTCTTCAGCGCCAGAAGCCGAATCCTGGGGCTGCTGAGTTTCAGTAAAGAAAACTCCCGGCCAAGCGCACCCGCATGCCGTGATGTTTGGAAGGCGATGAGTGGATCGTTCAAGCGCTGCCCCTGCCAGTCGCTCCCGGCCTGGCGCCAGTCGCCGCCGTGCCCTGCGACGCCGTAGATGAACTCGTGATGTCCAATATCCTGCGTACCTTGATCGGCATAGCCGCCGCGAGTACCCGGCGTCCGGATCAAAGTTAGCCGAATCGTGTTGTCACTCGGCTTATCCGATCCGTTCTTGCAGTCGGTCAGGATGGTCACGCCGAAAACACCGCTCATGTCGGTTAAGTCGATCCACTGGTGCGACGGAACCTCGAATTTTTTCGGCTCTGCTGTAGGACGATCGATCGTCCCAATGTCCCAGTTGTAAGTAGCCATGCGATTCGAAGCTGCCAAGGGAAACGTCGCCTTCAGGTTCGACTCCCGGGTATTCCAGTCGATTACGTTTCCGAATTCTACTCGTTTGCCTGCGTCTCCCGCCGAAAGCTGGATGGTCTGCAAAAATCGCGAGCCCGCCGTTTCGCGTGAAACTTCCACGGCCACACGCACCGGGCCGTTTTCCACTACACGAATCCTGGCCGGCCCGCTGACGTATGCCTTCGGCGCTGCCTGCTCCTGGTCCCAGTCCATGTTCCAGGCCGGCCACTGCTCGGGATTATCGTAGGAGATAGCAAGGCGCGCCGGGCCGGCGAGCAATTCCCGGCCGATCGATTTATCGAAAATACTGAAAACGTCTCCGTCTTGATTCAGCTTCACACGGTAGTACCGATTCTCCAGCGAGTTCTCGGACGCCTGCAGAGCGGATGCAAGTCCCGCCGCGGCCCCGGGCTGCACGTCATAGACGGCATAGCCCACGGACGGCACTCTCGCTACAAACAGCACCTTACCGTTCGATATCTGCGCCGGAGTTTCTCTGCCGTTCGGTCCAATCACGTGAACCGTGTTAGGCATGCTGCCCGGGAATTCGATGCTGGCTTCGACCACTTCTTCCCGGGCGACGTTCAAGGGGTTGAAGATGACGATCGGAACACCTTTGGCCTGAGTATCTAGCGCCGCTGCGACCGCTTCGGATGCGTTGTTCAACACGCCCGCGAATTGGTTCATCGCAATGGTGTCGTCATTCCAGGCAAATTCGTAGGCTCTAGGAGTGGCAGTGCCGGCAGCGATATCGTGGAAGTGGCCACCCATGACGAGTGTCCAGGCATCGTTCAGCCGCTGCCGCGGATACGTTCGTGCCCCTAGCCATTCGGAGGCCACCGAAGCTTTCTCCGCAGCGTCCGCCAGCAACTCTTCTCTCCGAATCCAGCGTTTTTGGTAGGCCTGCGAAGTCAGCGAGCCCGCGGAATGATTGGTCAGCTCCATTTCGCCGGTATAGCGTGGAAGGCCGGCGGCCTCAGACGGCGTGATGTCGAGAAACATTTGTTCCGCGTTCGCTGAGACTACGTCGACAGGGCCATCGCCCACTTTGACCGCAGGCCACTCCGGATGCGCGTGCCCCTCTCTGTAAGATCCATCCTGCGGCGGCAAGCTTGCTAACCCTTTGGTGATGATCGCTTCGAGCCGCTTTACGGAGTCCTCATCTGGAGCCCCGCCGATGTCGCCGGTGCCGTAGTAATGATAGTCCGTGTACACACCACTGACTTTTCCGTTCTGCTCTACGCGAGCAGCCCAATCGTCCTGGTAGCGGCTCTGGTCCCGATCCGATTGGACCTTGGCGAGACCTCTCTCTTGTGCGCGCAGCGCATAATATTCATGGACGTCCTTCGGATCGAGCGGTTGATTGGCGTTCTCGATCTGGCGTAGTTTCTGTCGTAGCGGGTTGAGTTTTTGCCGAATCTCTTCGAGCGCGGCGTTCGGAGGAGCCGCAGGCAAAGGCTTGCTGAGATCGGTGTCAATCCCGCCGCTATAGCTACCCGGGTTCAGACCTGCCAGCACACTCTCTCCATCCGGTCCCACCCAGACGCCCACGTTGAACGGCGTGCCTTCCGGCGTCTTCTCGCGCGATTCCGGACCGCCGCCGTCCGCCGAAGATCCCCACACCAGCTTCTGTGTGGAAAAGCCTTTGACGCCGGAGTGCGCGAGAATTGTCGGCAGCGAGGATGGAAAACCGAAGCAGTCGGGCAGCATATACTCCGCACTTGCCTTACCGAATTCATTGCGAAACCAGTTATTCCCATAAAGAATTTGACGGATGATGGTCTCGGCACTGGGGGCGTTCACGTCGCCCTCTTCCGCGGAAGAGCCCGCCGGGAACCATCTCCCTGACTCCACGTACTTCTTCAACTTTGCGTAATCCGCGGGATAATATTCCTTCATGAAACGGTAGCGGTTCGCGCCACTGAAATTAAAAACATAGTGGGGATATTTGTCGAAGAGGGTGAAGTTGTCCTCCATGGTCTTACGAATGTATTCGCTGATGACCTGCGGGTACTCCCATCGCCATTCCGTATCGAGGTGGGCGTAGCCGACAACGTAAAGAGTTGGCTGCTTGCTCAAGTCGGGCTTTTCGGTGGTTTGTGCGCTGGCCGCGTACAGCAGGATCAGACAGCTCAGTAGGGGCGCTATCAAGGTCGTGCAGAATCGTCGCATCATAACTCTCCCAACGTGTTTGGAAACTCGTCCAGGTCTTTATACCGAAAAATACTGCGAGTCGTGACTAGTTCGGGGGCAGTTTTGGCCCTACTCCTTCGTTGCTGTTGTCGCGTCACCGAGTCGCTGCTCGCGCATGAGGTTTACTGAACAATGGTGGCGCGATCTACTACCACGCACGCCGGGCAATTCGGCGAAGAACCACTGGCGGAATTCGCCGTCCCAGTGACTCGCAACTTGAATGTGTGCGTCCCCTCGGCTGGAACCGAGCTCGTTGACGGCAACACGTTGCCCTTGCGGGCTGTTGCTTGGTACAAAAGATCGGTCAGGTCATTCCCATCGGTGCTGTACTCGTGCCGCGATAGGCCAGGGTCACGGCTATCGCGACACGAGCAGTTTTGCTGCTTACTCTTGCAGCAGAGTGATCGCAAGAACCAACGCATCATGGGTGCCGTCGGTATTCGTCAACGTGATGCTTTGCACCGTCCTGGCGGGATCCAGAGCATAGGTGTAGGCGTAGAGATTGCAACTCGCGCCGGTGCTGAGCGTACCGTCGCTGTTGATGCGATGGATCCCCCCCCATGCGATGCTCTCGTTCACATTGCTCCCGAAATTACACCAGTCGCTGAAGGTCTGGCTGATTTTTTGGGGTGAGCCAGTCGTGTAGGTGACGGTGACCGCCCCAGTATGGCTTCCTTGGACGCCGGTGCCCAGCATGGTCATGGTGGTGTAAGCGTTCTGCTGGCCTGGGGGCAGCGTAATAGTCACACCGGGACTACGACCGAGGCTTACTTCGTCCGAGACGCACGCTGTTGTGCAGTCGGCTGTATTGACTGGCCCGAGGGTGAATCGGACGCCGTTGCTGGTTAGCCTTGGGTGTGTGGTCGAGGGCAGGCCCAACTGCTGCGCCGAATATCCGTCTGCGCACCCGTTTGGGAGGGTGCAGTAGTCTCCTCCACCGTCCATGCCGCCTGTCGCTGGAAAGGTTACCTTGTTATCGTAGATGCCGGCCAGGTTGTATTCAGACGACAGGCTGACCTGCGTCTGCGTTCCAAGGCTCTGCGTCGTCAAGGTGGCCGCAAGTACCACTACGTCGGGATTGTTGGGCAAGGTGAAGCTTTTTACGGTTTTGGCGCTGTCCAGAACAAAGATGTAGCCGTACAGGTTGACAGGGCCGGGGCTCTGGGCACCCTTATGATTGGCATAGGGCATCACCACCGCGAAAGATTCGCCATCGTTGTAGGAAGGACTGAACCAATTGCTGAAGCTCTGTTTGAACCGCGAACTCGTGCCATCCGTATAGGTCACCGTGATGGTCCGCGCCGACGGCGCGCTTAGAACGCCGGTGGCCAGCAGTTGCAACGTGGTGAACCGGTCCGTCGGCAGCGCGATGGTCTGGCCGGTGCCATTGACGGCATCGAGTCGATTCGCAGGCCCAAAATTGAACTGGACGCCGTTCAGGATTCGATTCGCGGTCAACAGGTTCGACGAGTACGCGTAACCGACACCGTCCAGACCGGTCGTGAAGCGTCTGCCGTCGGTGTAGATGCCACTCAGGTTGTATGCCGAGGACAGATCCACCGGCGTTCCGGCGCCGTCAGTGCCGGTGGCCGCGCTCACCGCCAGAGTGGCTGAGGATACGCTTTGCTTGATACTGCCCGATGTTCCAGTGAAAGTTAAAGACACGCCCGGTCCTGTCGGCGTTGTGCTGCGAGCCGTCAGCGTCAGGGTGCTCGTGGTCGTGGCTTTGGTGGGTTTGAAAGACGCGGCCACACCGCTGGGCAGACCCTTTACGGGGGACAAGGTCACGCTGCCCTCAAAGCCGTTCTGGGGCGTCACTGTCAACGTGGTGGTTGCCGTCCCGCCCTGATTGATGTAGATGCTGTTCGGCGCAACCGAAAGGGAAAAAGTCGGCAACGCAAGCGTCAGATAAGCCGGTTGAGTCAAGACTCCGCTCGCGCTGGTGCCAGTGACAACAAGCACGAAATTCCCGCCTGAACTGGAGCCCGTTAGCGAAACGGTCAAGACTGAAGTGCCTGAGCCCGTGATCGAAGTCGGACTAAGGCTGGCCGTTACTCCCGTCGGCGAACCGAGGACGTTCGCGGATAGCTTGACGGTCCCACTGAAGCCATTCCCCGATTTGAGTTGGATCGTGCTGGTCGCGCTAGTGGAGCCTGTTGGGATGGTCAGCGTGGCCGGCGATGCCAATAGAGAGAAGTAAGGACTGGTTGACGCCGGGGTCAGAGCATTGATCAGGTTCTGCCCATTCGGGCTTCCCCATCCGGTCACCAGGTCATAGCCAACCACGGCGTTGTAGGATACGTCGTTTGGGGACGGTTCGCCGTTATTGTTACTCCCGCTGGTGATGTCGTGGAAGTCGCTGTCGTAGTTCGGTCCAGTGCCGATCCCGTAGATGGTGGGGTTGAGGAAGCCGGCAGAGGGCGCGTTGTTGTTGGCCGCCTGTTCATTGATCAGCGCTAGGAAACCGGCCCAGCGCGGCGTGGAAAGACTAGTCCCTCCGATTCCTCCCTGGCAACTCCCGCTGGCGCACCAGTAATTGTCGCAATCTGCCTCCGCGGCAAGATCCGGGACATTGCGCAAAGTGGTCGAGCCTTGGTTCGACGAATCGATCACGCCCGGAAGCTGCTGGTAGCTGGGGATAGCATAACCGTTGGTGCTATACCCGCCGCTGCTGCCGCCAGTGGGGTTGGCGCAGGCTAGGACGGGATTGGTCCCCCCCAGGCAATCTCCGATTTCCATGGGCCGCCCGCGCCATCTGTGGTTATGTGCGTGCCGCCGACAGCGGTGATGTAAGGATCATCCGAGGGGTACCACGCCGGGTTGCAGTTGTTGCCGCTGCAGTTAGGAAGTGTAAACGCGCCGCTGTCACCGCTGGCGACGAACAAATTCTGACCTTGCGCCGCAAACTCCATGAAGATGGGCTCGTCGATGTTCGCGTCGGGAGGGAGCCAGCCAATGGAAGCGCTCAGTTGCTTGGCGATGTTATCCGTGGCCATCTGGCTAAAAGTATCGACGTCGTTCGATGCTTCATATTCAATCACCGCGTCCACGCCGGGCGCCATGGAGAGCGACTGCACGATATCGGCGATCGGCTCGCCGTCACCGCATGGGTTCGGGCACGATGTGTCGTAGCCATTGATAGAGACGGTTATGACGGTGCCGGGATTAAACGGCTGGCCAATCGAACTGAAGTAGGCCTCGACATCGCTGATGTTGAAGTTCAACCCGAATAGCCCAATGGATTGACCCGCGCCCGTGAGTGCTGTCCCGCCGTAGTAGGCCGCCCTCATATCACTGCCAAGAAATTGGCCACCCGGCCCCGAACCGGTTTGATCCGTATGCAAATCGCCCTTCGGGGCAAAGCGCAGGAGCGGACGCGGCGGCGAGAAGTCGTCCAGACCCGTGATGTGCCAGAGCTGTACGCTCAGGTCAACCGATGGTTCTCGATCTGGCGCATAAAACATCCGATCTTCGGTCGGGTGCCGATAAATGCCCATCGTCACGTGAAAAGCTTTGTTGATATCTGCCACCGAAGCCGCGACATCTATGACCACACGATTAGGAGTGGCGCGGGTTACAGTCATGCCATTCGCTTCCGCGAAATGGACCACAGCGTCATAATCCGCCTGGGTCGGTCCAAACCTGTCGGTGAATTCCTGCACCGAAAGCCACTGATGGTAAGAGGGGCTCTTGGGGTCGTAGAGTTTTTGCAGCAGCTCGTCCAGTTCTGCCTGGTTGCGCAGCGGAACCATCAGGGCCAGCTTCAATTGTTGTGTTGGGGGAAGCACACCTACGAGTGGCGCCTGCCCATTCACCACGGCCTCGCGCACATGGCGCGTCAATAAGCGCTGCTGCGCTTGAACAGAAGGAGTTAGTAACACCAGGGATGTCGCTGCGAAAGCTGCCGCCAACACCAGCCACGTGTGGAAGCTGCTTCTACTTTTTAGGGTCATTGTTCCTTACTCCTTAATTATTATTTCGTTCTTATCCCAGAAGCGAGGGAGCTGTAGTTTCCTCACAATCTTAAGGGAAACTACAGCTTCCTCATCGCACGGTCTCGCGACAGCACTCAAGTCTTCAAGAAGCCCCTAAAAGATGAACTTGAGCGCGACCTGCATTCTCCTCGGAAAATTATTCTGAACCGTCGTGTTAATGTTGCCAAAGCCCGTGCACTGTTCAGCGCCTGTGGCGGGCATGGTGGTGCAGGTGGGAGGATCGTCAGGATTGTTGTCCGGCCCCCCGTACAGGCGAGTATTGAGCGCATTGAACGCCTCCCAGCGGAACTCAACCTGTTTCGATTCTGTGATCGGGATCTTCTTGGCCAGCGTTAGATCCAAGTTGGGGATCGAGGGGTCGCGCACGGCGGTAGTAAAGTCTTTCAAATACCCAATTCCCCACGGCGAGGAATCTTGATAATCAGGACCAACTGCCGTGTCGGGCTCCCACGCAGGCGCAATCCCTCCCGCTGGGCAACCGTTCGGCGGGGCCGGGGGCACGGCCGGCGTGCAACCCACCGGGAAGCCGCCATTGTTCCAAATCCATTGCGTATATTTAGACCCGCCATCGGGCTTAAGGGAGTGGGTCCCAATGTAATTAAAGCCATTGAGCGACGGAAGCTGTTGCGGCGCGCCGGTGTTGTAGGCGAATATCCCACTCAAGCTCCAATTATTCACGATATAACCGAGCACGCGAGGTGGATTTGTTAGAAGATGACTATTGGAGCCTTTCCCGACTGGCAGGTCCCACACTGTTGTCAAGGCAAACAAGTGGGTGCGATCAAAATCCGAAATCTCGTGGGTCGGGTTAGGAAACTGCCAAGGAAACTCTCCGGCGCTATAGGGATTATCGCCATAGCCATTCGACGGTCCAACTCCGTCGAAACTCGTAGCCTGCTCGGTCTTCGAGTAGGTGTACGACAAGTTGAATGTCAATCCGTGTCCTGCTCGTTTGGTGAGTTTCACTTCCAGACCGTTGTACCAGGTCTTGCCGATGGGTAGGTTATATTCGTAAAGGCCGCCGCTGCAATACTGGCCGAGAGGGGCCAGCAGGTCGATCCCAGCGATCGTTGGCGAGGATCCGCAACCTGTGTTCGCGAAAGCCGGCACATTGTAGTAGGGGTTAGGAACCTGTTCCGACCAATTATCGGTTGTGCCGGCGATATCCGCAGCGATGTGCTGCTGCACTTGCGCCAGGGTAGCGAAGTTGTTCACAGTATTGTAGACGCGCAGGCGACTGGAGTAATTACCCGAGTAGCGAGCATCCAGAACCATCTCATGAGGCAGTTCGCGCTGAATACCCAGAGACATAATCATGGTCTTGGGAATTTTCCGCCCCGGGAAATCTATGGCCCAACCATTGCCAATACTAGTAAGCAGGCCGAGCGTGGTGGTCTGTGGAGCGATAACACCCGCATACGGAGTGCCGCTCGCGAAGGAATTGCCGTTGTAATCGACGCCGTAACCCGGAGCGTTGGGAACGGCGTTTCCATCGAGCGATGAGATATAGTTCGTACTCGCGGTATAACCGTACGTTGTTCCGCCTTCCAACCCGCCTCCGAACATGAACCCCCAGCCGCCGCGGATCACTGTCTTAGGATTCAGGGCAAAGGCGAACCCGATCCGAGGTGCGATGTTGGACCAGTCCGTGTTGTATCCATCCCGCGACTGGCCATTGATGCCAGCATATTGGATGCCGCCAAGAACCTGGGGGAAAGAGGCGGGGGTTATGCCGGCAGCGGCCCAGGCGGCCGCGTCATTCGCCAGGTTTGCCTGGAAGGTCGGATCGCTGGTGACGGGGTTGACACACGTGAAGCAGACACCGCGGTTCAGTGCGTTGTGGCGCTCTCGCAGACCCCGCTGCACGTCATAACGTATCCCAAGGTTCAGGGTCAGCCGATGAGTCACTCTCCAGTCATCCTGCGCGTAGAGCGCCCACGCCGGCTGGCCCTCCATGATGGTGTAGTTGTAATCGACGTGACCGCCATCTGGATATCCCAAGAGCATATCCGCCAGGCCCAAGCCGTTCGGCAACCCGGTACCGCTGGCGTTGGTGTAGAGACTCGCGCTCGGACCGTTGAACTGCGTTGCGGTGGAGCCGAAATTGAATTGCCCGTTTGCGTTGCCTACAGTCTGCGGATCGCCGTATTGGAACTCGGCAAACACGCCGCCGAAATGGATGTTGTGAGCGCCCTTGGCTTTGGTGAAGTCGGCGTCAAGCATGACGTTGTTCGTTGAGTCATTGGTTATGCTATTGCCGATGAGGTTGTCGAAGCCCCCTATCCCGCTGTTCCCCGCGTTGCCCACGCCATTGATCTCCGGCAGATCCTTGAAGGTGGTAGTGGGTATGTTCGGCATGGTAAGGCCGAACGTGCTGGCGTTCACGGCGTCGCCAAAGTTTCCGTCCGGAGCGGAGTCGTGAAAACGGGAGAAGGACACTTTAAAATCTCCCATGAAAGTTGACGAGAACACGTGAGTCATATCCTGCGCCGCCGTATAGCTTGTTCGATAATGATCTAGGTTGCCAGTTTCGGCGATTCCAGTGAGTGCGTTTCCGCTGCGGTTCTCATGACCGGGTTGATATTCAAAAAAGCTGTACCACTTGGTCTTGGAGCTGGTGTTGTAGTCCACGCGGGTCATGTATTGATCGTATCCATACACGTCGGGCGAGCTGGCAAAGTAATTGTTGGTCAGCATGTTTTGCCGTCCGGAAACGTTCGGCAAGGGGTAGAGTTTCACAAAGTCGAGCCCGATCGCGTTCAAATCACTGGCCGGCATGGTGTCATTCGGAAATTCCGTGCGAACAAGGTTGTTAGGGTTGCAACTGTCAATTGCGCCACCCGTACTGCACGTCGTGGTCGAGGGATCAAAGATGGCAATTCCGTCGGGAAACTCCTGAGGGTCGTTTTGCTGGATGAGTCCAAAGTTAACCCCCGGATTGCCGTTATACCCTGGCAGCAAGTAGGCCGGAGGCACGGACGTGGTAATGGCGCCGGCGATCGATTCCCGGTATCCTTCATAGCTGCCAAAAAAGAAGAGCTTGTTTTTTACGATGGGACCGCCGAAGGTTCCGCCGAATTGGTTCTGCACCACACCCTGTCTGGGGTAACCTTGGTCGATGAAGTCGATGCGGTTGGCGTCAAAAAGGGCGCCTTCATAAAACTCAAAGAGGTCGCCGTGGAAACTATTGGTCCCGTTCTTGGTCACCATGTTGACCGTGCCGCCGCCAGTGCGGCTGTAGCGGGCGTCATAGGTGGAAGTCATCACGTTGACTTCCTGGACGGCATCAATGTTCGGGGCCACGTTCCACTCGCCCGCATTCTGGTTGTGGTAGGTCGTTTGCTGGGTGATGTTGGTGCCGTCCAACGTGAACTGATTGTACCCGCCTAACGCTCCGGTAAAGTTCCCGGTCGGAGCGCCGCCACCCATGATGTAGGCATTTGTGTTGTCCCACCCGCGCGTTCCAGAATACCCGTTCGGTCCAAACGTCGTTTGAGTAAATTGGGACCCGGGTGTGGTGCCGATGAGCATGTAGACCTGGCGGCCATCGAGTGGGACCTCCGAAATGGTTCGTGAATCGATGTCGGTCCCGCCCGAGCCACTGGCCGTTTCGATCATGGGGGGAGCCGCCGTGACCGTCATGGTTTCGCTGATGGCCCCCACTTCCAGTTTAAAATTCAGGCCGTAGTACTGCGCCGCCACCAGGAGCACATTGTCCTGCACGGCACTGCGGAAGCCGGCCGCCGTGACCGTGACTTTATACGTTCCGGGAAGAACGTAAGCCATGTAGTAGACGCCGGCGCTGCTCGTTTCCCCGCTATAGCGGGTGCCTGTATCCTTGTTCACGGCGGTTACGGTAGCTCCCTTGAGCACCGCGCCGGTTGGGTCTGTGACCTGTCCCGTCAGAACGGAACGGAACTCTTGCGCTTCCGCCCAGCGCGGAGAAGACACGATGAACAACGCAATGATGACGACGGCTGCGGGCAGACAGCGATTGCGAGTCCAGAACCTGAAGTTGTGGAAAAGTTTCATGATGTGCACTCCTCACGCGAGTTTTTCAGCGGACGAACCGAAACCGGAGCCGCTGTGTTTCCCTACACCTAGACCTTCGATCAGGATATTGTTATCGCTGTCGCGCCACCCATTGACAGACACACAGCATCCGCCGCCAGAACAGTCAGCGATCATGCCAGTAGTGGCGCCATTGACGCGATAATTGAACACAGCTAACCGCTGTTGCACTCAAAATGAGCGCGCCACCCAACACCACTCGCTGACCCGGCTAGCCGCTAGAGCATCCTCCCTCAGTTTCGACAACACTAATGCCTTTCCCCTACTGCCGGTCAAGCCACCGGCATGTCTTTTTATTGTCTCCTGGTAACAAATTGATTAAATGGTGCTTATTTGAACTTATCTCCAAACTTTCCGTGGCGAGAACCGACAGGAAGGCGACTCGACTGAGGGCGGCACAGGTTTGGTGAAAAGAAGGGTTGATAATCGTCAACTCAGCGTGGCCCGGAAGAGATCTAGAGCTGGTTTCATAAATAGCTTTCAGCCCGGAAGGCACGTTGCTCAGGCGCTAAAGGCCGCATTCTTCTAAGCCCTGAACGGCACCCCTCGGCTTCGCTCAGGGCAGCCTCTGAAGCCGTCCCCTACCCAAAGCCGATTTATGAAACCAGATCTATGGCCTCGCCATGTTTCTAGAAGGTCACCTTCAACGCCAATTGACCTTCCCGGGGGCCGACTGCCAGATAATTGATGGTCCCAATATTGGGATCGCCAGCGTAGGTGTCGGGCGTGCCGAAGACCGGATGATTGAAAGCATTTTTGGCTTCGAGGCGCATCTCCAAATGCACTCCGTCGTGCACGTTGGAAAGCAAGAACTGCTTGGCGATTGACAAGTCGCTGGTGAACGAGCGTGGCGCTCGGATGTACCCCGTGGTCCGTCCGGCGTTGCCGAGAGTGTATGGGAGAGGGACCTGGATGACCTGGGGGTTGGAGAAATAGTTATTCACCCAATTACTATCGCTACCGTGGGTACGCTCTACCTTGCCCGCCAGACTGGCCCACTGCGGGCCATACGTGGGCATTGATATGCCGCCGTTAAAGGTAAAGAAGCTGAGCGGGCGGCCGGAGTGAATTTCCCAAATGCCGTTGGTCTTCCAGCCACCGATGATGGCATCCAGCGCGCGCGGCATGTTGCTGAAAAGCGACCTGGCGCGACCGAAGGGCAGATCGTAACTGTAGCTGAATTTCAGCATGGAAGGAACATCGAAGGTCGAGAGACCCCGTTCCAGCCACGGCTTGTTGGGATCCGTGAGCGCCCAGCCAGAGTTGGAACCATAATTCGACAGCCAGGCGACGTTGGTGTCATACATGGAGGAAGTGTCGATCGATTTGGACCAGGTATAGCTCGCCAGCAGCTCCAAGCCGTTGCTGTAATGCTTCTCCGCTGTGAGTTGGAGCGCGTGATAGATGGAACTGGCGGTGGGCGGTTCATCGGTCGTGACGCCGGTAAACTCGGGATAAGGAAGCTCCAGTTGAAACCCTTGGACCTGTTGGCTGGAAAGGACGCTGTTTGGGTCGCTGATGGGTCCGCCGTTGAGAGAGGAGAAGGGATTGTTGACGTAGCTTACCAGACTATTGATCTGGGCTGCGCTGTAGCTGTCGACTTGCGGTCCGAGACTATCGTAGTTGTTGCCGCCGGCCAAGTAGAGGTGGGTCCCCTTCTTTCCAATATAGCTCGCGCCAAAGACGACGCTCCAGGGCATTTGGCGCTCGAAGCCAAAGGTCCAGCTCTGCTCATACGGCGTTCGCGCCGCGGCGCTGGTGCGCAGCGGGCCAATCGCTCCGTAGCCCACGTCATTCATGAGGCCGAGGGAACTTCCCGTCGGCTGGATGAGCCCATTGGGATACGGATCGCTCAGATGCAACCAGGGAGTTGCGCCATCATTCTGATAAGTGGAAATCACGCTCGTGTACTGGTTGAAGCCTTGGGAGCCGTAGCTCAACAGGCCATTGGCGCCCGAACGAGTTTGGCTATAGTAGATCCCGTAGCCTCCTCGGATCACCGTCTTGGGCATGATCTGATAGGCAAAGCCGAATCGCGGCTGAATGTCTTTCCAGTCGGTGAGCCAGTCGGTGCGCACGCTGGAACTGTTAAAGAACTCGCCGCCGAGCAGTGGACGAGTGACGTTCGCTCCGGTGACCGGATCGACGTACGAGATCGTGCCGCCATTGAGCGGGTTGGTCACCGTTGGATCGAACCAATTCATGCGATTGTGGCGCTCGGTCCTGGGCAGCGAGACGTCGTAGCGCAGTCCCAGGTTTAACGTGAGCTTGCTGGTCATTTTCCAGTTGTCTTGAGCAAACCACGCGTACTGGTAGTTCTCGCTCGCAACCCTGAACTGGATTTCGTAGTAGCTACCCGTCATCTGGCCCATTAGAAAGCTGGCCATCCCGTCTCCGCCCTCATTGCCTGCCAATCCTTGCGGACCCGACGAGCTGCCGACATCGTTAAAGTTGAAGATGCCCAGCGGGGCGTTCGTCTGGATGTAATTCTGCTGGTGCAGGCGGCCCTCGAATCCGAACTTCAACTCATGAGCGCCGTGGATCTTGCTCACCATGGCAGAAAGCTGCCCGGTATCCTGGCCTTGCCGGTAATTGCCATACGGATCGTTTCCGGCGCTGGTAAAGGCAGCGGAATAGTATCCGCCGCCGATGAACATGGCAGGAACGCCGTTAAAACCGTTCGACTCCAGATAGGATGGGAAACCCAGCGTGCTGAGAGGATTGGACTTCAGGCTCGAGTTGTAGGCGTCGATCTTCTCCGTGCCGCGGGTGAAGCCCAGGGTAACCGTCAGCAGCAACGTAGGACGAATGGTGTAAGTATCGTTGAGCGCGAACAGGTGAGAGTTGCCTCCGTTGATCCCGCTGCCGCAGGGATCGATGAAGGTCTTGAAGCAGTTGTACGGGGTGGAGGAACCCCAGCCTTGCGAATACTTCGCGCTCAACAAATTCTTTTCGCTGAAGCGATGGTCAATTTTGAGATCGAATTGCTCGCTATTGCTGGGAGTTGCCCCTGAGGCGATCCAGTTTTTATAGATCGATTCGTTGGGCACGTTGGACATGGGATTGGGGAACAAATTCATCACATTCTGCGCCACAGGGTCGAGAAGATTGCCGGCTACGCCCGGTGTCGGTTGGTACTGGCTCGGCAGATTGGGGTTGGGACTCCCCGGACTGATGTAGGTGCCGATGTTGTTGTACGGAATGGCGGTGCCCCTGATTGCCCCTGCCGCCCCTGAGGAATCAACGCCATAGACGCCACTATAAGGATCGTAGATCTGCCCCTCCGGGTTGCTGCACTGGCCCGCATTCGGGCCGCTGGTAGCGAACGAGCCGCCGTAGAACGTGCATACCTCGCCAAAATCACCGGTGCGTTCGGCGGCGCTGGGCACGCCGGCCGTGTACACGCTCATGCCACTTGCGAGCGTACCCTCCCAATCGAAGAAGAAGAAGGTTTTGTTCTTGAGGATGGGTCCTCCCAAAGTGCCGCCAAAGTCGTGCCGGTGCACCGGCGGGATACTCCCGGAGGCGAACCAGTTATTCGCGTCGGTAATGGTGTTGCGGATGAAATCGTAGGCTTCTCCATGAAAGCTGTTGGTGCCGGAGCGCGTGATCATATTGACCACCGAGCCGCCGGAAAAACCATACTCCGCGCTGAAGTTCGATTGCTGCACTTTGAATTCTTCGATCGCCTCCGGCGACGGACTATAGGTGACGGCCGTGATGCCGCCGTTCGGTTCGAAGTTGGTAATGGAACTGCCATCCATCAGAATGTCGGCGCTGGCGTTGCGGCTGCCGTTGGAAACAAAATTCGTCCCCGTATCGCCGACGTGGTTCGCGTCACTCGCATCGGTCACGCCCGGAGTGAGGTACACCAGGTCGAGCGCATACCGGTCCACCAGGGGCAAGTCGTTAATGGCCCTCCGGTCGATCACCTCGCCGGTCACGGCATCTTCGGTGGCGATGGTTTGCGCCTGGGCCCTGACCTCAACGTTTTGCGTCGCACTGGCAACCTTCAGCGTCAGGTTGGCCGTCGCGTTCTCGGTGACATTCAATTTGATGTGGGTGCGGACGGTCTTCTCAAACCCCTGCATCTCCGCCGTAACGGAATACAGCCCCGGCGGAATCGAAACAAAAAGGTAGCGGCCAGCGTTGTCCGACGTCGCGCTGAACTTGTATCCTTTGTCCTGATCGAGGAGGGTAACCTTCGCCCCCTGGATCACTGCTCCCATCGGGTCCGTCAGCACGCCACTCACAGTTCCAAAGTAAGCCTGGCCGAACAGCATCGCAGGTATCGCGAGCAGGATCGCGGCCAGCAGTAGCCGGGAAAGTCCTCGCCGGCAATCGGATGCCACCTCCGAAGCAAGTACATTCATCGCGGTCTCCTTCACGTCCGTGGAAGGTATGCGGCAGTTCACGGCACTTCACTGGTTCTCCCCGGGCCACCGCAGCCCAGGCCCTGAACAAGCCTCGCTCTGTTCCTGGGCCCACGGAAAACCACGTTGAAACGTTTTAATCACACAACATATCTCTCTTCGCTGTCAAGCAAAATACCTCATACGGGGCAGGGCACGCTCCCATTATCACAGTCATGTCATCACTGCAATCCCGCTGCTCGTTATCAAACAGCCTCGCGACACGGGCTGTTGTCGTAATATCGCGTTAAACCAATTAAACAATCAAGCCTTAACCGCGCATCAGATTTCCTCCGCGTTAACCCGAATGTCTCACAGAGGGGGACGTAGCTGCGAAAAAGTAGCTCGATCCGGCGACGGAGGCAGGTCAAGATCCGGAAATCATCGTACGGACCTTCATCGGCGGTCTTGCTCGCCGTCCTCGCA
>Ga0224534_1000027_pt1 | contig 99844 bp, 93 predicted proteins | sample 714E12024metaG_FD_172012 | JGI IMG/M metagenome (GOLD analysis project Ga0224534, IMG submission 172012) | Peat soil microbial communities from Stordalen Mire, Sweden - 717 E1 20-24 | ecosystem: Environmental > Terrestrial > Soil > Wetlands > Peat | place: Sweden: Norrbotten County, Stordalen... | reverse complement strand
TGAGAAACACATAAATGGCCGCGTCGCCGTCCTGCACAAACAGTTCTCGTGTGTAGCCGCGGAAGTAAGTAACCGTGGCCTCGAAGGCTACAGGCAGCGCATGACTGGCCTCGGCGTTGGTGAGGGCGTGAATGGCGCGCAGCGTGGTCAGCGTGGCGGGCGCGGCGGCCCATGCAGCCGAGGTGCATCCGAGAACGATCGCAATTGCGAGAATCAGTCTTTTCATCGGGAAAATCCGGTCGTATCTGGTGTTGTCTGGCCCCTGAAAGTTCTTATCGGCAGGGCTGGCCAAAGGAATCACCTCCGCGTGAAGAAGAAGTTTACTCCCTTTGAGGGTGCGATGTCCGGCTGCGTATTGGTTCCAGCCGTCATGGAGTGGGCATGAAGAGCCAAGCCTGGCCATCTCTTATGTTTGGTTTTTGGGGGTAAGTTCGGGGTTTTGGTTGCCGTCCGGGGCTTGCCCGCTTTGTTTTTTGGTGTTTTTTGTCTTGTACATGGCGGCGTCCGCGGCGCTCAACAGGCCGTCTTTGGTGAGGGCGTCCTCCGGGTAGACGGAAATGCCCACGCTGGCCGAGCCATGCAGGACAAACCCCTCTACGGTAAAGGGCTCGTCGAAGCTGCGATCGAGCCGCTGAGCGATCTCCTCGACCTTGGCACGGTTGCGAACCAGAGGCAGAAGCACAGCAAATTCGTCGCCACCGAGCCGAGCCAGCATATCGACGTTGCGCAGTTGGCGCTTCATGCGCAGCGCCACTTCCTGCAGATAAAGGTCGCCGACCTGGTGGCCATAGAGGTCGTTCACCTGTTTGAACTCATCGAGATCGATGTAGATCAGCCCAAAGATGCCGGCATTCTGGCGCGCCTCGTCAATTTGCCGATCCAGATACTTGTCCAGCGAGAAACGGTTATGCACGTCTGTGAGCAGGTCGAAGTCCGAGCGGTGGCGCAGATCGGAGTAGAGGCGGCGGGTTTCGATGGCCAGGGTGGCCAGTCCAGCGCCCATGGAGAGCGTCTCCGACTCGTTGGCGCCGGGTTTGGCAAGCGGGTCGAGCGCGGCGAAGAGCGTGCCCAGCGGCGGCCCGGAACGGGCAGGAATCTCCTCGTGGACGATGCGCAAGGCAGTGAGCCCCGGTGGGCAGTTTCCCAGCCGCGCTCCATCGGCGATCTGGCACCAGCAGGGCGCGCCATTCAACTTGAAGGAGACCAGTTCGGCGATTTCTTCAATGATCTCGGCGAGAGGACGGGAGCCGTTGATGTCCTCGAGGATGCGGGCGCGCCGCTGTTCGAGGACGGCCATTGCGGAGGTTTGGCGGCGCACCTTGTGCTCGAGGATCCAGCCCCTGGTCAGCACGGCGAAGACAACCAGGAGCAGCGCGCAGACGACGAGGATGAGATTGCGAATGTTCAGCAAGGAAGGGCTGGCGACGACCGTAATATCGTCGAAGGTACGCAGCAGAATATTGAAGGGCACCTCATCGCCGGAGTTGATTGTATTGGCTTCCACGATCATGCAGACGCCGGTGACGCGGATTCTGGAGCCCAGCGGAATCTGCGTCATGGGCGGAAGCATACCGATGGTTGCGGACGGGTGACGGTAGACGGCGGTGAACAGCCGGCCATCGGCGGAGAGGACATATTCGTCTTGAGAAGTCTCCCGGACCTCCGTGACTACTTGCCCTTCGATGGAGACCAGATCGTTCTGGTGTCCATTGAATGAGTTGGTGATCCAGATGCCCAACTGGCGCCAGGTCGCCGGTTGCGGCGTGATGGGCTGGAAGATGTGGCTATCCTGGATTTCGCCGTCGGTCAGGGTCAAGAGACGCTCGTGAGCGTCGGGAAAACCGGTAGCGTCCGCTTGATCGCCGATCTGCAAGGGTTCGTGGGTACGGGTTTCAATCCACAGGCTCTTGGAGCCGTCCTGCAGCACGACGGCCAAGTCGGGCTGGTAATAGGTGATGGTTCCATGGACCCGGACCCTCGACGTGAGATCGTTCACGTGATAGCCGGCAAGGACCCGGTCCATGGGCGTGACCGGGAGGGACCATGGGCTGGCGGTGACGCGCTTGAGAACCTTGATGTCCGCCAGTGAGGAAACGAAGAGCACGACCCCGGTCTGCTGCATCTTGCCGTCGAATTTTCCGGCGGCGATTCCGGTGATTTCTACCTCAGCGTCCAGCAGGCCTTTGAGGGCGTTTTCATCGTCGCTGTCCAGGTACACCTCGAAGTGGCCGCCCTCGGTAACCACCTGCAAAATGGCGCTGCGCACAGGGGGCACGGTGCCGCTCACCACCGAATCCGCGGCACGGATGACGGCATGCACGGTGACGAGCCGACAGTCGTACCGGGCGCGAATCAAATCGTCGAAGATGGCCGGCACGGGCCTGGGCGGGGCGCCGTGGCGGAGCAGGGTGATTTTGTTGCTCAATACATTGGTGCGGAAGCTCGGTTGCGTGGTTCCGCGGACCAGGATGCGATCGCCGGGAACCAGTTTGGCGTCCGCGGTGGGGATCACAAAAACGGCGAAGTCGCCGTCCTGCACGAACATATCGTTTTCATATCCGCGGACGTAGGTGACGGTGGCTTCGAAGGCGACAGGCAGTGCCTGGCTGGCCTCGGCGTTGGTGAGGGCGTGGATGGCGCTCAGGGTGGTGAGCGTGGCGGGCTCCGCGGCCCAGGCAGCGGAGGCCCAACCGAGAATAATCGCGAAAGCGGGAATCAACCTCTTCATCGGGAAAATCCGGTCGTATCTGCGCTGTTTCATTCGGTCCCCGACAACTCCTACCGACAGGGCTCAATCCACCCGTCACTCCAGCATGAAAAGCCATCCGGGCGCCAGCGAGCAAGCGGAATCCGCCGGAATTCGATATGTACCAATTTTACTCTCATGTACATCTGGCTTAATGACCCTTTTGGGGCAGATGGCGGCATCTTGCCGGCCCCGGATTGCCGGTGGACTCCGATCCGGCCGGATTTTGCGCGGCCGCAGGAACGGCGCTTTCGGCAAGGATGCTGCGGTTGCGACGTGCTCTTTCCACCTGATAGAGCCGCTGGAAAAAACCTGCTCAGAACTTCTCCCAGTGCAGCACTTCCGCCAGCGGCCGCTTCGGCTTTTGCGGGGATTCCGCCGGGTATCCGAACGGAACAAGGCTCACAACCTTGTATCCGTCCGGCGCCCCGACTTGCTTCCGAACCGTCTCCGCATACGGCTTCTTATCGCCAGCCACCCAGCACGCGCCGAGTCCATGCGCCGTCGCCGCAAGCAGCATGTTCTCGCTCGCGTTACATCCGTCTTCGAGATAGTACTTCGTATCTTTGCACAAGACGACCACGCAGGCTGCGGCATCAGCGATGAACTTGCCGTAGTCGGTCAGGCCGGCGATTCTTCGCAACGCCTCGCGTTCCGTTACGGCAACAAACTCCCACGGCTGCTCGTTCCGGGCCGTCGCAGCCAGACGAGCACAGTTGACAATGTCCTCGATTACATTTCGCGCCACAGGTTCGGCTGTGTACGCACGAATACACCGGCGTGTCTTTAAGGCTTCGATTGCATCCATGATTTCATCTCGTGAACAGAATTATAGAACTTACGATTTGTAGATGGGCGCTTTCACTTAGACTTTGAGCGCGGGACGTTTGTTTGGCAGTATGCTCCGGCGTATAGTTGGGCTGTCGCTTCCGGCGGGATAGCAGCCGCGGAAATATAGTGCGATGGAATCCCTGATTGAGAAGGTATAAGCGTGGGCTGTTGGGAGATAAAACGGAAATTCCGGTTTTTCTCCATGCCGCGTCTTGACTGCGCGAAGAGGGTCATCCCCGGCCTGCTTCTTCTCTTCTGCACAGTCCTTGCAGACGGGCAGCCGCCAGCCGTTCGCGCGCCGGTCATCTTAACGGTCGTGGACGAAAATGGCCTGGCGGTTTCCGGCGCGCAGGTTACTGTTCTTGAGCCGGGACTCACGGCCGTCCGGCTGTGGACCGACTATGCCGGCCATTGCGCCTACATCCCTCGCCAGGACGCGCCTTACCGGATTCGCGTGGAGAAGCCCGGATTTTATCAGACCGTGGAGATCGAGGTGGACGCGCGCCTGAACAGCGTCCAGGCGGTGCTGAACCACGAACAGATCGTACAGCAGCAGGTGAACGTAACCGCGTCGGTTCCCGGCATCGATACCGAACAGACCTCCGACAAGAGCGCCATGAATACGCCGGAGATCGTGAACGTTCCGTATCCTACCTCCCGCGATATCCGCAACTTGCTGCCGTTCTATCCCGGCGTGGTGCAGGATGCGACCGGGCAGGTTCATGTGGCCGGAGCGCAAACCTGGGCGACCCTGGCCCTGATGGATGGACTCGATATCCGCTCTCCGGTGAACGGCACGCTGGATATGCGGATCAGCGCCGACGCGGTTCGTTCCATCGATGCGGAGACAACCCGCTATCCGGTGGAATTCGGCAGAACCACCGGGGGCGTGCTCGGGTTATACACCGGAATGGGCGACAACAAGTTCCGCTTCAATGCGACAAACTTTATTCCGTCTTTCCGCGACCTCAACGGGATTCGCTTCGACAAGTTTGTTCCCCGCCTCACCTTTTCCGGACCTCTGGCACGCAACCGCGCGTGGTTCTTCGACGGCCTGGAGGCGGAATACGACAACATCTATATCACTGAGCTCCCAGCCAACGCCGATACGAACGAGTTGCTGCGAGGCAGCAACCTGGTGAAGATGCAGGTAAATCTGGCCCCCGCCAACATCCTGACCGGCGGCCTGCTGTTCAACGATTACCATTCGCCCTACGAGGGCATCTCTTCGCTGAGGCCGCAACAGAGCACCACAAAACGCGATACCATCGCCTGGCTCCCCTATCTGCGCGACCAGTGGAGCTTCGGCTCCGGCGCGCTGCTGGACGCCGGCATCGGGGTGATGCGTTTCCGCGACGGCTACGAACCGCATGGAGACAGTCCTTACGAAATCACGCCGGAACTTCCCATAGGCAGCTATTTCGAGAACCTTACCGGACGTTCGCAGCGGATCGAAGGAACCGCAGCCTTGTATCTGCCTCCGCTGCACTGGGCCGGACGCCATGATCTGAAGCTCGGCATCGATTCAGACCATATCGGCTTTGACGAAAACGTCACGCGCGCGCCGGTCGGTTATCTGCGCGAGGACGGAACACTGTTGCGCCAAAGCGTCTTCCCGCAGACAGCGCCGTTTACACGCCACAACGTCGAAGTGGGCGCGTACGCTCAGGACCGCTGGCTGGCGCGGCCGGGACTGCTTGTCGAGCCGGGCCTGCGCCTGGACTGGGACGAGATCGTCCGGCGCCCACTCTTATCGCCGCGGATTGCCGCCACCTACTCGCCGCCAGGCAGCGAAGGCACGACCAAACTGTCGGCCGGCGTTGGGCTTTATTACGAGCACACGCAACTGGAATACCTTGTGCGCGCGCTGGCGGGAGTCCGCTACGACACGTACTTCGCAGCGGACGGGGTGACTCCTGCCTGCGCGCCGGAAGAGACGAATTTCACTGCCAACGATGCCTCCCGGCGGCAGGCCCGGGCCGTCAACTGGAGCCTTGGCGCGGAACAAAAACTTCCCGGCTCGATCTTTGCCGGAGCGAACTTCCTTGAGAAGCGCGGATCCAATGGCTTCGTGTATGCGAATGAAAGCGGGCCCGCGGCGCTGTGGGGAAACTATGTGTTGACCAATGCGAGACAGGACCACTACGACTCCGTGGAGTTCGACGCCCGGCGCTTGTTTGCGAACGGATATACGCTGTTTGTGTCGTATACACGCTCCTCGGCGCGCACCAACGCGGCGCTCGACTACTTGCCCACCGTATCGCAACTCGGTCCGCAACAGAGCGGGCCCCTGGCCTGGGATGCGCCCAACCGCGTGATTTCCCGGGGTTGGCTGCCCTTGCCGCTGCCAAAATTCAAGAAGAACTGGGACTTTGTTTACACGCTCGACTGGCACACCGGGTTTCCGTTCACCTCAGTCAACGCAAACCAGCAGGTGATTGGAGCGGCGGGATCGCAACGGTTTCCGGATTATCTCAACTTCAGTCCGGGGCTGGAATTGAGATTTCACTTCCGCGGCGCATATTATGGATTGCGCGGCGTGCTGGAAAATGCTACCGGCAGCGCAAATCCGCTGATCGTCAACAATGTGGTGGATTCACCGGAGTACCGGACCTTCAGTGAATTCCAGGGCAGAGGCTTGACGGCGCGCATTCGGCTGATCGGGGCGAAGTAGAGCTACGGCATTTTCAGAGATAGCGTGGTGTTTTGAGAGTCGTGCAGGGCCGTCGCTCCTTCCACTCCAGCGACGGAGACCTGTCCTCACCCCAGCGACGAGGAGTCCGCCGCGGCGGACCCCTGAGGGAAAGCTCAATGCGTAGTGGAACTTAATCAGAGGTTCCTTAGCGGGTTCCGTTGCCCGCAGAGGATGCCGCTGAGGCCACCGACTGCCTGGCCTGCGCCTCGCGCGCATGCACACGCCGGTTGAACTCGTGAATCACGCGAGCCACGTAGGCCCTGGTCTCGCGGTAGGGAGGAATGCCGTTGTACTTGTCCACCGCTTCCGGTCCCGCATTGTAGGCCGCCAGCGCCAGGGCCAGGTGGTCGTGGTAGCGGGTGAGCAGCGCGTCCAGGTAGGCCGTGCCGCCGCGCACATTCTGCTCCGGCTTGAAGCTGTCTTCCACGCCCAGTCCGGCGGCCGTCCCCGGCATCAACTGCATCAGCCCGCGTGCGCCGGCGCGGCTTACGGCGCGAGCATTGCCGCCGCTCTCGGCCTTCACCACGCTGGCCAGCAGGTCCACGTCCAGGTTATGGTCATTGCCGGCTTTGACCAGCATCTCGTGCAAGTCTGCCGGGGAAAGCCCGGCGGCCGGGCTGGCGGCCGGTGAGGCTATGGGCGACTCTTCCGCGAAGGTTGGCGGCGCAGGCGGATCGGGAACCTGCTCGACCCCGGCGATCTCTTGCGGCGCGAACTCGATGTAGCTGTCCTCGCCGGCGCTCAGGTAGAGCCGGACGCGCCCCTCGACCTCAGTGTGATGGTGGCAGCGCATCTCGAAGCCGTTGCGCAAGGTCACGCTCTCGGCTGCCCGCGCTACCGCCGCAAGGCTCGCCAAGGCCGCCAGGGCCCCTACCGTGATGAAAATATTCCCGCGCATTCCCAATCGCACTTCTCCATCCTAACCTTGCGGTCACACTTTGGCAGCAGAAAACTTTGCCACGGCAGCTTCCAGCACCACGGCCACGCCATCCTCGTCATTGGGCGGGGCTTGCTCCCAGCCGCGCACCCTGGCCATGGCGCGCAACTCGCCGGCCGCGTTGCCCATCATCACGCCCTGGCCGGCCCACTCCAGCATACCCACGTCGTTCCAGTTATCGCCAATGGCCATGGTCTCCTTGCGGTCCACGCCCAGCCGGGCGGCAAGTCTTTCGAGCGCCCAGCCCTTGGAGACTCCCGGCGGCAAGAGGTCCAGGATCGACAGGTCGCGCTCCGGATACTCGGTCTTGATGCACTCGCAACTGCCGCTCCACTCGCTGGCCTTGAGCGCTTTCTCAGCCTCTCTCATCTTTCCCAGATTTCCAGTCACCATGCCCTGAATGGGGTCTTCGCCGTCCGTGAGCGCCCGTTCCAGCGGCTTGACCACCTCAATGGCGTTGCGGTTGGCCTCGACCCAAAGAGCGATTCGCCCTTGCGCCTGTTCCAGGTCTTCGAGAACCAGTTCGCCGCGTCCCGGCTTGTCAAACGTGAAAACCATGGTCCCGAACTCCCTGAGCAGCTGGCACAGCCCGCGCGCGACTTGAGCCTGGAGCTGGCAGCGGTCGATCGGCTCGCCGCTCAGAGTTCGGGTCACTGCACCATTGGACGTAATAAGGGGCGTATCCGCTCGCAGGCCCAGGCCCTCGAGCAGCGGCGCCGTATAGGCCGTGCGCCTTCCGGTAGCGATGGCCACCGCGATTCCGGCCTCCTGCGCGGCCTTGAGCGCCTGCGCAGTCCGCCGGCTTATCTCCCGCGCAAAGGTCGGCAGCAGGGTGCCATCCATGTCAATTGCTACCAGCCGGAGCGGAGGGTGCATGTGTCCAGTGTATCGGGCGGGAGGGTGGCAGGGATGAACGCAGGTCTCTGTGACGGCGGTCATGCCCAGATCGGCTGGCGGGTTGATATCGTTGCGCCATGAAAAAGTGCGGGTTAGCTCTCATCGCGCTGCTGTCGATCTGTCCGCTGATGGCCCAAAACGCTGCGCCGAAGGCTCCTTCTGCCGCAGCGGAGATTTTCCTGGTCGGCAGCGAGCACAACATGCACTTTGAGGAGCGTTATCACTACTCGCTCATCGACTTGCAGGCCCAGGTCAGGTCGGTGCATCCGGATGTGGTCTGCGGAGAGATTACGCCGGAGGCTTACAACGGGCCGATGGAAGGAAACTTTCCTCCCGAGGTGGCCATGCTGGCCGAGATGGCTCCGGGCTGGGGCATGCGCTTCATTCCCGCCGACTGGCGAGTGAGTTTCGCCTGGCAGGATCGCGCTACCCGGCAATTGTCCCAAGACAAGAAGAAATCTGCCGAACTCGATGCCGAAGAGAACAAGGATAAGGCTTATTATGACGGCTTCTCCGGCGTATCGCTCTACGATTCTACGAGTGGTTCGGCGGAGTTCCTGGCCATGGCCGATCACAAGTTCGAAGAAGTGGCTGGAGAGAACACGGTTGCCGATATTGCCTATGGTGCCTGGCACGAGCGCAACCGGAAGATCGTGGAAAACTGCCTGACCGAAGCGGGTCCGGCCAGGCGCATCGTCTTTGTCTTCGGCAGCGGTCACCTTCCGCAACTGCGGCGGCAGTTGGCCGCGCGGGGGCTCGCGGCACAGATTCCGGCGCGGGCCTTCACTCCGGCGGGACTGGGAAACCTGCCGCCGTCCGTGATCGCCCGTTGGCAACGCAACCTCAAAAATCTGGAAGGCATTGCGGACGGAACGGTTGCGGTCTCCGCCGACAATCGGGCCAAGGTGAAGGACACGAATCGGGCGCCTGTGCTGCGGAGCGAGATCGAGTTGTATCTGGCACGCGGGAAGGCCCGGTAGGGTCGATGTTGTACTCGAAGCCGGCCGTATCCGGTAGTCTTTTGAGTATGGAACGGATTTGCAGCCAGTGCCGTGCCGTGCTGAAACTGGAAGCCGTTGTCGACTGGTGTCCCGCGTGCGGTGGAGCGTTGATTGAGCGGGCCAGCGCGCCCGCACTCGACCAACCCGCCGGGCCTGCCGCCGAGGTCGATCATCGCGGCATCGTTCTGCCCCGGCGTCATGCGCTGGGCGGGATTATTACGCCGCAGTGAGTTTTCCGCGGCAGGGAATCAGGGACTTGTATCAAGTCCAACCGCTTCGGCCAGCCTGGCCTGCCGCTCATCGAAGGTCCAGAAGCGTTGCGCCTTCAATTCCAGCGCGCAGGCAACGTGCAGCGAGTCCAGGGTGCGGACGCCTAGGGTGGGACCGTACCGCCGGGCGAGATCGGCGCAGGTCTCCCAGGCGTGAGAAGGAAATCCCACCCCAGTCCAGACCCCATCGGCGCAATCGCGCTTGAAATCACTCCAGACCTGATCCGCATCTGCCGGGGTGAGTCGCTTCAGAAACACCTGCTGAAAGATCGCGTTTGCCAGTTCGGCACGATTGAAGTCAGTGAGCCACACGGAGGGGCTGCCAGCCATACACGTGTCAACGCGCACGGAATGCGCGTCCGTGATGTAGCTTGAAACCAGAAAGCTTGAGTCAACGTAAGCGCTCAATAGCGGCTGTTCTCCCGATCGGCAATTAGATCGGCAACCGGGGTCAGCACACGGTCGCCAAATATCGCGCGGCGGCGCGCTGCGAAGTCCGGCATTTTCACGGGCTCAATCCTCGGTGACTCGGGCACAATGCGGGCCACAACGCGGTTCCGTTTGCGAAGCTCCACAACCTCACCAGCCTCTAGCCAGGTGAAAAGCTGTCGAGTATCGCGGAGTTGGCGTGTGTTGATGCTGGGCATGATCTAAATGTGGCACAAAATGTGGCACATTGTCAACGCCGCTCAGACCGTCTCACTCATACCGCAGCGCCTCGGCGGGCAGGATGCTGGCGGCGGCGGATGAGGGGTAGAGCGTGGCCAGCAGCGAAATTCCGATGGAGACTGCGGCTACGATGAGGCCATCGAGGGGGCGAGGCGCGAAGGGCAGCGTGTCGATGGAGTAGACCTCGGCGGAGAGATGGATGAAGTGATAATGCCCGCCGGCCCATGCGGCCAGGTAGCCGAGCGCGAGGCCCACTGCCGTGCCAATGAGGCTGATGAGGAATCCTTGCAGCAGGAAGATGCGGCGGACCTGGCCGGGCTCGACGCCGAAGCTCATCATCACGGCGATGTCGCGAGTCTTCTCCATCACCATCATGGTGAGAGCGATGAGAATGTTGAGCGCGGCGACGATGACGATGAGGGCAATCACGATGAAAGTGACCACCTGTTCGAGCTTGAGGGCGCGGAAGAGTTCGCGGTTCTGCTCCATCCAGTTGGTGGTCATGTAGCCCTTACCGGCGGCCTGCTCGATGGCGTGAGCAATCTCCGGAGCGCGATCCAGATCGTCCACCTTGAAGCTGATCACCGACAGCAGGTCCGGCTCGCTGAACAGACGCTGCGCATCGGCCAGGCGCAGGAAGCCTATCTGCGCGTCGTACTGGTAAAAGCCGGAGTGGAATGTGCCCGCGAGGCGAAAATGCACGTACTTGGGGATGATGCCGAACGGAGTCATCTCCCCCTGCGGGCTGATAATCATCACGGAATCGCCAACGGATGCGCCGACGGTCTCCGCCAGATCTTTGCCCAGGACGATCGGCGGAAGTTCCGCGTTCACCGCGGAGGCCGGCTCCAGCTGCGGTTCCAGCGCGCGCACCGAGCCCGGCGTGGCCGTGGTCAGCAAGTCGCTCACTGTCTGTTCCTCATCGGGCAGAATGCCTTCCAGCAGCGCGCCTCCATCGCGGGCTCCGCGCGCAACCAGCACCTGCTCGTAGAGCCCTGGCGAAGCCGCGGTGACGTGAGGCGCCTTGCGCAGCCGGTCGAGCAGCGGCCGCCAGTCGCGGATGCCGTCATCCTTCACGCGCATCAGTTGCACATGCGCGCTGGATCCCAGCAGCCGGTCCTGCAGGTCGCGTTTCATGCCGTTGGTGATGGCCAGCGCGATGATCAGCGCGGCTACCCCCGCGGCCACCCCGGCAATGGAGATGGTGGTGACCACGCCCACCACGGCCTGCCGCCGTTTGGCTCTGAGGTACCGCGCCGCCAGAAAGAGTTCGAATCGCATCAAGTCTGCCTTGCTCGCGCGCCTACTTCGCCTGGGCGGCGATCACCGTCTTGGCCACGCCCACGTTGTCGTGCCGGTCGTAGACGCGGACGGCGATCAGGTGCTCGGCGAGTTTGCCTCCGGGCGCGTCGAGAGAGATGCGCAACTCATAGTGTTCGCGCCTGGAGTCGGAGAGGCCGCCGACCGGTTCGATGAACTGCCAGGGTGCGGCATCAAGCGAGTACTCGGCGTGGGCGATGGGCGAAAACGCATCCTCGGCGTCAAACGTCACGCGAACCGGCTTCGCGCAGGGCGTGTGCGTGCAATCGGCTTCTCCTTCAACCGCCTTCAGTCCGCTGATCACTGGCGGCGTGGTATCCACCTCGAACCGCTCGCTCACCTTGGCGCCGGTGAGGGCGTCGCCGGGAGTGTGCGAGGGCGCGTCGGAGGCCACGACCTTGATCTGGTAGCCGCCGTCGGGAATCAGCGCCGCGTCAAAGCTGTAGGCCTTGTCGGTGAGCCCGTCTTTGAGCAGCCTCCACACGGTTTCGCCGTCTCCGCGCAGATAGAGGGCATAGGTCAGGTCGTCGCCGTTGTCGTCATGGGCCGCCCAGCGGACGGTGATTGCGGTCCGGTCCTTGGCGGCCTGCAGAGGCGCGGCAGCGCCGGCGCCGGCGTCGAAGGTCATTGCGCCGCCCTGGCTCGACGAAGGAAACGCAATGCTAACCGTCGCCGGCTGGTTGCCAGGTTGATTCTGAGCATTCACGCGCGCCCCCGGCACGACCATCAGGTCGTCCACCATCGGCGCCGCATTCACGGGCAGATAATTCACGCTCACGCTGCCCACGGTTCCACCCGCGTTCAACACGGCCTTCCATTGCAAAAAGCGCCCCGCCGGCGAAGCCACTGCGCCGTCCTTCAGCGGCTGCCAGTCGGACCAGCCCCAGTCGCTGCGGCCGCGCACCGGCTGCTCCACGTTGCCGGAGCGGGTCAGGAGCTCGTAGCCGGCCGAGCCCGGCTCAACCTCGACGCGGCCAAAGCGGGCCAGCGCGCCGGCATCCAGCACGTCGCTCGCGTACTCGTGCTTTTCTTGGGTTGCGCCAAAGCGGAAGAGCTTGCCGGTATTGCCGCTACCGATGAACAGGCCGTTCTCAGCGGCCGCCAGGCTCAACCCCTGTTGCGCCTCCAGATGGGCCACGTCGGCGTAGCTGCCGTCGTCCGCAATCCTGAAAACTCGTCCCCGGTTGCCGGTCAGCGCCAGCAGGCCGTCCGGGCGCGCGGCCAGTGCGTAGACGATCTCGTCCTTGCCGGACCAGAGTTTGCGCGGCGCCTGAGCCGAGTCTCCGAGGTTGGGGGCCAGTACGTAAATCTCGCTTCCCTCGGGCAGGGCGGTGCTGGTGTTGGCCGCGGCCAGCGATGCCGGCTGGACCACGGTAATGGTGACCGAGGCGACTCCCTGCACGGGCAGCGGAGGAAGCGGATTGTGGCTCTTGTCGCCCACGCTGGCCGCGTAGATGGTTCCGTCGGCGGCCACGGCAACGGCCGTGATCTCGCGCCTTGGAGCCTCGAACAGCACGTAGCCTTTACCCTGCGGACTGATCCGGTAGACCAGCCCCGATCCGTCCGAGCCGGCAATCAGGTTGCCCTTCGCGTCCCAGGCCAGCGAGCGGATGTGCTGCTCGTCGCTCTTGAAGAACTCCTCCGGTTTCGCGGAGGGCTTAGTCGGATCGACACGATACACCGCTCCCGGTCCGCCCGTGGCGATGTAGAGCCGCCCGGCCGCGTCGAAGGTCATGTCCCAGATGTAGCGCGACTTCGCATCCGCTTTATCGGCGCCCGCTTTCGCGCCGCTCGCTTTTTCAGCGGACTTGCCGTCGCCGGTCCCGTCGCCCGTCTTTGCCCCGTCCAGTCCCGTCTTTGTCTTATCCAGTCCAGAGGCGTCGAAGACCACCGTTGCGCTTCTGTCGTCCTGTTTAGCCGTGGCATCGGCCTTCAGCCGGTAAACTTTGCCGCTGGGCAGCGTGGCCGCGTAGAGCGCTCCATCCGGTCCTAGCCGCACCACCTGCACGCTCAGGTCCCTGGTCTCGAAGAGCGTAAACGGCTTGCCGTCCTTGCCCACGCGCAGCACCGTGGCCGGCGAAGCGGTTCCCACGTAGGCTGTTCCGTTCGCGTCTACGGCAACCGACCATATGAAGGTCGAGGGCGTGGTGACCACCTCGGTCAAGGCCGGCCCCTCGCGCAGATGGCCGTCGCTCGAGAGCGCGACCCCCTGCGGCGTGCCCTTCTCAAACTCCTCGATCCGGGACTGGGTCCACAAATGAGTCCCCTGGGCCAAGACCGGTTGCAATGCGGCAATGGCCAGCAAGGCCGTGAGTGCAGGCAGATTCCATGCGGAGCGGAAGCGGCAAATTGTGCGGGTTGAAACAAACATTCTGCCGTTGAGTCTACTAAAGTTGGGGGCAGTCGGGCTTCTATCATGCAGCGGCGGTGGAGGGCCGGTGCGAAGAGCCGGTCCAATTGGCGAAGGCGAAGCTTCTTGATACCTGGCCTTGCAGGCTCGCCCTACGCTGACAATCTTGCCAGAACGATGGGCTGATAAAAACCGCTCTCCGGCGGCATAAGCCAACGAATATCTCCAAATCCCGCATCGCTCAAGACTGCTGAGAGTTCGTATCGAAGCAAACAACGATATTCCGAAACAAAGTGTTGTGTCTTCCATCCCTGGTCCGATTGAACCGTAATGTAAAGGTGCAGCGAATACCTCGCATTCTCGATCCAGTCCCAGACTTGATGGACGATACGCCGGCTGCCTGGTGCTCCATAGAAAGCCGGCTTTTGGATTGCAGGCTTTTCGAGGATGAGCTTGTCATAGTCGCGGATGCTTGCCATGAACAGCCCATTTGGCTTGAGCTTGGACGCGATCGCTGTCGCCGCTTGCCCGAGTTGACCGGAACTTAAATGCGGCAATGCATTGTCCACGGCTACCACCACATCAAAGCCGCTCTCTGCGACCTCCCGAAGCGAGGTCATGTCGGAGACGTAAAAGGGGATATTGAGAGACCGGAGCTGGGCTTCATGCTGCGCGCGATGGACCGCTGCCTCGCTCAGATCCGACGCGACGACTTGATGGCCCATCATGGCAAGCCCGATTGCCTGAGTCCCGATTCCGCATGCGCAATCAAGAATCCTCAACGGATTCCCCGCAGTCTGTGAGGTCAACAGATCGCCGAGAATTCTGGTGTGACGCTCAATCGCGCTGTCCCAATCCTCGAAGATCAGGTGATAGGAATCGGCGAGCGCTTCGTAAAAATCAAGCACATTCCCGGCCATTTTGAACATCAATCCTTCAACGGCTTTCCTCACGACCTCATAAAGAAGGCCTGTTCAAGACTTTGTTGAGACAAACATGCTGCCGTTGAGTCTACTAAAGTTGGGGGCAGCCGGGCAGGTTACGGCCGCGGCGATAGCGCGATTCGACTGCGCCAGGGCTACTGAGAGTCTGGCAGCGCCCGGAAAGCTACACTGACCTATAAGGAACCTGCCAATGAAGTGGATTGCCGCGATTGCGTTGCTGGGTGCGTCTGTTGCGTTCGCCCAGGTCCCGGCAACGTCTGCGCCGCAGGCGCCGGCGCTACGCACGCAATCCACCGTGGTGCTTGTTCCCGCGCTGGTGAGGAATGGCCACGGAGAACTGGTCTTCACGCTGAAGGCCGACGATTTCCGGGTTACTGATGATGGCATCGAGCAGAAGCTCACGCTGGATGAGGACACAGGCAGTGAGCCATTGGCGCTGGTGGTCGCGGTGGAAGTGGGCGGCGCTGGCGCGCGCAGGCTCGACAGCTATCGCAATCTCGGCGCCGTGATTGCGGCCGTGGTGGGCGGCGTTCCCCACCGGGTTGCGGTGGTGGCCTTCGACAGCGCGCCCAGGCTGGTTCAGGACTTCAACCCCGACGTGGATGCAGCCGGAGCCGCGCTCCATGATCTCGATCCGGGAGACAAGGGCGCGGCCATCCTCGACGGCTTGGCGTTTTCAGTGGACCTGTTGCGCAAGCAGCCGACCGCTTATCGGCGGGCAATTCTGCTGATCAGCGAAACCATCGACCACGGTAGCCAGACGAAGATGGAAGATGCGCTGCGCGCCATCGCCGACACCAATACCGCCATCTACACTGTCGCCTTTTCCTCCATCAAAACCGACGCCAAACACGAAGCCTCGCAGACGCTTAGCTCCAGCACCCCCGGTCCTCCCGGCGGCTGCATGGCCAAGGATCCCAACGAACCCGACCCATCCGCCTCCAGCCGCCTCGCACAGGCTTACGATTGCCTCAGCCTCCTCGCCCCACCGCTGCGCCTGGCCAAAGTTGCGGCAATCGCCGCCGCCAACGGCCTGCATCGCAACGTCCCGGAGACGGTGGCTCAACTCACAGGCGGGGAGTTTTTCCATTTTGAAGACAGCCGCAGCCTGGTGCGCGGTCTATTGACCATCTCCAACCACGTACCCAACCGGTATGTGCTGAGTTTTCACCCGCAGTCGCCGCATCCGGGATTTCATTCCGTCGAACTGCGGCTGAAGGATTATCCCGGTCTTCGCGTCACCGCAAGAAGCGGCTATTGGGCAGACAGTGATGCAGTGGCCGCGCCTCACCCTTGAGGGCATTGGCCCGGCTACCTTCCGCCCCGGAATTGGATGATGCGGCGCCGGTCGCGCTTCGAGGGCCGGTGTTCCGGCAGCGGCGCGAATTCCTGCATCGCCTTGTGCTCTTCCGCCAGCTTCAGCCGCGCCGCCTTGCTGGTTTCCGTCTCGCGGTAGAGGGTCTGCGCCACCGCCGCCGGGCCGCGCATCTCGCTCAGCGCGAGCACCTCGACAAGAAACTCGCCACCCTCGTTCCTGACCGTCAGCAGATCGCCGACGCGGACGTCGCGCGCGGGCTTGGCCTGGATGCCGTTCGAGTGAATGCGGCCCAGATCGCAGGCCTTTTGAGCCAGCGCCCGCGTCTTGAAGAAGCGCGCGGCCCAGAGCCATTTGTCGATGCGGACGTTGGCCATCTTTCTATCTTCGTACAGAGTGGAAATATCGACCGCGCAGCCAGGCCTACGCGGTCGAGCACTTAATTCGCCAGCACAGCCCGGTAGCGGACCTTGTTCTTCTTCACCTTTTCGATGGCTTCGTTGGCCTTGGCCATAGGGAAGGACTCAGTCTGCGCTTTCACGCCGTGGCGGGCGGCCACGTCCAGCATCTCCCTCAGCCGGTAAGGGCTGCCGGTGGGGTTGCCGCTGATGGAGCGGAGACCGGAGATGAGCGGAAAGGCGTGCACCGCGACCGGCGAGGGCGGAACGCCCACAAAGCACAGCGTCCCGGTGGGCCGCAGGGCCTGAACGTAGGTTCCCCAGTCCTGGTCGGCGTTGGCGGTGCTCAAAATAAAGTCCTGAGTCCCGGCCACTTCCTTCAGGGCCTTGGATTCGCGGCTGTTGACAAAGTTGTGCGCGCCCAGCGCGCGAGCCTCTTCTTCCTTGCTTGCCGATGTGGAAAATGCCGTCACCTCCGCGCCGAAGACCCGCGCGAACTGGATGGCGATGTGCCCCAGCCCGCCGATGCCCACGATGCCTACCCGCGAAGAGGGGTTGACGCCATGGGTGCGCAGCGGGTTGTAGACCGTGATGCCGGCGCACAGAAGCGGCGCCGCCTGCTCGCTGTCCAGGGCTTCGGGGATCGGAATCACGAAGCGGGCATTGGCGCGGACGCTGTCCGCGTAGCCCCCGTTGCGATGGACGCAGGTACCTTCTGCCGCCGGACAAAGGTTCTCCAACCCACGCATGCACCACTCGCATTCGCCGCAGGAGTTCGATTGCCAGCCCAGGCCCACGCGCTGGCCCACTTCGAGCGAGCGCACTAGGTCACCCACCGCCGCAACGGCGCCGACGATCTCATGGCCGGGAATGAACGGATACTGGCTGATGCCCCAGTCGTTCGAGATCAGGTGAAGATCGCTGTGACAGATGCCGCAGTGGGTAATGGCGATATCCACCTCCTGCGGGCCTAATTCGCCTGGGTCATAGCGAAAGGGCAACAATTCTGCTCCTGCCGCGTGAGCTGCAAGTCCTTGAATTTGAGCCATGATCGTTCCGGAGTCCTCACTAGGGGGTGCAAAGATGCCGGCAGAATTCAAACAAGACGCCGACCCGTACGTTGGCGGGAATGAATCCCCGCCAAACCTAGTTTAACCCGCCGCCCGGCTCTATGCGCAGGTTCAGAATCTGGAATCCGCTCAGCACCCCCCCGGCAGGCGCCTCGCCCGCCACCTCCGCCGACTCCCCATTCAGATTCACATCCTGCGCCGTGCGCAGCGGCTCCAGTGCATTGGCCATCGAAAGCGGCAAGCTGGTAAGCGTCTGGCCGGCCATGCTGGCCTGGGATTCAGGCACCAGCAGACTCACATAGATGCGGTCTGCCGGATGCTGCCGGCGGGCTTGCGCCAGCATGGTCTCCAGCTCGGCGGTGTGGCCGGAAAGCCGGGGCTGGTCCATAGTCCGGTCCAGCGTGCCGGAATCTGAGATCAACAGGCGCAAGTTGCCCGCGCCCAGCCTTGCCGGCAGCGTGACGGGAATGCGCACATTGCGCGCCGGCTGCTGCCAGGGACGGATGGTTGCCTCCACCACCACGGTATCGCCGGCGTGGACGAGATCGTTTGAAACCAGCCGCGCTGTCTCCAGTTCCACCTGCACGCGCCGCGGAATGGCCTCTACGCGCAGATCGATTCCGCGCACAGCGCCCTGCCGGGCCCCATTCGAGTAGAGCCGGGCAAAACGCTCGCCAGCCTGGAATGCGGCCGTCATGGGCGCGGGCATTGGATCGCCGGCCGAGGCCCACAGGTCGAGCGGCGCGGGCGGGTATCCGTCCAAAAAGATGCTGCCGGTCAAGTGGTAGCTGGTTTCAAAGGTGCTTTCGTTGGTCTCCAGCAGCGCTTCATACAGCGTCACCATCACGGCCTGGGGGGTGAGCGACGGCAGGTCCAGAATCTCGACGTTGACCTTCCGTTCGCCTCGCGGCTCGTGAACGGCGATGTGCACGGGAATCATGCGCGGCTTTGCGCCCAGGACGCCGCGAATGGCGGAGTCGCGGTCCTCGGTAAAGGCGCCGATCGTGTCGCCGGTGTTGACGATCTTGAAGCCGTTCAACGGCGAGGCCAGGGTGGCAACCACCTCAGCCGTGGTCATGGGCAATGAAACCGGGCCGGCCTGCAGGATCGAATGGCCGCAGGCCAGCAATTGCTTCGGATCGATGTAGGTTACCGTGCAGGTGGCCGCGATCTCCAGGTCGCCGCGTATCAGTTGCGCGCTCACCGCCGACCCCGGCACAACCGTGGCCAGTGCCGCGGCTGAGGGCTCCATGGACGGCCCCGCGCCAGACTCGGATGAGCCGCCCATCCCCCCGGCCGCAACCATTTCCAGGCCAGTGCCGGCCATCTGCTGTTGCCAAAGGCGAATGGCTTCGGGCCGGAATCCGCTCATGACGAGCGGCGTTTCCATCGCCTGAATGGGCGCCTGAAAGTTCATGCCGCCCTCCGATTGGCTTCTACCGATGCTTGATTGGCTGCTACCGGCGCTTGCGGGGCTTGAAGACGGGTTCGAAAAGGAGGCCGGGTTCCGGCTGGAGAAGCCCGTCAGTGCGGTCGAGGCCGTCTGGGCGGCGTCGATCGGCAGGTCGCGCACCTCCAGCATCTGCTCGATGGGCGTGATGCCGGCGATGGGATCCTTGCTGAACTCGCCGACGCGGAAAGAGAGCGAGCCCAGCAGCCGGTTGCCGATGTACACCGGGCTGCCGCTCATGCCGGCCACCACCCCGGTGTACTCGGGCTTTGCGCCGTGCAACTGGGCCAGGATCATATCGTGGCCGGGGCCGCGCGCCCCGCGCAGCACGCCCAGGATCTCCACCTCCATCGGCTCGGGCTTGCTTCCCGTAAAGACCGTCCAGGCAGTCCCGGTCAGCCCCCGATGGACCTCGTTGAGCGGAAAGAACCCGCCGCCGGAGGGTGGAGGACCGGGGTCCCAGCGGACAGGTCCTTGTCCGTGGGGTGGAGGACCGGGGTCCTCGCGGACAGGTCCTTGTCCGTGGGGTGGAGGACCGGCGGAAACGGGAGTGCTTTGTGCTTGAAGCAGGCCGGCGAAAAGCAGCACAGCCGAAGCCATGCCCAGCGGGATGAGCGGTGCAGCCAGGCGAAGCCGGATTTCCTTCAGGCAAGTTTTCACGTCTATAAGAGTACAGCCGGCCGCATCGCATTGCAGCAGCCTCTGGCTTCCAGCCTGAGCAGTGAAAGGCGGATTTTACTTCCACCCCAGCGACAAAGTGGGCGCCGGGGTACCTTCCAGGGTCGGGGCATCGCTGGGGACCCCGGTAACCACCCCAGCGACAAAGACCCCGCCGCGGCGGGCTGGGGACCCCGGAAAGGGAAAATCCACCTGGCGGTTGTGGCCTCCTCTACACCAACCCGGGAAATGCTATAAAGCCCCGTGGGCGAGAGTTGCCCGAGAGCCGCCGCCAGCCATAGGTCCCCGGTACACAGAACTCGCGAGCCGGGGGTGGGAGCCGGGGTCGATCGACCGGCAGAACCGCGGCCTATTTGAACTGGTTGTAAATGTCCATTCCGTAGTAGACGATGACGACCAGCGTCGCGGCTGCAGCCAGACCCATGGCTACCCGCACCAGGGGCTGCAACTTGTTGACTTTTTCAACGATGGCGGCCTGTTCGGTCTTCACGCGATCGAACGATTCGTCCAGGATGATCTGGTCATCCTCGTCGCGGGTCAATCTCGACTTGTACAAGTTGAGGGCGATAAGCAACAGGACCAACACGCCCCAAACCGACCACATTACCGGAACAAATCCCGTCATACTCCACCTCCAGAAGACTTCCTGGTCCCAGATACCGGCGGGTCCGTGAAGGAATCGCGGTCTCGTGAGCAGAGGGGCCGTAAGATGAATCATCATAGTCCCGAATGGGGCTCTGTGTGGTGACAAAAATCACAGGCATTGTTTGCGGGATGGATCGGCTTTTCCCCTTGATCCGCATCCGGCCTGAGGCGCCCGATAGCGGACCGCGCCGGGCAGGCAATCGTGCGACTTTCCGGCCTCCGGTTGCATCCTATGGGATAGGGCCGTGAATGGGGCTTGTATCCCAGCCCCCAGAGCGGTACATTTGGAGCAGTACAGTCAGAGATAACGGCAAGCATTTCACCATTCGGGAGAAACTATGGCCACAGCAACCGCTGCACCCGCACAGGAAACTGAAAAGAAGGCGCCCCTCCACCTGACCCCACAGGCCATAGCCAAGGTGCGCGAGATCATGGCTACCCAGGACCCGCTTCCCGCGGGGCTGCGCCTCGGCGTGGTGGGCGGCGGCTGCTCCGGCTTCCAGTACTCCATGGCCTTCGAGAACCAGAGCGGCATGATGGATAAAGTCTTCAAGTTCGACGACTTGCAGGTTTTTGTGGACGCTACCTCGCTGATGTACCTGAACGGCTGCATCGTCGACTACGTGGAGACGCTGGAAGCGGCCGGTTTCAAGTTTGAGAACCCCCAGGTGAAGAGCACCTGCGGCTGCGGTTCCTCGTTCAGCGTGTAACGGCCGCCTTTCAGCCCGATTCTCTCCGGCATGAGGCCCGTACCCTTTCTGGGGTGCGGGCCTTTTGCGCTTTTGGGCGAAAACAGAGATAGAGAATCGGCTGATTGGTCTACTGCTGTGGTTGGGTTGGAGGCGTAGGGGAAGTTCCCCCTGGACTGGATCCACTGGTACCACCGCCGATTCCGGAACCTCCGCCAATGCCGGAGCCGCCGCCAATTCCAGAACCTCCGCCAATCCCCGACCCGCCGGCGGGGTTGGGATTCAGGCCATTGTTCCCCAGATTTCCGCCCTGCATCATCATCTGCTCGGCAAGCGGGTCGTAGAAGAACTCCCACTCGTTGTAGTGCTTCTTCTTCTTGTAAACCAGGATGGATTGCTTGGGGCTGCCGGGCGAGACGCCGATCATGGGTCCGCCGCCGAAGGTCTGTCCGGTCAGGCCTGTGCTCGATGTAGGGATTGTGCTGCCGTTGGGGGCATTCGGGTCCGTGCTACCTGATGCGGGCGGGGAACCGCCGTTGGGGGCATTCGGGTCCGTGCTGCCCGATCCGTTGGGGGGATTGGTGGAACTGCCGGTAGTGCCAGAGGTACTGCTGGAACTGCCGGCTGTGCCGGAGGTATCGGTGGGACAGTCGGCCGCACCAGTGGGAGCGCCGGTCGTGGAGCCTGACGATCCTGAGAACGAACTGCTGCTGCTGGGTGAGCTAGCGGTCGTCGAGGAGTTGTTGAGCCCATTTCCCACGCATCCAGGGATGCCTCCGATCGGCACCCCGAAGAAGCCCAGCGTCGGTGTCTTGTTCTGGCCAAAGTGGATGATCTTCCACTCGTCTTTGCCGGTGGTGGGGTCGATGTACTTCTTGCGCAGGAAGCGCATTTGGTTGGTGTTGACCAGCGCGTCGACGCTGGTCGGATAGGTGCCGAACTTCGTGTAGTACATCTTGACGGCGCGGACGTACTGCTTGCCGCGGTGCATGGTCTCGATCTCGCGGTCGCGCTGAATATCTTTCTTGACAATGGGCGCGGCGAGGGTCAGGGAGAGCATAAGAATCGCCAGCATGAAGATGACCACAAGCAGAATGTAGCCCTCCTCAGAGGGGCGGGTACGGCGGCGGATTGGGGTGGGCATCTTCAATTAGCTCCTAGCTCTTAGCTTCTAGCTTCTTCTCGCAGAATCCAGCTTTCGCGGCATACTGAAAACTCGCATACAAGCATAAAAGCTAGAAGCTAGCGGCTAGCAGCTCATAAGCGAACCCCTGGGGCGTCCCGCTAATTCGGGGTAAGCGGCAGGGTTTGGGTGTTGTTATAGCCCAGGTCTGTTACCTGGACGCTGGCCGGCAGGATGGCCCCCACCTTATACCGATGGTCGACAATCTCGCCGGTCCTGGCCATGAAGATGTCGTCCCCATGGACGAGGAAGGCTTTGAGCGACTTGTCCCTAGCCTGGGCGTAGCCGAAGTATTTCAGATCGATGGGCGGCGGCTTGGGCGGCGGAGGCGGCCCGGACGGAGCCGGGGGCGTGAATACGTTTGGCTGGTTAGGCCGGGGGCCAGTCGCCAGATTCTCGATATGCGCGGGCGCGGATTCGGCGGAGAAGATGTTCCTGCCGGTACCGGCGTATTCCACATCCTCGCTCTGCGCCAGCCTGTCGAAGTGCAGCGAGGGGTCGAGGCCGGCGTTGGTCAGCTTTTGGGCATCCTTCCCTTGCGCATTCTGGCCGGCGGGCGCGGACACAGTTCCCGCCGCCGGTATGCCGCTGGCTGCGATCGGCACAGGCGCCGGCGTGGAAGGTCCTCCGAAAAACGAGCCGTAGAGCTCATAGCCCCCGGCCACGGCGATCACCACAAACAGGGCGACGACTATATAGACCTGGCGCTTGTTTTCCATACCCAGACGAAGGGCCATGGCTATTCGCCTTCCTTTCCGGCTGTGGAGGGCGCAGCGCCTGTTTCACCCGGCTTCGGAGTGGGCGGCAATCCGCTGGCCGCGGCGTCGGCCGGCCGCAGCCAGGTGGAAACCCGCAGCCGCAGATTCACCAGGCCCCCCTGCTGACCGGTCAGAGCCATTGCCCGGATGACAAAGAAGGTCTGGTCGCGCTCCAGGCTGTTCACAAAGCGCATGATCTCGGGATATGCGCCACTGATGCCGGCGTCCATGGAGATTTCAGTGAGATCGGAGCCAGGGGGGCCTTGGGTGTAATTGACCCTGGAGAGCCGCACACCCGACTTCACCTGCAGCTCACCCACGCGGGTTGCGATCGAGGAGTAGTTGGGAGGGATTCGCTTGCCATAGAAGGCCTGAATCTGGGAGCGGGACTCTTCCACGCGCTTGTCCAGGCCGCGCAGGGGAGCGGTTTCCAGGTCTAGAGCCTTCAGCTCAACCTGCTTGCCGGCCAAGGCGTCAGTGGAGCGTCCATTGGTGGCGGCCCAGTCGAGGCCAAGCCGGACAGCCAATCCGATCACCACCACAAGCAGCACGACGAACCCGGCAAAGTGCCAGGTGAGCGGGGAGGCAAGGCGCTCGCGCCAGTGGGAGGATGGGCGGTTGCTCATTGCGGGCCTCCGGGCGCTGGATGAAGCGAAGGATTGGGCTTGGGACGGTTCGTAATGGTTCCGGGGGCCGCGTGCTGGTCTGAGCCGGTATAGGGCGGGCGCTCGGGCCGGTGGGCCGGGGTCATCAGGGCTGGAACCGTGTGGGGCGCAGTCTGGCTGTCAGAATCTTCACTCGTGGGAGCCGGCTTTTTGGCTGCTTTATGTTCTCCGGGTGAGGCCGGATTGTACTCGGCCAGCAGATCGAAGTCGACGCGGTCCGAGGCGCTCACCGGCTCCAAATGCTTCCCGGGCCCCTCGGTGGACTCGGCGTTTTCACCCACGATGCGGGGTAGAAAAAAGCGTTTGGAGTGCTCCAGGTTCCGGACCAGTTCGACAGCGAGGTCGCGGGGGCCAATGACGCGCAGATGCAAGGTGATCACGCCAGTCTTATCGTCGCGAACTGGCTCCAGGGTGGAGACCTGCACCCTGCCGGGCAGCACCGTCTCCAGGTCTTCCATGGCCAGCGTCCAGGAGAAGGTTTTCTTATCGAAGAGCTTGTTGAGCGCCTCGGCCTGGGCCACCACCTGCACGTTGGCCGGCTGGCGCATCATCTCCTGGTAATCCTGCCGTTCCTGGGTGATGCGGGCGATCTGGCCGTCGAGCGAATGGTCGCGGGCCCGTGCCTCATCGGCCTTCTGGTGGAAGGCGCGCAGACCCAGCCCCAGGCCGATGGCGATGACGGCCAGCACGGCCATGGCGATGCGCAGGCGCTTGATGGCCGGTCCCAGGTCGGCGAAGGGGCGGGTGGCGAGATTGAGAGTAATGCGCATCGGCCTACCTTGATCCCGCCAGCGCGCCGGCGACGCCGGCAATGCTTGTGGATCCCAGCGCCGGGGTCCCCACGGACAGGTCTTTGTCCGTGGGGTGGAGCGTTGTGACCGCTCTGGTTTCGGGGCGTTGCGCCAAATCGACCACGGCCAGTGAGGGGTCGTCGATCCAACGGGCGAATTCGCCGGCCCCGTAGTTGCCGGAGAATTGCAACCGGCTGGGGCGGGCGCCCAGCTTGTCCTCATAGTAAGCCGCGGCCACGGCAATGCCGCGTTGGACCTCCTGCAGCCGCAGGTCCGGGTCCTCGGGCAGGTCGAGAGTGCGATAGAGCAGCAGGTCCTGGCCGTTGGTGATGAAGGTGGTGAGAGCAAGGCCGCTCAGATTGGCCCCCAGCACGGCCTCCAGGGAATCGATCGCTTCCAATGCAGCCAGGCTGGAGGGCAGCACCGCGCCGGGCTCGTAGCCGGCAGCGCGCACCGCGGCCTCATATTCGGCCAGGATGGGACCGGGAATCACGGCTGCAAGCACCTTGCACTCGGTCTTGTCCGCCGCCAGTATCTGGTAGCTGAGCCCTGCGTGCTCCACGTCAAAGGGGATCATCTTGCGCAGACGGAAGCGCAGCACGGGGTAGGCTTCCGCAGCCCGGCCGGGCAGGGAATCGAAGTCCAGCACAAATACGCGGACCACCGTGTCTGGCAGCACCACGGTGACGGCGCGAGTGCGCGGCGAAACCTGGCCGAGCGCGGAGCGAATCGCGGCCGCTATGGCCTCCGGCGCGCGCAGGTTCGGCTCGCCGATTCCGGGCACAAGAAAGCCGGGCGGCAAAGGCTCAAAGGCATACACCGGCGCCTGCCCGCCGTGGTGGGGCTGACCCGGTCCCGGCGAGGCGGCGGCCAGCACTCCCTGGGGCGAAAGCTCCACGGCCGCAGGCGGACGCGCTCCAAGCTGGGAACCGAGTTTAGCCTTGCTCAGGATCGAATTCACTAACGGGAAGCCTCAATAAACGTTACCTTGTTGATCTCCTTGAGCGTGGTCAGGCCGCGGCGGACGCGCTCAATCGCCGATTCGCGCAGAAAGCTCATGCCCTCCTTCTGGGCCAGCTTGCGAATTTCGGAGGTGGGTTTCTTTTCCAGAATGATTTCGCGGATGGAGTCGGTCAAGTCCAGCAGCTCATGAATCGCCGTGCGGCCGCGATAGCCGGTGCCGCCGCACTCCATGCAGCCCGTGCCCTCGCGGAAGCCGAAGCCGCGCCACTCGGCGGGGTCCATGCCGCTGGCCAGCAGAGCGTCATCGTCGTAATAGACCGTCCGGGAGCAGTACTCGCAGTTGGTGCGCACCAGCCGCTGGGCCAGGATGCAGTTGAGCGCGGAAACGAAGTTGTAGGCCTCGACGCCCATATTCAGGAAGCGGCCCAGCACGTCCACCACGTTGTTGGCGTGGACGGTGGTAAACACCAAGTGCCCCGTGAGCGCGGAGTTGATGGCGATCTGCGCCGTCTCCTGGTCGCGGATCTCGCCCACCAGAATCTTGTCCGGGTCGTGGCGCAGGATGGAGCGCAGGCCGCGGGCAAAGGTGAGGCCCTTCTTCTCGTTGACCGGAATCTGGGTGATGCCGCGAATCTGGTACTCGACCGGGTCCTCGATGGTGATGATCTTGTCCTCGTCGCTCTTGATCTCGTTCAGCGCGGCGTAGAGCGTGGTGGTTTTGCCGGAGCCGGTGGGGCCGGTGACCAGCACCATGCCGTAGGGCTCGCGGATGTAGCGGCGGAAGCGGCGCAGGTCCTCATCGGCAAAGCCGACTACATCCAGCGTCAGCTTCTTGAACTTCTCGCTCATCGACTCCTTGTCCAGCACGCGCAGCACGGCGTTTTCTCCGTGGATGGTGGGCATGATGGAGACGCGAAAGTCGATCAGCCTTCCCTTGTAGCGGACCCGGAAACGGCCGTCCTGAGGCACGCGCCGTTCGGCAATGTCCAACTCGCTCATGATCTTGATGCGCGAGAGAATGGTGGAGTGGTGCTCGCGGGCGATGGGAGCCATGGCTGGCTGCAGCACGCCGTCGATGCGGTACTTGATCACCAGCGAATCGTCGTTGGTCTCGATGTGGATGTCGGAGGCGCGGCGCTCCAGAGCGGTGAAGATGGTGGTGTCCACCAGCCGGATGATGGGGCTGATGTCCTCTTCGCTGGTCAGCTTCTCGATGGAGATGTTCTCGTCGGAGTTCTCGTCGCCCGTGAGCACGTCGAAGGTCAGCCCCTCGCTGGCCTCGTCGAGCACGCGCTGTGACTGCTCGGTCTTCTTGAGCAGATCGGTGATCTGCGACAGCGTTGCCACGCGCGCAATAATGCGGTGGCCGAGCAGGCCGGCAATCTCATCCAGCACCATCAGCCGCGAGGGATCGGAGACCGCAATGACCAGTGCCTCCTGGCGCTGCTCAATGGGCACAAAGTTGTAGCGGAACATCAGCTCGACCGGGACGGTGCGCAGCAGGTCGTGCTGGATCTTGAAGTTTTTCAGATCCACGAACTCGGCGTGATAGCGCCGCGCCAGCGCTTCAGCCTGTGCCCGCTCGTCCTGACCCGTGGGAAGCGGAAGCGTAATGAGATTTGCGTCAGCCATGCCGGATTACCCCCCTTGACTCCCGCCCGCCTGTCCCAGCGAGAAGATGGGCAGGTAAAGCGAGATGAGAATGAAGACGACGACCAGGCCCATGACGATGAGAATGGCGGGTTCGATGAGCGCCAGCGAGGCGGTGAGCGCCGTAGCCACGTCCTCCTCGAAGAACTCTGCCACCGAGTTGAGCATCTGCGGCAATGCGCCGGTCTGTTCGCCCACGGTGATCATTTCGGAGGCCAGGTCGGGAAAGATGCCGGTCTGGGTAAGCGCCTCGGCCAGGCTCTTGCCCTCGCGCACGGTTCCGATCGACGAGAAGACCGCCTTCGACACGCGCCGCGAGGAGATGGAGCGGGCCGCCGTCTCCAGCGACGGCACCAGCGACAAACCGCCGGTGAGCAGAGTGGAAAGCGTGCGCGCAAACAGCGCCACCTGGTACTTGAGCCAGATCTTGCCGAAGATGGGCAGCCGGATGCGGAAGCCGTCGATAAAATCCTTGCCCCGCTCGGTGGTGGCGAAACGGTAGACGCCGGCGGCCGTCGCGGCCATGATGAGGAGAATCCAGAGAATATTGTTGTGCAGAAATTTACCGAAGGCCAGCAGGTTCATGGTCATGGCCGGCAGCTTCGAGCCCATCTGGTCATAGAGCACCGCAAACTGCGGCACCACAAACACGAACATGAAGAACATCAGCCCGCCCACCAGCGTCAGCAGCACGCAAGGATAGATGAGCGAGGCGATCAGCTTCTTGCGGAAGGTGAGCGAGACCTTCTGGAAGCTGACGTAGCGCTCCAGCACCTCCAGCAGGTTGCCGGAGCGCTCGCCCGCCAGCAGGGTAGTGGTATACATGACCGGAAAACCGCTCTGCGCCTCGAATGCCGAGGAGAGCGATTCGCCGGTCTTCACGCGGTTGCAGATGTCGTCCAACTGGGCGGAGAAGTGGGCGTTTTTCTGGTTCTTGGCCAGCATCCGCAGCGAGCCCAGAATGGGAAGCCCGGCGCGGATCAGGGTGAGGAATTGCTGGTTGAAGATGAGAAACGGCTCCAGCTTGACCTTGCCGCGCTTGAGCCCGGCAAAACCCGAGCGGGCGCGGATGGAGAAGACGTGGTAGCCGGCATGGGCAAAGCGGGCGCGCAACTCCTCGGCGGTGGCCGCCGTATGCACCTGCTCCTGCACGCGTCCACGCTCATCGGCCAATTTGATGACGAACTCTGCCATAGCTCCGGTCGCCGGGTGGGATCAGCCGGCCTTTTCTTGGTGTTTTCCTCAGGATTCAGGGTACCAGTTCCCGCCCGCTGTTCTCGTAACGGATAGACGCGAAAGGGGGAAGCAGCGCTCATGGCCGTGCGGGGTTTGCAGCCTGCGGATGAGCGCGGCCCACGCAGCAAAAAAAGCACTTGACCTCCGAACCGGTTCGGGGGGTTACATTGAGCAGGAGTGAGAAACCATGCAGGCGAACCGTCAACTGCTTCGTTCCGGTGAACTGGCGTCGCGCGCCGGGGTGAGTACCGACACACTGCGCTATTACGAGCAAAAAGGTGTGTTGTCGCCGCCACCGCGTTCGAGCAATGGGTACCGCTGTTATCCGGCCGAATCGCTGGGGCGGGTGCAGATGGTCCGTAGCGCACTGCGCATCGGCTTCAGCACCGATGAGCTGTCACATGTGCTGCGCGTCCGTCAGAGTGGCGGGGTACCCTGCCGCAGCGTGCGTGAGATGGCCTCGGCCAAGCTAAGCGAGCTGCGCCAACAGCAGGTGGAAATTGCGCGGCTTTGCCAGATGCTGCAAGCGGTGATCCGGCGCTGGGACCACCAGCTGAGCCGCACCGCTCCTGGCGTGTGCGCCCACCTCCTGGATACGCTGGCAGCTGATGATTCGCCGCTCATGGCCCCACTCACCCCGCCTCCTTTCTTCGGAATGGGGCGGAAACTCAAACGAGGAGCACCCAAATGAAAGTCACAAATGTCGTACTTGCACTCGCGCTGTCGGGCTTTCCCGCAGCAGCACAGGAAGCCCACCACGATTGTCCGCAGATGACTGGTTCGAACGAAGCCCATGCCGCGATGAACAAATCAGGGGTGCCGGACGAACAGCGCAGTCAATACTTGAACGGCGAAGGCATGGGGTTTGCGAAGGACGCCGAACTCAACCACTATCCCGGCCCGCGGCATGTCCTGGACATCGCCGACAAACTCGGGCTCTCGCCCGACCAGCTCGCCGCCACGCGCGCACTGCTCGACGACGTGCATACGAAAGCGCAGGCGCTGGGCAAACAGCTCCTCGCCCGCGAAGATGAACTCGAGGCCCTCTTTCGCGAACAACACGCCGACGCAGACAAAGTGCGGCAACTGACCGCCGAAATCGCCAACCTGCAAGGGCAGTTGCGCGCGCTGCACTTGACCGCGCACGTCCGCGAGCGCGCGCTGCTCTCCGCCGAGCAGGTGACCAAGTACGATGCACTGCGCACTTACGTTCCCGGCGACAGTCCCGCGCCGATGCACCATCATTGATGGACGAGGCGTCGGGGCGTGCCACAAGCAGGCGTGCCCAGCCGCTAAGGCCGAGTACCTCTTGCCCGTAGGCTCTGCTTGATTTACTTTGCTTCGTTTTGCTTGCCTGACCCAAATGGAATGTCAAAAGGCCACCGAACGTTATATGCATTTTTGGGCCACGTCCCTCTAACGTCCGGCTGAATCTACTCTGCCTCTCCGCTAAACCTGTATGCTGATTGCGTCCCATTTTGCGATAGGCAGGGAAGAGGTCTGGAATGGCGCAGGCAATGGATTGGACGTTACAGGGACGGCGGCGCGGCTCGGGATTCGGCGCAAGGCTCGTGCCCGGCCTGCGCAAGCACTGGCGTCTGGCCAGCGGCGGCGCATTGCTGCTTGCCGTAACGGCGATCGGCGCGGCCCTGCTGGCCGGCTCCCACGGCAGCCGCCCGGCAGTGGTCGTCGTTCCTTATCCGCACGAGCTTGCTCAGGTCAGCTTTGCCGTGGCCGGCGATGTGATTCCGCACGAGCCGGTGCGCGCCGCCGCTGCAGCGGCCGGCGAAGGCTCCGAGGGCTGGGGCGCGCTGTTCAGCGACGTGAGCGACGTCTTCCTGAAGGCGGACTTCGGTTTCGTCAATTTGGAAACTCCAGTTGCCCCGGCGCACTCCCACGGGTCGAAACCCTTTATGTTCGACGCGCCCGTTGTCCTGCTTGAAGGCCTGAAGGCCAACGGCATCAAGATCGTCTCACTAGCCAACAACCACGTGATGGACCAGGGCTGGGCCGGATTCACCGAGACCCGCGAGCACCTGCGCGACGAGGGAATCCTGTTTGTCGGTTCCGGCGATACGGCACAGCAGGCCTGGCAGCCGGTGATCGTCGAGGCCAACGGCATCAAGGTGGGCTGGCTGGGTATGACGCGCTGGCTCAACGGCAACCGCAACCCCGACAAGGACGACCAGCCGCACGTGAACTTCTTCCCTTATCCGGGCGAGTCCGGCGGCGCGCCGGGGATGGATGAGGCAGGGGTGCTGGAGGCCATCCGGCAGGCGCGCTCCAAGTGCGATTTGCTGGTGGTTTCCATTCACTGGGGCATTGAGTATGCGCCCGCGCCGCGAAGCGAAGACATAGAGACGGCGCACAAAATGCTGGAAGCCGGAGCCTCGGTGATCGTTGGACACCATCCCCACGTCTTGCAGCCGGTGGAGACCTATCGGACCCAGGACGGCCGCAACACGGTCATCTTCTATTCGTTGGGGAATTTTCTATCGAACCAGTCGCGCACGTATGTGGATGGCCTGATGCCGGACAAGGACGGCGACCCACGCGACGAGATGATCGGGCTGTTTTCCGCCGTCCGCAAAGACTACGGCCCGGCCGGAGTGCGCGTCGAGCTGGGCCACGTGGAAATTCTGCCCGTGTGGGGCGAAAACAACCGCAACGATCTGGCCAGCGGCCACGCCAAAACCGCCACCATTCGTCCTGTGTTGATTGACCGCGAGATGCCGCGACTGCAGGCCCGGCTCGACGAGTTGAACAAGCTGAGCGGCTCTGCAACGCCGCTCACCGCCGTGCAGAAGCAGGAGTTCATCGACGTAACGAACCGGCTGAAGCTGCTCGATGACCGCCGCAAGCTGTTGCTGGCCCGCACTGGCGATGAGTATGTGACCGATCCGCCCAAGCTGCCGGCAAAGCCGTAAAGCGTGCCGAAGCATTGGGGCAGAACGGTAGGCCAGGACTTTAGTCAGAGTGGTTCCTATTTTGCTTTGTGCAAGTCGTCCAGCCACGCAAGGAACCGGCTCCAAAGGGACTTGGCCGAGTCTTGTCTGCCTTCCGGAAGGTGAGCTTGCGCGCCGGGAGCATTGGCGGTCGCTTTCGCGGCTTCAGATTCTTCCTTGTCGTCGTGCAGAATCTGCCATAACGCCGGACCGCGGACTTCCCAGTCCTCGTAGCCGCAATTGGTGCATTTGTATTCGCGAATATCGCGCCCGGAGGAGGTGTCCTTCTCCGTCAGCCGCATCGGTTCACCGCACTTGGCGCAGTCCATAATCTTATCCGCAACCAGTCTGGCCCCATCCGCGAGTCAAGATCGCGGCAGGCGTCAATAGCCGTTCGCCACCAGCCAGGCCTCGGACAACTCCAGTTCCGGCTTCTTCTGGGCCTGCATCTGTGCGAGGGCAAGTTTGACCAGCACATCGGCCTCCACGTTCACTGGAGCGCCGGGCGCGAGCGTGTGCAGATTCGTCCGCCAATAGGTCAAGGGCAGAATCGCAATGGAAATCGACTCGCCGTCGAAGCCGGCGATGGTCAGGCTGATGCCCTCGATGGCCACCGAACCCTTGTGCACCATCCAGGGGCGCACGTTCTCGGGAACGCGAACCTTGAGGGTCCAGTCGGTGGTCTCCCGGTCGAAGTTCGGGCTCGACTCTGGAACGACCGGGTCCAGAGCGGTCATCGTGCCGCAGCCGTCCACATGCCCCTGCACAATGTGGCCGCCCAGCGGACTGCCGGCTGCCGTGGGCATCTCCAGGTTGACCTTGGCGCCGGGGGTGAGCGCGCCGAGCGAGGTACAGTCCAGCGTCTCCTGGGCCAGATCGGCGTGAAACAGGGTGGGGTTTACGTCCAAAGCGGTCAGGCAGACACCCGAAACGCTCAGCGAATCGCCCTCGCGCAGCCGCGACGCTATGCCGGGAGCCTCGACCGTGATGCGCCGAACCCCGCCTCTGCTCTCAAGGCTGACCAGCGTGCCGGTCTGTTCGATGATGCCGGTAAACATGGTTCTATTCTAAGGGAACAGGGATCAGCCACCCCAGCGATAAGGACCCGTCGCTGGGGACCCCGGCACAGGGCACAGGGAACAGATCGCTACGTCTCCGCTTGGGGCCAGGGGTCTTTGAGCAGCGAGCACAGGCCCAGATCGTTGCCGTAGCGCTCGACCTCAACTTCCGCCATGTGAATAGGATGGGCCATGCCGCGAAAGGCGGGGACAGCGTCGGAGCCCATGATCTGCGGGGAGACGAAGAGGTGAACGCGGTCCACGAGTCCGCCCGCCAGCAGCGCCGTGTTCAGCCGCGTGCCGGTCTCAGTCAGCAAGGTCAGGATGCCCTCCTCGCCCAATTGATCCAGCACGTTAGCGAGCGGAACACGGCCGGCCTCGGCAGGGAGGACTTCGACGCGCACGCCGCGTGTCCGCAACTCGTCGATGCGGTGCATGTCATTGGAAACAGTAAAAATCACTAAATCATTGTGGGCCGTTGCCACCATCTTGGAGTCGAGCGGCATGCGCAACGCCGAGTCCAGCACCACGCGCAGCAGGGGCCGGCGGCGGCGCAGGCCGCTGCGGTCGGTGAGCAGGGGGTCATCCGCAAGTACAGTATCCACGCCAGTTAGAGCCGCGTCGGCCTGCCAGCGCAGCGGCTGCACGGCCAGCCGCGCGGCTTCGCTGGTGATCCAGTAGGGCTGGTGCAAATTGTGCTCGCCCGGCGGCGGCGCGATGCGGCCGTCGAGGGTCATTGCCACTTTCATCAACACCAGCGGGCGGCGGTGCTGGCTCCAGCGGGCAAAGCCCTCGTTAAGCCGGCGGCCTTCAGCCTGACAGACGCCCAGCGCAACTTCAATGCCTGCTTCGCGCAGCCGGTCCAATCCATGGCCGGCGACGGCGGGGTTGGGGTCGATGGTGGCGGCAACGACGCGGCGCAGTCCGGCGGCGATCAGCGCTTCGGTGCAGGGGCCGGTGCGGCCGGTGTGGTTGCAGGGCTCGAGGGTGACGTAGGCTGTGCCGCCGCGCGCGTGCTGCTGGGCGGCCTTGAGGGCGACGACTTCGGCGTGGTCGAGGAGGTCGTACTCGTGCCAGCCCTCGCCGGCTACATGGCCGTCGCGATCGAGAATCACGCAGCCCACGGCGGGGTTTGGCGAGGTGACGGCGATGCCGCGACGGGCGAGCTCCAGGGCGCGCTGCATCCAGTATTGATCTTGATCCAAATCGCTCATTCTATTCCAATAGGGCTCATTCTATTCCAGCAGCGAGTCGACAAACTCGGCGGGAGAGAATTCCAGCAGGTCGGTCATCTGCTCGCCTACGCCGGCGAAGCGGACGGGGAGGTTGAGTTCGCGTGCGATGGCGACGGCGATACCGCCCTTGGCCGTGCCGTCGAGCTTGGTGAGCACGATGCCGGTAACCCCCGCGGATTGAGTGAATTGGCGGGCTTGCTGGAGGCCGTTCTGGCCGGTGGTGGCGTCCATGACCAGGAGGACCTCATGGGGTGCGCCGGGGACCAATTTTGCAGCCGTGCGGCGCATCTTGTCGAGTTCGTCCATGAGACCGGTTTTGGTGTGGAGGCGGCCGGCAGTGTCGACAATCAACTCGTTGATATGGCGGGCTTTGGCGGCGGTGGCCGCGTCGTAGAGGACGGCTGCCGGGTCGCCGCCCCGGCGGGTCTTGATCATCTCCACGCCGGAGCGGGAGGCCCAGATTTCAAGTTGCTCGATGGCGGCGGCGCGGAAGGTGTCGGCGGCGCAGAGGAGAACTGATTTGTTTTGAGCGCGATACCAGGCGGCCAGTTTGCCGGCGGAGGTGGTTTTGCCGGTGCCGTTGACGCCGACCAGGAAGGTGACTTTGGGCGGGGTTTCGGGGGTGGGAATCTGGTGTTGCGGGGCCTCTAAAATGGCGCGCAACTGGGCTTTGAGGAGAGCGCGCAATTCGTCGCCGCCTTCGATGGCCTGGCGGCGGGCGCGGTCGCGCAAAGCGGCGAGGATATCGGTGGTGGTCTGCACGCCGATGTCGCTGGTAAGCAGCGCGGTTTCAAGGTCTTCGAGGGCGGATTCGTCGACGGTTCGGGTGAGGGCGACGATGCCTTCGATCCTGGAGGAAAAGGACTCGCGGGTGCGGCTGACGGCCTGCTTCATGCGGCTAAAAAAGCCGGATTTGGGGGCCTCGGCCGAGCCTGATTCGGGCGCGGTTTCGGGCTCCGCCGAGGGAGGGATTTCCGGGTCTTTGTTGGCGCCGAAAAGGCTGATCATGAAGTGTTCCAGATTTGAGTTTAGAACAGAGAGACCAGTTGTCAGTTTTCAGTGGTCAGTCATCGCCGGTTACCGATTAGTAAACTTTGGCTCCGAGCGCGTGTTGGATGTGGGAAGGTTTGGGCCACTGGATTTGCGCGCAGTGGCGGCTTGTAGGGCACGGGTTGGAGACAAAGCGAGAAGGGCCAGGCCACCGGAAATGGAGTTTCGGCGTGCGCGGCGTTGCCAGATTTCATGTCTACAGTGGTTCCGGTCAACCCGGATTTGGAGCGACTGGAGACATAACCCTGACGGATTCGAGCGACTGGTTGCGTATAAATACCGAAATAAGGCGGAAAATGGTGTTTTAGGGGCCAAATTGGGGCCTTTTGACGGCTTTTTGAAGGCAAAAGCCGCCCTGGAAGCCTACAAATTGGGGTGGTATCAGGCAAGGAAGGGGAGGAGCGATGCGAAACGTATTCATGACGCATGAGCAGCGAGTGCTGGACCTGGAGACGCGGCACTACCAGGCGGCGCGGCGGGTTCAGCGGCCATTGCGCGGCTGGCTGCGGAAGGTGCGGAAGACGATGGGGTATATGGCGGCGGATGTGGCGAGTGATCTGGAGGTAAGCCCGTCCATGGTGTTTCAACTGGAGCGGTCGGAGTGGAAGGAAACGATTACGCTGAAGCGGCTGAAGGAAGTGGCGTGGTCGATGGAGTGCGAGCTGGTGTATTGCATTGTGCCGCGCGAGGGGAAGTTCGAGGACCAGCTGATGGTGTTTGCGAAGCGGTTGGCGCGGGGGAAGAAGAGCCGGAGGCGGTAGGAGGGAGCGGGGGTTATCTCAGGCCTCAGAAGCGAGCTTCCTGCAGGTATACTTCCTTCAATGGCGAAATTCGGCAAAAAAACCAGGGAGCTTTTAAAGATAGCCGGTCCTGGGCTCATCACCGGCGCGGCGGATGACGACCCGTCGGGCATAGCGACTTATACCCAGACGGGAGCGCAGTTCGGCTACGGGCAACTATGGACGGCGCTTCTTATCTTGCCCCTTCTGACAGCGGTCCAGGAGGCCTGCGCGCGCATTGGCGCCGTGACCGGAAAAGGCATCGCCGCCGTGGTCAAGGAACGCTATAGCAAGAAAGTGCTGTATGGAACGCTGCTGCTGATCCTGGTTGCCAATACCATCAATCTGGGAGCCGATCTGGGGGCCATGGGCGCCGCGGCGCAGCTTATCGTGCCCATCAATTTTGCGGTGCTGGTGCTTTTTTTTACGGCTCTCATTCTCGTCCTGGAGATATTCACGTCTTACCGGACTTATGCACGGATTCTCAAATGGCTTTGTCTCACCCTTTTTTCTTATGTCATCACGGTGTTTCTGGTGCATGAGCCATGGGGAACCATTCTGAAGGCGACGTTTGTCCCGCACATCGAATTCAGCTTCGCGTTCTTTTTTATCATCACCGGCGTGATCGGCACGACGATTTCGCCGTATATGTTCTTTTGGGAAGCTTCAGAGGAGGTGGAAGAAGAGCGGAGCAAGGGCATGATCCACCATGGAATTCCAAAAGTTACCAAGCCGTTCATGAGGCGGCTGCGCATCGACAACTTCCTGGGCATGCTGTCATCGCAGATCGCGACGTGGTGCATCATCGTGGTCGCCGCGACGGTGCTGAATCACAACAATATTACTCACATCACCAGCGCTGCCGAGGCGGCCAAGGCTCTGGAGCCTCTGGTTCATACCTTCCCGCACGCGGGGTTTCTGGCCGAGTTGATATTCGCCATCGGGATCATCGGATTGGGGTTTCTGGCCGTGCCTGTCTTCTCAGGATCGGCCTCCTACGCGCTTGCCGAGACATTCAACTGGAAATCAGGCCTGAACCTGAAATTGAAACGGGCGCATGGATTTTACGGCGTGATCACCATTGCAACGCTCGTCGGCCTGACAATCAACTTTATCGGCATCAATCCCATTCAGGCGCTGGTGGTGACCGCCGTGATCAACGGAGTGATCGCCGTGCCGTTGATTTTCCTTATCGCCCGGATTGCGCGCAACAAAGATATTATGGGCGAGTATCGGAGCGGAATGCTCTCGAATGTTCTGGTGTGGGCGACCTTTGTTTTCACGGGAGCTGCGGCGGTTGCAATGTTTGCAACGCTGAAGTGGTGAGGATTGAACTATTGTGGTTTCCCAGGTCTCCCGCCGCGGCGGACGAAACCTGGGGTGGCCGGCCAGCCGGCGTCGATCATGGGCGATGATCACTTACCTTAAAAGGCAAATCTGTAAGGCTCCAACGGCGTCTTGCTTCCGATCTTCGATGTATTGATAGCAAGGTTCCCGTTATCGAGAGTCGTTACGGGGACGTGCCAATAGGACCGGTCTCCGTTTTCCGTCATGTTCAAGTTCTTTTTGTTCGCTGCAAGCCATGAATAGGGCACAGCAAATGCTTCGTTGCGGTCCATACAGGAGAGAACAAAGTATCCATCTTCGGCCTCAGCTAAGAATGCGTCCCATTTTGGATGGTACGCATACCAATATGGTTGATAATCGCCTTCATAGCGCTTCGATACTGCGCAACAAATTCGAAGTTCTTTGTTTGGGCTCCAGAAAAGTGTCCGACTCTGTTTCACCAGCTCCTTTCCCTTTAGGGCAGCGAATGCCTCGACAGCCTGTTGCCGTTTCGCATTCAATAACTCGGGTGCAGTCCGGATTTGTTTTCCTCCTTCATGCTCATCCTGATCGCTCGGTTCCTCTTGTTCATTTCCCTGTTGATTCTCAACATCAACGGCGGTTGTAAAGATAACGTCGATTATCTTGTCAATCTTGGTGTACTCGAACGGCTGGAGCAATTGGCGGATTTGGTGAACTGTGGCCGGATCGTCTGACTTTTCCTTGACCTGTACCAGCTTGATAAGCCGCTCCACGCTGATCAGGCGCATCTCCCATGCGTAACGAGATCCACGGACTTGCGCCTCCAGAGCACCCGTATCCTCCCGACCTACAACAATAAGGACGGATGCGTCCTGTTGAACCTTCTTTTCCGCAACCAGCCGTTCTTTGTATTTGGCAAGCTTCTCTAAAGAAATTGTCACATAATCCGTGGTTTTCGCTTCGATTATTAGGTCAGACTGGTCTTTGTGTCGCCATATCCCGTCGAATCCAATAGAGGTCCTTGTTCCTTGGTATAGGCCGTCCTCGACATCAAAATCCAGCCGCCGCCCGAGTTCGTTGACAATGTCTTGAAGTACCAAGCCGCCTTTGTTGAATGTCGTTTCCAAACAGTGTCGCGCGTACCCGAAGAGCTGCTCGCTTGGAACCATCTTGAGAAACTGACGAAACTCCTTGGAACAATCTGTATTATCCCGCAGGCCTCCGTCTCCAGCGTTTGAGACCACCTGTTCGATGGTTTGTTTTAGAACCTCATCTTTGTTGCTTTTCCAGAAGCTCAGTAAAGCCATGTGGGACCGTACCTTTCGACTGAACTTTCAGGATAGCACTTTGTTCAATTCCTCGATGCACGAGGTTAGTCGTGGTTTCCCACCCTTTCCGCAGGAAAAAGCGGAAAGAATGGGGCACGGGGCTTCTGTGGGTGGGACGAGGCGAAATGCAAAGCCCGCTGGCTTACTCGTTGGCGACGGCGACTTCGTGTAGCCAGCCGGGGGATTTGAGGAGTTCGCGGGGGCGGGAACCGTCGGCGGGACCGACGAGGCCGTCGCGCTCCATGAGGTCGATGAGGTGGGCGGCGCGGCCGTAGCCGATGCGGAGACGGCGCTGGAGGAGCGAGGTGGAGGCCTTGCCGAACTCGAAGACCAGGCGGACGGCGTCATCGAACATGGGGTCGTTTTCGTCGGGGTCGGCGTTGGAGCCATCGACGGAGACGCGCTCGTCTTTGGGCGATTCGAGGAAGGTATGGACGTATTCGGCATCTCCCTGCGCCCTCCAGAAGCCGACCACGGCCGCAGTTTCTTTCTCGCTGACGTAGGGGGCGTGGAGGCGCATGAGGCGGCTGGTGCCGGGGGGGAGGAAGAGCATATCGCCACGGCCTAAGAGCGCCTCCGCACCGTTGGTGTCGAGGATGGTGCGGGAGTCGACCTTGGTGGCCAGGCGGAAGCTGATGCGGGTGGGGATGTTGGCCTTGATGAGGCCGGTGATGACATCGACGCTGGGGCGCTGGGTGGCGAGGATGAGATGAATGCCGACGGCGCGGGCCATCTGCGCGAGGCGTGTGATCGACTCCTCGACGTTGGAGCGGTCGAGCATCATCAGGTCGGCGAGTTCGTCGATGATGATGACGATGAAGGGCAGCGGCTCTTCGTCTTCGGTCGAGTCGAAGAGTGAGGGCATGGAGCCTTCAAAGAGCTTGTTGTACTGGTCGATGTTGCGGACGCTGCGCGAGGCGAGGAGCTTGAGGCGGCGCTCCATTTCGCGGACGGCGTTGCGGAGGGCGTTGGCGGCCAGCTTGGGTTCGGTGATGATGGGCGTGAAGAGGTGAGGGATGCCTTCGTACATGCCGAGTTCGACGCGCTTGGGGTCGACGAGGATGAGCCGGACCTGCGAGGGCGTGGTGCGGAAGAGCAGGCTCATGATCATGGCGTTGATGGCGACGGACTTGCCGGAGCCGGTGGAGCCGGCGATGAGGACATGGGGCATGGAGGCGAGATCGGCGGTGACGATGCGGCCGTTGATGTCCTTGCCCATGGCCAGTGTGAGGCGCGATTTGGCTTTGTGGAAGTGCTCGGACTCGATGACGTCGCGGAGGTGGATGGTTTCGCGCTCGTGGTTGGGGACCTGGATGCCGACGGTGCTTTTGCCGGCCATGCGCTCAATGAGGATGGATTCGGCGCGCATGGCGAGGCAGAGATCGTCGGCGAGGCCGGTGACGCGGCTGTATTTGACGCCGGCTTCGGGCTTGAATTCGTAAGTGGTGACCATGGGGCCGGGGTTGATCTGGACGACCTGGCCGCGGACATCGAACTCGGCGCATTTCTCGACCAGGACCTTGGCTTCTTCGCGGAGGTCGTCTTCGCGGACGGCCTGGGGGCCGTCGCTGGCATTGAGCAGGGTGCTGGGCGGGAGCTTGAAGCCGCTGACATTTTTGGGGGCGACGGTGGCGGTGCGCAGGTTGGCATCGGCGCGGAGGTGGATGGCGATTTCTTCGGGTTGGCGGGGAGCCGGTGCGGGGGTTGGTTCCCATGGGGAAGCGGTGGGGCGCGAGGCAGCGGGGTACGGCTCCGCAGGCCGGAGCTGCATCGGCGGGGCTGTTGCCGGCTCCGCCGCGGCGCGCTCCCAGATGCTGGTCCCGCGAGCCGGAGCCGCTACGGGGATTTCTTCTTCAGAGGATTGCAAAGCTGCACGCTGGTAGGCTGGGATGTCGTCGAGCGGGTCCAGATCATGGGCGCGGTTGCGGCGGCGGAAGAAGGCGGCGAACCGGCTGGGGCGGAGTTCGGATGGGTCTGGGGCGGGCTCGGGTTCTTCGGCACGTTCGGCTTCCCGGTCGGCTTTGTGCTCGGCGCGCTCCTCACGCCAGTTGCGCCAGCGGTCATGCCAGGAGACGAGGTGGATCCAGCGAGCCTGGATGGTTTCAGCGACGGCCCAGAAGCTGACCGCGGAGGCAAAGTACAGTCCCGTGGCGGCCAGCACGCCGGCCACCAGCCATGCGCCCTGGATGTTGAGGTAGGCGACCAGCAGACCGGCCATGAGCCGGCCCACCACGCCCTCGGCCGGGAGCACATGGAGCCAACGCCAGTGCCAGGGCAGCAGCCCAAAGACGGCAGGGATGAAGAGGATGGCTAGCAGAGTGCCGATCCAGCGGAGCACGGGCGAGCCGCCGGGACGCGAATGCATCCAAGTCCAGCCGATTCCGGCGAGCCACAGGGGCAGGAAAAAGGCGGTAAAGCCGAGCGTTTGCAGCAAAAGGTCGCTGAGACCTGCGCCGAAGAGGCCGATCCAGTTGCGGACGGCGTGGGGCGCGGCCGCGCCCGAGGCCGTGTTCAGCGAGGGGTCAGAGGGTTGGTATGTGGCCAGCGCGAGGAGGAGCAGAAGCGAGACCAGCAGCAGCACGAGCCCGAGAAACACGTTCCAAGGGCGGCTTCGCGTGGGGATGAGAACGATGCGAATTGGCTTCATGGCAGGGGCGCTCCCGCTCGTTGGCCGCTCAGGAACCTTCCGCGAGCGAGCCGATGGAGCGGACGAAGAGTCCCAGAGCAGCTTTTATTATCCCTGCCCGGGAGGGGGATTTTGGGCAAAAGAAGGCGGGGGGAACCTTGGTGTGGACCCCCGGCGGGGGTTGTGGACCTTATGTGATGATTCCCACAGTCCGCAAAACCTCAATGCAGCGCATCAGACCCTGGTCATATGTCAATATGCCGTAGTGCAGTCGAGCAGCAACCGCGCACAGGAGAATATCGACTGGCCCGCACTGCACTCCGTGATCCTGACAGAGATTGAACAGATGCGCGGCCTGGACATAATCGGCGGTTGTAACTTCTTCATCGCGAAACGGTTCGAGCAGCTCTTCAGTCTTGGCGAATTGCACTTGATCCCTTATACCGGACAATATCTCCTGGCGGACCGGGCCGATGATGGCGGCACGGCGGTCCTGAATAGTTTCCCTAAGCTCCGCGAGCATTTGTTGCTCGTGCGCGTTGATCCGGGTCTTATCCCGGCGCCGAAGCGAAAGCGACCATACGCAGGTGTCGACGATCTCTTTCAACGTTCATCAACCTCAATTCGGTCGAGTTGCCGCATCTTTTTGTAGTCGTAATTTGGATCGAAGTCGATAGTTCCGAAATGATCCAGAATCTTCAACTGCTTACGCCAGCGGATATACTCGTCGAGCGCCGCAGTGACGGCTTCCCTCTTGGTTCTGTGGTGGCCGATCCGCCGCGCCTCATCGATCAATCCGTCGTCGATTGCCAGATTGGTTGCCATGATCCACCTCCCGCATGTGTAGAGTATCACACATTAGAGTGTGTAGCGGCAACTGCCCCGGAATTCAGCTGCCGATGAACTTGGCTCCCCAGATCAGCAGCGCGCCGCCGAGGAGGATGCGGTAGACGGCGAACATGACAAAGCCGTGCTTGCGGACCCAGAAGAGGAACCACTCCACCACGCCGAGGGCGACGAAGAAGGAAACTACCAGGCCGATGAGGAGGACGATCCAGTTGTCGGTGGTCATCACCACATGCGCGGTTGCGCCGCCGCTGGGGAAGACCTCCTTCTTCAGGTCCCAGCAGGTGGCGGCGACCATGGTGGGAATGGAGAGGAGGAAGCTGAACTCGAGGGCGGTGGGGCGGTCGAGACCGGCCACCTGGCCGGCGGCGATGGTGGACATGGAGCGCGAGGTACCGGGAAAGATGGCCGACAGCGTCTGGCAGAGGCCGATCCAGATGGCCTGCGGGAGGGTCATCTGCTCGACATGGAGGGTCGTCGACTCGCGGCGGGCCGCCCAGGCATCGATGATCCACATGACGATGCCGCCGATGAGCAGAGCCCAGGCCATGGCCGTGATGCTGCCCAGATTTTTTTCGCTCCATTTGTGCAGGAGCAGGGCAGGCGCCGAGGTGACGGCAAAGGCGATGAAGGTGAGGGAGATGGGATGGGTGAGCCAGTTGCGGTCGCCGTTTTCGCCCCTGGGGAAGGTACGGAGAAAGCCGACAATCCGGCCCAGGAAGAGCAGCAAGAGCGCCAGAATCGCGCCCAACTGGATGACGATGGTGTACATCTTCCAGTAAGCGTCATCGAGGGGGATGTTCATGAGAGCTTCGGAGATGCGCAGATGCGCCGTCGAGCTGACCGGCAGGAACTCGGTCAGGCCTTCCACGATGCCGAGAATGATGGACTGAATATAGGGGTTCAAGAAGCCTCCAGGGAGCGGTTGACATAAGGCGGCATGAGAGCGCGATAAATCATATTGATCCGGCCCGATCGAGTTGAATCGGATAAAAGCAAAAGCAGGTCCTTCGACTTCACAGGTCTCAAAAAACGAGACCTGCTCCGCTCAGGATGACAGCTTGTATGGTGGTTCAATCCATTGGGACCGGATCGATGATCCGCTTATTCCCGGTCGATACCGTAGACAGGGACTCCCTCATCCAATTTGTACACCAGGGCCACGGCCCTCGCGCCAAACTTCGTTCAGGATGACAGATTTGTTGTGATGCGATCGTTTTGGGCCGGATCAATCGTTGAGGGGCTCGGATTCGGTGAGGATTTGGGCGAGCAGCGCGGGGTCCACATTGCCGCCGCTGACCACGGCTACGGCGGTGGCGTAGGGCGGAAGTTCGGCAGCGTGGAAGAGCAGGGCGGCGGCGGCTACGGCTCCGCTGGGCTCGGGGACGAGGCGCGTGACGGCTACGATGGCGCGCATGGCGGCGCGGATTTCGGCTTCGGTGACGGTGATGATGCCGTCAACGAAGGCCTGGATGTGGGCGAAGTTGCGGACGCCGACGCTTTGGGTGCGGAGTCCGTCGGCGAGGGTGCGGCTGGTGAGTTCGGCTGGCCAGGTGACGATGGCGCCGGTGCGGAAGCTTTCGGCAGTGTCGCCGGCGAGTTCGGGTTCGACGCCATAGACGCGTGTGTGCGGGGTCGCCGCGGCGACCTTGACGGCTGCGGCTATACCCGAGAGCAGGCCGCCGCCGGAGACCGGGGCGAGGACGAGATCGACTTCGAGCAGGGATTCGACGATTTCAAGGCCGCAGGTGGCCTGCCCGGCGATGATCTGGTCGTCGTCGTAGGGCGGGATGACGATGTAGCCGTGCTGGCGGACGAGCTGCTCGGCCACGGCGAGGCGCTCACTGGAGGCGAGGCCGACGTCGACGACTTCAGCGCCGAGGGCCAGCGTGGCGGCGCGCTTGATGGCGGGGGCGTTGGAGGGCATGACGATAACGGCTTTAGCTCCGACTTCGCGGGCTGCGTAGGCTACGCCCTGGGCGTGGTTGCCGCTGGAGTACGTGATGACGCCGCGAGAAATTTCGTCGGGGGTGAGCTGGAGGATTTTGTTGGCAGCGCCGCGAATTTTGAAGGCTCCGATGGGCTGAAGGCTTTCGGCTTTGAGGTAGATTTGTTTGCCGGTTCCGTAACCGGAAAGGCCGGGGAAGGCGGCTTCGACGAGCGGGGTTCTCACGGCGATCTGCGCGATGCGGGCGGCGGCGGCGCGGATGGTGGCTAAGGAAACCAGTTGGTCTGCCATGGAGCTTATTATCTGCTACGGAATGTGTTTGAAGTGTGCGGTTGGGAGGCGTGATACAATGAGTACATGTATTCACGCGGAGGTGATTATGGCTACTTCGATCAGGCTTGCGCCGGAGCTCTCAAATCGGCTGGATCAGTTGGCGTTGAAGACGGGGCGCACAAAGGCTTTCTATCTGCGGGAGATGATTGAGAGCGGCATTGCGGAGATGGAGGAGTATTATCTGGCCGCCGATACGCTCAAACGGGTACGCAAGGGGCAGGAGAAGGTACACTCCGCGGCTTCGGTAAGGAAAGACCTTGGCCTGGACGATTGAGTATGCCGAAACCGCGAAGAAGCAACTGCGAAAACTGGACAGAGTCGCTGCCCGGCGCATTGTCGACTTCATGGATGAGCGCGTAGCTCTGAGCGATGATCCGCGCGGGATGGGCAAAGCGCTGAAGGGGCCGTTGGGCGATCTATGGCGTTATCGCGTGGGTGATTATCGCGTCATTTGCGATATTCAGGACGGGGTGCTGACGGTTCTGGTTTTGCAGATTGGCAATCGGCGGGAAGTCTATCGGTGAAGGGATTCCTCTCCTTGGGAGGAAGAACCGATCCGCTCCCAGGTCTCAAAGGCGAGACCTGGGGCACCCGGCCATCGATTCTGAGGGGGTTACTCAGATTTCGAGGATGACGGGCATGATCATGGGGCGTCGTCCGGTGGTTTTCTGGATGAGGCGCTTGAGTTCGGCGCGGACCTTTTCCTTGACCATGCCGTAGTCGGACTTCTGCTCGGCGGTCAGGCCGTCGAGGGTTTTGAGGACCAGTTCACGGGCCTGGTCGGTAATGTCCGCGCCGCCAAAGCCGCGCATGACCACCTCGGGCGACTGCTCGACTTTGCCTGTGCGCTTGTTGATGGCCAGGACGGCCAGGACGATGCCGTCTTCAGAGAGAATGCGGCGGTCGCGGATGACGAGGTCTTCGACGACATCGATTGACGAGCCGGAGTCGATGAGGATGCGGCCGGCGGTGACCTTGTCGCGCTTGCGGGCGTCGGTCTTGTCCATTTCGAGGACGTCGCCGTCTTCAATGACGATGGCGTGCTCGACGGCACCGGTCTCCATGGCCACCTGGGCGTGCTTTTGGAGGTGGCGGTAGTCGCCGTGGACGGGGATGAAGAATTTTGGGCGGACGAGATTGATGAGCAGGCGCTGCTCCTCCTGGCTGCCGTGGCCGCTGACGTGAATCAGGCCATTGGAGCCGTCGTCGCAGATGACGTTAGCGTCGCGTCGGCAGAGGTGGTCGATGACGCGGAAGATGCTCTTCTCGTTGCCGGGAATGATGCGGGAGCTGAGGATGACGGTGTCGCCGGCGTCGATGTGGGCGTGGCGATGGTTGTCTACGGCGGCGCGGCTGAGGGCGCTCATGGGCTCGCCCTGCGTGCCGCTGATGAGGACCATCAACTGCTCCGGGGCGAAGTCGCGCATCTGGCCGGGATTGATAACCAGGCCCTGGGGAATTTCGATGTAGCCAAGGTCCTCCGCAATCTCAGTGCTCTGCATCATGGAGCGGCCGACGATGGCCACCTTGCGCTTATGCTGGCGGGCAAGGTCGAGGGCGATGCGGATGCGGTAGATGGAGGAAGAGAAGCAACTGAAGAAGAGCTTCTTTTTGGTCTGCGAAAAAACCTCGTCCAGACGGGGAATGACGGCGCGCTCGCTGGGGGTATAGCCGGAGCGTTCGACGTTGGTCGAGTCCTGGAGCAGGGCAAGGACGCCGCGCTTGCCGTATTCGGCGAAGGTGTGCAGGTCAAAAGCCTTGTCGTCGAGGGGCGAAAGGTCGATTTTGAAGTCGCCGGTGTGGATGACGACGCCGACCGGAGTTTCGATGGCCAGGGCCACGCAGTCCACCAGCGAGTGGGTGACGCGGATGGGCTCGATGGTGAAGGGGCCGAGGGTGAACTTTTCTTTCGGCGTGATCTCGATGAGCGTGGTTTCGTCGAGGAGGTGATTCTCTTCAAGGTTGCCCTCGACGTAGGCCAGGGTGAACTCGGTGGCGTAGACGGGGACCTTGAGTTCCGAGAGAAACCAGGGCAGGCCGCCGATGTGGTCCTGGTGGCCGTGGGTGAGGATGATGGCACGGACATGTTGCTTGTTTTCAATGAGGTAGGTGATATCCGGGACTACGATATCGACGCCCAGCAGCTCCGACTCGGGGAACATCAACCCGGCGTCGATCACGATGATGTCGTCTTCCCAGCGGAGGGCGAGGCAGTTCATGCCGAATTCGCCAAGACCGCCGAGGGGGATAATTTTCAGTTTTTTCGTTTGCATCTGTCATCTATGATGCTAACACTCGTGGGGATCGGGGATTGTTTCGTACTGCTCAGGGGCTGCTATTCGAGGCGCCAAAGGCGAGACGTGGGGCATCCAGCAAGGGGCGCCAGACAAACGAAACCCGGCCTTCCCAGGCCGGGTTTCGCTTGGGGCTGTGAATGGTTTGGATTAGCGGCGGTCGTGATCTTCCCCGTGGTGTTCGTGATCTTCCCGGAAGTGAGAGAAGGCCGAATCGTAGCCGTGGCGGAAGCCTTCGCGGTATTCATCGCGGGCGGATGGGGGAACGGGGGGATGGCGGTATTCCCTTCTCCGGTTCACATTCGGATCACGGTGGTTTTCGAAGTCGTTGCGGCCGGCTTCGACGCCATCGTGGAAGCCCCGGCGCTGCATATCGCGGAACTCCTGGGGAGGTGCATCCCAGCCGCCGCGATCATGGTCTGGGTGATTCTGGCCATATCCATATTGCGGGTGGTCCTGAGGCGGGCCGTTCTGGGCCATGAGCATGGCGGACGTTCCCAGTGCAAGAGCAAGCGCTGGAAGAGCGAGTCGATTGATCTTCATTGTTGAATTCCTCCGTGCAGTTCATGCACCCTTACTGAGATGGTCCGACCTCATCCCTGCGTTGTCTGGCAAAGTGCCTCATTCAAAGAAGAATGGACTGCTAAACATTCTACAATCATAGTGTTATGAAATATGTATCACGATCTTCAAGGAGCCTCCGAACAGGTTGCAAAGCAAGGCCATCGGTGAATCGTGGTTATTCGCCGGGGAAGCGGACGCCGAGGGCGGTGCGGGCGGATTCGAGAAGGCGAGCCATCGAAAGCGACAGGGCGTGGGGGATGACCGGGCTTTCGCGCTTGCCCTGACGGAGGAGCTCGCAGAAGTGGGCGGTTTCGTAGTTGAAGCCGCCGGCGATGAAGGGCTCGTGGAGTTCGACGATGCGGTGGTCGATGTAGTGGATGGTGGCGCGGGCTGGGTTCCACCAATTGGCGTGAATGAGGACATAGCCGCGCAGGGCAGAGAGCAGGGCGTCGCCGCGGCTGAGCAGGTCGAGGCCGGTGTGCAGTTGGGCCATGCCGCGTTCGTGCTCGGTCTGGAAGAGGGCGAGGGAGTCAACCCCTGCCGCATTGACCATGCCCATGGTCTGCACTCGCTTGAGTTCGCCGAGCCAGTCGAGGGCGAGAAAGGCCTCATACGGCCCGATGCCCATGATGCTGCCGCCGCCGAGCGCGGCCGAATGGAGGGCGTGGGTTTTGGGGAGGGTTGCGTCCGCGTGGCCGGCGCGCACGAAGCCGACCGGGCCGATGGGGTCGGCGGCGAGATGCTCGCGGAGGCGCTGGTAGAGGGGAAAGAAGGGTGGCTTCATGGCTTCCATGAAGAGGCGGTCGTGGCGGCGGGCCGCTTCCAACATGCCGGCCAGTTGGCGTTCGTTGAGCGCGGCGGGTTTCTCGCAGAGGACGTGTTTGCCGGCGGCGAGAGCCTTGAGGCAGATTTCGGCGTGGCTGTCGGGATGGGTGGCGACGTAGATTGCGTCCAGGTTGGTGGACAGGAGCCGGTCAAGCGAGTGAGAGTGCTGAGGGACGCCGAACCTGAGGGCGAAGGCCTGGTTCCGTTCGCGGTTGCGGCCCCAAACGGCGTGGAGCGAGGCGGCTTCGACGGCTTTGAGGCCCTCGGCAAAGCGCGCGCCGGCGCGGCCTGGGCCGATGATGCCCCAGCGGATCAGTTGCAGTGGTTCTTTCACTTTCGGCAATGCCATCGACTCAATGTACCGCGCCAAGCGTTCCCAGGTCTCAAGAGCGAGACCCTTCGGCAAGCTCAGGGCAGGCTCTGGGGCACCCAGATTGTTTGCTCTCGCACAGATTTGCCCGCTCGTTTCCTCTACCGCAGCAAATCTTCGAGGGCCGTGCTGAGGTTGGTTTTGTCGTCGCGGTATTTAACGATGACGGGGGCGTAAAGCGAGAGGCCCCATTCCCGACCCTTGCCTTTGGTGACGGCGCGGGAGCCGGGGACGACGACGGCGTTTTCGGGGATGATGAGGGGCAGCTCTTCCGTGGCGCGGAGGATTGTGCCGTTGACGAGGTCGAATACGGGTGTGCCGCGGGTGAGGATGGTTCCGGCGGCCAGGACCGCGCCCTTGCGGACGATGGTTCCCTCGTAGACGCCGGAGTTGCCGCCGACCAGCACATCGTCCTCGATGACCACCGGGCCGGCGTTGACCGGCTCGAGGACGCCGCCGATCTGGGCCGCTGCGCTGAGGTGGACGCGTTTGCCGACCTGGGCGCAGGAGCCGATGAGGGCGTGGGAGTCGACCATCGTGCCCTCGTCAACGAAGGCTCCGGCGTTGATGTACATGGGCGGCATGCAGACCACGCCGCGGGCGACGTATGCCCCGGCGCGCACCGAGGAGCCGCCGGGGACCAGGCGGACCCCGTCGGAGGCGCCGAAATGGCGGACCGGGTAGGTGTGCTTGTCGACAAAAGAGAAGCGGCCGGCGGCCGACTCCTCAAAGACGCCCAGGCGAAAGCCAAGCAGGATGCCCTGCTTGACCCAGGCGTTGACCCGCCAGCCGGTGGGCAAGGCAGGGTCCGGCGAGGCGGCGCGGACTTCGCCACATTCGAGGGCTGTACGGAGCGAAAGGAAGGCCGTCATGGCGGATGGTTCGCCGATGGCGGAGGGTCCGGCGGCAAAATGCCGTTCAATTTCCTGTTGGAGCAGGCGTGTTGTCATTCCATCTTGAGTTTATCAACCCAGGATGGAATGACGATGGCGGGGGAGGGGCTAGGGCCTTTGAAAGTTTCAGCGCACACGATAAGCCTGCGCCGGCCAGGAACGGCCAGCGGCGAGAATATTGCTGAACGTCAGGCCGCGGCGCCAGACGCCTGTTTGGCCCTGGCGTGCCCGTTCAGCGAGACCGGTTGGAGCCGGAAGGAATTCTCACCCTCGGGAATCATGGCCAGCGGGATGGGATTTCGATTCAGCTTGCCGTGCAAGTGTTTTGACTCCAGCCAGGCGCACAGCCGGGGATCGTGAATCTCAGGCTGGCCCTGCCAGAAATCAGGGTCCAGCCCACACTGAATCTGCAAATGATCCAGTTGCAACTCGATGACGGCAATGCTCTTAGGGAAATAACGCCGGACGTTCGTAACACCGATGTGCAGTCCAATCGCGCCATAACCCTTGGAATGTGTTTTGACGACCATACGCACCTGCTCTTCAACGTGGGACGAGGTCAGTCTAGGGAGTCAGACAGGGGTAAACCGCTTGGTGGTGACTGAAATCCGCGATGCGGATTCCTCATTTGATCCTCACCAGCCAGAAAGTCCGAAGTGGGAAGATCGTGCGCTTCCTTTTCGGCCCTGTCATGAGTTCTTCGAGGTGCCTTTCCGTTGGAACCCCTTTCCCTAGAGTCCGCTTTGCAATCGCGCAAGAGAAACCACTCCTCGACCGCATTTTGCCAGCGGCCATGCGGCGCATCCGCGCAGAATGATCCGCATGCGGAGTGGCATCAACCTGGTTCCCATATCGGAGCCGATTGCGGAAAGCTTTAGTCATAAGACAGAAATAATTCAGACGAAGGTACGCAGCCGGAAGAGTTATATTACCGAGCGAATGGCGTCCCGGAGCGCGCCGGCCACTTCCTCTTGCTGGCTGGCGGCGATGCGGTTGAAGAAGGGGAGGGCGAGGGTGCGCCGGGAGATGGATTCAGTGAGGGGGAGCGTGGCCACGACTGCGCTGGGATGCCTGCGCCAGGCCGGCTGCAGATGGATGGGGGCAAAGTAGCGGCCAGTGGCGATGCCGCGGCGGGCAAGGGCGGCATGCACGCGGTCGCGGTCAACGTGTTCCGGCAGGCGGACCACGTAGACGAACCAACTGATGATGCGGCGGGGGAGGGTGAGCGGGGGAAGTTCGAGGCCGGAGACGGGGCGGTCTCTGAGGAGCGCGTCGTAGCGCTCGGCGGCGGCCTGGCGCAGGGCGAGCATTTCGGCGATGCGGCTGAGCTGCACGCGGCCCAAGGCGCAGGCCAGTTCGGAGAGACGGTAGTTGTAGCCGTGCTCGGCGTGGTCGAGCCAATCGCCGATGCCCGAGCGAGCCTGACTGCGCCCTTGGTTGCGGAGGCTGCGCAGGCGGGCGGCGTGTGCGGGATCATGAGCCAGCACGGCGCCGCCTTCGCCGGTGGTGAGCTGCTTGTTGGGATAGAAGCCGAGGACGGCGAGGTGGCCGAAGCAGCCTGCGCGGCGGAGATCGGGCTGGTCTCCAAACTGGGCACCGATGGCCTCGCAGGCGTCTTCAATGAGGACCAGGTTGTGGCGGCGGGCGATGGTTTGAAGAGCGTCCATTTCCGCGGGAACGCCGAAGGTGTGGACGACGAGGATGGCGCGGGTGCGGGGCGTGACGGCCCGCTCGACGCCGGCGGGCGAGAGGTTGAGGGTGACGGGGTCGATCTCCGCAAAGACGGGCGTGGCGCGGACCTGGAGGACCGCGTTGGCTACTGCAATGAATGCGAAAGAGGGAACGATGACCTGGTCGCCTTCGCCGATGCCGAGGGTGAGCAGAGCGAGATGAAGGCCGGCGGCGCCGGAGCTGACGCAGACGGCGTGGGGGACGGAGTGGTAGTCGGCCAGAGCCGCTTCAAAGGACGCCAGTTCGGGGCCCATGCTCAGGCGCGGCGTGCGCAGGACGGCCGTGACGGCGTCGATCTCGGCCTGGGTGATGTCGGGCGAGGAGAGTGGGATGGTCATGGTTTGCTCGGGGCTATGGTTGGCGGGTTAGCAAGTTAGCGAGTTAGCAAGTTAGCAAGCCCGTGAGTTAGCAAGTTAGCTAGTCAGCCGGTCAGGGGCGCGGGCTGTTTGATGAGCAGGCCGTCGAGCGGGACGGTGGCGAGGACGCGGGCGATGATTTGGGCGGCGGTTCCGTCGCCGTAGGGGTTGACCATGCCGCTGAGGGATTTTCGGAATTCCGGACTGAGGGCGCGTTCGATGGCGGCAAGGATTGCTGAGGTTTCGGCGGGCGCGTCGATGACGTTAAGGGCGCGCTCGCGGCCCTGCTGGCGAATACCGACGTTGACCGTGGGCAGGGCAAAGGAGGCCGCTTCCATGATGCCGGAAGACGAGTTGCCGACCATCGCGGCTACCTGGCCCAAAAGGCTCCAGTAGGTGACGGCGTCGAGGTTGACGAAGATGTGGGTTTGGGGGCGGGTTGCGGCGAGGGCGCGGGTGCGTTCGATGAGCGCGCGGCTGCCGGCGTCGGCGTTGGGATAGACGAAGAGGATCTGGCCGGAGGCCTGGGCGAGCGCGGCGAAGAGGGCGTCGGCTTCCGCGGTTGTGTCTTTGAGGATGGTGACCGGGTGATAAGCGGCGAGGAGCGTGGGCGGCTGGAGCGTGAGGCCGAGGCGGGCTTCGAGGGCGGGGCGGTCGAGGAGCGCGGAGCGGCGGAGATGGTCGAGCGAAGGCGCTCCGGCGTGATGGACTCGGCCTGGCTCCTCGCCCATGGCAATGACGCGGCGGCGCGCGACGGGGGTGGAGGTGAAGTGGATGTGGGCCAGCTTGGTGAGGGCGTTGCGCACCTGGTCGTCGATGGCGCCCTGGCTGATTTCGCCGCCTTCGATGTGGGCGATGGGAATGCGCAGAGCGAGGGCAACGGAGGCGGGGGCCAGCATCTCATAGCGGTCGGCGATGAGCAGCAGCAGATCGGGGCGCCAGGCGGTGAGCGCGTCGGCCAGGCCCAGGATGGCGAGGCCGATGGTCTTGGCCATGCCGGTATCGGTGTCTGAGCTGAGCAGGCACTCGATGCGCGCCTTGATGGGAAAGCCGTCGCGCTCGATTTCCTTGAGTGTGGAGCCGAACTCCGGCGAGAGATGCGCGGCGAGGGCAAAGACGCCGATTTCGACTTCGGGGTGGGCGGCAAGTTCGCGCAGGGGCCAGTAGAGGTGGCTGTAATCGGCGCGCGAGGTGGTGATGACGCCAATGCGGCGCTTGTGCTTTGCTGCGCTCATGGGGGTTTCGTTCATAGGGAACGGTTCTTGAGGGATCGGTTCACAGGAGAAGTATAAATTGGCGGAGGATTGGGGCGAGCATGGGCTGAAAGGGCCAAACTTTCCGACGATGCGGCCGGAGTGGACGGTCGCATACACTGAATGGGGCTTTCAATGAGAATGGGAATAGTTACGCGGCTTTTCGGGAGAAGTGTTCCAGCCGCGTTGGGAAAGAGACTTATGAGAATTGCTGGGCCGTTGGCCCTTGTTCTTTTTGCGGCAGTTGCGGCATCGGCCGGAGCGCAGGCGCGCTTTGACGCGGAGGCGGTGCGGCTGAACAATCGGGGCGTGGCGCAGATGAGCCAGCAGTTTACCGAGCGCGCGGCGGAGACGTTTACTGCGGCGTTCAAGCGGGACCCGAAGCTGGCGCAGGCGGCGATCAACGAGGGGATTGCGCTGATGGCTCTGCAGAAGCTGGACGAGGCGAAGAAGGCACTTCGTGCCGCTCTCGTTTTGGACCAGAATAACGCTCAAGCGTGGTACAACCTGGGCCTTGCGCAACATGCAAACAACGAGCTGGAGCCGGCGCTGGAGAGCTTCCAGGAGGCGGCGAAGCTCGATCCCAGGGATGCGGATTCCTATTATTTCGAGGGCGTCTGCTACCAGGAGATGAAGGAGTTCGACAAGGCAATCGCGATTCTGCAGAAGGCGCTGGAGATCGACCCGCAGCACGCGTCCTCGGAGTTTGCGATAGCGCGGGCGTTGCAGCGCTCCGGCCATGTGGAGGATGCGAAGGCGCACTTCAAGCGCTTCCAGCACTTGACCAGCGCCAAGATCGGGGCGCCTATCGGGCTGGCTTACGGGGAACAGGGGCGCTATTCGACGGTTACGCCGGTGCAAGAGCCGGAGACGGGCAAGCGCGCGATGATTCCGGTACGGCTGGTGGATACTCCGCTGAGATTGCCAAGTGCCGGCGTGCCATGGCCGTGGACCACAAACGGCGGCGCATGCATGATGGACGTGACCGGAGATGGCCACATGGACCTGGTGCTGATGCAGACGGGTGCTCAAGCCATTCGTGTGCTGCACAACGAAGGGAATTGGCAGTTCGATGAGATCGATGCTGCCGGAGCGGGCCTGAAGGCAACGGGGCGCGCCGTGGCCTGCGCGGTGGGCGACTATGACGGCGATGGGTTGAACGATCTGGCGGTTGCGCTTGATGACGCGGTGCTGCTGTTTCGCAATTTAGGCAAGGGCAAGTTTCAGGATGTGACCGCCGAAGCTGGGCTTGCGCCGCGCAATCGGCCTTCGGGCATTACGTTTGTGGATTATGACCACGACGGGGATCTGGATTTGCTGCTGACCGGCGCACCGCTCAAGCCGGGCGATGCACCCAATGTTTTGTGGCGCAACAACGGCAACAAGACGTTTACCGAGTGGACCGAGCCGACGGGATTGGGCGGAAGCGGGAAGACGGCTGCGGCGATTCTTACGGACTTCAACAACGATCACGCGGTGGATTTAGCTGTGACTGGCGATGGACCCGCGCCGCTGATTTATGTGAATCCGCGGGAGGGAAAATATCCCACCCAACCGCTCTACGAGAACGCAAACTTGCCGCCTACCGTGGGGATTGCGGTGTTGGACTTTAACAAAGACGGCTGGATGGACATTGCCGTGACGCACGCCGGCGCGCCGGGACTCACGCTTTGGCGGAACGTCGAGGGGCCCGGCCATGTGGGGCGGCGGTTTGAGCGCGTGGAGTTGCCTCTGCATGGAGCGCTGAGGGGATGGGGTTTGACGGCGATCGATATCGACAACGACGGATGGATCGACCTGGCGGCGATTGTGGAGACCAAGGCGGGGCCGCAGGTGCGCGTCTTCCGCAATCGAGGCGATGGAACTTTTGAGGATGTGAGCCACGCGCTGGGGCTAGATGACGTGAAGCTTCAGGCGCCGCGCGGACTGATTGCCGCCGATGTGGGCGGCGACGGCGCGGCGGATTTGATTGTGACGCAGTTGAACGCGCCGCCGGTGCTGCTGCGCAACGTGGGCGCGAACAAGAACCATTTTGTGCGGCTCGATTTGACGGGGTTTGCGGACAACAAGACGGCGCTGGGCGTGAAGGTGGAGGTATTTGCAAGCGGACATTGGCAGAAGTGGGAGCTGGCCGGCGCGTCGGGCTACCAGACGCAGGCGCCGCCGCAGATTCTTGTTGGGTTGGGCGATGCGGAGGGCATCGACCTGCTGCGGATTTTGTGGCCGACGGGCGTGCTGCAGGATGAGATCGACTTGCCGCATCAGCCTGTGATTGCGATGAAAGAGGCCGACCGGCGCGGGAGTTCGTGCCCGGTACTGTTCGCGTGGGACGGGCATAAGTACAAGTTAGTGACGGATGTGATTGGCGCGGCGGTGGTGGGGCACTGGTTCACGCCGACGCGGCGCAATACGCCCAACCCCGGCGAGTGGATCAAGGTGGACGGCGCGCAGGTTGCGCCGGTGAACGGCAGGCTGAGCTTGCGCTTCATGGAGCCGATGGAAGAGGTCAACTACATCGACCAGTTGAGGTTGGTTGCGGTGGATCACAAGGAGAATGTGGAAGTGAATCCGGATGAGCGGTTCCTCGACGATCCGCCGTTTGCTTCTGGGCGCGTGGTGGCTACAGAGGGAGCGCGGCTGCCGGTGGGCGCGTGGGTTGGGGAGGGCTCCAATCTGAACGACGTGCTGGACGAGGTGAGCAGGCGCGATCACAAGTTCGCGAGTGGATTCACGGCGCTGCCCTACGATGGGTTTGCGAATCTGCACACGCTCACGCTGGATTTGGGCGAGATAAAGCAAGGAGCGCCGCTGCGGCTGCTGATGACCGGCTATGTGAACTACTTCAGCGCGACTTCGCTGTATGCGGCGTGGCAGGCGGGCGTGAAGCCGATTTCGCCGTACGTCGAGGCGCAGTTGGCGGATGGTTCATGGGTGCGGATCTCGGACGATGTGGGTTTTCCGGCGGGACTGGAGCGAACGATTGTGGTGGACCTGACCGGCAAGCTGCCGAAGGGTGCGCGGCGCATACGCCTCAAGACGAATTTGCAGATTTATTGGGATCAGGTTTTGGTGGACCAGAACTTGGATGCGGAGGCGCGCACAGAAGAGGTTCCGTTGGCGCTGGCCACGCTGCATTTTCGTGGGTACCCCAGGCAGATTGAGGGCGCGAGCCCTGGGGATCTCGACTACGACTATGACCGCGTGAGCCTGACTGGGCCGTTTCAGCATCAGCGCGGCAACTATACGCGCATGGGCGACGTGACGGCGCTGGTGAAGAGCATCGACGACCGCTATGTCATCTTCGGCAGCGGCGAGGAGATTGCGGCGGAGTTCGACGCGGCGAAGCTGCCCGCGCTGCCCGCGCACTGGAAGCGCGACTACTTCTTCTACGCCAACGGATTCGTCAAGGATATGGATTGGTGGGATGCATCGCCGTTCACAGTGGCGCAACTGCCGTTTCATGCGATGAGCGCCTATCCTTATCCTGACTCTGAGGAATATCCGCAGGACGCGCAGTCCCTGGAGTACCAGTTGAATTGGAATGATCGCTTCGATTCGGGTGAGCCGGTGTGGTCTTATCGCTTCGACTACCGGCTGCGGCACGCGACTCCGGCGGAGGATTTGGCGCCTTCATTTACGCGGGCTACAGGTGGGACCGAGGTGCATTGAGACCGAGTAAAACAAGAGCAACCGCAGGTCCTTCGGCTTCGGTCGCTGCGGCGACCTGCGCTCAGGATGACAGCGTTGTGGTGATTCAATCATGAGCGACTTGGTGTTAGAGCCGGCGGTGCGGCAACTGGAGCTGCTGCGGACGGGTGAGATTTCCGTCGTGGAGCTGGCCGAGGCGCACATACGGCAGATCGAGCGGCTGAATCCGCAATTGAACGTCTTCGCCGATTTCGATGCGGAGCGTGTCCGCGAGCGGGCGCGGAAGCACGATGCGTGGCGTGGTAGCCGGTCCCGCAGGCCGTTGTTCGGATTGCCGGTGACCGTGAAGTCATCGATTGCGACGCGGGGATTGAAGTGCGAGATTGGGAGCCTGCTGCACAAGGGCGACGTGCCGCGGGAAGATGCGGTGGTGGTGTCGCGGCTGCGCGCGGCGGGAGCGTTAATTCTGGGCACCACCAACTGCCCGGAGTTCCTGATGGCGTATGAGACCGCAAATCTGCTGCACGGGCGCACGCGGAATCCGTGGGACCTGGAACGGACGCCGGGCGGGTCAAGCGGGGGCGAGTCGGCGGCGATTGCGGCGGGGCTTTCAGCGGGGGGGCTGGGCAGCGATAGCGGCGGGTCGGTCCGCGTGCCTGCGCACTTTACGGGGATCTGCTCGCTGAAGCCTACGCCCGGACGGATTCCGGGGCGCGGGCATCTGCCGCCATGCGTGGGGCCGTTCCAAATTCTGGGCGCGATTGGTCCGATGGCGCGCACGATGGCCGATGTGGCGCTGCTGTTCCGTACGCTGAGTGGGCAGGACTCGCTTGATCCGGTGAGTCCGCCGGTGGCACTGCGCGAGCCAAGCCTGGATGAGTTGCGGACGAACAGGATTGGATTCTTTGAGGATGACGGGCTGGTTCCGGTGACGCCGGAGACGCGCGCAGCGGTGAACGCGGCGGCGGCGGCTCTGCGCGATGCGGGCTTCCGCGTGGAGCCGTTCAGGCCGCGGACGCTGGAGCAGTTGCGGCGGTTGTGGTGGAAGTTTTTTGTGCAGTGCGGGGCGATGTTTTATGCGCCGGCAATCCGGGGCAGAGAGCATCAACTGAGCCCCATCTTCAACGAGTTCCTCGGGTTTGCCGAAGCCGCGCAGCCGCTGACGGCTGCCGAGTTGCTGGACGCGTGGGCGGAGCTGGACCTGCTGCGCTCGAAGACGCTCCAGGAGATGAGCAAGTATCCGGTGCTGTTGTGCCCGGTGGCCAGCATCCCCGCCTTCCGCCACAACGAGCGGACGTGGATTGTCGAGGGCCGGGAGGTGGAGTATCTCGATGCCGTGCGGCACACGCAGTGGTTCAATGCGCTGGCCGCGCCGGCGGCGGTGGTTCCCGTGAGGCATTCGCCTGAGGGGTTGCCGATCGGCGTGCAGATTGTTGCGCGGCCGTTCCAGGACGAGACCGCGCTGGGCATTGCGGCCATTGTGGATGCGGCGTTTGGATACCGTCCGCCGGCGATGGCGTTGGGGTGAATCACAGTTGCCCATACTTTCCAAGAAACTGTAGATAGGTGGGGCACCCGCTTCTATGGATGAATGATGCCTATTTTCCCGCTGTAACTGCCGGAGAATCAGACAGTTATTGTCTCCACCTTTCGGTGGAGGCGTGGCGCGGAGGATCGCGGTAGTCTGACGCTTCCGCTTCCCCAGAAACGGAGCGCACAGGGTGCGTCAAAGCTGGAATGAACAATTTGCTGAAACCCCCGATGTTCTGAAGAGCGCGCGGCGCGAACAGACCGTGGCGCCAGTGCTGGATTTTGAGATCGGCGGGGACGAGTTCATTACCATGGCTGGGCCCTGCTCGGTTGAAACCGAGTTCCAGTTGATGGCCACCGCCAACCGTGTGCGCCGCGCCGGGGCGCGCATTCTGCGTGGCGGCGCTTTCAAGCCGCGCAGTTCTCCTTACGCATTTCAAGGGCTCGGCCTGGAAGGGCTGAAACTGCTGGCTCGCGCGCGGGAAGAGAGCGGCTTGGCGATCGTGACCGAGGTGATGTCAGAGAGCGACGTTCCCATGGTCGCCGAGTATGCCGACATTCTGCAGATCGGCTCGCGCAGCATGGAGAACTACTCGCTGCTTGAAGAGGCTGCGCGGTCGGGTCGGCCGATACTGCTGAAGCGCGGCATGATGGCCACGGTGGCCGATCTGCTGCGCTCGGCGCAGTTGATTCTGGACAACGGCAACCCAAACGTAATCCTCTGCGAGCGCGGCATCCGCACCTTTGAAACGGCGATGCGGAACACGTTCGACGTGGCCGCGATTGCGCTGCTCAAGCAGATTTCGCATCTGCCGGTGATCGCCGACCCGAGCCACGCGGCAGGGCATCGCGATCTGGTTCCGGCGCTGGCGCGGATCGCGGTTGCCGCCGGCGCGGATGGCCTGCTGGTGGAGGTGCATCCCAATCCGGACAAGGCATGGAGCGACGGCGAACAGTCGCTGGACTTCGACGGGTTCGACGACATGATGGCCTCGCTCGATCCTTATCTGGCGCTGCGCGAGGCGGCTCGCTTACGGCCCATGGAGGCCGTGGGATGAGATTTTCCGCCAAATTGCCGGCAATTGCCGGGGCGGTTGCGTTGCTGATTCCGATTTGCGGGTTCGCGCCCGACATGGCGCAGAGCACGGCCGCGGATATCATCGTCACGGCTGCGCCTGTTTATGAGCCGCTGGCGGCGCTGCGTGGGCAGGAGAGGTTTCCCAAAGGCGCGCAATTGATGTTGGTGCATGCGGGCAACGCGGAGCCGCTGGTGATAGGATTTGCCGCGACCGCGGACGCCAATGTCGGGTTCGATGGGAAGACGGTGCTGTTTGCGGGCAAGCAGGCTTCGGGCGATCCGTGGCAGATATGGGAATTGACGCTTGCAGATCACTCCCTGCGCAAGTTGATCGCGGGCGAGGGCGATGCGATACGCCCGTTGTATCTGCCCGCCGGCCGCGTTGTTTATGCGCGCCGCACGCCGCAGGGATTTCAACTCGAAGCCGCGGGAAAAGATGGCTTGATGTTGAATGCGCCGGTGGATGCGGCGGCTGGTTCGGCGGTGGTTCCGCTTACGTACATGCCGGCCAGCGCGATTCCCGCGGATGTGCTGGCGGATGGGCGCATTCTTTTTGAAGCCGGCTTCCCCCTCGGTTCCGGCTCGATCCCCGAATTGTTTCTGGTTTATTCCGACGGGAGCGGCGTTGAGTCGTACAGGTGCGATCACGGCAGTACACGGTGGGGCGGAAGGCAGTTGGCGTCGGGCGATGTAGTGTTTACGCACGGAAGTTCGCTGGCGCGGTTTACTTCGTCACTGGCACACGAGGCGCCGATTGTTGCGCCGCGCGCGGAGTATGCGGGCGCAATTACCGAGACGGCCTCGGGCGACTGGCTGTTGAGCGCGCGGGCTGGAGCCGGCACGCATTATTCGCTCAAGCTGTGGAAGCCCGGCGCTGCGGCGCTGCAGACGCTGCTTGCGGAGAGCGGCCAGGATCTTGTCGAACCGGTATTGGTTGCGCCGCGCAGAAGGCCCAATCGCCATCCGTCGGGGCTGCACAACTGGAGCTACGCCAACATGATGGCGCTGGATGCGCGCCAATCACGCGAGGGGGATCTCAAGGTTGCGCCTGCCTCGGTGCGGCTGGAGACGCTGGACGCTCAAGGCCACACAATCGTTACGGGCACTGCGCCGGTTGAGGCGGATGGTTCTTTTTTTGTGAAGACTCCGGCAGACAAGCCGATTCGCTTTGCATTGCTGGATGAAAAGGGCGGAGTTTTGCGCCAGGAGCACGGATGGTTCTGGATTCGGCGCGGCGAGCAACGCTACTGCGTGGGCTGCCACGCGGGACCGGAGCGCGCGTCGGAGAATCACATGCCGGCCGTTCTGCTGCGCACGACCACGCCCGTCGATCTATCCGGCGTGAATGTACCGGTCGAGACGCAGCAGAAATCGCCGGGAGGCAACTGAAATGATGATTCGCTTTCTTCTTTTATTCGGCGCGGTTTCAATGGCAGCGGCGCAAAGTGCTCCACCGGTGCAAACTGTCCCGGCTGCTCAGGCTGTTCCACAGGTTACGTCCGCGCCTGCCGCGCCAGCCACACCGCCTGAGGCCGCACCGGCATCTGGGAAAGCGCCCGCGATTGCGCACGATCCGGTGATTCGCTTTGAAGACGCCAGCGATAAAGCGGGGATCAACTTTACAGACAGCTTCGGGTCGCGGCAGTTGGGTTCGCTGCTCGAAGGGACCGGCGCGGGCTGCATCTGGTTCGACTACAACAACTCCGGCCTGGAGTCTCTCTATGTGGTGAACGGACGGCCGCTGGACGACTCCATGCATCCGTATCCGCTCAAGGAGAAGCCGGCCACGCCGCCGCACAACCATCTCTATCGCAACGACGGCAACGGGCATTTTACCGACGTGACGGAGAAGTCCGGGCTCAATCCGGATATGTACGGAATGGCCGTGACTGCGGCCGATTATGACAACGACGGCTTTGTCGATTTGCTGGTGACGGGCTACGGCAAGACGATTCTTTATCACAACGACGGCAACGGGCACTTTACCGACGTGACCGCGAAGGCCGGCATCAAGGTGGACGGCTGGGCGATCAGCTCGACGTGGCTGGACTACGACAAGGACGGCTGCGTGGATCTGTTTGTGGGCCGCTACGTCAAGTTCGATCCCAAGTATCGCGCCTACTATGCGGCGGACAACTATCCGGGGCCGCTGGACTACGAGGGCGAGACCAACAAGCTGTATCACAACAACTGCGACGGGACGTTTACCGATGTGAGCGAGAAGTCGGGGATCGGCGCCTACGTGGGCCGCACCATGGGCGTGACGGCGGCGGACTTCGACAACGACGGATGGGACGACATCTACGTTGCCAACGACCGCACGGAGAATTTCCTCTTCCACAACAAGCATGACGGAACCTTCGAGGAGATTGGGAACGAAACGGGCACGGCCTTCGGCCAGAACGGCGAGTCCACTTCGTCGATGGGCCCGGTCTTTGTCGATCTCGAAGGCAGAGGAGTGCTGGACCTCTGGGTGACCGATGGGCACTACAACCGGCTGCTGCACAACACCGGCAAGATGGGCTTTGAAGACATCGGCGCGGAGACCGGTGTCTCGCAGGTGAATGGGCAGTACGTGAGCTGGGGCACGGGCATCTACGACTTCGACAACGACGGCCTGCTCGACATTCTCATCTTCCACGGCGGGCTCATTCACTTGATTCCGCAGGAGCACACGCTGTTTCGCGGCATCGGCAACGGGAAGTTCGCCGACGTTTCGCGCGAGGCCGGCCCGGTGATGAGCGTCCGCACCACGGCGCGCGGCGCGTGCTTTGCGGACTACGACAACGACGGCAAGGTGGATGCGTTTCAAGTGAACCTGGGCGCGAAGGGAACGCTACTGCACAACGTTTCAACCGATACCGGCCACTGGATCACCATCAAGCTCAAGGGAACAAAGAGCAATCGCGACGGGATCGGGGCGCGCGTTGAAGTCTTCGCCGCGGGCAAACGGCATACGGCGGAGCGCGTGGCCGGTTCCGGTTATTTGTCGCAGGACGACGGGCGCATGCACTTCGGGCTGGGCGCTGCGACGACCGTGGATAAGCTGACGGTTCACTGGCCGAGCGGACGCGAGCAAACGCTGGAGAAGCTGGGCGTGGATCGCGTGCTGACGGTGGAGGAGCCCAAGTGAGGCGACGGCTGCAAACCGGAGTGGGGGCCGGATTGGGCATCGGGCTGGCGGCGCTGGCCGGCGCGTTGTTCGCGGTTGCGTTCTGGACCGATCGTCCGGTTCATGCGAACGCGGGCGATGCCGTGGACTACGCTTCACCGCTTGAGGTACAGCTCTCGCCGGATGGAGCGCGGCTCTACGTGCTGTGCCAGCAGAGCGAAGAGGTGCGGGTGCTGGATGCGGCGAGCTATGCGGTGATCAGGAACATCGCTGTGGGGCGCGTGCCGCGCGGGTTTTCGTTTTCGCCTGACGGCGCGCGGCTGTTTGTGACCAACTCGTGGGACGACACGCTCTCGGTGATCGATACGAGCACGCTGGCGGTGGTTGCGACGTGGCCGGTGGGCGCGGAGCCGTCGAGCGTGGTGGAGGATCGGGCGGGCAAGCGGCTGTTTGTGGCCAATCGGATCAGCAACGACGTGGCCGTGCTGGACGCGCAGACCGGCGTGGAAGAGAAGCGGCTGCTGGCCGGGCGCGGATCGAGCTATCTCGCGCTTTCTCCCGATGGTAGCCGGATTTACGCCACGCATGTTTACCCGAATCCGCCTCGGGTGCAGACCGATCTGGACAACCGCAGGGAGCCGGAGTCAGAGATTACGGTGATCGACGCGGCGCGCGCGGTGGTGGTGGATCGCATGCCGCTGCACGCGATCGCCGGCGTCTTTCATCTGGCGTTCTCAGCCGATGGGCGGCTGGGCGTGGCAGCCGAATACCACCCCAAGAATCTTGTGCCTCTGGCTCACCTGGAACACGGCGGCGCTTTCGCCTATACACTGACGCTGTTTGGCGCGGATGTTGGCAAGGCTTCCGTAGAGGTTCCGCTGGACGAGCTGGAGCGCTACGCTTCGCAGCCGTTTGGCGTGGCCATTGCGCCGGATAAGTCACGCATCTACGTCACCAGCGGCGGCTCGGAGATTGTGACGGTAATCGATGTGCCGCGGCTGCTGCGCTTCATTCATTCGCACAACGGCCCTTTTGTGCAGGATCTTTCGGCCAGCACAAACTACGTGGTGGCGCGCATCGCGGTGGGACGCAATCCGCGCGGATTGACGCTGACGCGCGACGGACGCAGGCTGTTTGTGGCCAACCGGATGGAAGACACGATCAGCGTGATCGACACGCGCACCAACCGCGTGGCCTCGACCATTACGCTGGCCGGGCCGAAGACCATCTCTTCGCTGCGCCACGGGGAGCAGACCTTCTATACCGCGCGCTACTCCTTCCAGGGACAGATAGGCTGTTCCAGTTGCCACATCGATTCCACCTTCGACGGCATCACGTGGAACCTGGAGCCGGACGGCTTTGGCCGCAGCACTGTGGCCAACAAGATGCTCGAGGGCGTCAAGGACACCGAGCCCTACAAGTGGACCGGCACGAACCCCGACATTCCCACCGAGTGCGGCCCGAGAACGGAGAAATACTTCTGGCGCTCGGAGACCTTCGACAACCTGACGCTGGCCGACCTGGCCACGTACATTCGGAGCCTGCCGCCTCGGCCGAACCGGTGGCGGCTGGCGAACGGCGAACAGACGCCGGCGCAGGAGCGCGGACAGGAGTTCTTCACGCGATCGGTGGACAAGTTCGGCAAGCCGATTGCGGAGAGCAACCGCTGCTCCTACTGCCACAGCGGCGAGAAGGGCACCAACCAGAAAATCTCCGACGTGGGGACGCGCAAGCCCACCGACAATACAGGCCTTCTGAAGGCGGTGCCGTTGACTGAAATTGCGCTCACCGCGCCCTACCTGCACGACGGCTCGGCGCGGACGCTGGAAGAGATCTGGACGGTCTACAACCCGGACGACAAGCACGGGCGCACGAACGATCTGACCAAGGATGAACTCAACGACCTGATCGAATACCTGAGGGCGCGATGAAAAAGCCATGCATGTTCGCAATACTGCTGACCGCGGGGATGACGATGTTTGGCGGCCTCGCGTTTGGCGCGCCGCCCGAGATGCCGCGCTACCGCTTTGAAAACTTCACCACCGCCAACGGCCTGCCCGACAATCATGTGTACTCCGTTCTGGTGGATGGAGACCGCATCTGGGCGGGCACGGATAACGGCCTGGCCGTTTACGAAAATCATGCGTGGAAGACCTACACCACACAGGACGGCCTGGCGCACCGCGCCGTGCTCACGCTGGCGCTGGACAAGGAGAGCGGAGACGTTTGGGCGGGCACCATGGGCGGACTGAGCCGCATCTCCAGCGGGCGCATCGACAGCTTCACGCAGTTGAACTCTGGGCTAAGCAACGATGTGGTCTACGGCGTATCAGTAGAAGGCGAGAACGTGTGGGTGGCCACGGCCGCCGGCGGCTGCCGGCTGAATACGCGAACAGGCCAGTGGACGCTTTACAACGAGCGCAACACGCCGATGAACGAAATCTGGGTCTACGGGGTTTCCGCTACGCCGACCAAGGTCTACTACGCGGTGTGGGGCAGCGGCGTTCTTGAATACGACCAGAAGACCGGACGCTGGGACAAGTACGACGACCCGGACGGCGAAACCGAGATGGTTCTGTTCAAGGATCAGGGGCTGATCCACGAGATTGTCACCTCGGTCAGTTATGTGGACAACATTCTTTGGGCGGCCACCTACTTCGGCGGCAGCCGGTACGACGGGCGCTACTGGCACAACTTTCTGACGAAAGACAGCGGACTTCCCTCGAACTTCATCAACTTTCTCAAGGGCGTGGACGGCAAGCGCGCCTGGTTCTGCACCGACAAGGGGCTGGCCTATTACGACGGCGTGAACTGGGCGGTCTATCGGCCGTCGCTCACGGACGGCAAGCCGGAGATGATGGTGCGCGACGCCGCAGGCAAGGTAACGCCGGTGGCCGTGACCACCGCTCCGGCCCACAACTACGTTCTCGGCATCGACTTTCAGGGCAGCGACATATGGGTCGCCACGGCCAAGGGGTTGAGCCACGGAATTCGACAAAAACAATAAGATCACCAGGAGACAAACAATCATGAATGCATTTGCGGATATTCTGGAAGCCATCGCACACGCGCCCATCAAAAAGCGCGCCATGACCAATCACGGCGTACTCAACGAGGCTTACGCCTATGACAAGCCGAGTTCGTTCTCGCGCGGCATGAGGATCGACATCGGCGGGGTCTGCATCCTGCTGATCTCGGGCACCGCCTCGATCGACGAGTACGGCAAAACCGTCCACATTGGCGACTTTCCCGCTCAACTGCGGCGGACGTTCGACAACATTACCGGCCTGCTGGTGAGCGAAGGGTGCACCTGGCACGACATTGTGCGCACCAGTTGCTACCTGCGGGACATCGATCGCGACTACGACGTTTTCAATGCGGGGCGCACGGCGTTCTTCAGGGAGCAGGGGCTCGACCCGCTGCCGGCGTCGACCGGCATCGAGGCGCATCTGTGCCGGCCGGAGCTGCTGATCGAGATCGAGGCCATCGCCATGTTCCGCACCGATCAGGTTGAAGACAGCGAGGAGTAGTTCTCATGCGCAAAGGATGGTTATTGGCTGCGGCCGGCATATGGGCCGCTGTCAGCGCGGCGAATCTTGCCGCGCAGTATTCGAGTTCGTACTCGAAGCAGGAAACGACGCTGGCCGCGGGCCAGAATGTGAGTCCGGTTACGGTCACGGGCAAGGGATCGTGCGAGTGCGGCGCGCATCCGCCGGGGCCTGCGCCGGACCGCGTGGTTGCACCGTACGCGGGTGAGCCTGCCGACTTGAGTCCATACGCGAAGTTTGCGGCGCCCTACGACCTCAACTACACCCATCCCAACATCTACTCCGGCGCGGCGCGGGATATCCCCGAGCCGAAGAACCTGACCGAGATACGCATCGGTTTCTTCGGGCCCGTCGAGCCCAATCCGGAATCGGTGTTTGGATTGCGGATGCTGCACGGCGCGCAACTGGCCGTGGAAGAGGCCAACGCCCACGGCGGCTATGGCGGCAAGCCTTTCAAGCTGATGCCGCACAACGACTACGACAACTGGCAGGCGAAGACGGTGTATGGAGACGACCGTCCTACCGACCCGACGATCTGGGGATCGGCTTCGAATGAAGTGGTGAAGATGGTCTACGACGACCGGGACTGGGCGATCTTCGGCTCCATCAGCTCCGAGTCAACGCACATCGCGCTGCGCGTGGCCCTGCGCGCCGAGATTCCGATCGTCAACTCGGCTTCCACCGATCCCACCATTCCGGAAACCTACATCCCATGGTACTTCACCGACCTGCAGGACGACCGGGTGCAGAGCCTGACACTGGCGCGGCGGATCTTTACCGAACTGGGACTGAAACGCGTGGCGCTTCTGAGGGTGAACAACCGCTACGGACGGTTTGGCGTTCCCAAGTTCCGAGATGCCTCGCGCCGACTGGGGCACCCGGTGGTGGTCGAGCAGAAGTATCTGCCCGGCGATACGGATTTTTCGAAGCAGTTGCAGGTGATTCGTTCCTCGCGGGCCGACGCCATCGTGCTGTGGACCGACGAGGCGCAGGCAGCCCTGATCCTGAAGCAGTTGCGGGCCGCGGGGATGAAGCAGCGCGTCTTCGGCGCGTATCGCACGCTGGGGCCCACGCTGCTGGCAGAGGCAGGAGACGCCGCCGAGGGTTTTGAGGCGGTCTTCCCCTACGATCCGTCCCGCAAAGATCCAAAATGGCTTGATTTCAACCGCAGGTTCGAAGATCGCTTTCACGAGAAGCCGGAGCAGTTTGCCTCGCTGGCCTATGACGCGATGAACGCGCTGCTTGATTCCATCTGCAAGGCCGGCCTCAATCGCGCCCGCATTCACGACGCACTGGCCAATATCGTCGACTACGAAGGCGTGACCGGGCACATGGTCTTCGATCCCAACCAGAAGAACGTGGCTCCGATGTACCTGGGCACGGTGCATAACGGCGCGATCACCTACCGGGTTGCGACGATGGAAAAGGCACCTGCGGTGGGGCAGACGGCACCTGCGGTGCGGCAGACGGCGCTTGCGCGCCAGGAACTCCAGACGGGGCAGACGCCGTATGCGCGGGTGGGCGAGGATGGCGTGGACTATGCGGGGCCGCAGAGGGCTGACGTGCCGGCGGGGCCGGTAAACATCGTGCTGTTCGGGCCGAAGGCGGCCGAGATTGCGCAGTCGGCAGAGGTGCAGGCGGAGCTGGCGTCGAGCGCGATAAAAGGGCGGACGATAAAGCTGTTGCCGGTAGAGAGCGATCAGAATTGGGGAGCCGCATCCACGGCGCTGGTTCATGCGCTAATGGACGAGCACGCGCTGGCAATTGTGGCTCTGGATCGCAATGCCAGCCACCTGGCCGAGCAACTGGCGCTCAAGAGCTTTGTGCCGGTGGTGGCGCTGGCCGCCGACAAGACGCTGACCTCGACGAACATTCCATGGATATTCCGGCTGCAGCCGGAGACGACTCCGGCCACTGCGCTGCGGATGCTCGTGGCAGCCGCAAGCCGCAGCGGAGCGAATCCGGAGCGGCTCAGGGATGTACTGGCTTCGGGGGAACTGGTCTCCGGCATCGCGTTTCTGCCCACCGGCGAGCCGAAAAGGCCCTGATTCGCAGACCTGCTGAGTCTACCTCCGGCAAAATACGATCTCGCGTACGTGGCATTGGACTTTCGCCGCAAAGAAAACAGAAGGGCAGCCCAGACCGCGGGCTGCCCTTTTGTTTTGGCCGAACCCGGAGATTCGCGGGTTACGGGAGGTAGTAGCGGAAGCTGGTCCAGACCATGTTGTCGATGCCCTTGGCGCCGATACCTGGGGTGCCAGCGCCGGACCAGCCCTCGCGAACCGCATAGCCGTACTGGATGCCCTGGCGGAGGCGGCCGCGGTCGCCCTTGTAGATGTCATACCAGTAACCGCCGGTGATTTCCTGCACGTCGCGGGTTTGCGCGCCGCAGGAGCCTCCGGGAGCGTAGCCGGTAGAAGCGCCGCCGTTATAGCCGGGGGCGGCGGTGGTGTTGCAGCTTGAGTTCGACAGCAGCCGCGAGCCGTAGCCAACAGCGGCGTTGCTGGGAGCACCCCAGTGGCCGCCCCAGGCGCCGCCGGCGGCGATGTTAGCAGCCGTGGGGGCGGCGGTGCAGGCGAAGGCGCCGGCTGTGGTTGGGCAGAAGTCCGCACTGGGCGCGCCCAGTGAGGTGGTAGCGCCGGCAACGCCGAAATCCTCGCGGCCGGCGTAGTCGCCGCCGTAGTTCAGGTAGACGATAAAGCGTGGAGTGGGCGTGGCTTCCAAGGTCAGCAGGCCGGAGAGGTTGTGGATGGGCTCAAGCGCGCCGGAGGCATTGGCGGTAACATCGGCCAGGGTGGAGTCGCCGTAGCGGCCAACGCCGGGTCCGAAGAGGCCCTTGGCGCCGATGGTCAGCTTGTCTTTGATCACGGGGACGCGCGCACTGGCGCCGAGGCCACCGACCTTGATGCTGTTGGAGTAGTATCCGGCCGTGGTGAGAGCGGGCGCTACAACCGCGCCGGTTGTGGTTTCCTTGTATCCGCCATAGAGGTAGCTGTTGGTGGTTTCGCCGGGGTAGATGGTTTCGTGCGCAAAGCCGGCGATACCGAAGATTTCGTAGTGGCCGAAGCCGGGATCGAAGGCGGCCTTGACCAGGACATCGGGCGCTTGGTTGAAGGAGATAGTGGCGATATCGGCGCATCCGTTCACCGTCTTGTAGACCGGGACCGCAACGTCGATGGTGTTGCCGGCCGAGTCGGTCTCCACCTGGTTGGTGTAGTTGACGATGGAGGTGGAGGGCGAGCAGGCGCTAATGGCGGCGTTGTAGTTGCCGCCGTTGAGGCCGGCGCTGCCGAGGACGGCATAGGGGGTGTTGCCGGCCAGCGAGGCGGTGTAGAGGAGCTGCGGATTCTCAACCGAGATGCCGAAGGCCGCCTTATTGATGGTCTTGACCACGCGGAACCCGTACTGGCGAGTCCACACGAAGCCCGTAACGTAGTTCGGGTCTATGGTCAGGGGAGTGAGGATGTCGCTGGGAGCGCTGGGAATGCCCTTTTTGCCTTCGGTGGCCAGCGACCACAATTGTCCGCCGGCAACCGTCCAGCCGGTGTTGGTCTGGGCCTGAGCGTACAGAATGCGCTGGCGCAGGACGTAGCTGTTGGACTGGTTGTTGTTGGAGGTGATGCCGGTGCCCAACCAGTCAGCCTCGTAGTAGCCGCGCAGGGTGCCCCACTTGGTCTTGCCCTCGGCCAGCAGGGTGATGCGCGACTGGCGGGCGCTGCCATAGAACTCGCTGAGCGAATAGGCATCCGCATGCTCGTATGGAATGGAGCTGAAGGCGGTGGGAATGTCGCCGCCGGTGGCCTTGGTGCGGTAGACAGTTTCACCCGCCAGGAAGCCGCCGGGCGTGATGCCGATGCCCTTGTAGTGGAGGACGTCGGGACTGGCGATCGCCTTCTTGATATTGGCGGTCTCGTCGGAGACCGTGGTGGCCAGCGATACGTTGGCGGCCTTCATGTCGGTTACGGTGGTTTGCAGCGTGGTGACGGCGGCCGCATTGTCGTTGACCGCCTGATTTTGGGCCGAGGCCGCGGCTTCCGCCTTGGCTGCGGCTGCCTGGGCATCGGCGGTCGCCTGCTGCGCCTTCTTCAACTGCGCATCTTTGCCGGCCAGGTCGTTCCTGAGGCTGTCGATCTGGGTTTCCAGTTCCTGGCGCAGTGCCTGAATCTGCTCTTCCACCGTCGGCGGCGGTGGAGTCTTGGCCTTCCTGGTTGCGGTGTGCTTACTGGCCGGCGGTGTTGCATCCTGGGCGTAAGCGCATGAGACAACGAGACTGGCTGCCAGTACGGCAACGGCAGCAGTTTTGAGTTTGAATTTCATTGGGCCTCTCTTTTTCCTTTCGAATCGGATTGAATACTGGCTGCGCCCACTTACACAGCGAACGCTCTCTAGCTCCCGCATCCGGAGAAACCTTGAAGATGAAACCTGGCTGTTTCCCTATCGTCATGCGGGAGGAAGATCGATAGCCAAGGAAAAATCCGCACGAGCGAAGCTTTCCGTGACCGCCTCCGTAACCAAGCCTCGCAGATGTTGATGAATATTTGACTAATTCACATATTTTTAACAGAGTTATCGACCGAGTTATCGCCCGATGAATATGGGATGAATTTACATATTGTTAACAATGGCGCTCCTCTTGCGTTGAAGGGCTTCCGGGCCGCGCCAATGCTCATGGACGCGGTACTTGAACATGGCCCGTGTCACCGGCTGCGCCCGTGCCAGCGCTAAGCAGATTCGCCAATAACCGGTAAGCTCCCGGGACCAGCTCGGGGAGCTGCCGGTAGAGGGCGAATGCGACATAGATATAGGTTCCCTTGCCGGGATGCGCAACCAGCAGACCGCCCCGTTGCGGGTCCTGGCCGGCGTCGGCGGTCTCGGTGAGGGCGGTGTAGCCGGGGCCCCAGGTATCGAGGAAGGAGTGGCCGCGCTCCTCGACCCAGCCGTCAAAGTCGGCGGTGGCGATGGTGTTGGGCCAGGCGAGCAGAGAATTGGCGGGGTCCAGCAGCTTGACGGGCGCCTGCTCGTCGACCACGCGCTCCGGCATACGGCCCATGGAGAGCGGCAGCGGGGCAGGGAAGTTGGCGCTCTGGTACTGGACGATGAGAGTACCGCCGCGGCGGACAAACTCCTGGAGCCGTGGCTGGACTGCGGCAAGCTCAGGGCGAACGGAGTAGGCGCGGATGCCGATCACGATCACATCCCAGGCAGAAAGGCCGTTTGAGGCCAGTTCCGCCGCCGTGAGCAGATGTGGGGTGGCGCCCAAGGCCTCGATGGCCTGCGGAACCAAGTCGCCAGTGCCCATCACGTAGCCGATGCGCAGGCCGGGAGCGAGCTTGACGTCAACTTTGCGAGTCTGTAACTGGGCGGGTTTGTAGAGGTTATAGGGGCGCAGGCCAGGGTAGCCGATGCTTTGCCAGCCGGTCTGGTAGGCGTGGCCGGCGGAGTGCGCAACCGCCTGGATGGTGTAAGCGCCGGTTTCGGTTGCGGCTGGGGTTACCGAGAACAGGATCGGCTCGGTGTCGCCGGCGCTGTCGAGATGAAACCGCGCTTCGGTGGGCTCGGAGCGCCATCCGGCGGGGAGTTTCAGTTCGACGGCGCCTTCGGCGGCGGCTTGCGCGTGAACCGTAACGCGGACCGGCAGGGCGCTGCCGTCGAGGGGGAGGATGCGGGCTTCCGGCTCGATGCGCACGCCGATGGCGGGGGTGACGACTAATGGTTCGTAAATGCCGCCGGGGCCGGGGACGCGCTGCATGGTTTGGACCACTTGGCCGACGTGGATGGGAAGGCCGTCGAAGGCGAACTCCGCCCAGGCTTGCAGCGGCCAGGGGGCGAAGGAACGCTCGCGGTATTCGGGATGGGTGAGGTCGTAATACGGCTGCTCGATGGAGGGCCGGTAGAAGTAGGGCTGGGTGGGTTCGGCGTCTTCCGCCGCATGGACGCGGAATATCCGATCGTTCGCTGGGGCCGCGGGGTCGATTGCGCCGGCCGTATTTTCGCTTTTCCATGGGTCGCCGCTGCGGCTCTCCAGCCAGATTTTTTCGAGACGGGATTCGGCTGTCGCCTGTGCGGTGTGGACCCGCACGCGGAACTCCTCTCCCGGCGTCACGCTGCGCGGCGTCTCGTCGGCCGATGCGCCACGAAACGGGCCGCCGCTTTGGACGCTGTCGGCTTTGGTGGTGAAGGCGATCAGGTCCAGGCCCAGCAATTCCTTGAGTGCGGATTGGAACTGGCCGATCTTTGCGTCCAGTTCAAGGAGGAGGCCGGCTTTGGCTTGGGCGTCCAGGTTGCTGGCGGCGACTTTTGTGTGTAGGTCGAGAGTATCGCGGTAAACAGCGGCGAGCTTGTGTGCAGCTACAAGGTTTGTCAGCAAAGGTTGCAGTTGTTCAAAACGGCCGAGTTGAACATGTATATGCAGAAGGCCTTCGTCGAGCCACGTCTGCTTATTGGATTTCTCCAGTCGAGTCAGGCCTTCGAGGCTTGTGTCGATGTCGAACTTGCTGTTGTGGAAGAGGTCGTTGTTGGTTGTAATCGTGCCCGGCTTGGCTGCTGCTTCCGGCGCCACCGCCCACAGGTGATAGTTTGTGTTGGCCGGTCCGCTGAGGGTTGGATTTGCGCCGCTGTTCTGGGATTTCTGCTGGCCCCAGCCCTCGCGCGCGATCTGTAAATAGCTGCGCCCCAGCACCGGATCCAGGACGCCCACCGGGATGGTCACGTCGGTCGATGGGACGCCGGTGGACGATTCGCCGGTGACGTAGTTGAGGAATTTGGCGGGCGCCCATTTGCCGGTGGCGTAGTCGAACATGCCCTTGTCAGTGACCGGGGCAAAGGGAACCATGGAGTAGACGGCTAAAGGCTGCCAGGGCTGCAAGCCGTCCTTCAACTGTTCGGGAAAGACGCTCGGGTCGCCGGCGGCTTTGAAGGCTTCCTGTGCGATCTCGCCGGAGACCTGATGGTGGCCGTGGCCGTCGGTAATGCCGCCGACAAAGGTGGAGACGATGACCTGAGGCCGCTCGCGGCGGACCGCGAGGACGGCGTCGTAGAGCACGCGGTCGTGGCCCCATTTTTCAAAGGACTCCTCTTGCGTCTTGGAGAATCCGAAGTCGATCTCTGTGCCCCAGAGCTGCTTGACGCCGTAGAATTCATCGGCTTTGAGTAGCTCGTTGGTGCGGATGAGGCCGAGGGCGTCGTCGCTGTCGGCGGAGATTGCGTTCTGGCCGCCTTCGCCGCGGGTGAGGGTGAGGAGCGTGCAGCGCGCGCCGAGGCCGCGGGAGAGCCAGGTTAGCAGCGCGCCGTCCTCGTCGTCCGGGTGTGCGACGATCATCATCAGGCTGGCGGTGGTGGAGAGGCGCTTCAGCGATTGCTCGAGGGCGGCCTGGCCGCGGTCTTCGGCGATGGGGAGGGCGATGGGGCTGGGCTCGGGAAGGGGAATGGCCGCAGACTCGCTGCTTCCCTGCGGCGCAGGCTTCTGTGCGGACTGCTGGGCGGCCAGGCGAAGAGGACTTACGGCTACAAGAATCAGGCCGGCGAGGGCCGCGACCGCTGCTGGCCCATAAACTCTGCGAACTCTGTCGGCAAAGAACATACTTGCCCTCAGTGTACAATCCGCCGGTGTACGATTCGAGAAGCGCATCGTCCCTATGACTCCTTCTTCCATTTCCATCTCCGGCACTACGGGCAGCAGCGGCTCGCTCGAACGGCGCATCGGCCTGCGCTCCGCCGTCGCCTTCAATATGTTGGAGATGATCGGGGTGGGGCCGTTCATCACCTTGCCGCTGGTGATTGCCGCCGCGGGCTACCGGCTGTCGGTGTGGGCGTGGGTGCTGGGCGCTGCCATTGCCGTGGCCGATGGGCTGGTGTGGGCCGAGCTTGGCGCGGCGTTTCCTCGCGCCGGCGGGTCGTATGCGTTTCTGCGCGAGATCTACGGGCCGGAACGCGCGGGGAACTGGCTGAGCTTCCTGTACGTCTGGCAGGTGAGCTTCACCGCGCCGCTTGCCATCGCCTCGGGCTGCATTGGATTGTCGAGCTTTCTGGCGTGGTTCTGGCCGGGACTGGATGGCGCGCCGGTGGCGGCGTGGCCGGCGCTGCACTATGCGAACTTTGCCGCTGCGGGCGCGTGCCTGCTGGTAACGGCGCTGCTATACCGCAACCTGAGTTCCATCACGCGGCTGGCTTGGGTGCTGTTTGCCGGGGTGCTGGCAGCGATTGCGGGGGTCATCGTCTCCGGTTTTGCCCATGCGGCGGCGACCGGCGGCTGGCAGATGCCAGCCTCGCCCGCGCTTACCGTTCCCGTGGCGTTGGGCGGGTTGGCGCAGGCGACGCTGCTCACCACATACTGCTACTGGGGCTACTACAACATCTGCTTTCTGGGCAGCGAGGTGCGGAGGCCGGAGCGGACGATACCGCGCGCAATTCTGCTCTCCGTGCTGTTCGTCTCGGCTTTTTATGTGGCCATGAACCTGGCGGCGCTGCTATCCATGCGCGATGCCGCATCGCACGTTGCCTCCGGCGCGACGGTGCGGCTGCAACTGGTGGCGGACATTGCGAAGTCGGCCTTTGGGAGCGTGGCCGGACGCCTGATGGCCGCGCTGATTGTTTGGACGGCCTTTGCCTCGGTCTTTTCGCTGCTGCTGGGCTACTCCCGCGTGCCCTATGCGGCTGCCCGCGACGGCAACTATTTCCGCTTTCTGGCAGCGGTCCATCCACGGCACGGGATTCCTCACCGGTCGCTGGTGGCCCTGGGACTGGTGGCCGCGGGCTTCTGCTTCTTTTCGCTGGCGCAGGTGATTACGATGCTGGTGATTACGCGCATCCTGCTCCAGTTTTTTCTGCAACAGGCAGGGGTGATGCTGCTGAGGGCGCAGAGGCCGGAGTTGGCGCGGCCGTTCAAGATGCCGCTTTATCCGCTGCCGCCGCTGGTGGCGATGGGGGGATTTGTCTTCATTCTGGCTAATCGGAGCCATGCACTGGGAGGATTGGCGGTGGCGGCGGGGATTGGGGTCTCCGGCACGCTGATTTACCTGGTTCGCGCCTGGCGGCTGGCGCAATGGCCGTTTGCGCGGGGCGAATGAACGGAGGCCGGTGGGTGTTCGTGGTTTTCCACCCTTTCGCAAGGAAAAAGGCGAAAGGATGGGGCACGGAGGGTTGTGGGACGGTTGGTGAAGAGGATAAAAGGCTTTTAATAAGCCGTAGATAGATGGAGCTATCCCACCTTAGCCGCAAAAAGTCGCCGCGGCGACACGCGGCGAAGGTGGGGCACCCGCCATGGAGACAAAGGCGGCAAGTTAGCCCCCGCCGCGGCGGGGATAGCAAGTTAGCGAGTTGGCGTTCCCACGGCAAGGATCAATCGAATCGCAGGAGGGTTTGCGCTACCGGGTGAAAGCTCTTGCGGTGGAGCGGGGTGGGTCCGAGACGGCCCAGGGCGGCGATATGCTGCGGCGAACAGTACCCCTTGTGGCTGGCGAGGCCGTAGCCGGGGAACTCGCGGTCGAAGTCGACGAGGAGGCGGTCGCGGTGGACCTTGGCCAGGACGCTGGCGGCGGCGATGGAGAGGCTGATTGCGTCGCCGTGAATGACGGCCTGCTGCGGGCACGGCCAGTCGATGGTGTCGCGGCCGTCGATGAGGAGAAAGTCGGGGCTGAGTGTGAGCTGCTGGACGGCCATGCACATGGTAAGCAGCGAGGCCTGGCGAATATTGATGCGGTCGATGGTCTCGGCATCGACCGCGGCGATGGCCCAGGCTACCGCGTTCGAGCGAATCTCGATATCGAATTGGTTGCGCTTCTTTTCAGTGAGTTTTTTTGAGTCGGTGAGGCCTTGCAGGCGGCAGCCTCTGGGCAGAATCACTGCGGCCGCGACCACAGGGCCGAAGAGCGGTCCCCGGCCCACCTCGTCGAGCCCGGCAATGCGCAGCGCTCCATGCTTGCGCGCAGCTTCTTCCAGCGCAAAACCACAGACGGGGCTTTGGACCATGGATTCAGTATAGGAAGGAAAGGACCGGATAGAAAGCAAAACCCCCGGCCGGGTGGGCTGGGGGTTTGGTGAAGCGGGATTGGGGCAGCTGCTTAGGCGCGGACCTTGCCGGTGACGCGGTCCACTTCCCTCAGACGGGCGGCCTTGCCGCGCAGTCCGCGAAGGTAGAAGAGCTTGGCGCGGCGCACCTTGTAGCTGCGAATCTTCTCGATCTTGTCGATGACCTTGGAGTTGAAGGGGAAGATGCGCTCGACGCCCTGGCCAAAGCTCATTTTGCGGACGGTAAACGTGCCCTGGGGGCCGCGGTTGATGGCGATGACCAAGCCTTCGAAGGCCTGGAGGCGTTCCTTATCGCCTTCCTTGATCCTGACCTGGACGCGAACCTGGTCGCCGGGGACGAACTCGGGGAGGTCGGTGCGCTTGAGCTTGTCGGCCAGGCGCTGCATTACGGGATGAATGGACATGGTGTTTTCCTGCGGTTGGACTCAGAATTTTCAGTTTATCAGAGAACAGGTTTCTGTGCCTAATTTGCCGCGCCTGGCGGGGATGCGCCTGGCTGGAGCGCGGCTGGCGTTTTGCGCTATATTTTCGGGTATGGATGAGAAACGTGAACTGCTGCGCCACACGCTGGCCACCTTGGCTTATCGCGCCTCCCGAACTCTGGACGGCGCGCCGGAGTCGTTTGCCAGTTTTGCCGGAGCCGGCCGCCTGCCCGTGCAGATACTGGCTCACATTGGCGATCCGCTTGACTGGGCGCTGAGCGCGACCGTGGGCCATGAGCGCTGGCATTCCTCCCAACCACTCGCCTGGGCGGACGAGAAGCAGAGGTTTTTTGCGTCGCTTCGGGCCTTTGACGGGTTTCTGGCCTCCGACAAGCCGCTGCGCGCACCGGTCGAGCGGCTGTTCCAAGGGCCGGTGGCCGATGCGCTGACGCACGTGGGCCAGTTGGCCATGCTGCGTCGTCTGGCCGGAAGCCCCACGCGCGGGGAGAATTTCTATGTTGCCGCGATCTCAGTGGGGCAGGTAGGCGCGGAACAGCCGGCGGCGGTGAAGCCGTTCAAATAGGGCGGGTCGGCGTTTCTGGTCAGTTGTCTGCCTGCCGGATCGATTCGAGGAGGTTGCGGTCTTCGTCGCTGAGGGCGGCGCGCTCCAGCAGGTCGGGGCGGTTAGCCAGGGTCTTGCGCAACTGCTGCTCGCGGCGCCAGCGGCGAATCTGCAGGTGGTCCCCGTTCATGAGCACCTCCGGCGCGCGCAGGCCGGCGAAGTCGGCTGGGCGGGTGTAGTGGGGGTAGTCCAGCAGGCCGCCGGAGCCGTGCTGCGAGCGGGGAACGCCGTCTGAATCGGTGGTAATCTCGGCGTCAGCCACGCCAAAGCTCTCGAACTCGCCCGAGGCCTCGTTGCCCAGCACGCCGGGAATGAGGCGCATCACCGCATCGATCACCACCGCGGCGGCCAGCTCGCCCCCGCTGAGCACGTAGTCGCCGATGGACAGCTCCATGTCGCAGTAGAGCTGATTGATCCGCTCGTCCACGCCTTCATAACGGCCGCAGAGCAGCACCACACAGTCGAGGCCGGCCAATTCGCGCGCCAGCGCCTGGGTGAACGGGCGGCCCTGGGCGGAGAGCAGAACCACCTGCGGTGGGGCAGACTGCGCTTGCGCGCGCTGAGCTTTCGGTTCGATACCCAGCGAAGCCAGCGCCTCGGCCAGGGGCTGGGGCTTGAGCACCATCCCCTCGCCGCCGCCGAAGGGGCGGTCGTCGACGGTGCGGTGCCGGTCGTGGGTAAAGTTGCGCAGATCGTGGATGCCCACCTCGATCAGTCCCTCGGCCAGCGCCCGGCGCAGGATGCCATTCTCGAAGATGCTGGAAAAGAAGCCCGGAAAGATGGTGACAATCTCGAATCGCATACTCACTGATGATATAGGCCACCTGCGGTGGGGCGGACCGCCTGCGGCGCGATGCCGCCGGAGTGTGCTTTAATGTTTGCCAACTGCTATGAGTGACTTTGAACCGCTGCTAAACCGCTGGCAATCGGCCGGCGTCCTGGATGCGGAGGCTGCAAGCCGCATCCGCGCTTACGAGTACGAGCAGACCAGCCCCGCCGGTCTAAGCTCGAAACGCGTGGGCTGGCAGGGCATGGTCGCGCTGATTCTGGGAGCTATTCTGCTGGCCTGCGGCGTGGTGCTGTTTGTCTCAGCCCATTGGGACGAGATGGGCCCCGGCGCGCGCTTTGCTCTGGTTCTCGCCATGGTCGCCGTCTTCCACCTGGGCGGAGGCTGGGCGCGCAATCGCTTTCGAGGGCTTTCGACGGCGCTGCACGCCGTGGGCACCGTTTCGACCGGGGCGGCCATTGCGCTGGTGGGACAGATCTTCAACATTCAGGAGCACTGGCCGGCGGCAGTGCTACTGTGGGCCATCGCTGCCTTGGCGGGATGGATTCTGCTTCACGACGAGGCGCAAAAGACGCTCACGCTACTGCTCTTCCCGGCCTGGATTCTGTCGGAGTTTTCGTTTGCCGCCGAGGGCCACATCGGCGAAATTGTCTATCTTGGCCGGTTCCTAGTTGTTTGGGCGGTTCTCTACCTTACGTTCTTTCTCGGCTCCAAACACAAGATTGTCCAGGGCATTCTCTTCGCCGTGGGGGCCATTGCCGCCGTCACGGGAGTCGTCGCCCTGCTCGACGGCTGGAGTTCGTGGGGCAATCAAACCTATCTGCCTCTCGGAATCCGCACTTGGGGATGGGTGGACATTGCCGTGATTCCGCTCCTGTTTGCCGTCTTCAAGTTCCGCAAGAGCGTGGTTCCCGTGGCTGTAGCGATTATCTTCTCGATTGCGCTGCCCTGGTGCATGCAAATCCGGACGCAACGCTACGACTACGGCAACTTCCACAACACGTACACCTATAACGTGCCCAATTTGCTGGCCCACGCGCTGGTCGCGGCCTTTGCCGTCTTCATCATCTGGTGGGGGGTGCGGCTGGCCTCGAAGGCGCTGGTGAACCTGGGCATTGTAGGATTTGCCGTCGCGGTGGGCTGGTTTTACTTCAGCGACATCTTCGACAAGGTGGGCCGCTCGCTGGGGCTGATCGGGCTGGGCGTACTGTTCCTGGCCGGGGGATGGGCTCTGGAAAAGACGCGCCGCGGGCTGATTACCCGCATGGGGCAAACTGACGTTTTGAAGGAGGGGGCGCTATGAAGCTGGCCAAGACATCCATCGTGCTGCTTGCGATTCAGTTGGCGCTGGTCTCTTCCATCGCGGCAAAGTACCTTTATCAGCGCTGGAGCTGCCCGCGCGTCTGGACGCGGACGGTGGCCTATGATCCGCAGTTGGTGATGCGGGGCCGGTATCTGAGCGTGCAATTGATCGTGGATGGCTGCCAGAGCACGCTGCCCTCCGCCCTGCACGCCATCTTCCCGCGCAACGCCGACGGCACGACCCGGCCAAACGGCTTCTCCGTCACCAGAGAGTCTCCCGTTCGATTCCGCGCCAACCTCAAGGTGGAAGGCAACAAGCTGGTGGCGATCCGGATTCCGGAGGCCGACCTGCGCTCGACTGGCGTGAATGTATCAGCCCTGCCGGGATCGGCCTGCGACGCCCTGCGCATCGACGAGCCGGTGGACTTCTACATTGCCGAACATGCGGTTGACCCGACGCCGGTCAAGCAGGGGCAGGAGCTATGGATTGAGGTTACGGTTCCACCTAAAGGTCCGCCCCGGCCGATTCAACTGGCATTGAAGCAGGAGGGGGCGTGGAAGCCGCTGGCGTTCCAATAGCGGATGCGTCCAATGGATATCGCTATGAGGAAACCCATCCGAATTATCACGAGAGTCCTGGCAGCAGTTGCGCAAGACGCTTGCCAATCGCCCGGATCTGCTGGCGGGGGCGTCGCTGAGCAAGGAAGACCGCAAGCTGCTGGAGGCGATCCGCGGAGAAGCTGAATCAAGGTAATCGAAGAGTATAACCCGCAATTGCTATACTCCCACGCAGAACATTCTTTGCTTAGGAAAGACTGGGGTGATGTATGGATTTCGATTATGTTGTTTTACCGGCCATCATTTTTATGGTGGGTATTCTGTTGATTTGGTTGAGTGTTCGCCGCTTTCGTTCGCTCTCCTCCAAGAGTTACCGCACGTGGCGGAAGGTTGCCGAGCGCATTGTTTTGTCAGTCGTGGTTCTATTGGTGGCTGTCTTGGCCGGCAGCAGCGCCTACAACGCGATAGCTCTTCACCACTTTTGGGCGGCGAATCAGCCTCCCGGCGCTTTCTACTCCGTCAATGGCCACAGGATGCACATCATTTGCACAGGAAGCGGCTCGCCCACCATCGTTTTGGAAGCGGGTTTGGGAAACGACGCGCTGACCTGGGGAGGGGTCCAGCCTGTTCTCTCCAGCACCACTCGCGTCTGCTCATATGACCGCGCCGGATTCGGCTGGAGCGACGCGCTGCCAGCTCCGCGCGACGCCGACCATATCGCCGCCGAGTTGCACGAACTTCTGCTTCAGGCCAAAGTCACCGGCCCCATCGTGCTGATGGGACATTCCATGGCTGGAGTCTATATGCGTGATTACGCCACCCGCTATCCGGAGAATATTGTTGGGATCGTCTTTGAGGATGGCTCGACGCCTTTGCAGGACGAGAACCCTGTGGTGAAGGCCTTTGAAAGCAAAAGCAAGGTACCACCACCTTGGGCGTTGGAGCTGCTGGCAAAATCCGCAATGAGTACGGGAATTCCGCGCCTCATTGGGCAGTGTTCGCAATCCATCAAAGGCTTTGATGCCCGGGCTGCAAAGTTGCAGGCGGAGGATATCTGCCATTCACACGTCGACGGGATGTTTGCCGCGATGGACAGCATCAATCAATCCGGCCAAGAAACCGTTCATACCGGACCCTACGGCGCGCTGCCGATTCTCATCATCTCGGAGGATCCCGCCAAGATGGCCGCCGCTTCGTCGACAGATATGGCAAACGTCTGGAGCCAAATGCAGGAAGACCTCAAGAAACTCTCCACGCGCAGCCGCAGAATCATCGCCAACGGCAGCACCCACTACATTCATATTGACCGTGCGGAGTTGATCGAGAAAGAGGTGCCGCTTTTTATCGAGCAGATTCGCGGCACAGCGCCGCAGCCGGACAACTGGGGTTCAACGATTACAGAATAGGACGGGGGTTTACGCAATTGTAAATAACTAACAACCGGCCGGATCTGCTGGCGGGGGCGGCGCTGAGCAAGGGAGATTGCAAGCTGCTGGAGGCGATTCGAAACTAATCACGGAGAGATGCTATGAATGTCTTGCGAATTCTTCTTCCTCTATCAATCGCAGCGGCCTTGGTTTTTGGCCAGTCCGCCAGTAAGAATGTACCATCCGACCAGCTGAAGCAATCCGCGACAGTTGTTCTGAGCCTCTATCAAAAGTTAGTGGCCCATCAGCCGTCCGGCACCGTCAAGGATGCGGAGATGAAAGATTATCTACCGTATCTCAGCGAAGGATTGCGGCATAAAATCGACCTTTCCAGAGCATGTCTGGCCGATTGGAAACAACAGAGTCTATATTCGCAGGTGAAGGAGGGAATGAATTCCGATGCTATGTTTTTTATAGGCATTGGTAACTCGCCGATTTCCTTTCGTATTGAGAAAACCATTCCACAAAAAGATGGCTCGTTGCGTATATATGTGAGACTAACTTTCAAACTGCCGAAGTATCCTCCCTGGAGCCAGCGCGTTGCGGTCGTCATGATTCAAGAAAGCGGCCTGTTTCTCGTCGACGATGTGATTTATATTAATGATTCAAATTGGGACGACCACCCTAAAGACAAGCCAGCCGACCGTCGTCTTTCGGGATACTTGTCTGCTGGATGCGATGGTGCGCACTGGATTGGATCGAGACTACCGAACGAGCCGACTGCTCTTGCCCAAGGCCTCAACCAACAAGTTGTAGCCCGCCACCCGCTGGATATCCCCTCGGGTGAGGACTGGAAGGTCTTCGCACCCTATCTCGGCAAAACTATGATGAAAAGAATCGACGATTACAGCGCCTGCATGGAAGACCAGGACCGGCGGTTTGGCGCACCCGATTTGAAGCCGCCGGGATTGATTGAGGATGGGATCTTCTCTGGAAGCAATGAAGAAGCCGACCCACGATCATTCCGAGTTGAGAGATCTGAACAGAGAAAGGATGGTTCTGTTCGCGTATACGTGAGATTCCGGTGGGAGGTGCCACCTGAGAAACCATCTTTTTGGCGGGTCGCAGACGTTTTTCTACAAGAAGATGGCCGCTATCTCCTGGAAGACGTGATCTTCCTGAAGGACGAGTACCACCCTGAGGAAGCGCGCCTATCGAAGTGGTTAGCCGAGGATTGCGACGGTCCGCGTTGGGTCGGTTACCCCATCAAGAAATGACCTGATGCAGCAGAAATAATGAGGGGCCTCAACCAAGGCCTATCTCGGCGCATTCAATTCAATCAGCCCTTCAGGCAGGGCCATCTCCACCCGCTTTGCGGCCAGGTCGATCTTCCGCAGGTAGCTCTTGGCGAAGGGGACGAGAATCTCGCCCGTAGCGCCGCTCACCACCAGTAGTGCCACCGGACCCGCTGTCCGGTCCACATTCTCGATCTCGCCAACGGTCACCGGAGCCGCTCCGGCCACGTCGATCAGCGCGCAGCCGATCAGGTCGGCGATGTAGACCTCGTCCTCGGCGAGTGGGGCTCGTTCCGCGAGGGGAATGGCCACGATGAGGCCGACGAGGGTTTCGGCGGCGGAGATGGAATCCACCCCGGAAAAGTGCAGTACCACGCCGCCCTTGTGGGGCCAGTGGGCGAGGAGTTCGACTTCGCGCGGGGAAGCGGCGGGAGCGCCCTCGGCCAGCAGCCAAAGCCGCCGACGTTCGGCAAATTTTTCTGGGAAATCTGTGAGAATGTCGGCGAAGACTTCGCCTTTGCGTCCCTGCGGGCGGCGAATGCGGGCCAGCCAGACCCATGATTCAGCTTGTCCAGCTTGTTCAGACGCGGTCATCGCCGCCTCCGGGTCTTGCCGGATGCTTGATGAGCAGCAGCCATGGCAGAATTAGTCGTCTTCTTCCAGGATGTCGAGCGTGTAGCGGTGATGCAGCTTCATGCTGACGGCGCCCAGAATGGTGCGCACCGAGCGGGCGGTGCGTCCCTGCTTGCCGATGACCTTGCCCACGTCCTGGGGCGCAACCCGAAGCTTGAGGACCGTGTTTTCGTCGCGGTCCACGGATTCCACTTCCACGGCTGCCGGCTCATCCACTAAGGCCTGCGCAATTTCGCGGACCAGTTCTGCAACTGAGGTTGGTGCGACCATATCGTGTTGGGTCATGCTCGTGCCCCCGACCGGAAGGGTCCTAGAATTAGCGACCCAGGAATTAGCGACCTGATTCGGTGCGCGAATAGTATCAGCACGCACCCGTCGCCGTCAGCAATTGTGTGAGCGCCGGATCGGATGCCCGCGCACACGGTGAGGGGGAGGAGTAAAAGGGGTCAGGCTTCGACTGGGGCCTCGGCAGGGGCTTCGACCTGGGCCGCAACCGGGTCCGGAACTGAATCCGCGCCGGGGACTGGCGCCGGGTTCTTGGTCACCAGCTTCTCGACGATGGTGGAGAACTGCGCGCCCACGCCGCGCCAGTAGGCGATGCGCTCGTGCTTCAGATCGACCGTGGCCGGGCTGGTACGGGGGTTGTAGGTTCCGACGACCTCGATGGAACGGCCATTGCGGGCGCGGTCCTTCTCGATGACCACGATGCGGTAGCAGGGCTGCTTGGGGGCGCCAAAACGCGCCAAACGAATCATCACCACGGCGATACGGTTCCTTTCAGATTCCAGTGCTCTGTTGCGGTTCTTCCACCCGACGGACAAATCCGCCGCAGCGGACGCGGGGACCCGGTCTTTGGGGCTTCCCGGCCAGCGGCAGCATGCTCTCAAGTGCGCACTGCCGAATCAACGGCAGGAAGGAGCGCCCATCCGCGCAGGACACAACACCTAAGTATCGCCGAAAATGGGTAGTTGAGGCAAATCAGCCTTCCCGCAGCCGGGAACAGAATGCGCAGCATCGGCCGTGGCTGTACCATGAACAAGAAATCGGCGATTCTTCGATTGTCCGCCGCGGAGCGCGCACACTATGGTTCGCGAGTATCACAAGGGGTATTCCAGCCGCCTGGGCCGGGAGATGGAGTTGCTCATCTTCGGCCACGCGGGGCTGCCCGTCCTGGTCTTTCCCACCTCCTGCGGGCGCTTCTTCGACTTTGAAGACCGGGGGATGATCGCCGCTCTGGCCGGCAAGATTGACGCCGGCCAGGTGCAGGTGTACTGCGTGGACTCGGTGGACATGGAGAGCTGGTACAACAGGCGCGTGGCCCCGCGCAGGCGCATCGCCCGCCACATGCAGTATGAGGATTACCTGCTCAGCGAGGTTGTGCCGCTGGTCCGGCTCAAGAATGGCGATCCGGGCCTGGTTCCTCAGAGGCTGGTCTCGCTCGGCTGCAGCTTTGGCGGCTACCACGCAGTCAACATCGCGCTGCGCCATCCCGACGTATTTACGGGATTTTTGTCCATGTCGGGGGCATTCGACCTCAAGAACTTTCTTCAGGGCTACTACGACCGGGACTGCTACTTCAACCTGCCGGCGGACTATCTGCCCAACCTCGGCGACCCCTGGTTTTTCGATCGCTATCGCCGCAATGCGTACGTGTTGGCCACGGGCTGGGACGATCAGTGCCTGGGCCAGAATCAGAATCTCGACCGGATACTGAGCTCCAAGGGCATTCTGCACAAGCTCTTTGTATGGGACTCCTATAACTCCCACGATTGGCCTACGTGGGAGCGGATGGTGCGGGAATATCTGTAAGAGATCGGAGATCATGGAACAGGGAGCAGAGATCAGGGAACAGCCGGAAGCCATGAAATCGAGCCGTCCATACCAGGGAGCGCGTCTCAAAAGAATTGTTGCATGGATTGCCTTGCTGACGATTGCAATGGGACTTCGCGTCGGCCTGGCGATCCACTTTCCAACTGTTTTTCATCCAGACGAAATCTTTCAAACTCTGGAACCTGCGCATCGGCTGGTTTATGACTACGGCGTGACCACATGGGAATGGAGGGTGGGAGTTCGTTCCTGGGTGTTTCCCGCATTTCTGGCCGGGGTGATGCGCGCCACCGGCTGGATGGGCTCCGGCGCCGCCGGCTACACTTACGGGATTATTGCCGTCTTATCGCTTGCCTCCTTGTCGGCAGTGTGGTTTGGCTTTGCCTGGGCCAAGCGCGCTAGCGGGATGGAAGCAGCGATCATCGCGGCGGGAGCTTGCTCCATTTATTTGGGGCTGGTCTACTTTGCGCCCAAGGCGCTGACCGAAGTGGCGGCCACCCACGTCTTGCTTCCAGGCCTGTATCTGGGCGTGTATGGAGATAGGAGCAACGAGAGGAAGCGGCTGTTTTTCGCGGGGATTCTCTGCGGCCTTGCGGCATCGCTGCGGATACAGCTAATCCCGGCTGTCGTCTTTGCCGCTATCTATTTTTGTTACCCCCGCTGGCGCCAAAGGGTTCCCGCCGTGGTTGCGGGGCTTTCGTTACCGATTTTGGCGTTCGGGCTGGTGGACAAGATTACCTGGTCTTACCCCTGGCAATCCTTCGTTCGCAACTTTCAGGTCAATGTCTTTGGAGGCCGGAGCCAGGAGTATGGGGTCCAGCCCTGGTACTGGTATCTGCTGGTGTTGATGGTCCTGCTCGGTCCCGCTGTTCTTTTCATCGTGCAGGGCGCGCTACGCAGTCCCTTCCTGGCCGCGGTCGTGCTTATTATTCTCGGTTCGCACTCCCTGCTTAGCCACAAGGAGGTTCGGTTTATGTATCCGATCCTCCCTCTGGCAATTACCCTGGCCTCGATCGGGTTCGTGGAATTTGCCACGCTTATAAGAACCAGCCCGAAGTTGGCGGAATTTTCGAAACCTGTTGCCGCCGCGGGTTTGCTTTTCTTCGTTCTTTCATCGGCGTTCGTCGCTTCAATGCTGCCCGGCTGGTGGAAAGCTCCCGGCGCTCAGCTCGCCCTGGATCAACTCAGCCGGGATTCGACGCTCTGCGGCGTTGGCTTTTATGGGGTCAACTGGTGGGACATCAGCGGATATACCCACCTCCATCGCAATGTTCCAATTGTTCCTGTCATGGACAGCGCCGGCCTTGTGAAAGAGGCTCCGGCTTTTAACGCTTTAATTGCGCACTATGCAATATCCGAGGCGCCCACGAGTTTCAAGAGGAGCGAATGTTGGAATGGGATTTGCGTGTATCGGCGCGCGGGCGCATGCATAGTGCCTCAACCGGAAGACACATTCGACGGGTATCTGCGAAGAACCGGAAATTGAGAACCCTGAGGAGATCGGCCCATGAGCACCCTCAACCCCTACGAAGGCTTTCTGGACGGACGGGCGCTGGAAACCATCCTTGCCGCGACCCCCGCGGAGATTGGCCGGCTGATTGAAGCGGCCGGCCCGGCGAAGGTTATGACCTCGCCCGCGCCCGGCAAATGGAGCGCGGCGGAGATTGTGTGCCACCTGGCCGACTGCGAGGTTGTGTTTGCGTTTCGCCTGCGCCAGACACTGGCGGAGGATGCGCCGACGATACAGCCCTTCGATCAGGAGAAGTGGGCGGCGACCTACCGCGGCGTGCCGGCGAGTCAGGCGCTGGACGTGTTTTCAGCGCTGCGCGGGTGGAATCTGCGGCTGATCGGCGGGGCTCTGCCAGCCGCAGCCGCCAGGCCGGTCATCCACCCCGAGCGGGGCACGATGACGTTTCTGACCCTTGTGGAGACCATGGCCGGGCACGACCTGAACCACCTGGGGCAGTTGCGGAGACTGGCGCAGTGAGCGGGATCGCTTCCTGGCTGGGCTAGAGATTTGCTATCCCAGGTCTCTCCGCCGCGGCGGACGAGACCCCCATTCGACTGCGCTCAGGGCGGGCTCTCCACCCCACGGACGAAGACCTGTCCGTGGGGACCCCGGCTCTGGGGCACCCGGCGTTATCCCCTTGGTTCCGGTTCCTGACCGGTCATGGCGTGAAGAATGACGCGCGCGGCGGAATCCTCATCCTCGTGGGAGGAGATCATCAGGTCGTAGAGGTGGGGATTGGTCCAGCTCTTGCCAAAATACTGTTGCAGGTACCTGGCGCGCTCTTCATCCACGGCGCGGATGCGTTGCTCGGCGTTAGCGCCCTTCTCCAGGCGGTTGCGCAGGCGCAATATCCGCTCTTTGTACGGGGCGTAGACAAAGACGTGAAAGACGTCGGGCTTGTGCTGGAGGATGCACTGCGAGCCGCGGCCAACAATGACGCAGTTGCCCTCGGTATGCGCCTGTTCGACGATCTTCCGCGAGAGTTTTACCGTCTGCTCGGCATCGAAGACGGAGTCTTCGCCGAGTTCGAGGCCGGCGGCCAGGGCGGCCGAGCGCATGGCCTGCTGGTTGATGCGGCGCAGCCATGAGTCCACGTGCTCATCGTAGTGGCGGACCACGTTGGCATCGACGTGGGCCGCGTAGGCGATGGCGTCGATGATGTCGCGGTCCAGCAACTTCCAGCCGAGCCACCCGGCAATGGTTTGCGCGATTCGCCCTCCGCCGCTGCCGAACTCCCTGTTGACTGTCAATGCCCGGTATTTCATGCTTGCCCCCTTACAACCGATTCCTGTCGAGCGGCCTGGGGTGCACGGACTTCTGCCGGCTACGCCTGCCCCACGGTCCGTTCCAGATCTACGCCTGCGGTTGCCGATTATAGCGCACGGGCATTGCGGGGCCGGTGAGCCGTGTTGCATGCTCGAAAAAAGACATGCGCGGGGGCCGTGGGTTGTTCCGAGTGGAGAACGGCATGCCAGGGAAACTCGAGGGCCACTCCCGCCCGAGCGGCTCGATAAGGATATGCCGTACACTGTATGCGTGCAACCACGCGGCGGCGCACCCCGCGCGCAGGCCGCTCGATCCACAGGAGGCAATGCGACATGAAAAAGATCGGCATCCTGTTCGGCATGGAGAACAGCTTCCCCGGCGCACTGGTGGAGCACATCAATGGCCGGAATCTTGACGGCATACGGGCCGAGTTTGTTGAAACCGGCGCCGTGTATCTCGACAATCCGGACAAGACCCCCCGCTACGCGGTGATCGTGGACCGCATCTCCCACGACATTCCTTTTTATCGCGCTTATCTGAAGCACGCGGCGATCAACGGAACGGCGATTATCAACAATCCGTTCTGGTGGTCGGCGGACGACAAGTTCTTCAATTGCACGCTGGCCGCGAAGCTGGGCGTGGCCGTGCCTGCGACCGTGATCCTGCCGCACAAGCTGCACCCGGAGGGGACTACGGACAGGTCGATGCGCAACCTGGAATATCCGCTGGATTGGGACGCGGTGTTTGCGTATGTGGGCGAGCACGGCTTCCTGAAGCCCGTGAATGGCGGCGGCTGGCGCGACGTGCACCATGTGCACAATCGCGAGGAGTTCTTTCGCGCCTACGACCAGTCCCGCGACCTGTGCATGATGTACCAGAAGGCCGTGGATTTCACCGAGTACTTCCGCTGCTACGTGGTGGGGCAGAAGAAGGTCCGCATCATGCCCTACGACCCGCGCAGGCCGCACGCGGATCGGTATATTCAGAAGCCGCCACGCTCCAAAAAGAAGCTGCTCAAGCGCATCGAGCAGGACGCGCTCATACTCTGCCGCGCGCTGGGTTACGACCTGAACACGGTGGAGTTTGCGGTCGAGGACGGGATTCCGTTCGCGATCGACTTCATGAACCCGGCGCCGGACGCGGACCTGCACTCCGTGGGGCAGGCTAACTTCGACTGGATCGTGAGGGAAGTGGCGGATCTGGCGATTGCCAAGGCAAAGAAGGCGCCGCATGTGCCGGAGTTGCGCTGGTCGGCGTTTCTGGGGGCAGAGTCGGCTGCGGCCAAGGCCGCGAAGAAGAAGCCCGCAGCCAAGAAGAAGGCCAAAGCGGCCAGGCTCAAGGCGAAGACGGTCAGCGAGACAGCAGAAGCCGTCGCGGAAGCAGAGGCCGTCGAACAGGCGGAAGCCGACGAGATAGCAGAGGCTATTGAGCCGGCAGAAGTGGTCAAGCCGGTAGAGGCCGCAGAAGCTCAAGAAACGATCGAGACCGCGAAGGCCATTGAGCCGGCAGAGGCCGTGGAGGAAGCGCAAGCCGCCGAGATAGCAGAGGCTATTGAGCCGGCAGAAGCGGTCGAAACCGAAGAGACCGCCGAAAAGGCCGCCTCCGCCCAATCCGAGCTGTAGACTGGAAATCTCGCCCTTCACGGCCGCAGAATCAGCAACGCATCCCGTTCCGCGCTTCCCTCTGGAGCCAGCGACTGTGTCCGATAGTCGAAGGTTACGAAGCAACCCTTGTGATGTACGGCCATGGTCAGGAGATAGGCGTCAGTGATCTGGTTTGGACCTTTGATGCGGCTGCCTAATCTCAGGTCCATCTCCGCCAACGAGAGCGAATCCTGCCAGAATGAATGATTGGGGCTGCCTTCGGTATGTTTGCGCAGAATCTTGATCGCCTCGGCCCATCCTGGCGCATTGGGGGAGAATGATAGGTTGGTCAATATCCGCAAGAATCCCATTTCTGTAACCGGGCAAGTGGCCCACGGCTCTTGACGGTGTTTGAACATCCAAGCCTGTGCAGCCTTGTGGGCTTCGTGTGCCGGCCACAGCCAGGCCAGCAATACGTTCACGTCCAGCAGCCAGGCTTTGCTCAAAGCTCGTCCTCAAGGCGCAGCGTGTGCTCCAACGTCACAATCGGACTGTCGTCGGGTACATCGAAAACCTCAAAGCCATTTTCGATGCGGGTTCCGAGCGGCTTGTTCAGAGCTTGGTTGAGCAAGTAGCTAGCGGCCTCTCCGGCTGGCATGGAACGGGCCGCGGCATACTGCTTGACCTGCTCGAGAACATCGTCGTTGATGTTGAGGGTTGTTCTCATTTGCTTGGACTCCCAACGTGCATCAATAGTTTAGCATGATGCGCATGAAAGAAATGCGCATCAAATGTGGGAAATGATGCGCGTTTGCCGGATGCCGCACCTGCGGTTCCTTGCAGCCAATCCGCCTGCCGCGCATCTAAGTTGGTGATATGACTAACGCTGCCTCTCATTCCCTTCGCACCCTAGGCAACTCCGATCTTCAACTCACGCCCATTGGCTTTGGCGCCTGGGCCATCGGCGGGGGCAACTGGGAGTTCGCCTGGGGCCCCCAGGACGACAACGAATCCATTGCCGCCATCCATCGCGCACTCGATCTGGGCGTCAACTGGATCGATACGGCAGCCATCTATGGGCTGGGCCACTCGGAAGAGGTGGTTGGCCGCGCGCTGAAGACGACCACGCACAAGCCGCTGGTCTTTACCAAGTGCTCGATGCGTTGGCACAAGGACCGCTCCATCTACCGCTCGCTCAAGGCGGACTCACTGGCGGAGGAGTTGGAGGGCTCGCTCAGGCGGCTGGGGGTGGAGACGATCGACCTCTACCAGATTCATTGGCCCGACCCGGAGGCGGAGATCGAAGAGGGCTGGGAGGCGCTGGCGCGTTTCCGCGAGCAGGGCAAGATCCGCTGGATCGGCGTCTCCAATTTTACGGTCGAGCAGATGGAGCGGGCGCGGAAGATTGCGCCCATCACCAGCCTGCAGCCGCCCTACTCGATGCTGCGCCGGGCCGCCGAGAAGGAGCTTCTGCCCTTTGCGCAGGCCAACGGCATCGGGGTCATCAACTACTCGCCCATGGTCTCCGGCCTGCTGACCGGCATGATGACCGCCGAGCGCATCGCGGCTTTTCCGGCCGACGACTGGCGCCGGCGCGCGGCGGAGTTCAATGAACCGCGGCTCGGCCGCAACCTCCGGCTGGTGGAACTGCTGCGGGAGATCGGCAACGGGCACGGGGTGAGCCCCGGCGTGGTGGCCGTGGCCTGGACGCTGCATCACCCGGGCATAACCGCCGCCATCGTGGGCGGGCGCAGCGGGCAGCAGGTTGAGGGGCTGGCTCCGGCGCTCAATTTCAGGCTCAGCGAGGACGAGTACGGGCGGATCAACGGATTTCTTGCTTCCAGCCCGGCCTGAAACCGGTTCGCCCCCGCAAACAAAGACCCCGGCCGAGGCCGGGGTTCTTGCGCTGGGGGAGGAAACTGGACTACATTGCCGCCACAAAATCGGGAACGATGAGGGCTGCATGATCCTGTAGCAACTGGGTAATGCGGGCGGCCATGCCGGTGTACATCAAAGCGGCGCGAAAGGCATTGACGCGGACGCCTTCGCCGGCCTGTGAGAAAGCATACTGGGCCAAGGCCATGAGAACGTACACGCGAATCTGCATGGCGTCACTGCGCAGAGTTGCCAGAAGCACGCAGTCCACGGTGTCGGAATTTCTGGCGGCATAGTCGGCCATTTCGAGCATGACGCGCGCGTTCTGGTATATCACCCACAGGCCCCTGGGACCCTCCATGCGCTCCCAGGCGTCATCGGGAGTCGCGCTAAGCCCTTCTTTCCAGAGGAAATGATCGCTCAGTTCGCGGGCGCTCCATTCGGGACGCAACCGTGCCAGGAGGGAGTCCCACGATTGCGCATTGCGGCGGCGCACACCACTGCGCCAGCGGCCCAGGCAAAGCGCCACCACCGCAATCACCGCAATTTGGAGCAAAAGTAAAATCATTGGTGACCCTTACGCGGGATTTGGTAACCATAAAATCGGCCAGAGCAACCCGGTTGGTTTTACCGCTCCTGCTAATAGTAACAGAAAATTTTGCATTTGTGGAGAAAAATCTTGCCGCTCGGCCTCTTTTTGTGCAAAAAGGATACCCAATAGTTCAGTGCACTTAAGTAACCTGCGCTCCCCAGTTGATCCAGCCAATGTTATTGCGGGCTGCTCAAGCAGTCAAGCGATCGAACCGGCAACGTCACCTCTCCCCCGGCTTCCGTTCTTTGGCAGATGCGGACTCCGTCAATACGCTACGCGTGGTTCGTGCGGCTCCAGCCATTGCCAACAGAAAGCTCTGCATCTGCGGAGTGAATTCACGCCGTTCTGTCTCTTTTGTGGCGAAGGAAAACACCCAATAGGCTAATACGCCTATATAACTGACCATCACGACCTCGTCGAGCCCGTGGTATTGCGGGCCCCATTGGTATTGCTTTCCGACGATTTGGTGGGTGTGGAGGACGGTGACGGCGAGGGAGACGATGGAATAGAAACCCAAACCGGTGGCAACCTGGAGCTCGCGGTTGCGCCAGCCGATGGAGAGCAACTGGCTGAAACCGGCCATTCCGAGGAAGACGACCACGCGCAAGATCGCGAAGGTTTGCTGTAAATGGAAGATGATTTGCCCCTGTGGGGTCAAGCGCGCAGGAATTGTCAAGCCGGCAAGAGGCCAGAGGAGAAGACCCGTGAGCGCAATCAGGAGCGCAATTCCGATCCAGGAACGTTTGGGCAGGGAACTGCGGATGGGGCGTAGCACCGACCAGGCCAATTCGACCAGAACGACGAAGACCATAATGGAATCTACGACCATCTGAACCCAATAAAACCGCGGGTAGGCCGAGGGATAGAAGGCCTGAAGACTATAGACCGCTAAATCGGTGGCGAAGCTCCAGCAGAGGTAAGCAAAAAAGACCGGCAGGCTCTGCGGAACACACTTTCGCCAGAGCAGAGCGATGAGCGCTCCCTCTGCCGTGACGCCGACTGACCACAAAAACATGTCCAATGTCAACCAGGCCTCCTTCCGCAAAAGGAAAAACCGCCCTGATTGAAGTCAAGTGTAGCAGGCGTCCCCATGGAGCAATATCACGCTGAAAACCCAGTCACACTGCGGATGTTAGCAAGTTTAGCTTAAGCCGACATCGGCGGCAGCTACACAGCTATGCCCGTGGCAGGCGGCAGCGGCGGGGGCAGAACGGGGCTGGCGGTCGCAAGACTCGCGCCTGTAATCAGAACGGCGGCGAGGATGGCAAAACGGAATTTCGACACTGACGAGGTCAAGGACATAAATCTCCTTTGGGTACAACTTTGTACCAAAGGGTAACCTAAAAGAAGTAGACTCGATACAACAAAAGTAACAATTTCGTCAATTATCAACAAATTGGAGGCTTCCGGCTGCTGACCCCTGGGCGGGTTGGGGAGGCTTGGTTGGCGCCTCCCGGAAGACGTGGCGCTGACCGAGGTGGCCCCGCTGATTCGCGGGCAAGGGGATTCAGTTTGACCCCAGGCAGGCGCAATTGGAGGCGATTCCGGCGGGCGGCGGGCAGAGTTTCTGCTTGCAGCAGCGCATGAGCTTTGTGCCCACCATCGAAACGCCGCATGGGCTTACCCAGGCCGAGATTCGCATCCTGTACCTCTGGCCGGATGGCGGCAGTCTGCCCCGGCTCTGTCGCTGGCGCGCCAGGGAAGGGGAAGGATGATGGGCGTGGACCACAACAAAAATCAGGAGTGGGTGGGCGCCTGGGCGGCGTTTTTTCCTGCCGGGGCGGCCCGGTGACCGCACAGTCCTGGGCGCCTAGGCGGTGCAACGATCCGTGCAAGTCGATTGATGTGAATATCTTGCGGGCGCATGAGAGAGTGATTTCACCCTGGGGTCTCGCTTCGAGCATCCCCGCATGGTACAGTGGGTTACCTTTCCGGAAACTTTGGTGCCGTGGGGCGAATTGGGAAAGTTCGTTAGAGTGGTTTAAGAACCTCTTTTTGGTTCGGGATGCAGCCTATGAATGCTACGAAACAAGGGTTACCGCTTCAGCCAGTTCCCCGTGAGCCGGCCATCTTGCGGCAAGAGGTGCGTTGTGCGGTTCGTTTTCCCCTCTCGCTTCCTGTGTTGCTTTCGACCAGCGGCAATGAGGAGTTTGCCGCCCTCACCCGGGATGTCTCCGCCAGCGGCGTGCTCTTTGAGCTGGATCGACATTTGACGGTGGGGCTGGATATCCATTTTTCCCTGCGCATGCCCGGCGCGGTGCTGGGTACCCCAAAAGACGTATTGGTTCATTGTCTGGGGCGTGTGGTACGCTGCACCATAAGCCAAACTTTGTATCTGGCTGGGGCCACGATCGACGAGTATCGATTCGCAGAGCAATGATGGCCCGGGTTGGGCTGGCAGCAGTGAATTATGGATTTCATGGACGACTCCCCCGATGGCGAGATACTTGACGCACCGGTCAAGCCGGGGGCGGTTCGCATTATTCTTGCGGATTCCCAGGCCATTTACCGCGTAGGCATACGCAAGGTCTTCGCGCTGGAAGACGATTTGCGCGTCGTGGCCCAGGCCGATTCCATTGAGAATCTGCGGGCGGCCATTGAGCGCTTTCCCACGGACATTGTTCTTTTGGAAGGGAGTCTGCTGGCCGGCACGGCCAACGTCATTCCCGATCTGTTGCGGATGGCCCCCGATGTGAAGCTGATTGTGCAGGCGGTAGCGGCAGATGAAAACCACACGGTGGAGCTTTACCGCCGCGGCGTCCGCGGGATCGTCTCGCGGGCGATCTCGCCCGACCTGCTGGTCCGGTGCGTGCGGAGAATCGCAGCGGGCGAAACCTGGATCGACAATCAATCGGTGAATTGGGTGATTGAGGCCTATCGCGCCCAGGCTGCCGCGCTGGTGAGCCCGCGCACGCAGCCCCGGCTCTCGCCCAAGGAGATGTCCATCATCACCTGCATTACCCAGGGCAAGCGCAACAAGGAGATTGCCTTCCAGTTGGGAACCACGGAACAGGTGATCAAGAATTATCTGCGCAAGATTTATGACAAGCTGGGAGTGAGCGACCGGCTTGAACTGGCTCTCTATTGCCTGCACAACAAGATTATTCAGACGGATGCGGATGAAGAAATGGTGGCTCAGAAGGTAGTGGGCCGGTAGCGGGAGATCGATTTTCCGCCCCAGCGACATTGCAGTTTACGGGTGCTTGCGGGTTCTCATTGGGCTTGCGGACAAGCTCCAGCAACCGGATCAGCTCAGTCAATTCCGCGCCGTTCAGATGCCCCAGCAGTTCTTGCGGGACCTGCCGGATGACCGGATCCATCTCGCTCAACAATTCAAGCCCGGCCGCGGAGATATGCGTCCAGACCGCGCGGCGGTCCTGCCTGTCGCGCTGCTGCCGGATGAGTTTGAGTGCCTTGAGCCGCGCCAGCAGGCGCGTAATGTCCGGCTCGGCGGCGATCATCCGGCTGCCGATGGCGGAGCAGGTGAGCCCCTGGGGCCGCGCGGCCCGCAGAATGCGGAGCACGTTGTACTGCGTGGAGGTCACGCCCCATTTGCGGGCCTTGTGATGGAAGGCCCGGTGCAGGCAGTCGGAGGCGCGCAGCAGGTTGAGGAGCGCCTCTTCTTCCACGCTGGAAAAGGGGGGCTCCTGCGCGATTTCAAGTTTCAGGCTTTCCATCGACAGTCTCCCCCCAATCGACTTCGGAGCTCTTAAGCATCCACTGCGTGAAGGGCATGCCGTGCTCGTTACTTATTCACGGGGGCCGTCTCTTGTTTGATGATTTCCAGCTCGATGGTCAGCTTGACGTCGTCGCCGACCAGGGCTGAAGGGAAGGCGGCTCCAATTCCATAGGCTGTCCGGCTGAGGGTGGTGGTGGCGGAAAAGCCGGAGTGCAGCTTGTGGTCCATGCCGTTCACGAGCGGCACACTGGGGCCTTCCACATCCAGGACCACGGGCTTGGTGACGCCGTGCAGGGTAAAGTTGCCGGAAACGGTCAGCTTGTTGCCGTTCTTCACCACATTGGTACTGGTGAAGGTGGCGGTGGGGAATTTGGCGACGTCGAGGAATGCATCGGTCTTGAGGTGAATGTCGCGGGGCGACTGGCCGGTGTCCACGGTGGTGACGTCGATGGTGGCCGTCACGGTGGACTTGGTCACGTCGGCCTCGTTGTACACCAGAGTGGCAGCCACACCGCCGAAGTGGCCATGCACGTTGGAGACTCCGCCGTGGCGGATGCTGAAGTCGACTTCGCTGTGGGCCGGATCGGAGGCCCAGGTGGAATATTGCGCCAGGGCCATGGGAGCCGCGAGCGCCAGAATGCCAGTTACGAATGCCAAACGCTTCATAGGTCAATTTCCTTTCGATGCCGGGCCGTTGGGCCGCTTTTGGGTTGGGGAGGAGAGATGAACTTTGGCCGGATGCGCGCGGGGACGGGGAAAACCCGGTTTGCTCCGCGCTGAATCTTCTGATGCAAGTTGGATGCCGCGGGGAAACTATTCGTTGCAACAAATATTCCCCTGCTCCCTATTCCCTGCTCCCTGCTATTCTCGCGTTGATGTCCGTTCTGAACGACTTCCGGCGCCTCACCCGGCCTCAGCGGCACACCTTCCTGGCCGCATTCCTGGGCTGGACCATGGATTCGCTCGACTTTTTTCTGCTGGTCTTCTGCGTCAAAGCCATCGCCGTGGACTTCCACACCCAGCCGTCTGCGGTGCTGGGCGCGGTCTTTTTGACCCAGGCTTTCAGGCCGGTGGGCGCGGTGCTGTTCGGCGTGCTGGCCGACCGCTATGGCCGCCGCCCGGTGCTGATGGTGAACATTCTCAGCTTCTCGGTGATTGAGCTGGCCTGCGCCTTTGCGCCCTCGCTCACCGTGCTGCTGGTGCTGCGCGCCCTGTTTGGCCTGGCCATGGGCGGCGAGTGGGGCGTGGGCGCGGCTCTGGCCTTCGAGACGCTGCCCAGGGAGGGCCGCGGCGCCTTCTCTGGCATTCTGCAGGAGGGCTACGCGATGGGCTCCATCCTGGCCGCGGGAGCCTTCGCTCTCTTCTTCCATTGGATGGGCTGGCGGGGGTTGTTCATCCTGGGTGCCATGCCGGCCCTGCTGGTGTTTTATGTGCAGGCGCGGGTGGCTGAGTCGCCGGTCTGGCTGGAAGGGAAAAAGAAGCGGCTCACCCTGCACACCGGGGCCGTCCGGCCTGCCGAGCGGGCCAACCTGCTGGCGTTCCTGCCCACGTTTCTCTTCCTGGTCTTGCTGATGACCGCCTTCATGAGCTTCTCGCACGGCACGCAGGACGTGTATCCGACCTTCCTCGCAACCCAGGCCAGGCTTTCGCCGCAGATTGTCGGCCTGATCGGCGTGCTCTACGGCTTCGGCTCCATCGCCGGCGGCTTTGTGTTTGGAACGCTGTCGGAAAAGTGGGGGCGGAAGCGGGCGATCGTGACTGCGGCGCTGCTGGCGATTCCGGTGATTCCGCTGTATGCGTATGGACATTCGGCGGTCACGCTGGGCATTGGCGCGGTGCTGATGCAGTTCATGGTGCAGGGGGCGTGGGGCGTGGTGCCGGCCTATCTAACTGAATTGTCGCCGGCTCCGCTGCGGGCCACGGCTCCAGGGCTGGCCTACCAGTTGGGTGGCCTCATTACTTCCTGGAACGGCAAGGCGCAGGCCCTGGCCGCCGAGCGCACCGGCAACTACCCCGCCGTGCTGGCGATTACCGTAATCGTGGTGGCTTTGTCGCTGGCTGGCCTCGCGCTAGTGGGCCGCGAAGCCAAGGGGCAGGAGATGACGGCGGCGTGAGACAACGGTTTGCAGCCTACTTCTGATAGAGCGCAATCAGTTCGCCGCGTGCCAGGATGTGTCCCTGCATTGCAGTTTCTACCTGCGCCCTCGTCGCTCCCACGGACAGATTCAACTTTGCATCCAGCGCATAGAGCGAGAAGTGGTAGTGGTGCGGCGAACCTGGTGGAGGACAGGGACCTCCATAGCCGATGCTGCCGAAGTCGTTGCGGCCCTGGCGGGAGCCGTCCGCAAGCTGGCCCTGCTTGGCGAGACCCTCGGGAAGCGACCGCGTTTCGGCGGGCAGGTCATAGAGCACCCAGTGCACGAAGGTCCGGCCGGGCGCGTCCGGGTCGGTGACAATCAGCGCAAAACTCGCCGTGCCCGCCGGAGGCGCTGTCCAGGCCATTTGCGGAGAAGTTTCCACTCCGTTGCAGGTAAACTTCCTGGGAATCTGGTTGCCTTGAAAGCTCGAACTTGTCAGTTCCATTGTTTGCTCCTTGGCCATAGCTGCGGAACCAGGGCAACCCGGCAGCGCCGCAGCCGCGAGCAGAAGCCCTGCCGCAACGCCCCACGCCGCCCGGCGCAATCTTCGGCCAACACTCTCCCAGCTCTCTTTTGCCGAAGCGCGCATGAACCGTCCCCTTCTTTGCGATCTTGCCGATGCTACGGAATTCTAATCGGAATTCTACTGGTTCGGAAAGAGGTTTACTTCGGTCGGATCAGCTCAATGCGGTCGCGGGAGCGGACCCAGGTGTTGCCGGCCATGCGGCCTTCGGCGTCCAGGCCCGAGGGATCGACGCGAAAGTCCTCCACAAGGTCTGCAAGGTCTGCGCGCAGGTGAAAGCGGAGCACCTCGCCCAATGCCAGCATATCCCGCGCAGGCGCACTCTGGGGGTAGGGCTGACGGGGACGGGGCTCAGACCCGCCAGTCGTCGGGGCGCCAGTTCCTGATGCGCTCCTTGATCTGCTTGCGGTTCAGATTCTGTTCGAGCGCCAGCTTGGCCAATACCACCACTTCGTCATCCGCGGCAAAGCGCAGGCCGATCAACTGGTCCTCGGTGAGGCGGTAGATCTGCGTGTGCCACTCCGTCGGAGCCAGAGTCTGCAAACGCAGCCGCTCCTCGAGCCGGATGACGCGGTCCTGCACCTTGAGCGGATATGCCCGGAGTCGGATTGCGGGGATGAAGATGGCGATCGAGAGGATGACCAGCCATGCGGAAAAGATGTTAGGGTGCCGAACCAGGAAGCAGATGACGATGACCAGGTTAACGAGCAGGACAGTGGCCAGAACCATGTGATACGGCGGATCGAGGCGGCCATGGTTCTTAAGATTCTGAGGCGTCGACTTACTCATGCGTAGCCTTCATTTCCAGCAGGCCGGATTTGGCTGTCTCGGCCGATTGCGTTATCGCGGAGCCGCTTGCAGCAGCGCTGGGGACCTGCGCACCCTCGCTGACGGGATTCTGCGCGGCCAGGGCGGGCGCTGTCAACAACGCGGGTAGATTGTCCGGACCCAGGACCTGCGCATGCCTGGGGACGAGGCGGAAGTGGCCGTGGGCGAGATAATCCACAAACAACCCCGCGGCCAGGTACGGATTGATCAGCACGATGGGGACGGCATAGACGGTTGTGGTGAGCGACTCGGCGATGCATTTGTTCGCGTGGCTCATATGGCGATAGCCGGGGACCTGGGGAATCTCAATGACCGTCAGTTGCATCTCAGGGTGCTTGCGGGCAAAGCGCACCAGCTTGTAGGCGATCTGTTTGGGGGTGGTCATGCCGGCGTCCGGGAGAATGCTGCGCCGGAAGGTTCGGGGAAAGTACATGTTGAAAACGACACGCGCGAAATCCGCGCAATTGTTGTAGAGCAGTTGGAAGTGGGAGCGATTTTTGCCGGAGTTCATGCGGGCGATCAAGGCGTCGTCCTGGGCCGGGGTTGTATCAAAGCGGAAGACGTAGATGCGGCGCTCATAGGCCGCGCCCAGCAGCTGGGTCCAGCCGGTATGGAACATATTGCCCGGAGACAGGTTTTCTCCCAGAGAGAGCAGATGCGCTTCGTGATACCGTTTGCGCATCTGGGTCACGGAATCGTGGTTCACATGGGCAGGAATATCCGCGGTGCTCTCGACCGAATACAGGTAGGGAACCAGCGGGATCGCCACCCAATCGTATCCGTCGATGCCCTGGTAGCGGGCGATGACGGCGCCCAGTTCGCCGGGTTCGCAGCGGCGCAGCATGACCGGAGTCTGGGCGCAGATGCGCTCAAAATAGATGGCATCGTGCCCGGTCGGATTGATGGTGCCGAAGAAGCCGTACGGCTCCTCCATGAGCAGGGCTGCCTGCGCATGCGAACGCGCGCAGCAAACGCTGAAAAACGTCAAGGCCATGAAAGCGAATGCTGTCGTGCGTTTGCCGTGCATGGAAAGCGTCGAACCTCTCTAGGTCAGAATACTCGCGTTTCCTTCAGTGTGCCGAGAATCCGCCGAATGCACAGCGTGTCGATCGAGATGCGGGCTGAGAAAGCCTGGTTTGCCCGGTTGCAGGGTCACGGCCATGGAAATACCCTCGGCCGCCTGGCTGTATTGGTTGATACAACACAGGTTACCAGAAAATGTTGCCCCGATGCTGTGGAGAGCGCGCGGCGGGCGGACTGCGCGTCCAGGATGGGGCACCCGCACGTTTGTGGCTGGTTTAAGGGTGGGGCATACGGCGGGTTGGGGTTCGAGGATTCCCAGATCTGAAAATCCAGACCTGGGCCGCCCAACTTTATGGGTTGTCAGGCATGGGCCACCCGCCGAAAAAGTCACAGGTGCTCAACGGTCCTTTTTGACCCCAAAATACATCAGTCCGGCGCCGCCTGCTATCGCAACCATGCCCAGAATAGGAGGAACAGGGAGCGTATGGTTTTCTGTTCTGTTGATTTGCATTGCACCAATATCCACAACTTTCTTTTGGCTCGTATAAGAGAATCCCCCGTAGATAAGCGCTGCAACCCCGAAAATGATCAGTAGTATTCCGGCGATCTTCATCATTGCTCCAGTTCTTAAAGCTTAGGTAGGGTTGCGGTTTCTATCTTCGCCAGGGACTTGACGAGGATGCAGAAAACGATTTCAGTGGCTGCCTGCGAGAAATCCATGGGCGAATCTAAGACATTTCTCGGCGTCGTGGATGTTCAGAATTGCTCATTTTACCGACAGATCATCTCAGAAGCCGAATCTACAACAGCACGGCCCTCTCCGATGGGCTCGACAAGTGCCTTGGGCTGTTGGCGAGTATGGATGTGAATGAAAAGCCTGCCTCAGGAAAGCTCCGTTCGCGGAAGGGCGGCGGGTTGCCGGGGTTGAAAGCCCAGCCTACCCAAGCATTAGAAGCCGTTTCAGGGTGGGGAGTCCGGCGGGTTGGGGTTCGAGGATTCCCAGGTCTGAAAATCCAGACCTGGGCCACCCGCGGGATGCGCCGCCCTTGACCCTGCCCTAGTTGTGAAGTTTCAGGAGGTTGTCCATTCGATCTGAACGAGAGAAGCTGGTTGTAACGAGCAATCAGTTTTTCAAGGAGAGATCGAATGGACTATCACCAGAATGCCCGATTGACCGTCC
>Ga0224534_1000025_pt1 | contig 104462 bp, 95 predicted proteins | sample 714E12024metaG_FD_172012 | JGI IMG/M metagenome (GOLD analysis project Ga0224534, IMG submission 172012) | Peat soil microbial communities from Stordalen Mire, Sweden - 717 E1 20-24 | ecosystem: Environmental > Terrestrial > Soil > Wetlands > Peat | place: Sweden: Norrbotten County, Stordalen... | reverse complement strand
TCTCGCTTCCGGCGCGCGTGGAATTCCTCACGAGTTCGGGGAGTGCTACCGACGGATCGGTCAACATGTTGGGCTTTGGAGCGGGCAGCGGAGGCGTTACTTTTACTGCGACGCCAACCTACCAAAAAGGAGGCATGTACCTTCGCGGCGATCTCGCGTGGGTGCACGCAACGAGCTACACGACGGGAAGTGTCTTTGGCAAGACGGGAACGGATGCTGACCAATTCCGGGGCGTACTTGAATTCGGCTTCATCTTCGGCAACAACATCGTAAAATAGCCGAATCGAGGCGTAGCTCCGCAGGGTTTGTTGCCTGCCTCGGCCCGAAACGCTAGTTCATTTCCACCGGCATCGCGAGCAGTCGTGAATAGATTGCTCGCGACTTGATGACAACGAAGTTAGTGTAACTCGCTGTTTCATTTATCAGGTTTTTCACTAATTTCAGTTTCATCATTTCATCTTTATCTCTTCGGCGTTAGCGTTCTGAGTATCCAATCAGGTTGCTCGCCTTCACCGGAACGCAACCGGCGATGCGGGCGAGTCAAACATCCGTCCCGGCGGCGATCCCACGGGAGCAGCCATACCAACTTCACGATCCAGGAGAATGTTCATGGCAGATCAAAGCGCACCTCAGATGAAGTCCACCCTGGGCCTTACGGGGCTGACCGCAAACGCAATGGCCCTCATCGCTCCCGGCGCCTTCCTTTGGCTCACCTTCGTCATCCAGGCCGGCACCGGATCCACCGCGCCGACCATGTGGCTGGGCATCTTCGCCGCCCTGCTGCTCTGTCTGGCCACCGCGGTCGCCTATGCCGAGATTTCCAAGCTCTATCCCGGAACCGGGTCGAGCTACTACTACGCGGAGCAGGCGCTCTTGTCGAAAGACAAAGCCTTCAAGTACGCCCGCGTCGCCAAGTTCATCGTCGGCTGGGGCTCGCACCTCTACTACTGGGTCTATCCCGGCGTGATGGTGGCCGTCACCGGCATCTTCGTCGGATACGTGGTCGGCTTCCTCTATCCCAGCTTCATGAACGGCACGAACCCCGGGCCGGTCTTCATGTCATTGGTGGCCATTGTCTTCTCCTTCTTCGTTGCCTGGATCGCCCAGAAGGGCGCCGGCGCCTCCACGGCAGTCAACATCGCTATCAATGTGATCCAGATCTCCGCGCTGGTTGTCTTCAGCGTTCTGGCCCTCGGCTATCGCGTCAGCCATCCTTCCGGCACCACCGGCCCCACCGCCTTCCAGTACGACTCGCAGTCGATGTCCACCTACGCCTACCAGTTCGCCACGGCCAAGGACGGCTCGACAATCCGCGACGCAGGCGGCGCGCCGCTGCCCTTGCTCGACTCGGCCGGCAAGCCGGTTCCTTACGTCATCACCTACCCGACGACGGACGCCAGCGGCAACTTCCTCACCCACGAAAACGCGGCTTCGGTGATTGCGCCGCACAAATTCAGCTTCATGTTCATTCAGGCCACGGTCGCCATTCTGATCCTGGTCGGCTTCGAATCGGTGACCTCGATGGGAGGCGAGGCTAAAAACCCCACCAAACACATCCCCATCGCCGTCATCGCCTCGCTCTTGATACAAGGCCTGGTGATGTACCTGTTTGAATATTTTGCGGCCAACTACTTCCTCAACTCGGGGTATACCATGCAGAGCGCCGTCAGCTCGGCGGCGCCCATCGGCGACATGATGATCATCGTCGGCGATTGGCTGCTGGGTCCGGGCAATGGCAAGTACTTCATGCTGACTGAAGCCTTCACCGTCTTCCTGGCGCTGATCGGCACCACGCTGGCCTGCATGAACACCGGCGCTCGCGTGACCTATGCCATGGGCAAGGACGAGGAAGTTCCCGAGCACTTTGGCATGTTGCACTCCAAGAACCTCTCGCCACACCGCTCCATCTGGACCCTGGCCGTCATCTCGGCGGTCATCGGCGTTATTGCCCTCACCCTGGTCTTCGGCGATGCCGGCGCGCCCACCGATGCAGCCATTGCCGCTTTGCCCCACGGCATCCTCTCCAACTTCGGCTACCCCTCGCATGACACGCTGGCCGCGCTGCCCAACTCCCTGCTGGCGCTCACCCTCACCTCCAACTTCGGCACGTTCATCCTCTACGGGCTCAGTTGCTTCCTGTGCATCGTGGCCTTCCGAGGGCGCCCCGACTACAACGTGGTCCTGCACCTGCTCATTCCCGGCTTCGGCCTCATCGCCAACCTGGTCTGCATGGCCTTCTACCTCATCAGCCCCGTCTTCGGCCTGGGCACTTTCAAGGAGCCGCTGCTGGCGCTGGGCATCTCCGCCATCTGGGGCATCTACGGAGCCATCTACTTCATCCGTTCCTCGAAGTCCAAGGGCAAGTCGATCTTGCTCCAATCCAGGTAAACTCTCTCAACTCAACCGCGGCAGCTGGGTGGAGTCCCTCCTCAATCTCCTCACGGAGACGAGGAACGGACTACCACCCAGTTGCACGTTCATCGCCTGGACGAACCGATGCATGTATCAATCCCAACTCTTCCAAACAGGAATACTTGGGCGTACGGGCCTTCCAGCGGTTGACGGGCTCAGTGAGCCGAACAACATTGGCTAGGTCTCTCTTGGGCGAGGTCCAATGCTTGCAGAGGACTGCGGAGAGTGCGCACCGGGATGCCCCAGGCGTTGAAGAGCGCGGCGCGTGCAAAGCGAGTCTTGGAATGGCTATAAATTGTTGGTGCGAAAGGGGGGACTCGAACCCCCATGGATTGCTCCGCCAGATCCTAAGTCTGGTGCGTCTGCCAATTCCGCCACTTTCGCGCCTTCTTAAGTCTACCGCCGCGCACACTCCAGGCGGGTATCGAATTCTTACTTGAATTGTCGCATGAACCTGCGGCGCTGCCGGCCTTTCAGTGGCGCTCCAGAAAGTCCGATTGGACGTGAACGGCTAAGCTCGCAAAGGGTCTCTGCAATGCACCCAGGGTGAGCCGCCCAGGGAAATGAACCGGGCAACCTGCAGCGATTCTGGAGTCCGCCCGCATCAACTCACCCGCAGCATCATCTTCAAAGTATCGCCGCGCGAGGCGGTCATCTTCTCGAAAGCCTTTTGGCCTTCCTCCAGCGGCATTTCGGCGGTCCACGGCGTCAGGTCGATCTCGCCGGCCGCGAGCAGCTTGAGCGCGCGCTCGAAGTCCACCGGCGTGTAGGCAAACGACATGGCCACCCGGTGTTCCTTGCGGATGCTGGTCACAAAGTCGATCTCGCTGCGCTCCCTCGCCATTCCCAGCAGCACCACCAGTCCACCCGGCCGGCAGAGATCGAACGCCGTCTGCCGCGCCTGGTCCGTACCGCTGGCGTCGAGCACCAGGTCCAGGCCATGGCCGGCAAACTGGCGCGCTTGTCCGCGGCCCTCCTCGGTGGCGGCGTTCACCGCCAGCGTGGCGCCCATTTGCCTCGCAACCGCCAGCCGCGCATCGTTCACATCCTGAACCAATACCTCGCGCACCCCCAGCCGCAACGCCGTCTGCAGCGCCAACGAACCCATCGTTCCCCCGCCCACGATCCCCATGCGGAAGAACGGCGGCGGAGCCGCGATCCGGAACAGGTGAACCACGTTGGACAGCGGCTCAGCGGCCACTGCCCCTGCGTCGGTGAGTTCATCGGGAATCTCGTACACCTGGGACTCGGGAATCGTGACAAACTCCTGAAAGCAGCCGGCAATCCCGTCCATGCCCATCAGACTCCAACTGGAACAAAGGTTCTGCGCGCCGCTCAGGCAGGCCGTACAGCGCCCGCAACTGATCAGCGGATTGGCCACCACGCGCCGTCCGTCCGGTCTGCGCCCCACCAGTTCGTGTCCCAGCACTAGCGGCGGAATCCGGTGCCGGCTGCGCCCCAGAAATCCGGAGATATCCGATCCGCAAATGCCCGCGGCGGTGATGGCAATCTCGCTCTCGCCGGCTGCCGGACGCGGGCGAGGACGATCCTCCATTTCCGCCTGGCCCGGTGCGGTATACACCAAAGCACGCATCGTCTCTCCTTGAGCGGCTCTTTCATCCCGGGCCGCCTTACGGCCCGGTAGGTCAACATTGCCATCTTATGGGAAAACACCCCGGACCATGCACTTCAAACCGCTTGCGTCCCCGCTTGGCGAAAAACGAACAAATTCCGGAGATAGGCCGGAACTTCGTCTTTTGGCGCCAAGTGGAGCGGCGCAATCTGAGAGGATTGAGGAAGCGGCAAGACGCCTTGGCGTATCTTGTCAAGAGGACGTAATGCATCCAATCGACCAGGCCCGCCAACACGCCTTCCAGCAGACGCTCCTGAGCGCCAGCCGCACCATGGTGCTGAGCGAAATCCTCAAGCTCGTCCTGGACAGCTTCAGCGCCAGCAAGACGCGCTTTGCGCTTACCGCCCTGGGCATGGTCATCGGCACCGCCTCGGTCATCCTGGTGGTCACCATCGGCCTTACCGGCAAGCGGTACATCCTCGAGGAGATCCAGAAGGTCGAGACCAATTCGATCGAGCTGGAGTACGCCGGCGGCGGCGCAACAGCCTCGGAGCGCGTGCTCTACAGCGACTTCCTCACCCGCGACGACGAAAAGGCCGTGCTGGCCCAGTTGCCGGGCGTCATGTACTCCTCGCCCGTCCTCGGAATGCATACCCGCATCAACTTTGGCGGAGGCGTCGTCAAGGACACGCTGGTGCTGGGCGTAAGTCCGCAATACCAGAACATCCGCAACCTGCTGGTCCCCGTGGGCCGTTTCCTCGACGACGAGGACGACTCCGCCCACATCAAGTGTGCCGTGGTCACCGAACTCTTCGCCCGCGAACGCTTCGGCAGCGCGGATGCGGCCGTCGGCCAGAACTTCGAGATCAGCGGCATTCCCTTTGCCATCATCGGCGTCTTCAAGGAAAGCGTGGGCGACTTTGGCGTATCGGAGATCGAGGACCAGACCATCCTGATTCCCTTTTCCGTGGCCCGCTACTTCACGGGAACGGAAAATGTGAATCAGATCTACTTTTCCATGCGCGGCATGGACGAGGTTCCCGACGCCGCAAAAGAGATCGTCCGCATCGTGCAAGCGCGCCACCGGCCCGGCTCGGTCTACCAGGCGCAAACACTCACGGAATTGCTGGCCATGGCCGACAAGATTACCACGATTCTGACGGTGGTCCTGGTGCTGGTAGCCGCCGTCACCCTGGCCGTGGGCGGCGTGGGCATCATGAACATCATGCTGGCCAACGTCCGCGCCCGCGTCCGCGAGATCGGCATCCGCAAGGCCCTCGGCGCCACCTACCGCGAGATCAAGCTCCAGTTTCTTGCCGAGGCGGTCATCATCTCGCTGGTCGGCGGGGTGGTCGGGACGATGGTGGGGCTGGCCTTACCGCTCTCCGTCCGCTTCTTCACCGACTATGCCATACCGGTCTCGCCCTGGTCCGTCGTCATTGCCCTGACCGCGGCCACGCTGGTGGGTGTAATCTTCGGCACCGTTCCCGCCACCCGCGCCGCCCAGTTGGACCCCGTCGAGGCGCTCAAGTATGAGTGACCCTGAAATCCTGCCACCCAGCTCCAAAGCCAATCCTGAGGACAAGCCCTCCCAGGGCCCTAGCCTCACGCTGATCTATAGCCTGATCGCCCTTGCCCTGGTCGCCGCCATCGGCTTCGCCATGATGATCGTGCTCCCGTTCTACCACCGGCGATAAGAGGCCTTCTCTTCCGAACCGGCATCTTGATTGAGTCGTTCGCGGCGGTCGTCAGGTGTTGTCCCCCAACACAGCCCGCTCTGTAATCAACACCGGAATTCCGTCCACAATCGGATAGCCGCGGCCACAGCCTGCGCAGACCAGACGGTCCTCATCGACGCGCAAAACGCCCAGGCATGCCGGGCAGGCCAACTGGCCGAGCACGACCGGGTCGAGCGGGAAAGGATGGCTGGAATCGGCAGGCATCGGGGTTGCTACTGAATAGTCGCGTCGGGGTTGGCCGTTGTATCGGCGGAAGCGGAAGCGGCGGAAGCATCCGTGACGGCCGCATGGCCGTTGCGCTTCGGGAGGCTGGAAAACTCGGCTTCGATGCGCTGAATGGTGCCCGCCTTGGCAGACTCGTAAGCCACGCGGATGCCGTTGAAGATGGCGCGGTCGTTCGAGGAGCCGTGGCCGATGATGCACACCCCCCGCACCCCCAGCAGATGCGCTCCGCCATATTCCCGATAGTCCAGGCGGTGGCGGAATTCATTGAAGGCCCGCCGCGACAGCAGCGCTCCCACCTGCGCGGTGACGGTGCGCGTGAGCGACTGGCGCAACACGTCGCGCACAAAGCGGCCCACGCCCTCGCTGGTCTTCAGCGCCACGTTGCCCACAAAGCCGTCGCAGACAATTACGTCCGCCTGGCCGCTGAAGATGTCGCGCCCCTCCACGTTGCCGATGAAGTGGATGGGAAGCGCCTTGAGCAGCGGAAAGGCCTCGTGGGTCAGGTCGTTGCCCTTGGTCTCTTCTTCGCCAATGGAGAGCAGGCCCACGCGCGGCGAATCGATCTTGAGCACGGTGCGGGCATAGATCTCGCCCATTACGGCAAACTGCGCCAGATTGTGCGCCTTGCAGTCCACGTTGGCGCCCACATCCAGCAGCACGCACGGATTCCCTGTGGAGCTGGGCATGGGGGTTGCCAGGGCCGGACGGTCCACGCCGGGCAGAGCGCCCAGCACCATCTTCGCCGTCGCCATCGCCGCGCCCGTGTTGCCCGCGGTCACAAATCCTGCCGCGTTGCCCTCGTGCACCAGCTTCAGACCCACGCGCATTGAGCTGTCGCGCTTGGTGCGCACCGCGTGCGCCGCCTTCTCCTCCATCCCGATGCGTTCTGAGGCATGGTGGATGACGATGGGCAGGTCTTCGTTTTCAAGATGCTCGTCCAGAAGGTCGCGCAATTCCGCCTCAGGCCCAATCAGATGGACCCGCACAGGCAGTGCGCGGCAGGCGAGGATCGCCCCGCGGATCTCCGACTCTGGAGCTTTGTCGGTGCCTACGGCGTCAAGCGCAATGTCGATGAGCATGGGCGCCTTGGTTTACTTGGCGGCTTCCTTGATGTCCAGCACCAGGCGCTTGTTGTAGATGCCACACTTGGGGCAGGCGCGATGGGGCAGCTTCTTCTCGTGACAGTTCGGGCACTCGGACAGTCCCACGGCGGTCAGAAAGTCGTGAGAGCGGCGTAGCGCGGTACGGCGCGTCGAGTGGCGCCTTTTCGGATTGGGCATGATGCAATTCCTTTCGTCTCTCCACCCACAACCGGCCCGGCGCCAAATCGCGTGGGGCCTTGAGCCTCACGGAGCCTTGGCTGCCTCCGGCACAGGCGGAACACCCTCAACTCTTGGGGGCGGGCTGATTTCTCAGGACTCGATCCGGCCGCGGAGCCCAGCCAGCGCTTCCCAGCGGGGGTCGCTCGGACCCACTTCGCAGGAACACGGTTGGCTGTTGCGGTTCTGGCCGCAGCGCGGGCAAAGTCCCTTGCAGTCGGGCTTGCACAGCGTCCTGACCGGCAGGGACAAAAGCACCTGCTCGCGCAGCACATCTTCAAGCAACAGACTGTCTCTTAAATAATACCCGATTTCCGTTTCCGGCGCTGTAATTGACCGCTCCGGCGCCTCCGAATCCGCTGCCGCCGGCCGGAAGATCAGGTCGAAGTCGGCAGCCAGCGGAATCTCCACCGGTTCCACGCAGCGCGCGCACGGAACCTCAAACTTCCCCGCAAACCGCCCCTTCAACCGGATGTCGGCCACAATATCCTTCGGCCCGCGGTGCTCGTGCAGCACCTCGGCCCGCCCGGCCGTGGCCAGATTCCCAACCTGTTCAGCCTCCTGGCCTAAGCCGACCGCTCCCGGAGCCAGCTCCTGGTCGAAATCGATCGCCTCCCGCTCCAGCTCGCTTACCTTGAACTCCATGCTATGAGCCTAAAGCGCAGCCACCCGCTCGTCAATGTACGGACCAATGCTCGGTCGATGTCGCTTTGGCCGGCCCCGGCGCGTGCAAATACCGGCTGGCAAACGTCAAAAAGGTTGGCCAATTCGGCCCCGGCGTGTGCCCGCCCGCATGCTGGCGGAACGCCACTTCCCCTTCGATCAGCGTGGTTTCGATGGGCGGAAATTCAGTCGTTCCCAAATCCTTCTTCCCCAACAGCTGGTAAACCGGCCCCGCGCCCACTTCCGCCAGGAACATCCCTCGCGGATCGGCCCACCCGTCCCCTGCCGGGTTGGCATATCCATCCCCCACGCTCGCCCCAGCACCCACAAACACAGGCCGCGGCGCCACCAGCGCAATCAGTTCGTGGTTATCCACCGGCAGATCGCCGGGTGTCAGCGGGCCCGCATATTTCAGGAAGTTGCCGGCCATCCAGTGATACTCGCTGGCCGAGGCCAGGTTGGCCAGTTGCTCGCCAAAGATATGCCGGTAGAGCTTGGCGCCGCCTTCGCCGGAGGAGCTGATGTAGCCGATAGCAAAGCGCGGGTCGTAGGCCATGGTCACCAGCGCGGCCTTCCCGAACCGGGAATGTCCCTCAAGGCCCACCTGCTTCGCATCCACAGCTTTGTCGGTCTCGAAATAGTCCAGCGCCCGGCTTGCGCCCCAGGCCCAGGCGCGCAACGCGCCCCAGTTGCCCGGTTGGCGCGGCTGCCCCTTGTTCATCAGGCCGATGATTCCCGCGGTCAACCCCGCGCCGTCGTCCGCCTGGTAGCTGGTGGGCAACAGCACCGCGTAGCCCCACCCTCTGGAAAGCACCTGCTGTTGCCAGGAGGGGTGCTGGCTGTCCACGCCGCCGGTAACCGAAACCAGCGCGAGGATCGGCCTGGCGTTGGCCGCCTCGAACTCCTGGCGGAAGGCCAACTGCAGGATCACCGGAACCGGCCCGGTAGCGTTGGCCGGGGTGGTCAGCGTCAGGTCGATGTTCACCGTAATCTGCGGCCAGGCCGAGTTGTCCACGTGGCCTACCAGCTTCTTGGTCACCACCGGCACATCGCCTATCTTTTCGGGCGTCGTGCTCACCACCTCCCAGCTCACCTTGGGCAGGTTGGCGGGAGCCCGGCCGTAAATCTCGCGGTCGAAATCCTCCACGATCTCCGGACGGCGCTTCGTCCACCACACTTTGGCCGAGGTCACGCGCTTGCCGTTCTTAAGCACCAGCGGGTCGGGCAGCGTTGGGTAGACGTCCGCCTTCGACTCGTCGTAGTTAGCCGCGTAGGGCGATTTGGCGTCCCCATCGGCCCCCCTCCGCAGCTCCTTGATCCCCAGCAGGTCCATGACCCGCTGATGATCCTTCTCGGAGGCCGCCTGGATGGCCAACTGTTCCGGGGTGGGTGTGAACCGGACCGGAGGCGGAGGTGTGGCCGGAGCCGTTTGCGCCGCCAATCGGCAAAAGGCCGGGCAAACAACAAGTACCAGCGGCAACAATGCGAACCTGCTGCATACAATCGATCGCAATACGGACAAGGGCAACCTCATTTCCAGACCACTCCCCGGCGTGAGGAGGAATCGGCCCAAGAATATCCATTTACTCCCATCTCGGCAAGGCAAAACGCTCACATCGATGCGTCGCTCTTGTCCCGGCGGACTGCCGATCTCCTGCCTCCAACTTCCAAACGAAAGTACTCAAGCCCCGCCGGATTTTGCCGATGAACTCCACGAACCACTCGAGAAAGGGCTTCTGGCATGTCTTGGCAACGCAATCTCTCCGTCTCCCGCAAGCTCACCTTCGCGTTCGGCATCGTTTGCGGCCTCTGCATCCTGCTGGGGTTCTACACCTTTTTCACATTCCGGAACATCACCAGCAAATCCGTGGATGTAAGTGACCATTCCTTTCCCTCCGTGATCGCCCTGGCGGATATTCGGAGGGCGGCCAACAATGCGCGGCGCGAGGATCTCGATCTAATGCTGTGCCAGACGCCGGCATGCACGGCCGAGCACGCCGCGAGGCGACAGAAGGCCCTGGCCGACTACCAATCGGGCGTCAGACTATACGAACCGGGGATCAGCTATCCAGGGGAGCGCGAACTCTACCAGAAGTTCTCGGCAGCCTTTGCACAATACCAGGAAACCAGCAAGCAGGCCAACGCGTTGCTGGCAGCCGGCAAAGCCGGCGATGCTTTGGACCTGCAAACGTCGGACTCCGTGGTCGAGTCTTATCAAACCGCTTTTGCGGCGATGGATGACGACCTCAACCTGAATGCGAAATACGGCACGGAGGAGTCCAACGCCGCCTCCAGCGCAAGCACACACGCCACATGGATCAACGCCGGAGTCGCCCTGCTGATCGTCCTGCTCTGCGCACTGATCGGCGGGGCTCTCACGCGGGAGATCGCGCCGCGGTTGGGTAGGGTTAAGGCTGCTTTGGAACGCTTGGCGGCCAAAGACCTGACGGCAAGCGTCGTGGTGACTGGAACCGATGAGATCGGCCGCCTTGGCGAAGCGCTTAACACCACCGTTGCCTCCATGCGTAGCGTCATACAATCGGTGGCCCAGGGAGCTGAAACCCTCTCCGCCGCCACCACCGAGATCAGTGCCCGCGCGGTCCAACAAGCCGGCAACGCCCACACCCAGTCAAGCAAGACAAACCAGATTGCCGCCGCCGCCCAGGAGATGACCGCCACCATCGGCGAGATCAGCCACAATGCCGAGAACGCCGCCGCCGCCAGCCGCCTGTCGGCCGAAACTGCCGATCAGGGCGGCGCCGTGATGCAGGCCGCCGCCATCACTATGGAAAAGATCGCCGCGGCCACCAATTCGGTCTCCCAGAAGATGACCTCCCTGGCCCATCGCTCCGAGGAGATCGGCAAGGTGGTCAATGTCATTCAGGAGATCAGCGAGCAAACCAACCTGCTGGCCCTCAATGCAGCCATCGAGGCCGCCCGGGCCGGCGAGCACGGCCGCGGCTTTGCCGTGGTGGCCGGTGAGGTCCGCCGCCTGGCCGAACGCACCAAGGGCGCCACCGAAGAGATCGCCGGAACCATCCGCAGCATCCAGGAAGAGACCCGCGAAACCCTCCAGGTCATGCAGGACAGCCGCGCGGCCGTCGAAACCGGCATTGGAGAAACCGCTCGCGCCCGCACCAGCCTCGAGGCCATTATCGAGTCGTCCAAACAGGTCGAGCACCAGATTCACCTCATCGCCACCGCCGCCAATGAGCAGACCTCCGCCTCCGGTGAAATCTCCGAGTCCGCCGGCCAAATTTCGCAACTGTCGGTCGAGAATGCGCAAGGCGCCCAGGAAGCCGTCGAAGCCCTCAAGAACCTCGCCTCGCTGGCCAGCGACCTGGACGGCATGATCCGCCAGTTCCGTTTGGAAGCAGACAGGCAGTCTGGCGGAACATTCCCCGGCAGTGCCCAGCCGGCGTTCCATCCCACTCTGCGGCCCGCGCATTTCTAGCCCCTGGTGGAAATCCTTAAGGAGTTTTGCAATGAACAACACAATTCGATCCATTGTGGTGCTGGCCGTGTTTGCCTCGTTAGTCTGCGCCGTGGGCTTCGCCCAATCCTCCGGGGAAGCGATCTACAAACAGAAGTGCCTGAACTGTCATGGCACCGACGGCTTGGCCAGTTCTGGAATCGGCAAGATAATGAAGGTGAAGTCGGTGACCGATCCTGAAGTCAAAAAGCTCACCGAGGCAGAAATGATTGAAATGGTCCGGAACGGCTGTGGCAAGATGCAGCCGTACAAGGACGAGTTGACCAAAGCGCAAATCAAGGGATCGGTAGACTACTTCCGCACGTTTATCAAATAAGGAAAAACTGCACGTATCAAGCTTATCGCGAGGTGCGAGAGGGAGTTTCTTCGCGTCACACCCGCCACAAAGATGGCGGCAGCCGGGCCCCCGGATCTTGCGTCCCAGCGACCACAACCCGCCGCTTATAAGTCCGCGACAGCCGGTCGTGCCAGCTCAGATGATCCTCGTCGAAGATGGCCCACGCCACGCCCAGCCCCACCGGCAGCACGGACAGCAGTAGCGCGCCCAGCCGGCCGCGAAGTTGCGCGCGGGTGGGCTTCTCATCATCGAATGTGCACAGCGAAATATGGGCAAACTTCATGCCCGGCGTCGCCTCAGCCAGCGTGAAGAAGAGCGCCTGGTAAAGTCCGCCGAGGACCAGCAGCGCGGCGGCCGAACCCAGCTCGATCTCCTTGATCGAGAGCAGTGCCTTCACATGGGCCGCGGCCACCAGAGCAGCCGCCAGGAAGGCTCCCAGAATCAGCGCGCCATCCACAACCGCAGCCATCAAACGCCAGCCGAAGGGAGCCAGTTGCAGGGCCGCGGATTCCGTCACCGTCTCCCCCGGAGGGTGCCCCATGGGTTGATCGCCCAGCTCGATGCCCGACCACTCTGCGCCCTGCCACGCGGGCGCCGCCGCCTCGTTCATAGCGTCCGCCGCTTCCGGCTGGGTCGAGATGCTCCCAGGATCCACCTCGAAGATGCTCAACTGCCCATTCGGCTCACCAGCCGCTCCATACGGTCCTTCGGCCAGCCGTGGGCGCACCTTCCGCGTCGCAACCAGCTCACGCGGGAACTCGATCAGCTTCGCGTGAATCGGCTGTGCAGGTTCCACAGACTCAATGCCTTCGGCGCCCCCCAGCGCATCCGGCCCATCCTGCGCCCATACATCCGGCTCCCACCAGCCCTCCACCGGGATCTTCAAGGCTCCTGGCCCGCGCCACGCGCGTGCAGCCGCCGGCTCCTCTGGGCGCACCGGCAGATCCGCATTCCAGCGGATTCCAAACGCTTGCCTCACAAAGGTTTGGCTCGAAAGAGGCGCGGCAGGATGGGTGGGCTCAACCGGCGCCTCCCATGCCGGCTCAAGTGCTCGCTCTCTGGCCCCGCCATGAAAAGCCTTGGGCTCCCACGCGTGCTTCGCGACGGACGCAGTCTCCAGACTGGCCAGAATCGACTCAGCCGCCGCCTGCGCCTCGAGCGCGGCCCTGGACGCAGCCTCGGCGGCGCGCACGGCCGTACGGGCCTCTTCAGCCAGCATCTCACTGTAGCTGGGGGCCTTGGCATAACGCGCTGCCACGCGTGCAGCCGCCTGCGCCGCCCGGCTGCTTGCTCCGCGCTGCGCTGCCGAAGGCACTTCCGGCTCCGCCGTGGAACCGCTCTTGCGGCTCTTGTGCGCCTCAAGCCGCCGGTTCACTTCCTGCTTCCACGAGGGTGCGAGGTTCGCCTGGCCTGGGGATGTGCTCAAAGCTCCAAAGTCCCTTCCGATGCGGCGCGCAGGCCTGCTTGCAAGCCCACCTGCCTGCAAGTCCTGTCCCGCTGTTCCGCTCCGCAAGTCTCATCGTAACGGGAGCATTGCGGACTTCGCTCTCAAAAAGAAGATGGAGGTATCGCAGGAATATACAGGTGGGTCACGGATCGCAGGAGCCGTCCTGGCAAAATCAATCCGATTTTGTCCTGCTGCCGGAGCAGCGCGGCGCGTGTCCCATTCCATGCGGCCCGCTTTTGCTATGCTGAGCCTTGCACCGGTCTTGGTCTTGGGATGCGTCCTCGTAACTTAGTGTTGATCGCACTGCTGGCCCTCTGTCACCTGCAACTTGGCGGACAGACGTTGACCCATGCGTTACCTTCTGCCCCGCAAAGCCCCGCCAGCTCCACTGTGCCCAGTCCCAGCCAGGACGAACACGGCACGCAACTTCTCCCCCAGTCCCTACCGGACGACCCCGGCCAGGAGATCCTGCCCGTCGCCCAGCCCGAGCCCGCACCCGCCACCGGTGTGCCCTTTCAGGCCAAGGCCGACCGCCAGACATGGGGAGGCAATATCTGGACTGGCATCGGCGGGGTGGAGTTTTACTACCGCGGTTACATTCTCCGCGCCGACAAGGTGGTCTACGACCGCTCCACCACCGAACTGGAGGCGGAAGGCCATGTGCAGGTTGCCGGTGGCCCCAATGACGTGCACATCAACGCCGATCACGGCGACATGCGCCTCAACATGCACACCGCGCGCTTCTTCAACGTGAACGGTTCGCAGGGAATCCGCACGGCCGGCCGCGCGGTGGTCTTTTCCACGCCAAACCCCTTCCTCTTCTCCGGAAGGGTTCTGATCCAGGCCGGCGAGGGCAACTACAAGATCATTGACGGCTCCATGACCAACTGTCGCCTGCCCAAGCCCGATTGGCGAGTGATCTCCCGCGCCATCACCCTCGCCAACGGCAAGGCCTCCACGTCCAACTCATTCTTCGAGTTTCTCGGCGTGCCGATCTTTTATCTGCCTTACCTGCGCCATCCAGTGGACGAGACTGGCCGCGAGAGTGGCCTGCTGATCCCCGTCCTCGGCAACTCATCCATCAAGGGCTTCATCGTGGGCGAGCAGGTTTACTGGGTCATCAACCGCAGCATGGACATGATCGTCGGCTCCGAATACTACAGCAAGCGCGGCTGGGCGCCCGACGGCGACTTCCGCTACAAGGGCCCAGGCTTCGACCACTTCATCGTCCGCTGGAATGCCCTGCTCGACCGTGGCGTGGAACAGCAAGTGGACGCCACCATCCCTGCCGCAGCCGCACAGCCCGCCGACCACCTGCCCGGACCGGTCGGTTCTGAACTCGTCAACCAGGGCGGCGTCGATGTTGTCGCCCTCGGCCGCAAAGACCTGTCTCCCGAGACCCGCATCGCCGCAAACGTCGAATATCTGTCCAGCTACGTCTACAGGCTGGTCTTCAACGACAACTACTCGCAGGCCGTCAGCTCCGAGGTGGCCAGCAACCTCTCGCTCACTCACGCCCACAATGGGTTCATCCCCTCCGTCTCGATGGACCGCTTTCAGACCTTTGCCAGCTCCGCCAACGGCGACGAGGCGAGAATTATTCACCTGCCCAACCTGCGCTATGACGTGCTGGACCGGCCGCTCAGCGCCTCGCCCTTGTACTGGGGGCTGGCCTCGTCGCTCGGCTACCTTAACCGCTCGGAGCTGCAGTTCCACGCCCGCAACGTGGGCCGCATCGACTTCTATCCGCATCTTTCCCTGCCGTTTTCGGCCGGCGGCTGGAGCGTGGTTCCCGAGGCCGCGCTGCGCGACACCTTCTACTCCATCAGCCAAACCCCCGATCTTACCGGCGCAAGAAGCGGCACCCCTACCATCAGCCACGATGCGCTCAACCGCGCCGATGTCGAGGCCTCCCTGGACATCCGGCCGCCGGTCCTCGAGCGCGACTACGCGCTCACGGGCTGGAACCGGGAGCTGCGCCACGTCATCGAGCCTGAATTGACCTACCGGTTTGTGGGCGGCATCGGCGCCCAGGCTCGCAACGTACTCCTGGTCGACACCACTGACATCGCCACCAACACCAACGAAGTCGGCTTCTCGCTCACCCAGCGCTTTTACTTGCGCTCCACCGTCCAGCAGCCCTGTGCCCCTGAAGCAGCGCAGCCCTCCGGCGAATGCCCCGCCAAACCGCGCGAGTGGGCCAGTTGGCAGATTGCCCAGGAGTTCTTCTTCGACCCCAACTTCGGCGGCGCTCTCATCCCCAACCGCCGCAACGTCTTCGACTCCACTCTCGACCAGACCGCCATAGCCTTCCTCACCGGGCCACGCAACTTCGCGCCTCTCATCTCCCGCCTGCGCTTCGAAGCCATCGATAATCTGCGCATCCAGTGGGACCTGGACTTCGACCCCAAGAACGGACGCCTGGACTCGGATAACCTCTTTGCCGGTTACAGTTGGGGCCGCACCACCCTCGGCGTGGGCCACGCCATGCTCAACGCCGTCGACGAGAACAACGGCTCCGCCTCCACCATCCAGAGCCAGCAGTTGCAGCCCTTCCTCGCCATCGGAAAGCAGAGCGGCGCAGGCTTCAATCTGGCCGTAAACGGCGGCTACGACTTTGTCCAGCACTCGCTGCAATACGCCGGGGCGCAGGCGGTCTACAACTGGAACTGCTGCGGCCTCACCTTCGGTTACCGCCGCTTCGAGCTCGGTTCGGTCCGCGACGAGACCCAGTACCTCTACAGCTTCACCCTGGCCAACTTCGGTTCCGTCGGCGACATCCGCCGCTCCAACTCCGTCTTCCGCGACCCCACCCTGCCGCCCGCGTATTAGCAGCCTTGAGCCGCCCACAAATGCTCTGTGCCCCATCCGTGCGCCTTCTACGGCACACAGAGTTCGCGCGCCGGGGTTCCGGCCCGCGTATGGGATAAGCCACGAACCCGAGCTTGCCTTTCGCCCGCTCCCGCGTCAATCTGGTTATTACCACGGCGATCACCCCCTCCATCGGCCCGCTTCGCCCCTGCTGGAGTATCCTTTACTGAGAGGATTTCAACTTGTCGCGTACTCGCATACTGGCTGGCCTGCTCGGTCTGTGTATGGCCGCGGGCTGCAAGGCCCAATCCACCCCGCCCCAAACCACCTCCCCCCAAGCCACCCCGCAGGGATCGCTTGATCCCGCCGTGCTCAACCGCCACATTGAAGTCATGGTCCGTTCCCAGTTCAACGTCCCGCAGGATTACACCGTCACTTTGGGCGCCCACAAGCCAGGCCCGATTGCCGGTTATGACGCGCTGCCCGTCACGCTTTCCCGCGGCCCAAAGTCCCAGTTGGTCGACTTCCTCATCTCCACCGACGGCAAGACGCTGGCCCGCTTCGAGACCTTCGATCTGGCCAAGAACCCCGTCTTCTCGATCAACGTCGCCGGCCGCCCCATCCGCGGCAATCCCGCCGCCAAGGTCACAGTCATCAACTTCGACGATCTTGAGTGCCCCTACTGCGCACGTTTGCACCAGACTCTCTTTCCGGCAACCCTGGATCACTACAAAGACTCCGTACGCTTCATCTACAAGGACAACCCGCTACCCCCCGAAATGCATCCCTGGGCCATGCACGCCGCGGTGGATGCCAACTGCATGGCCGCCCAGAGTGGCGACGCCTACTGGCTCTATGTCGATTACCTCCACGCCCACGGCCAGGAGGTCAACGGCGAAAAGCGGGACACGGCTAAGAGCTTCGACGCGCTGGACCGCATCGCCCGCCAACAGGCCGTGCTGGCCAAACTCGACTCCGGCAAACTGGATGCCTGCCTGGTCAAACAGGACGAAACCCAGGTGCGCGCCTCGACCCGGGAAGCGGAGTCGCTGCGAGTGGAGAGTGCGCCCGCGGTCTTTGTCGATGGCGAGCGCATTGACGGCGCTGTCCCCGAAGAGCAGCTCTGGATGGTGATCGACCGCGCCCTGCGCGCCGCCGGCGTCGAGCCTCCAGCCGCACCGGCCAAGCCGTCACAGCCTGCCGGAACCGGCAAGTAGGCGCTATCGCCTATCGCCGCACCGGCTTGTGGATTTATCCTTGAATGCCGGGGCCTGTGTGGCCCCATAGGAGACACGAGCTTGCAAGTCGAATCCTTTTCCGCGGCGCGTTCCCGTTTCGCCGTTCTCATTCTTTGTAGTGGAGCCCTCTTGGCCGCTGTGGCCGGCTGCCACCGCCCGCCTGCTCCCGACGTGATGGCCACCGTGAACGGCAAGGAAATCCTGAGTTCGGACCTGGAGAAGTATTACAAAGCCAGCTTGGGAGACAACCCACAGCAGCCTTCCACCGAACAGGCCGAAATCGTCCGCCTCAACATCCTGCGCCAGATGATCGATGACGAAATCCTTCAGCAGCGAGCCGCCAAATTCAACCTCACCGCCTCCGACGAGGACGTCAACGCCAAGCTGACGGAGTGGAAGGCCCCCTACACCCAGGAGGAATTCGACAAGCAACTCAAACAGCGCAACATGACCCTGGATGACTTCAAGCGCGACCTGCGCCGGTCATTGACCACTACCAAGTTGCTCAACAAGGAGATCGAGTCCAAGATCAACATCACGGACGCGGAGATCGGCAACTATTACAACAGCCACAAGGCCGACTTCAATTTCATTGAGCCGCGCTATAACCTTGCCAGGATCGTCGTCACCAACGCTCCCTCGCCGCAAACCACCAACCTCCAGAACAACAAGGCCTCCGGCGACGCCGATGCAAAGAAGAAGATTCAGGCCCTGCGCAACAAGCTCGAAAACAGCGAGGACTTCGGCTCTGTGGCCATGAATTTCTCAGAGGATAAGGACACTGCCTCGAATGGCGGCGACATGGGGTTTGTGCTCGAGTCGCAGTTGCGATCCGACCAGGAAGTCTACAACGCCATCTGCAAGCTCAGGCCGGGCCAGTTCACCGATGTTCTTCCCATCGTCGACGGCGCCTCGCACCGGACCATCGGCTACGCCATCTACAAGCTGATCTCAAGGGAGCCGGCCGGACAGCGCGAGTTGAGCGACCCCCGCGTGCAACAGGCCATCCACCAGTTGCTGCACGAAGGCCACAAGCAACAGCTTCAGAACGCATACCTCGAGATGCTCCACGACGACGCCAAGGTACACAACTACCTGGCCGACCAAATCCTCAAGGAAGGCGCGCGGTAGAGCATTTTCACGGATTGTGTAAGGTCATGGGCGCCTCACCCTCGCCGCGTCTCAAGTTTTTGCGGCTGGGGCGGGATAGCACGATGTCCGCATTACAGGAACAGTGAAAATGCTCTGGCCAAGGCGCGCCCCATGCGATCGACCCAAATGAATGCAATAGAAAAAACGGCCCCCGCGCATGGCGGAGGCCGTTGGTGTGTGTGCGCGGACGAGCAGCCGCCCTTTACTTCATGTCGCCGTTTGAATCCATGGTGATGCCGCCCGGGCCCTTGTTCTTCTTCTCTTCGTTGGCCTTGCGCGTGCCCATCGCCCTGGTGCGCCAATCCTCTGCCGCTGCGATATCTGACTTGACCGCGGCAGCGTCGCCGTAGTCCACATCCGCCTTGCGCCGGTAGATCAGGTTCAGGTAGGCCATGGCATCGTCGTAATTGGCCCGGTTCGCCACCGCCTGGTTGAGGTATTGCAAGCCTTCTTCGACCAGCGGACCATTCTCCGCCTTCAGGGGACTCATCACGTTCTTGGGCGCCTTGACATTGCCCTCGCCGTCATCGTTGATCCCGGCCGGCACCAGCGCCTTCAGCGTATTTTCGTGCGCCTCTGTCCAGTCGATCACACCCACTGTGTAGGCAGCCTCGGGATCCTTCGAATCCTCGGCCAGAACCTGCTTCTGCCATGTCTTGGCGTCATCCAGCTTCTTGATGCTGAAATAAATGCCCGCAATCTGCTTCATGCTGTTCACATCGTGCGGTTTCTCGGCCAGAACCTGCTGGAAGATGTCGATGGCCTGCTGCGCGGTCTTCAGGTTGTCCGGCGTATCCGATCCGGGAACCACGTTCTGGGCCAGCGCGGTGGCCAAATAGCTCTTCGCCATCGGCAGGCTCGGATCGAGCTGCGTGGCCTTCTGGAAGTGTCCGATCGCCTCTTCATATCGGGTACTCTTGTAAGCTTCCACTCCCTTGTTCAACTGGTCACGGGCTGCAAGGCGGTTGCACCCGCTCATGGAAAGCACCATGCAGGCCAAGGCAACCGAGAACACCGTATTTCGTGCGGGTCCATTCATCTTCGTATCCTTCTCCTTCAGGTCGTGCCTATCGATTGCGCGCCTGCAATTTATTGCCTCTGCCAGTTCCCCGTTCAGGGAAAACCACCCCAAGCACCAGACTACTGGCCGGCCATAATCCTCGGCGTCATCAGCCCGATGTGATCCACGTTCGCGGCACGGCCGATATCGATGACCTCGGCCACAGAGGCGAAGTTCAGATTGTCGTCGCCCTTGACGAACATGATGCGCTCGGCGCGATTGGCATAGATCTCGGTCAGCCGCGGCAACAGCTCAGCCTTGGCCACGTCGGTCTCGTTGATTTTGTACGCCGGGGGCGCGCCGGGGCGATGCAGAACCTGCACCACAATCGTCCGGTCGGTCGGCAGTTGCTTGCTCGGATCCTTGGGCGGCTGAGGCACCAGCGCATCCAGGCCCTTCGGCGTTACCGGCACGATCACCATGAAGATGATCAACAGCACCAGAAGAACGTCGATCATCGGGGTAACATTGATTTCGTTTAAGAAGCCTCCCCCGCCTCCAGTTGTCATTGCCATGGCCTAAAACTCCTCGTTTCCTCGAAATCGTTAAAGAGACAGCGCAAGCGTAAAAGTTATTCCCCGCCCGCGGGTGTGCCGGCTTCGCGCTTCTGCGTCAACAAGCCCACGTCTTCCACGCCCGCTGTGCGCACGGCGTCAATGGCGTCTTCAACCGCCCGGTACTGCGCGCGCGCATCTGCGCGAATGTAGATCGTCTTGCCCGGCTTGTCGGATAGCTTGTCGCGAACCCTGGCGCCAAGCTCGCTGGTGGCGATCTTGTCCTGCCCCAGGAACACGCGTCCGTCCCGCGTGATCGCCACCACAATGGCGTCTTCCTTGTCGGCGTCCGGCATGGAGGTGGGGTTATCCACCTTGGCCATATCGACGGCCACCTTCTGCTGGAGCATGGGGGTGATGACCATGAAGATGATCAGTAGCACCAGCATCACGTCGACCATCGGGGTCACGTTGATGTTGGAGCTGACCTTACTGCCTTCGTTGCGAACCGCGATTCCCATGGTTTGGGCTCCGTACCTCAAGAATTTTTATTCCGGATGGCTTCCGGAAACGATTAGGAACCACCTGCCCGGCGCGAGATCGAAACCGGAGGGCAGGAGGATTTCTTGTCTCCCGCCCCCCGCAGCTTCCCGCTCAGGCCGACAGCCGCCTCGCTTAGCGCTTGTGGCTCTGTTTGATGAAGTAGTCGATCAGTTCGCTCGAGGAGTTGTCCATCTCCACGTCGAAAGCTTCGACTCGTCCGGTGAAGTAGTTGAAGGCCATCACGGCGGGGATGGCCACCAGCAGGCCGAACGCCGTGGTGACCAGGGCTTCTGAAATACCGCCGGCGACAGCGCCGATGCCCGAGGTCTTCTGCGTGGCGATCGCATCGAAGGCGTGCAGAATGCCGACGACGGTGCCGAACAGGCCGACGAAAGGAGCCGTGGCGCCGATGGTGGCCAGCACGGCAAGGCCCCTCTTCAGCTTGGCGTGAACGATGGCCTCGGCCCTCTCCAACGCGCGGCCCGAGCTCGCGATCGTCTCCTCGGTAGGCGCGCCGGCAGAGGCGCGGAACTCTTGCAGACCGGCCGTCACTACCTCGGCCAGATGGGACTTCTTGTTGCGATCGGCGATCTTGATCGCTTCTTCCAGCTTGCTATCCTTCAGCGCGCCGGCAACCTTGGGCGCGAACTCGCGCGACTGCTTGCGGGCAGCATTGAAGTAAAGGTAGCGGTCGATCATGACGGCCAGAGACCAGATCGACTCGATGAAAAGGAGAATGGCCACGGAGCGGGCCATCCAGGCCATGTGGTCCCACAGACCTATGGGGCTGAAGCTGACCGTCTGCTCATCCTGGAAGAGTGCCAGGCTGCTGACCGTGTGCGAAGCGAAATGTGCGAGCTGAGCGAGAATCACTGAATCGTTCCTCCTAAGGAGTTTCTTGTGGACTGCGATCCGCCGCGGCGGACGGTTGCTGGGAATGCGGCTCTTTCCGGATGCGCATTCGGGTCAAAAGCGAAGCTCCTTCCCAAAACCGCGGAAAGGAGCCAGAAAATTCATCATCCGCCCAAGGTGAAGACCACGTTCACCGTGGTTTCCACCTCCACCGGCTCGTTGTTGAGCAGGTAGGGCCTGTACCGCCAGGACTTCACGGCATCCAGAGCCGATTGCTGCAACATTTGCGGCCCGCTGATGACGCGCAGATTTTCGATCGATCCGGTCTTGGAGATGACCGCCTGCAGGACCACCGTGCCCTGAACGCGGGCGGCCTTGGCGATGGGCGGGTAGATGGGCTGGGTCTTCTGGAGCAACAAGCCCGCCGAAACGCCGCCCGAGATGTTCACCTTCTTGGGAGGCGCAACCTGCACCTTGGGCGCGTTGCCGCTGCCGAAGACGCTGCCGAAGATGCCGCCACCGCTGCCGCCCAGGCCTTCCATGCCGGCTACGCCAAACGTGCTAGGCGCTTCCTTCTCGGCCACCATCTTGATGTCGTGCGGAATCCGCGTGGGAGCCGTCAGCTGATTGTTCATCATCTCCGACTGCACATGAACCACATGCACGGCCTCCGGCGGAGGCGGTGGTGGTGGCGGCGGCGGTGGCGGCGGCGGGAGAGTCAGAGACGTCAGCATCATCGTCTTGGGCAGTGCCTCAGGATAGATCAGCGGATACAGAATCAAAAGCAGAAGGATCGAACCGTTGATGATGCCCGTGAAAAGCATCCAACGGCCGCTCTTGGTCTTGATCCTGCCTCCGGATTCAAACGTGGAATCTTCAAACATGGCTTGCCTCGAATCGGGTGTCGGTTACCTCTTATTTAGACACCGCGAGAACTTCAAATATTCCCGGCATCAAAAACGGTATCACAGAAATGTGCTCCCCTTGTATCAGAACAGCACACTACATGCCAAGCATGCTGCAAAATCGGTGCAATTCCAACCCAAATCCCCTACACTCTGGCACGCTTTGCGGCCGGCAGGGCCGTAGCCTTGCCTTTCTTCGCGCGCCATTCCTGCCACGCCACAAGCATCGGCGCAGCCACGGCGATGGACGAATACGTCCCAATAAGAATACCAACCACCAGCGCAAATGAAAAGCCGCGCAACACCTGGCCGCCAAAGATGTACAAGGACAGCACCGTCAGGAAGGTAAGGCCCGAGGTCAGCACCGTCCGGCTCAGCGTCTGGTTGATGCTGCGGTTCACCACGTCCGGCAGCGACTCCCGCCGGCTCAGGCGCAGATTCTCCCGTATCCGGTCGAACACCACGATGGTGTCGTTCATCGAGTAGCCCACCAGCGTCAGAATGGCCGCAATCACTGTCAGGCTGATCTCCTGCCCGGTCAGAGCGAAGGCGCCCACGGTAATCAGCGTGTCGTGGAAGCAGGCAACCACCGCCGCCACGCCGTAGATCAACTGGAAGCGGAACCAGAGGTAAATCAGCATGCCCAGCATCGAGTAGAGCGTGGCCAGCAGGGCCTGCTTTTCCAACTGCTTGCCCACGGTGGGACCGACCACCTGCACATTGCGCACGGCGAAGGGATTGTCGTAGTGCGCATGGAGCGCATCGACGATCTGCTTTTGACCCGCGTCAAGCGAGGTTTCGTCGTGCTGTTCCGGCAGGCCGACGAGCACCTCGTTGTTCGAGGCCACATCGTAGCTCACGACGCTGGCATCCTTGATGCCCGCCGCCGAGGTGGCGCTGCGGATCTTGTTCAGATCCGGGGTCTGCTGGAACTGCACTTGCACCTGCGTGCCGCCCTTGAAGTCCACGCCGAGTATCACCGGGCTGCCGATCCGCGCCCAGTTCGTGCCCATGGCTATAAGGCCTAACACGCTGAAGATCATCGAAAAGCCGAGGAAGTACCACTTCAGCCTCAGCCAATCCACATTTACGCCGCGAAACAATTCCACTGGTTCTCTCCGCTTCCTGGGAGGCTGGCGCCGCTTGCGGCTCCAGCGTTCTTGTTTTTCCGCTGCCGGACAAAATTGGCTGTCGGGCAGCTCTCGTACCGGAACTAGATGGACACCAGTTCCCCTGGCTTCATCTTGTTCAAATGCCACTCGAAGATCACCCGCGAAACGAAGACCGCCGTGAACAGATTGGCCGCCAGGCCAATGGTCAGGGTGGTCGCAAATCCCCTCACCGGACCGCTGCCGAACAGGAACAGAATGGCCGCCGAGACGATGGTGGTGACGTGGGTATCGACGATGGTGATCCAGGCGTGGGCAAAGCCCTGGTCCACGGCCGCAGACGGCGCCTTGCCGGCGCGCACCTCTTCCCGAATGCGCTCGAAGATCAGCACATTCGAGTCCACGCCCATACCGATGGTCAGAATCACTCCGGCGATGCCTGGCAACGTGAGCGCGGCGCCCCAAAAGCCCAGGACGCCCAGCAGGATGATCAGGTTCAGAATCAGAGCCACGTCGGCGTTGATCCCCGAGCTGCGGTAATAGAAGAGCATGAAGGCCATTACCACCAGCACGCCCACGATGGCTGCCCTAATGCCCTGATGGATCGAGTCCGCGCCCAGCGACGCGCCCACGGTGCGGTTCTCAAGAGGCTTTAGGGAGGCAGGCAGCGCGCCGGTACGCAGCATCTTCGACAGTATTTCGACTTCGTCGGGGGTAAAGCTGCCGGTAATCTCGCCCGAGTCGCGGATGGCGCTCTGGATGGTGGCCACTTCCTTCACCCGGCCGCCCATCACCACCGCCATGCTCTGGCCCACGTTCTTGCTGGTGTACTCGTAGAATTTGTCGCCGGCCTCATTGGTCAGCGTGAACCGGACGTTGCGGCGGCCGTTCTGATCGGTCCCTTGATCGGCGGAGCGAAAGTCGGTGCCGGATACGACCGAGATGCGATGCACGACATAGACGCTGTCGGAGTCCGAGCCGGTGCCGACCGTGCCGGAGCCATGCACGAGTTGCTCGTCGGCCGGAACCGCGCCGCCCACGCTGGCCAGGGCCTCCTGGTCATCTTTGTAGGGACCGCCGACCACGGCGTGAATCTCAAGCCGCGCCGTGGACTGGATGATGCTCATCACCCGGTCCAGGTCGTCGATGCCGGGCAACTCGACCAGAATCTGATTCTTGCCCAGGCCGTACTCCTCGATCTTCGGCTCGCTCACGCCCAGCGTGTCCACGCGGTCGCGAATGGTCTCAATGGCCTGCTGGACGGTCTTCTTCTCAAGAGCCGTCACCACCATCGGCTTCATGGTCAGCGTGAAGCTCGAATCCGCGCCGCCGCCGGACACGTCGTACTCGCCCGAATACTTGGCCTCCAGCGTGGAGCGAACGTCGCTCGCCTTGGCCGTTTCCGTGCCTTCCACGCGGATCACGTCCGGCTTGGCCGGATCGGGCTTGTAGGCCTGCGAAAAGCTAAGGTTGGCCGTCTTCAGGTCCTGCTGAATGCGCCCCACCGTGTTGTCGGTTTCGGCGTTAACCGCTTCCTCGACCACCACCTGCAAAATCAGGTGAACGCCGCCGCGCAGGTCCAGGCCAAGGTGAATCCGCTTGGCCATGGCCTCCGTCAGGGCCTTGCCGCTCACGCCCGAAGGCACCCCGAAGATGCCATAGACGAAAATCACAAGGACCGCAATGATCAGGGCAATCTTGTTGTTGAGATTCTTCTTCATCGTCCCGTTTCTCTATTCCACTTCTCTCGTCCAAAACTTAAGAGGCCGAAGGCCCTTCCTGGGTGGTGACCGAGGCGATCGCGCTCTGGGCCACTTCCAGCCTGATGTTGTCCGGCGCCACGCGGATCACTATGACATCGTCCTTGATGGTGAGGATGATGCCGCGGATACCGCCCGCCGTGGTCACCCGGTCACCGGTCTTGATCGAGCCCAGCATCGCCTGCCACTGCTTTTGCCGCTTCTGCTGCGGCCGGATCATCACCAGGTACAGCACCGGAATCAATAGTAAGGGCAGAAGCATCGACAGACCGCCCCCGGCTCCTCCGCCGGGCGCTGCCGCCAACAATGCGAAACTCGTCGCCACACTCATCCTTTGCCGCCCTTGGCCGTTCGCCGCGGCGAACCGTTCAGGGCACAGGCGCACCCGGCTTTGGGCCGGTCGCCTGAAGAAATTTGTCTCCGGGAATGGTCCTGGCCGCTGATCGAATCCGGCTCAGCCTCTGGCCGGACTCTGAGAGGAACGGCGCGGTTGCCGCGCGCCGGGGACTGCATGTCCAATCCCGCGCCCGCATCCTCGCCTGTCACCCAACCGCCGTTTGCTTCCTGTTCGACACAGCTTTCCCTGAAATCCAATCCAGACGCCCGTATCCGCACGTCCAAATCCTGAAGTCGCACGGTTCATCCGGTGCTCGTTCCGGCCGGATTCCAAAAGAATGCCTAGATAGATAAGATACGCGTGGCCGGGGGCGTGTCAAGGCGCACCGCGCCACGCAACGCCCAGTTCCGCTTTTCGTCCCGAGCTCTTCCGGAGCCTTCCCCGCCCCTTACAAAGCTCTTACGGGTCGTCTACTCCATCCTTACCGCCAATGATCTCTTCTGAAGATGCAACGCTTTCCGCTCCTGGCGGCCTCCGGCAAACTTCCGCCCCGCACCCCGGAAAGCGGGAACAGGAGCGCTTCTATGCTCACTCTTCATCTCCGCTTGCTTTGGCTCATTCCGGTAGGTCTTGCCGTGCTCTTCATGATCTGGGCGTTGTGGAATTTCTGCAAGGCCAGCCTCCGACGGTAGTGGCTCTCTTGCAAGATCTTTCCGGAACGCGTTCGAGCTTTTCACGCTACTTCTGCTTGGCCGCCGCGGCCGCCGCCGGCGTCTCCGGCTCGTCGCCCGAGTCCTCCACCAGCACCGCCGAGCCGGGAACAACATCGAAGCTCACTTGGTCCTTGCCCGTGGGGTGAAACGTAATCCGCAGCGGTTCGCGTTGCCACTCCGCCAGACCGCAGGCCGGGTCGGGGTGGTTTTCCGCATCGAACGCCTCCAGCTTCTTCGCCAGCACCGCCTTGCGCGCCGCCACCTGCGCCACCACGGCAAACAAACTCTTCCCGCTGGCCGTCACGCCGCAATAGGCCCCATAGTCGCGGAACCAGCTCACCTGGCTCACGCCGGGATCGTAGTCTGGCAGCTTGAGCGCAACGATATGCCCCAACACCCGGTCCACCAGCAGCCACGGACCCCGCTGCCAAACCCAGTGCCCCGCAGTGCCGGTTGGGTCGGGTTTGTCGCCGGGGGTTAGCTTGTCGCTGGTCGCCGTCTTGTCGCTGGGCAAGGCGTCGTTGAGCTTGAGGACGCGCCTCACCACGAAGCTCCGGTCGGTCACGTCGTGGGCGTCTCCGGTGGTCCACTCCTTGAGAACGCCATCCACCAGCAGGGCACGCACCTTGAGTTCTGTCTCGTCGGCAGCCGCGCCGGCCGGGTCGCCGGCCTTCGAGTACGGCACACGCCTCGCCGCGCCCAGAACCACGGTGTGCACCTTGCGGGGGGCTGCCGAAGCCGGTAACACCCCAGCCAAGACAGCCACAAGGACCATCGCCATCATCGCAAGCTGCCGCCGAACGTTCATGACGGTTGTACTCCTAAATCTGCGCTGTTTCTACCGCGCGCGCCACGCGGAAGGCCGTGCCCTCGTTCAAATGCGCCGCCAGCACCTGCATCCCCACCGGCAGACCGGCCTTCGTCGTCCCGCAGGGCACGGTCACGCCACAGATGCCCGCCAGGCTCGCCGTCACCGTGTAGATGTCCGCCAGATACATGGCCAGCGGGTCGCCGGTCTTCTCGCCTAACTTGAACGCCGGCATCGGCGAGGTGGGCGTTACAATCGCATCCACATCGGCGAAGGCCCGCAGATACTCCTCGGCCAGCAGCCGCCGCACCTGCTGCGCCTTCAAATAATAGGCGTCGTAGTAGCCCGCGCTCAGCGCATACGTCCCCAGCAGGATGCGGCGCTTGACCTCGGCGCCGAAGCCCTCGTCGCGGGAGTGCCGGTACATCGCGCTCAGGTTCTCCGACGCAGGCGATCGATAGCCGTAGCGCACGCCGTCAAAGCGAGCCAGGTTGGCACTGGCCTCCGCCGTGGCGATCAGATAGTAGACGGGGACGGCGTAGCGGGTATGCGGCAGCGAAACCCGTTTCACCACGCAGCCGGCAGCCTCCAGCGCGGCAATACCGGATTCGATGGCCGCCCGCACCTCCGCATCCAGCCCCTCGCCGAAGTACTCGTCTGGAACGCCGATGCGCAGCCCCTCCACCGGCGTGTCGCTCTCGGCCGCATAATCCTCGACCGGCGCCGCCGAGCTGGTGGCGTCCTTGGGATCGTGCCCCGCAATCACCCCCAGCAGCGTGGCGGCGTCCCGCACATTCGCGGCAAACGGTCCCACGCGGTCCAGCGACGACGCAAACGCGATCAGCCCGTAGCGCGAGACGCGCCCGTAGGTGGGCAGGACGCCCACCACCCCGCAAAAGCTCGCCGGCTGGCGAATCGATCCGCCGGTGTCGGACCCCAGCGTGGCCACGGCCAGATTGGCCGCCACAGCCGCCGCCGACCCGCCGCTCGAGCCGCCCGGAACCCGCTCCGTATCCACCGGGTTGCGCACCGGCCCATACGCCGAGTTCTCGGTCGACGAGCCCATGGCAAACTCGTCGCAGTTCAGCTTGCCCAGCAGCACCGCGCCCGCCGCCTCCAGCTTTTCGACCGCGGTTGCGTCATACGGAGGCCGGTAGCCCTCCAGAATCTTCGACCCCGCCGTGGCCGGAGCCCCGCGCATCACCAGCACATCCTTGATCCCCACCGGAATCCCCGCCAGCGCCGGCAACGGATCGCCTTTGGCCGCCAGCGCGTCCACTCGCTCCGCCTGCGCGAGCGCCCGTTCTTTGGTCAGGCTCAGGTAAACATTCAGCCGCGGATTCACCTGCGCAATCCGGTCATAGTAGCCGGCTGCCAGATCGGCCGCCTTGGTCGTGCCCGCGGCAATCTCCGCGCGCAACTCGGCCAGAGTTTTTGGTTTTTCTATGAAGTTCTCCGCTGCTTTGGCTTCGCTGGGCAATCGAACCTTCCTGTTTGTGGCCGATTTGCGGCCTGGTTACGGTCTGGCTGCGGCCTCGCGGTCCGCAAATTCCCTTCAAGCGGCGCTTACCGCTCAATCACCTTGGGCACCTTGAAGAAGACCTGGTCGGTCTCAGGCGCCTGCGCCAGCACAGTAGCCCGGTCCAGCGAAGCCTTCGGCACATCGGCGCGCAGCCCGCCCGCGCCCGCCGTATTCCAAAGCTCGCTCACTTGGGCCAGCGGCGCCACCCCGGCCGTATCCAGCTCGTTCAGCTCGGCCACGTTGTCGAGAATCGCGTTCAGATCGTGCAGCATGTGCGGGGTTTCCTCCGGCGCCAACTCCAAATGCGCCAGTTCGGCCACGCGCTCCACATCTTCCACGGTTACTTTGGCGGTCATTCCCTGCTTTTCCCTATCCCCGGCCTTCCCACGGTTCCCCTTGCGGGCGCGCTCCTGGGGAAGACCCGAAGATAGAGTATAGCCGGTCCCGGTTTACGCCCCGCATGACCGCCCCAGGCCCTCAGTCCACCGTGAGCGTCAAGGTCAAACTGTGCTGCACTCCGCTTGAAACCACGGTGACGGGAATCGTATAGGTTCCCGCAGGGGTTGAGCTCCCACCCGATCCCCCACCGGATCCCCCGCCCGAACCTCCTCCCGAACTCGTGCAACTGGACACGCCGCCCGCCAGAATCGCCAGCAATGCGGCCAACAGCAGAGCAGTCCGGCGCCGTCTCCATCCCAGCGGCAACAACAGCAGCCCGCAAACCAGCGGAACCACCCCCCACCCAGCCGGGCCGGTCGAGCGTGCGGAAGACCCGGATTGCCCGGTGGAGATCTGCACAGCCACGTTTCCGGTGGCCCCGGCGCTGACTGTTTCGATGCTCGGGTTGAAGAGGCATAGCGCGTTCGCCGGCAGCGTGCCGCTCTGGAACGTGAACGTTCCTCCCGGCGAGAATTGCGCCGAGGAAATCCACACAGGGGCAATCGCCAGGGTATAGCTGGCCGTCTGGCCGCTGGCGACAGTCTGGGTCATCGAGCCGATGGCCGCGACCGTGAAATCGAAGTCCATCCCCGACAACGCCACGGTGACCGGCTCAGCCGCCAAAGCGGAGCTGATGGTCAATGTGCCCTTGAACGACCCGTAGACAGTGGGCTGAAAGATGATCCCGGCTGTACAACTTGCTCCCGCGGCCAGGCTGGCGGAGCAGGTGTTTTGCGTCAGGCTGAACGGAGAAGCTGTCGAAAGCGTCAGCGAACTGGCGGCGACGCTGCTTCCGTTGCTGATAGTCACCGTTTGCGCCGTGCTGGACTGGCCGGGGATCACTGCCCCAAAGTTCAAACTGGACGGGCTGACGCTCAACACTGCTGGCTGCAAGCCTGTGCCGGCCAGAGCCACCGTCTGCGTCCGCAGCGCATCGGAGACGGTCAGCGTGCCGGTCTGCGCGCCCACCTGGCTGGGAGCAAAAATTACGGAAATTGTGCAGCTCGCGCGCCCAATCAGCTGTGTCCCGCAGTTGTTCGACGTCTGAAAGGCTCCGCTCACCGACACCGCGATCGAAGTCAGCGGCAGGTCACCGGTATTGGTCAAACTGACGATCTGCGCCGTCGAAAGCTGCCCCACCACCGTTTCAGGAAAGCTCAGCGAGGTGGCCCCAAGAACATCCGTGGGCGCGGTTGCCCCGGTCCCGGTCAGTGTCACGGTCTGCGTTCCGGCCCCATCGGTAAACGTCAGAGTTCCCGCCACCGCTCCCGCTTGTGTGGGCGCAAACGCCACCGTCACCTGGCAATCGGTCTCCGCCGCCAGGGTGCTCGTGCCGCACGCATTGCTCGCGATCGTGAATGGCAAGCTGATGCTGATGCCCGTGATCGGCACCGGCGTCCCGCTGTTGTTGGCCGCCTCCACCTGCAACGCGGCGGAGGTCGTCCCCACCTCCACCTGGCCAAAACTCACAGTCGCGGGCGTCAGGCTCACCGCTCCCGCCGGGGTTCCGGTTCCGCTCAGATCCACGCTCAGTTGCCCGCCGTAGACGTTGGCGCTGATGATCATCTGGCCCGTCCGGCTGCCTGTCTCGGCGGGCGTAAACTTCACCTCTATGGTGCAGCTTCCGCCCGCGGCCACGGTCGTATTCTGGCAGTTGTCCGTCTCGCTGAAGTCCCCGCTCGTGGCAATCGCCATAGGCGTCAGTGCCAGGCTGCCTGTGTTCTCCAGGGTCACCGTCTGCGCGCTGCTGGCGGTCCCGAACACCTGGCTCGCAAAGGTCAGGGACGACGGGCTCGCGGTCGACGTTGTCAAACCCGTGCCCGCGGTCCACAACGGGGTTTGCCATACCCCTCTACCGTAGGTCGCCGCCACCAGCACCCGCGCTGATGCGGAAGCGCTCAGTCCAACCACCGGCGCCTCCGGCAGTCCGGTTCCAAATGCTGACCAGCAGGTGGACGGCGTATTCATGCAGGTCGCAATCCCGGTCGTGAAATACACCCCCGCGTCCGTGGCAACGTAGACCGTGTTGGCGTCCTGCGGGTCCACAACCAGGCTGCTGGCCGGAGCCCAGGGAAGGTTGGATATAAGCGTCGCCCAGTGTGCTCCCCCGTCGGTCGAACGGTACACCACCCGCACCTTCTCCTGCAGGGTTGCACTTCCTTCCACGGTCACGTAGACCGTGTTCCCGGTTGTGTCGTGCGGGTCGATGAAGATGCTCGAAATTTCCAGGCCGTACAGATTCATCGCGTTGCTGTCGTTGGTTACCGGGTTCAGCGTAAGGTCCTGCCACACAGGCGGCGAGCTGCTGGCGGGATTGATCGTCGCGCTTAAAACATGGCCCGGAAGGTTCGCTCCTCCGTTTAGGGAGCCGTACATGCCCACGTAAACGACTTCGCTGCCACCGGAAAGCGCCACTGCGGCCATCGACCGAATGAGAGCATCGCCGCTGCACGGCCCCGGAGCCGTCAAGCTGTCCAGAATGGGGCTGATTGCGTTGCCCGCGCTCCAGCCGATGCCATCGGCCGGACCGCGCCAAACCCGGCAGGTCCCGATCAGCAACTGCGTCGAGTCCAGCGGATCCACCAGAAACGGCGCCGGTGTGGTCATGGAGTACCCATCGCCGCCCACGTCCGCTTCGGTGATCACCGGGCTGGCGCCGAACGCGGCCGGAGTGCACGCGCTCTCATCCGCGCACAGGTAGATGGAAACTCCCTCCTCGTTGTTCACATACCAGTTCGCGCTGTTGGCCGGATCGATCGCCACCGGTCCGCCCTCGCCGCCCAGGATCTGCGGCCAGTCCACCGTCGGCCCCGTGGCGCTCTTCACCCCCGCTGTCCCGTTCACCCCCAGCCCGGCCATCATCGTGTAGGGCGTGGAGCCGGCCTGCGACATGCTCACCACCTCCGCCAGCGACCCCAGGCTCCCGTTCAGATTCTGGAAGTGGCTCGCATCGGTCGCCGCGCAAACCTGCCCCGTCTCGCCGATGGCATCCATCGAGCGCCACAGCCCGCTGTCGTTGCCCACAAAGATTTCCAGCGGATTGGCCGTGCTCCAGGCCAGCGCATGCTGATATTCGCCCACCTGCGCACTCATGCACGTGGTGGAATTGGTTGTGTTGCGCCATGTACAGCCCATGGCCAGGCTGCACTTCCACAGATCGTTGGCCCCGGCCAGCAATACCGTGTCCTGTTGCGACGGCACGGCGGCCAGCGCCAGGTTGTAGTCGCCGTTCGCAATGGTCGCAGCCCCATCCGTAGTGTTCGTCTCCAGCGCCGCCGTGCTCCATTGCCGGGCAAACGTAATGCTCTGGTTCGTGCACGTACCCCCGCTCACCGCGCACTGGTCCTGCCAAAGTCCCTGGTCCTGGTTGTAAGCATCCACCGTCCAGGCAAACGTGTCCCCGGTCTGCGGATTCACCGCCAGCGTTCCGCGAAAGATCGGGCAATCGATCGAGCCGACAGTGTTGGAATTGGTAGGGCAAAATAGCGTGGTCAGCCCCGAGCCGGGTTGCGCCGCCATCCGCGTCCAGGTCACGCCGTCCGTCGACTGGTAGTAGCCGTGGTAGCGCACCGCCGCCACAAACAATTGCCGCACCGGGTTCCACACCACCGATGTCGCCGCATTGCCGTCGGGACCCGCGAAAGGATCGTTCGGCCCCTGGACATCCGCGCCTGCTCCGTCCCTGATGGTCGCCAGATTCCACGAAACGCCGCTGTCCAGGGAGTAATACAGCCCCTCATAGCTCTTGTTTGGCTGGTCCGCATTCACCAGCGTCCCTTCGTAGGCCTGAGAAACCGCCGCCACCACCAGTTGCGGATTCACCGTGCTCCAGGCAAAGCCCGCAAAACCCTCCCCGGCGAAGCTCCATTCCAGGTCCGCGGTTGTCTGCGTCAGGCTCCAGCTATTTCCCCCGTCGGTCGAACGCAGGATTCCAGCCCCATAATAGGAGTCGAGCGCATCGTTCGGGTCGCCGGTGCCGGCCAGAATCACGCCCGTCCCGCCCGGCTGCACCGTCAATGCCCCAATGCTGATCGAAGCGTCTACTGCGCCGCTCAGGGCAGCCACGGTATCTGTCAGCGGAGTAAAGACCACAGAAGACGCGTTGGACACACCCGCATTCTGCGCCGCCCACACCCCGCCACCGGTCGTTCCCAGGTAAATACGATTGCCGGTCGAGTCCGAGGGATCCAGCGCCAGCGCAGAGACCCGGCCTGTCACCAGCCCATAGTTCGGCGTCAGCACCGCCGCCGGACCCAGCGCCTGCCAGGTCAAGGTCGCTGTTGACGCCGGCTGCGTCTGCGCCCCAGCCGCATTTCTGCGCCAGCCCCCTTTTGTCCGCCATCCAGCGTGCCCGGCACCAGACCATGCCTTCCTCCGGCCCGGCGTCCATCCCCGCTCAGCAAGAAACCGCTGCGCCTGGGCCACCCGCGGCGGCTGCCCTGCAAAGCTCCGTGCCCCATCCTTGCGACTTCCTTCTGTCGCAAGGGTGGGAGACCCCAAAACTCGACCGGAACCGAGTTCACCAGGAGTCGGCAGCCCACCGACCTCTGCGCTCTGCGCCCGCACCGGCACCGCGCACGCGGCCACAAAGACCGCAACCGCCATCGTTCCCAGCGCCAGACCCACCCATCCGCCGCGCCGTCCGCCGTTCCAGGCTGTGGAAACACGCAGCTCAACCCCGCCCCTCAGACCAGGCTCACCGGAAATCCGCTTAAAAACACACATGGACACACGTCCGGAATCCGATTCCGGCCTCCCCTCTCTCATCTTCCGAGGGGGTTTAAGCGAAATCCAATGGATTGCACCGTGCGAAACAAACAGTTTCCGGGATTGGAATTGGCTCAGATTATAGTCCAGAAACGGGACAGTTGCATAACCAGCTCCGGCAACTGAGAATAATCGGCGTTCGCAGTGTCACCGCCCGACTGAAGGCCATCGCGGTCTCAGATGGCATTTGTTAGAATGTCCCCATGTTCAATGCCCGACCGCTTCCGATAGCCGTTGCAATGGCTTTCCTGCTGTCCGTTGCGCCAGACATCTCCGCCACATCCGAGAAGAAGCTGGAGATTTCGGAGCAGAATGCAAGTTTGTTGGAGCACATTGGAGACTATCCCGACCTCGAAGTGATTTCGATCAGCTGCCTTGAAGATATTCAATCGCTTCCTGATTCGATCGGCAAACTCACAAAACTGAGAGAGTTGATCATCGACAATGGCAACGGATGCTCGATGAATCCGGTTTTGCCCGAATAGATTGGGAATTTGCGCTCGCTGGAAAAACTGGTTCTCTATGGTGCCCAGGATCCCCGTGGTCCCGGCCCCCAGCCTATAGAACGCCACCCGTTCCCTCGCAGCATGTCACAGCTAAAGAACCTCACTTACTTGGACCTGGGACGAAACGGGCTCGATGAGATTCCGATATTCGTGAAGGATCTGCCGAGACTTAGGGAATTTCGATTTGCCTGGAACATGAAGCTGAAAGAAATCCCCGCGTTCATCGCTAATCTGCGAGAACTGACGACACTCGAACTGGATGCCGATGGCTTGCGCGATCTTCCGGATTTTTTGAATGCGATGCCAAAACTCACCCGCATAACCCTCGGGGAAAACTGCAAGATTACTCAAAACGATGCAAAAATGAAGGACTTGATAAGAAGATTTCCGAAAATCACATTTGGTTTTTCAGATGAGTACGACGACTGCCCCGCAAAGTAATGGCCTGGCCTTGGCCAGGGACGCCGGACGCCCGCTCTGTCAAAAGGGCTGCCCATCGGGCAGCCCCTCATGCGAAAGTCTGTGAGCTATCTTGCCGCTGCTTTGATTTCGGCTTCTACCACCTCTTTCATCACGCCGCAGCTGGAGAAGAAGCGGATTAGGTTTCCGGTGAGCGGCTGCATGGTTTCGGAATCGAGAGACCGAGCGCCCGGCGGGTCGGCTTCGTGGTCTCCCACCCTTTCTGCAGAAAGAAGCGGAAAGGATGGGGCACGGGGCTGGGATGGGATGCCCAGTGTTGGCTGCGTGGCGTCGGCCATCTTGAGTTCGCCGGTTCCTTGCGCGTCGAGGATGAGAGCTGTGAGTTTGCGGGCCAGGTCGAGCGGGAAGCTTTCGGCGACGAAGACCAGCTTGCCGCGGGTGGTGATGACCACCGGGCCTTCACTGGTGGAGTAGACCTGTTCTTCGATACCTTCCGGAGTGGTGCGCTGGGCGTCGAGGTCGGGCTTGACGCCGGAGTATTTGCGGCCCAGCTCATCGGCGTAGAGCTGGGCGAAGGCCTGGGCGGAGGCGGCGTTCTTCCAGGCCGACAGATAGAAGAGGGCGATGGAATTTGTGCCGGTCTGCTCGGCGGGCGTCTTGGCGCTGAGCCGCTGGCCGGCCCAATAGAGGCCGCCGTCCCAGGCCGGGGTCAGGTCGCGGGCAGCAGCATCGCCACCGAAGATCTCGGCGAGAATGTGCAGGTCGAGCTGACCGACCTGGCCGATGTCGTAAGGTTTGTAGAGTTTGTCGACGAGGGGATGAATGTTGGGCAGAAGGGGCACGGCGGCCACGTGCCGCTTTTCGTACTCGCGCGGGTTGATGATCTCCCAGGATGAGGTGGGCGGGCGGTCCATGGTTCCGGCGAAGGCGGCGGCCTGGCCCTGGTCCATCCATACGTCCTGCTCGAAGCTGAGGCCCTCGCGATAGGGGAAGAGGAGCGACTCAGAGAGCAGGATGGGAGCGCGGGCGAGAATCGGCGAACTGTCCGAGGCGGACATTCGCTGTTTGACGAATTCTATGATCTCGGGGTCCTTGACGAGGCTCTTGCCCATGGGCTTGAGGATGTAGTCCATCATGACGGCGGTGGCCTGGCCCTCGACGACGGCATCGCGGGCGGTATCCATCTCGTCTTTGGTGAGGTGATCGGTGTCGCCGGCGGCGTTGAGGGAGACCTCGTCGGGAGTCTGGTCGCTCCATTTGTCGAGATCGGAGTGCTGGTCCTGGAGGGCGTGGGTGAGCTCGTGGGCGAGGACGGGCTTTTGCTCTTCGATGCTTACCCAGTCGAGCATGTTGACGGTCTTGGTTTTGGAGTCGTAGTAAGCTTCGACCTGTTCCGTGAGGAGCGCGAGGAGAAAGGGCTTGAGGGCGAAGTCGCGGTCGAGGAGGCCAAACTTCTTGAGGACGATTTCGCTGCGCTGGAGGCGCCTGGCGCTTTCGTCTTCGTCGAATTTCTGTTTCATGTAGCTTTCGACGGCGGCGCGGCTTATGATCTGGCGCTTGACGGCGCCCTTGATGGGCAGGCCGGTCTCCTGCGAGGAGAATTTGAGGAGTTCATCGACGAGCGAGAAGAGCTGGCGGGCCTGTTCGGGGGTGATGCGGGTTCCGGCTTTGGCGTTCTCTGTGGCCGGGGCCGGGTTGGATTGCGGGGCTGCCGGCGCCGTCTGCTGCGCCGAGACCACGGTTGCCGCCGCAAGGCAGAATGCTGCTGCCCATGCCGATCCGCGCCTGACATATCTTGCCACTGCGTGCTGCTCGTTCATCGATTCTCCCTCGTGGTCTCCCCGCGGGCCACCCTATGATTCAAGGCTCCTGTGCCAGACTCTCGCATCTGCTTCCAAGGCTATAATGAAGATGCGGCTTGGCGCGAGGTTTCGACTGGAAATCTAGGCGCCGGATAACGGAAAAGTTTCCCCATGACAGAGACCGATCTTGGACAAACGATACAAGCTACGGCGCTGGCTGTAATGCTTGAATCCGCGCATACGCGACATGAGCTTGCCGTCTATCGCGGCGCGCTCACGCCGCGAGAGTTGGACGCGCCAGAAGAGGAAATAGCGGCGCTGGTTTCAGGAGCCGCGATCCACGACCTGGGCTGGTTGAGGCGCGCGGCGGTGCGCGGGGAAGACCGTTTTCGCTGGCTGAGCGGCATGGTGACCAACACGGTAAACGACCTGTTTCCGAACTCCGGGGCATGGAATCTGGTGTTGAACGCGCAGGGGCGGATTCAGGGCGACCTGACGGTCTGGCGGGAAGGCGAGGAGCTTTCACCCCAGCGTCGAAAACCTGCCGCTACCAGCCCAAGAAACGGAGATCGCGTCGAAGACCGCCTCCTGGGGACCCCTTTTGCCGGGGAATCCGGGCTGGAACTGGAGATTGCGGCCGACCAGTACGACCGGCTGATGGCGCACCTGAACGGCTTCATCATCATGGACGACGTGGAACTGGTTCCGCTGAGCGGGGAGCCGGCCGGCGAGGCGGGTTCGGACACGGCTGTGGGACTCACGGGTCCGCTGGCCGATGAGGTGCTGGAGCGGCTGGGCCTGCCTGTGTTGGTGCACCCGATGATGGGAACGTGCGTGGAGTGGAACGGGTGGGACCTGAGGATTTTGCGCGGCTACGGCGTGCTGGCGCCGCACTACGAGTTTTGGTTGCCGTCGGCTGGGTTGGGGAAGCTGTGGTCGTGTCTGCGCACGGCCGGGGCGATACGGGCGGGCAGCGCGTCGGTGGAGGCGTTTCGCATCGCTGAAGGGATTCCGGCATACGGGATCGACATCGCCGAGCGGGATTTGCCGCAGGAGACATCCCAGATGCGGGCATTGCACTTCAACAAGGGCTGCTACCTGGGGCAGGAGATCGTGGAGCGGATCCATTCGCGCGGGAGCGTTCACCGGCACTTGCGGGCGCTGGAGTTGACTGGGCCGGCGCCGGCAGGCGGGACGGAACTGAAGTCGGACGATGGGGCGGCGACCGGACGGATTACCAGTGCGGCGGAACTCAAGTTGGCGACGGGGAGCCGCGTTTTTGCGTTGGGCATGATTCGCGGCGAAGCCGAGGCGCGCAACCTGCCTCTTGCGTACACTGCCGGAACGGCCACGGGGACGGCGCGGATTCTGGCTGCGCCGCCTGGGCTTTGAATGGCGGGTCAGCAAGTCAGCGAAACGAATTGGAAAGCTGGAACTATGAGCGAAGCACCCAAATTTACCGTGATTGACCGCCGCAAGTTCAAGGCGGAGGAAGAACAAGAGAGCACGCAAAAGCCTGCGACGGAGCCGGAGGCCGCGCCGGTTGAAGCGGTTGATCCGGGCCAGACGAGGGGCGGGCCGCGGCTGGTGGTGAACGAGAGCAAACAGGAGGCTGCGGCGAAAGCTCAAGAGGGCGCATTGGAGGAAGAGAATGCCGGAGGCTTGCCGCCGGCGCCAACCGCCGAGGAGAGTCGCGAGCAGCGGACGGCCTACGAGGCCTCCGCTCAGCGGGTGGAAGACCTGCTCCGGGCGCAGAATCCGGGGATGGGGGCGCCGCCGGCCATCACGTTCGAGCACCTGGTGCAGCAGTTCTACGTCTCCGCCATGATCCAGATGGGGGCGGGGGCGCAGGAGGGCCAGCGGCCGCGAGTGGACATTGTGGGCGCGCGCACCACCATCGACCTGCTGGGCGTGCTGGCCGAGAAGACGCGCGGCAACCTGACGGAAGCCGAGGATCGCACGCTCGAGAGCGTTCTTTTTGAGGTGCGGATGGCCTTCCTGGAGCTGACGAGCATGATCAGCTTACAGGGCATGCAGCCGCCGCCGCCGCCACCGCCGGGAAAACGATAGACATCGAATGGACGGCCTGCTGACATTTCTGGGGACGGGAACCTCGATGGGGGTTCCCACGGTGGGGTGCGGCTGTGCGGTGTGCGCCTCGACGGACCCGCGGGACCGGCGGCTGCGGCCTTCGGTGCTGGTGCGCTGGCAGGAGACTGGACAGGGCGGCGGGCACGAGCGGGTGGTGGTGATCGATACCGGGCCGGACTTTCGCGAGCAGGCTTTGCGCAACGGGCTGACGCGGGTGGACGCGGTGTTTTATACGCATTCCCATGCCGACCACGTTCTGGGGCTGGATGATCTGCGGCCGCTGAGCTTCACGGCCTTCCGCGAGGGCGGGCCGATTCCGCTATACGCTTCGCAGGAGACGGCCGCGGCGCTGGAGCGGATCTTCGAGTACACCTTTTCGCCGCAGGCTACTTATTCCACCCGCGCGCGTGTCCGGCTGGAGCCGCTGGCTGAGCGAAATCCGGTTCATGGGGTGGAGTTCCTGCGCGTTCCGGTGATGCATGGGCAGATGGAGATCGCGGGTTTCCGGTTCGGCCGCGCGGCTTACCTGACGGACGTGAGCGGCATTCCCGAGCGGAGCTTTGCGCTGCTGGAGGGGCTGGACCACCTGGTGCTCTCGGCGCTGCGCTACAAACCTCACCCCAGCCACGCCACGGTGGAGCAGGCCGTGGGCTGGGCGCGCCGGATTGGGGCGCGGCAGACCTGGTTTACCCACATCGCCCACGAACTGGGCCACGAAGCGACCAACCGCGCGCTGCCGGCGGGCGTGGCGCTGGCTTACGACGGGCTCAGCCTGCCTGTGGAATTGGGCTTGTGAATCCATGAGCGATGGCGTCGGCATGATTTCCGTTTACCGGTCCATACAGGAAATACCATTGCGGTTTGGCCCATCGGTGGGCGTGATCGGGAACTTCGACGGCGTGCACCTGGGGCACCGGGAGATTCTGCGCGCGGTGGTGGAGGAGGCGCGCGGGCTTGATGCGCGTGGGTTGGGGATGCGGTCGGTTGCCATTACGTTCGATCCTCACCCGGATCAGTTTCTGCGGCCGGAAGAGGCGCCGCGATTGCTTACGCCGATTGCGGAGCGGATGCGGCTGCTGGCGGCGACGGGCATCGATGCGGTGGTGGTGCTGCCGTTCGACGCGGCGCTGGCGGGTTTGGCGGCGCGGGAGTTTGTGCGCGAGATTCTTGTGGAGGCTCTGGGCGTCGTCGCCGTGCATGAGGGCGGCAACTTCCGGTTTGGGCATCGCGCCGAGGCCGGGGTCAAGGAGTTGAAGGAGCTTGGCGCCGAGTTCGGGTTTGCGGTGCATGTGCATGAGGCGGTGCGGGTGCATGGACTGGAGGTTTCGAGTTCGGCGATCCGGGCGCTGGTGGCGGCGGGAGACGTGCGGCGGGCGCGGTGGATGCTGGGACGGCCGTTTGCGGTGCGGTCCACGCCGGCCAGGGGGCGCGGAATCGGGACGCGGCTGCTGGCGCCGACGGTGAACCTGGCGCCGTATGAGGGATTGCTGCCGGGGTTTGGGGTTTATGTGACGCGGCTCACGGCCGGCGGGCGTTGCTTCAAGGCGGTGACGAACGTGGGCAACCGGCCCACGTTTGGCGAGGCGTCGTTTGCAGTGGAGTCGCACATTCTGGACTTTGAGCCGGTCGACTTGAACGAGCAGACGCCGATCGAGCTGGAGTTTCTGCTGCGGCTGCGAGGCGAGATCGAGTGGCCTTCGCCAGAGGCGCTGAAGGAGCAGATTTTCAAGGATGTGGCGCGGGCGAAGAGGTATTTCCGGCTGGCGGAGTAGGGTTTGCTATTTCGGTGCCGGCTCAATTTCCGGTTTGCGCGCAGCAAGACCGCAGGAGGAATGGCGCCAGCCGAACTTCTCACTCGGAAACTACTTCATGCAAAGGCGATTTCGCTATCAATAGATCTCAGTCTCCGGGTTGGCGACAATCCAACCTCGGAATCACTCACCGTGCAACGGCCGCTGAGCAAAATTGCACAGCGTTCATAGAGTCACAACCGCACTATTCATACAGGCGCCGACACCAAAAGCGGCGGCAGCGATGCTGGATCCTACGGCTACATTCCCTGAAGGAAACGCCCCTTCTACACTGCCGCCGCCCGTTGCGTACGCTTCATGACACGATCCGCCTGAACTGCTCTCAACGTGCAAGATTGTACATCCATTCCAACGCGGCCGGAGTAGAGTCAGGCAATGATGAGCCGCTTTGTTCGCCGCATTCTCGATCTCGGACCGCTTATGCGGGATCTATTTGTGTCCGCTGCCGGGTGCTTCGTGTTTACGCGTGGCTTCCGCCTGGCCGCAATGGGAAAAGAAGGATCGGACACGGTGGCATCCATTCGCGTCGCCGGCGCGTCCCGTAAGCCGTTGGCGGGTATCGGCGCCGCACTATTCCTTTTGGGCTTCATCGCGAGTGAAGCGCTGGTGACGATTCAGGCGCTTCGCCGCTGATCCCCAATTGCACGATTGCCTCCGAGCCCAGTCGAGTTCGCATGTTTGTTGTCAGGAGCCTGCAATGTCCGCACCGAACATCTCCGTGAATGCGCTACCGAACACCCCGATGCGGCGCGAGCTGCGGCCTCCGGTATTCGGAAAAGAGCCGGCATACTCCTTGCAACCGATACCCAGCCGGCCGCTTCCAGTCCGGGTAGCGGTGGTTGGGAACCACCTTCCCCGACAGTGCGGAATTGCAACCTTCACGACCGATTTGTGCGATGCGATCACTGCCGAGTACGGAGCCGCAGGCTTGTCGGTAGCAGCCGTCAATGACCCCCAATCGTCGTACGCATACCCTTCACGGGTGCGATTCGAGCTCGCCGAAGGCGACATATCCTCCTATCGGGCAACCGCCAATTTTCTCAATTCCACCAATGTCGATTTAGTGTGTTTACAGCATGAATACGGGATTTTCGGGGGGAATGCAGGCAGCCATGTCCTTCAGTTGCTGCAGCGCCTCACCATGCCGGTGGTAACAACGCTCCATACCGTTCTTCGTGAGCCGGACCTCGACCAGCGAATCGTCATGCAACAGATCGCCGCGCGCTCCGATCGCCTTATTGTCATGAGCGAGTACTCTTCTCGCGTTCTCCAGGATGTATTTGGAGTTCCATGCGAAAAGATCGACCTGATACCTCATGGCATCCCCGACTTGCCCTTTGTGGAGCCGGATGTTTACAAAGATTCACTCTCACTCGGAGGAAAGTCCGTATTGCTCACGTTCGGCTTGTTGTCCCCCAACAAGGGATTCGAGAGCGTGATTCGGGCGCTGCCGCGCATCCTGTCCCGGCACAGCAACGTTGTATACGTAATCGCAGGGGCCACTCACCCGCACGTCAGGGCCCGCGAGGGCGATCGATATCGGGATCAGTTGCAGGCCCTGGCCAAGGAACTGGGAGTTGAGGGAGAGGTGATCTTCCACAACCGGTTCGTCAGCCCTCAGGAAATGGCTTCGCTGGTGGGTTCGGCTGACATTTACATCACGCCATACTGCCACGAGGCACAGGCTGTATCGGGAACCCTGGCGTATGCCCTGGGCGCTGGAAAAGCCATCATCTCAACCCCATACTGGCACGCAGCCGAACTCCTGGACGATGGACGCGGAGCACTGGTCCCCTTTGAGGACCCGGTTGCTATCGCAGCTACGGCAATTGAACTTCTGGACAATGATGCGGCGCGCCAGGCAATGCGCAAGCGCGCTTACCTGCATGGGCGCCAGATGGTGTGGAACCGGGTAGCGCAGTCTTATATGCGTTCCTTCATGCGAGCTCGCGTCAATCGCACGCACCCTGCTTACTTGAGGTTTCCCCTCCAGGCTGTCGAGGGGAACACTACAAACCTACTCTTAAGCGCCTGAGCGCTCTTCCCGCCCGGATGGGGAGGAAAATATCCCCACCGGAAGATTGCGAACGGCATCCACCGGCATGCATCCATATCTGGGTTGAGAAAAATGCGGCAGCTTCAACTTGCCGTCCAGCTCCCTTTTTGCCGGTAGCCGAGGCGCGGCGATGGCCGTTTTTTCGTCTCAAACATCAAAAAACGGGCTCAGAGCGCCAGAAAAGGGGCTGAAATCAGCGGGTAAAGATTACCAATCAGTACATAGGCGTAATTTATAACCTATTCATTATGAGTAATTTACTGAAAACACCCGGTTGAAAAAGCGGCTCCCAGAGGGGGAGGGGGTGGGGGGTACGTCATGCGGAGGCGGATTTTCGCGGTTTGGGCTCGTAATGGAGGGTGCTGAGCGCGACCTGCGCCGCGTAGAGGAGCTGGCCGCTTTTCTTGTCGGGAACGGCGCCGATGAGTATGCCGTGGGCCGTGCAAGCGATGAAGTCGCGGATGTTTTCGTATCCGGAAAGAAGGGGCATGGCGTTGCAGTAAGCCGTGCCCGCGTCCTGGGCCGCGTAGATTCTGTCTAAGTCTTCGTTGTGCCCATCGCTATTGTCGATATAGGCTTTGTAGGCGCGGCGCCAAGCGTCGCAGCAACGCTTGAGCGCCTTGGCGCGCGCGGGATCGGGGTCGAGGCTCGGAGCCGGCGCGATTACGGGCACCGGGACGGGGATGGATTCGATCAAGTTGAGTACTGCTTTGGGTAATTCGGCCACAGGTGGATTCTCCCTATGGATAGTGTGCTCCGCCGGCGCTTAATTTTCTGCAACGGGGCCGCGTTTTGCGGGGCTGGCGTGGCCGTCTGGAAACGGCCGTATCGGGAAACGGCCATTGAGCTGGAATGGCCGGCCAGCGATTCAGACGGCCTCGGACTTCTTCTACGCCGGGATCAATGAGTGACAAGGGCTGTTCTCGTCAGTTGACATCTTCGCTTTGCTTCGACGCCCAAGTCCCGGACCCTTGGGGAACCTTGCCACAAGCCGCCTTTTCACGACTGATCCGCTCGGACGATTGTCTCTTGTTGCCCGGCCACGCATTCCCAATTAGCAGTGGCGATTTTCTCAGCCCATGCATCCAAGAATCTCCAGGCAGGATCGGAGGTGGGTGTCTGTAGCGCTCAAGCGTGAAATTCATTGCTGGCGGTGCAGACAGTTCCTGGCGGTGCGCAGTTCCCCTCCTTCAGAGGCATCTGACGGCAATCTGGACCAATTTTTTGGTGGCGCAATTGACCTCACAGGCGGTAATCTGTGAGACACTGCCTCCTGTGGAGAGGAACAACTGGTTTGTACTGATGATCGCTGCGGGGATCATTATCTGACTGATCTTGGCTTGCGTGGGTGGGCCAAGCGGGCCATTTGGGCCCTGAGTTTATTCGCCGTTCCGGCCCAAAACACCCAGGAGTATCCGCTGCATCGGGTCTGCCGATTGCGACGCTCCCGGCATATGTTGATTCGGTGCGCTTGGCTTGAAAGCCGAACAATATATGACGAATGTCTTTGTGTTAAAGGAAGGATCTAGCAATGTCCGGAAAAACTCTTAGACTTCTAACGGTCTTGTCAACGATCCTCGCGGTGATTGCCTGGGCCGCAGTCCTTTTTTCTGAGACGACATCGGTAATCCCGAAAGGTCTTTTTGGCTTTCAGGCCGGAGCCTCGCTCCTTCAGTGGCTGAACGCGTTCGCCCTCTTCCTCACTTTCATCGCAATTCTTGCGTCGGTCTTGTACAACACTGAGGCCGCCAAGGAGCTACGGGTGGAAGTCTCGGCCGCCCAAGCGATACTATCGAGGATTGAGCCCCAAGTTGATATATCGCGAGGAAACAGTCAAAGTCTATTAGAGATTAAACCCCTCGTTCAAGAAATGCACCACTTAGTGCGGCAGAAGGCGGAGGTTCGTACAATTAAGCCGCATGACCCGATAGAGTTTGAAGTAGTCTTCGGCGATGCTCAGAATATCCGCGCCTACAACCCCCCGTTGACCCTCTTGACAAGGGAGCACGATAAGAGGTTTAGGAATGTGATATTCAACGTACTCTCGAAAGAAGATCGCGCCTACCGCGCGATAGTCGGGCGAGAGGGGGGCGAGCAGCTTGTTAACCTCCATAGGCGATGGGTAGATGAAAGGAAGGACAAAGACACCTTACAGGTGATATCCAAGATGCACGTGACTGCGTACATGCATCCGGAACAACTGCATTCGGAGTTGTGGGAGTGGCCTGGATTCAATTCTACGGACTTGAGAGGACTCTCATACTTTCTAATTGAGACCCCTAAGTGCCGCAAGCTTCTCCTGTATATCCTCGGTAGACCATTTGTTGAGACATTCAGGGTGCCTGACATAGGCCTGCTGATTACCGAGCCGGTGAATGAGGCGACGATATACAACGAAGTCCTTGATGTCTTTGACAAGAGGTGGGATATTCTTGGTGGCGGAAATGGCGACCCGAACATTTTGGCAGATGAGACTCTCCCGAGTTTTTGTGATGCTTATTCCGCGAGGCTGGAATCTGTCCGTCCGATAACGGAGGTAAAGAGCGCATGAAAAAGACGAACGTTCGCCCGAAGACGTGGTTCGCATCTGGTCTAATCCTAATCGCCTCTCTGTCGGTGTTGTCTTGCGGACCGCACAAGGGGCCGACGCAAGCAGACGATTCCCAAGCCCCCCTGGAAATCGGCTACAGCCAACTCCGGATCAGCCTTCCGATCTTTGTGGCTCAACAAAAGGGCATCTTTTCGAAGCATGGCATCAACGCTAGCCTGCTGATGTACCCCACTGCACAGCCGATGACGCAGGCGCTTGTTGAGGGAAAGATACAGATTGCGGGGTACACCGCAATGCCTATTACCTATAGCGGGATGGCCCGGAGTGGCACGAAACTACTGTTCATAACGACCATGATCGAAGATCAAAACCACAGAATCAGCTTCCTTTTGAGACGTTCGACGAGAGCGGGCGGCAGGCCTCTCATACGGAATCTGCGGGATCTGAAGGGGAAGAAGATTGGAACGTTGCCGACGGTTGCTTATTCCGCCTGGTTAAAGGCTATTCTCCAAGCGAATGGGCTCAACCCCGACAAGGACGTTGTGATCCAGCCCATCGCGCCGGAGCAGGAAGCCGCCGCCCTAAGGAGCGGCGGGGTGGATGCGCTGTTCACGAATGACCCCGTAGCCACGGCAGCTATTCGGGCAGGGGTTGCTGAGCTAATCTCACCGACGGTGGAGTGCCCAAAGTACATAGAGGACCCGTTTCCGTTTGGAAGTTTCAACGTCTCCAAAGCCTGGGCGGATAGCCATCCTGAGGTCTTTGCCCGCTTGGTCGCAGCAATGGATGAAGCTGCTGAGTATGTGAATGAGCATCCTGCGGACTCGAAGCTGGCTATGGTGCCTTATTTGCCGGCTCAGTTCCGTAGCGACGTGGCGAGCTACCCGGATGCCAAGTACCTTTTGACCGACGAGTCGACTGAGGCTATGTATCAGCACCTTGCCGATGTTTACCTCAAGATGGGAATCATCGATCAGCCCGTTTCGCTAACCGGCCTCGTTGTCAACCTAAAAGAGGGTGGGAAGTGAGATCCAGCTTAATCGTTAAGGACCTCTCTGCCTCCTACAAGGATACGAAGGAGCCGACCGATGTGTTTCGGTCGGTTTCCTTTCAGGTCGAGTCAGGAAAGATTCTTGGGGTGTTTGGCCCTAACGGCAGCGGGAAAACTACATTATTGAAGGTGCTTGCCGGGCTGAAGCCAGCGGAAGCGGGGGAGGTGGTTCTTCCGATGAGGAACGGGGAGCCGGGGCCTGTTGCAACGGTTCCTCAAGACTATCGTTCCTCGTTTTTCGAATGGGCGAATTTGGAGCATAACCTTGCGCTAACTTCAACCTCGCTTCCGTCTCACCCGCAGCAGGCTGTTCGGTCAGCGCGCGCGCTTCGCACTGAGTTGGGGCTTGACCTTGATTTGTCTCTGCGTCCAAGGAGATGTAGCGGCGGTATGCTACAGCAGGCTGCGATGATTCGTGCCTTTCAGGATGCTCCAAGCCTAATCCTGGCGGACGAGCCATTTTCTGCGTTGGACTTCAACGTTGCCGCCACTGTTCGATCAAGCTTTCGAAGAATGGTCAAGAAGCGAGGCATCACCGCGATTGTGGTGCTGCATCAAATCGTGGACCTGTCCGAGGTGTGCGACGAAGTCCTTGTTGTTCCGGGACGCCCATTTTCGACAGAGCTGCTGCCTGGCCTCGAGCACGCTGTCATTATGCAGAATGAATTTCTCTCGACGGATCAACGCGAGGATAGAGTGGGGTTCCTGGCGCTGGCTGGGCGGGTGTTGGGTGGTGCGAGATAGGTATGGCAAAAGCTGTTGAGGTGCGCGCGAAACTCGCAGGGCTTTTCAAACGCCATTCCTGGATTCTGGCCTTTGTTCTCATCTTCGGCCTCTGGGAGGCGGGTTCCTATTGGCATCTCATAGGCAGAACCCTCCTTGCTTCTCCCCGCGAGGTTTGGGAAGTATTGGCGCGGTCAGCGTTTTTCTCAAAACTCGATGACGATCAAAATGTCTATATACACGCGTTCTACACCTTTCGTCGCGCTCTGTCAGGTTGGGGATTGACGGTCGTAGGGGGTGTTGTCTTCGGACTTGTGACGGGTAGTTTCGAAGCGCTATACGTTGGAACCGAGCCAATTGTCGAGTTCGCCAGAGTCATCCCGCCTGTTATGGCGTTTCCTCTGCTTCTCGTGGCCTTTAACTACGGAGAGCCCGCCTACACCTGGACCATCGTGTTCGGTTGCCTCCCGGTGATGACGTTCGCAGTCGCCAGGGGTATACGGGGCATTTCGCGAGAAAAACTGGAGATTCTTGCGGCGTACAAGGTGCCAGGCGTGGTCCGCGGATTTTCGGTAGTTATGGAGACGCTACCTTCTGTGTTTCTCGGTGCGCGATTGACGTTGACAATGGCGCTCATCATCGCGGTCGTCACGGAGATGGTTTTTACTCCACGGAATGGATGGGCGTTGGGCGCCATTGCAAGAGACTCTGAAATATCGTTTGACACGCCCGTGTTTTATGCCTGTGTGGTCGTTGTGGGGCTCTTCGGCTATCTGGCGAACAGGGGGATTAGGAAGATTGAAGAGCTGCTGGGCGTTGCATCCAGCAGCGACGAGACGGAATAGGTTTATTCCCTGCAAACGGCGATGTCGCCGGTAGGGTTTCTCGATTTACGCATAATCGCCATACCACTCAGGGAGGGGGGATGGTGGGCGGGAAGATGGGCGGTGTTTCGGCTTGGGTAGCAGGGAGCGGCGGAAGGATGGGGCACGGGGCAAGAACGTGCAGGCGGCGGATCAACGGTAGTGGTCTCCCACCCTTGCGACAGAAATAACGAAAAGCAGGTCCTTCGACTCCGCTGCGCGTCGCTCAGGATGACAGCAAGGATGGGGCACGGGGCATTTGTTGGGGGGACCGGCGGAAGGACGCCAGGCTACCGTGGAGGCGATGTTGAGCGCGCTGACGGCTTGGCGGGCGGTTTGACGGAGGCTTTGAGGGTTTGGCTGGCTTGGGCGTCGCCGAGGAACTGCTCGTCATCCTTGCCGGCGATGGCTACGCGCATCACGTTCATCCAGATGGGGAGGGCGGCTCTGGCGCCGGTCTCCTTTTCGCCGAGGGACTCGCGGCTATCGTAACCCACCCAGACGCCGCAGGTGACGGAGGGGGAAAAGCCGAGGAACCATGCGTCGGTGTATTCGCTGGTGGTGCCGGTTTTGCCGCCGAGGGGGTGGTTGAGCTGGGCGGCGGCGGCGCCGGTGCCGTGCTGGGTGACGGCGCGGAGAAGGATCATCATGGTGCGCGCGGTCTGCTGACTGATGACCTCGTTGACGGAGATCGGGTCTTCCCAGAGGGTGACACCGTCGGAGTTGGAGACCTTGCGGACGAGGCGCGGCGCCACGCGGATGCCGTCGTTGGGAAAGACGGCGTAGGAGGCGACCTGCTCCTCGAGGGTGATTTCGACCGCGCCGATAGCGACGGGGAGATAGGCGGGAATGTTGGAGGTGACGCCGAAGCGGTGGGCCACGCCGATGACCTTGTGAATGCCGACGCGGGCGGCCAGCTTGAGGGCGGGAATGTTGCGCGACTCGGCGAAGGCGTTGGTGAGGGTCATGGCGCCCTTGTAGTTGTTCTCGTAGTTGTGCGGGGTGTAGCCGCCGAAGCTGACCGGGCCGTCGACGATGATGTCGGTGGGCTTGGCGCCGTCCTCGATGGCCGCGGTGTAGACGTAAGGCTTGAAGCTGGAGCCGGTCTGGCGCTCGGCCTGGGTGGCGCGGTTGAACTGGGAGAGCGCGTAGTCGCGCCCGCCCACCATGGCGAGAACGTCGCCGTTGGTGTTGTCCATGGCCAGGATGGCCCCCTGCGCGCCGGAGTCCTGCTCCAAGGTTGCGCTGCGGGCGTCGCCCTCCATGGTCTCGGAGAGGTGAACGTAGATTACGTCGCCGGGCTTGACGAGGGCGTCGCCGTAGCGCTGGCCGGTCCATTTCCAATCATCGGGCAGCAGGACGATCTCGTCGGGGCCGACACGGGCGTGAATCTCGAGGGGCAGGGCGCGGGTGACCAGGGCGTGGACGTAGTCGCCGGGGCGGGTCTTCACGGCCCAGTCGGGGTGCTTGTAGTCTTCGAGGGTACTTCCGGAGGCGAGGACGTTTTCCAGCTTGCCCGGCCGGTCTTGACCGGCCCAGCCATGGCGGCGCTCGTAGGCAGCGAGGCCGTCGGCCACGGCGCGGTTGGCGGTCTGCTGCAGGTCAAGGTCGAGGGTGGTCTCAACTTTCAGGCCGGCTTCGTGGACCTGCTCGGTACCGAAGCGTTTTTCGAGCTCGCGGCGGACTTCTTCCTGGAACCAGGGCGCCACCGAGCCCTCCGGCTGGGCGATGTGCAGGCCCAGCGGGGCATTGCGGGCCTGCTCGGCCTGGATGTGGGTGATGACTCCGTCGGACTCCATTTCACTGAGGACGAGGTTGCGGCGGCGCAGGGCTTTGTCAGGATTGAGCAGCGGCGAAAAGGCTACGGGCGCCTTGGGCAGGCCGGCCAGGAGAGCCGCTTCAGTCAAGTTGAGGTCTTTGGCGTGTTTGGAGAAGAGAAACTCCGAGGCGGCTTCGAAACCGTACATGCCGTGGCCGAGGTAGATCTGGTTGCCGTAAAGGGTGAAGATCTGCTGCTTGGTGAAGGCGCGCTCGATCTGGATGGCGAGATAGGCTTCCTGCACTTTGCGGGCGGCGGTGCGCTCGGAGGAGAGGAAGAGGTTGCGGGCCAACTGCATGGTGAGCGTGGAGGCGCCCTGGGCGCGTCCGTGGGCGCGGATGTCATGCCAGACCGCGCCGATGACGCGGAAGGTATTGATGCCCCAGTGGGACTCGAAGCTCTTGTCTTCAATGGAGATGACGGCCTGGCGGAGGATGGGGGCAAAGCCGTCGTAGCCGACGACCTCGCGGCGCTCGAGGGCAAAGGAGCCGATGATGCGGCCCTTGCGGTCATAGAGATCGGTGGTGGTGGAGGGGCGGTAGCGCTCGAGGTCGCTGATCTGGGGCAGATCGACGGAATAGACCAGCGTGAGGCCGGCCAGCGAACCGGTGGTGACGGCCAGAATGAGCAAGGTGACGAAGGCGAAGCGGCCGGCCAGCTTGCGATGGCGGTGCGTGGGAACCGGCTGCACCTGCGGCCGGTGGTGACGGCGTGGCCGGACAAGGGATCGCGGTTCGAGAGGCTGTGAAGGGGTGGCAGCCAAGCGATTCAGGCCTCGTGAGCAATTCTCCCAAAGGCGCAGGGGAGAAAGATGCTACAGCCTAAGGCTAGCATCTTCGTGTTGCCAGGGGATGCGCAGGGCAACTGATGTGTACCACGCGGTGCAAGGGCGGGACGGGCTAATGCAGTTCGCCGATTTTCCACCCCAGCAACCGGAGTCAGGCGGTTTTCGCCTTCAACAGTTGGAGGGCCTTGTCGAGCGTTTCGTCTCCCTTGGCGGGGGGGACTTCTTCGTCTACTTCCTCGATCGACGGGCCTACCAGCACATTGGGGGTGACGGCTTCGTCCTGAATCTTTTTGCCGGTGGGGCGCTCGTACTTGGCTACGGTGAGCAGGAGCGCGGCGCCGTCGGGCAGCTCGATGGTTTTCTGGACCGAGCCCTCGCCGAAGGTGCGTTCGCCGACCACGTCGCCGCGCTTGGCGTCTTCAATGGCGGCAGCGGTGAGTTCAGCAGCGCCATAGGTGCCGCGATTGACGAGCACGGCAAGCGGAGCGTCTGTCAGGAATTTTGTGGGATCGGCGGTGAAGGCCTGGAGGGGAAACTTCTGGCCTTCGAGGGTGGCCAGGGTTCCCTGCTTGAGGAAGAAGTTGGCCAGGCGGATTCCCTGCCGGGCGTCGTCGCCGGAGGAGTCGCGCAGGTCGAGAAGCACTTTGCGGTTCTTACCGTCGGCTTTGAGTTTGGCGGCGATTTCGTCGACGCGGGCCGGGGTGAGCAGGCCGGGCTTGAGGTAAAGGATTGTGGAGATTTCGTATTGCTGCTCGCCGAGCGCCGGAGGGGCGGTGATGGCGCGGGTGAGCGTCAGCTTGTCGGGGTCGGCCTTGCGCGGGCGGACCACCGTGAGATTGACGGTGGTTCCCGGCTTGCCATCGAGCATGAGGCGGATGACAGCCAGCGACAGCTCGCGGGTGGACTGGCCGCCAATGGACTCGATGACGTCGCCGTCGGCCAAGTGCTCCTTGTCGGCGGGCGAACCGGGCAAGACGCTGACGATGGCGGCGTAGCCGAAACGCTTGGAGACGGTGATGCCGACCTGAGCGACGCCGGTGGCGGGGCGCTCTTTGTAGATTTTGTACTCGGTGGGGGTGAGATAGCTGGAGTCGGAGTCGAGGGATTCGAGCAGGCCGTGAAGAGCGCCGGTGGTGACGTCGTTGATGTTGGGCTCGGTGACGTAGTCGGTCTGGATCTTCTTGAGGACTTCGGCGTAGACGCGCATCTGGCGGTAGGCGCCATCCTGCTCGCCGCCGGCATGAACGCCAAACAGGCCGAATTCACCCAGGCCAAAGCCAAGGGCGAGGGCGGCAAAGATTGCCACGGAAAGCACGAAGACAAAACGCTGGAAGAATCGAGACACGCACACCACCGGGGCGACCCCTGAGGGGAACAGGCCGCTCACTCTCTATAGACGCAATGATAGCGCAAGGGGTGCGAGGAGCGGGTTCCTGGGGTGGCGGGGAGGACGAAAAATTGGGGTTGGGGGAGGGGAAAAGCCGGGATTTTCTGGTGGCGGAGGGCAGGATCGAACTGCCGACCTACGGGTTATGAATCCGTCGCTCTAACCATCTGAGCTACTCCGCCGGAAGGGGCGCGACCGAAGACCACCCCATCGACGAAGACCCCGCCACGGCGGGCTGGGGACTCCGGGGTGTCGCAGCACCAACTTAGATGATACGGGCGGGTGGATTGGAGGTCAAACCTGTCCGGTTGTGGTTTGGGCGCCGGGGAATTGCCGAAGATGAGCCCTCCACCTCCGCTCGTGTAAACTCGTCTGCATGAATACGTTGCGTATCGCTGGGGTGATTCCGGCGCGGCTGAGTTCGACGCGGCTGAGCCGCAAGGTGCTGCGCGTGATTGCCGGGCGGCCGATGGTGGAGTGGGTGTGGCGCGCCGCGGCCGGGAGCGGGCTGATGGACCCGGTGGTGGTGGCTACCGATTCGGAGGAGGTGGCCGAGATTTGCAAGGAGCGGGGGATTCCGGTGGCGATGACCTCGAAGGAATGCCCGAGCGGGTCGGACCGGGTGAGGGAAGTGGCGCGGGAGATCGATGCGGATATTTATGTGAACATTCAGGGGGACGAGCCGACGCTGACGCCGGATTTTTTCCCCCCGCTGCTGGGACTGTTTGAGCGGGCGGAGGTGGAGGTGGCTACGCTGGCGGTTCGCTGCCCGGCGCTGGAGATTGCCGATCCCAATGCTGTGAAGGTGGTGACGGCTCTGGACGGGCGGGCGCTTTATTTTTCGCGGGCGACGATTCCGTTCGACCGGGACAGGGCGGGGTTTGCGGGCTATCAGAAGCACCTGGGGATTTATGCGTACCGGAAAGCGGCGCTGGAGAGGTTTGCGGCGCTGCCGCCCTCCTGGATCGAGCGCGTGGAGCGGCTGGAACAGCTACGCTTGCTCGATAATGGGATCGATATTTATGTGGCCGCGGCGCCACGGGACACGATCGGAGTGGATACGGAGGCGGATCTGGAGCGGGCGGAGGCGGCGTTGCGGCGGATTGCGGAGCGGGACGGCGGTTGATCGCGAAGTCCGTCCAAAACAAACGGAATTGCGCGCAAGAACCGGATAGCCAGCCGCGCCGCGAATCGGCGACCATGGTTCCCATGAACGCTAGACCTCAATTCGCAAACGCCGCCAGCCGCGGTTCCAACCCAGCCACGGCGATCGACCCCGAGGCAGCATGGGGGCAGGTACTCGGCCGCGACCCGGCGGCTGCGTTTTTCTATGCGGTGACGACGACAGGCGTATTTTGCCGCCCCAGTTGCAGGAGCCGGCGGCCGCTGCGGGGCAACGTGCGGTTTTTCCGCTCGGTCGCGGAGGCGCGGGCCGCGGGGTTTCGTCCCTGCAAGCGTTGCCGCCCGGAAGCCACTGCGGGGGGCAGACCTTTGGACAAGACTCGTGGCGATATGGACAAGGTTCGTGGTCATATTGAGGCGAATCTCGACCGCGCGGTGCCGCTCAAGGAGTTGGGGCGTGTGGCTGGATTGAGTCCCTTCACGGTGCAGCGGCTGTTCAAGCAGGGGCTGGGCGTGAGCCCGCTGCAGTATCAGCGGGCGCTGCGGGCGGGGTCGTTGCGCAGCGCGTTGAAGCAGGGAGGCAACGTGACGGACGCAATTTATGAAGCTGGATTTGGCTCGTCGAGCCGGGCGTACGAGGGCGCGGCACTGGGCATGACGCCGGCGCGGTTTGCGCGGGGCGGGCGGGGCGAACAGATCGGCTATACGACGGCGCGATCGTCGTTTGGCTGGCTGGTGGTGGGCGCGACGGAGCGCGGGCTTTGCTGGCTGGCTTTGGGGAGCACGGCGGCGGCGGCCGAGGCCAGTCTGCGCGAAGAGTTTCCGCTGGCTGCGCTGCGGCGCGATCCGTCGCTCAAGGGGCTGGTGGATGAGGCAGTGCGCATGGTTTGTGGCCAGTCGAACACATCAGAAAAGGCTGCCGCACCGCAGGTGCCTCTGGACTTGCGCGGGACGGCCTTTCAACTGCGCGTGTGGCAGGCGTTGCGGGCGATTCCGCGCGGGGAGACACGGAGCTACAGCCAGTTGGCGCGGGAGTTGGGCGATCCGAAGGCGACGCGCGCCGTGGCGCGGGCGTGCGCTACCAATCGCGTGGCGCTGGTGGTGCCTTGCCATCGGGTGGTGGGGGCGAGCGGTGCGTTGACCGGGTACCGGTGGGGCGTCGAACGGAAGCGGCAACTGCTGGAGGCGGAGAGCATGGAGCGCTGAATCGCCGCGGTCTGCCTTGAAGGCGCGCTTTTGGGCCGAATTCTCAAGATGGTATTCTCAAGGGGATAGGAGAAACCACCGCTTATGGCAGCTTCAACACTGGAAACCACGGAATTGGGATATAAAGTCGCCGACCTGGGTTTGGCGGACTGGGGCCGGAAGGAAATCACCATTGCCGAGCACGAGATGCCGGGATTGATGTCGATCCGGAACAAGTATGCGGCCGCGAAGCCACTGGCCGGGGTGCGGATCACGGGCTCGCTGCATATGACCATTCAGACGGCGGTGCTGATCGAGACGCTGACGAGTCTGGGCGCGGAGGTTCGCTGGGCGAGCTGCAATATTTTCTCGACGCAGGATCATGCGGCGGCGGCAATTGCGGCCACCGGGGTTCCGGTGTTCGCGTGGAAGGGCGAATCGCTGGAGGAGTATTGGTGGTGCACGTTTCAGGCGCTCAGCCACAAAGGCGGCAAAGGGCCGCAACTGGTGGTGGACGACGGCGGCGATGTAACGCTGCTGATCCACAAGGGGTATGAGCTGGAAGAAGGCGATAAGTGGGTGGATGGGCCCTCGGGGAGCCACGAAGAGCAGGTGATCAAAGATTTGCTGAAGAAGGTACATGCCGAAGACCCGCGGCACTGGCACAAAGTTGTGAAGGAGTGGCGCGGCGTTTCAGAAGAGACCACGACCGGCGTGCATCGGCTCTACAAGATGATGGAGCAGGGCAAGCTGCTGGTGCCGGCGATCAATGTGAACGACTCGGTGACCAAGAGTAAGTTCGATAACTTGTATGGGTGCAGGGAATCTCTGGCCGACGGGATCAAGCGGGCCACGGACGTGATGGTTGCGGGCAAGGTGGCGGTGATCTGCGGCTATGGCGATGTGGGCAAGGGCTGCGCGCACTCCCTGCGGGGCATGGGCGCAAGGTGCATCGTCACCGAGGTCGATCCCATCAACGCGCTGCAGGCGGCGATGGAGGGCTTCGAGGTCACGACGATCGAAGAGACGCTGGGGCGCGGGGACATCTACGTCACCTGCACGGGAAACGTGGACATCATTACGCTTGAACACATGAAGCGGATGAAGGACCAGGCGATCGTCTGCAACATCGGCCACTTCGACAACGAAATCCAAATGGACCCGCTGAACGCCGAGCCGGGCGTGACCAAGCTGAATATCAAGCCGCAGGTGGACTTCTACACCTTTCCCGACGGGCACGGCATCTTCGTGCTGGCCGAGGGCCGGCTGGTGAATCTGGGATGCGCGACGGGGCATCCGAGCTTTGTGATGAGCAACAGCTTCGCCAACCAGACGCTGGCGCAGTTGGACCTATGGGCCAAGAAGGACAGCTACAAGGTAGGCGTCTATGTGCTGCCGAAGAAACTGGATGAAGAGGTGGCGCGGTTGCATCTGGATAAAATCGGCGTGAAGCTGACCACGCTGACCGCGAAGCAGGCCGACTATCTCGGCGTGCCGGTGGAAGGGCCGTACAAGGCGGAAAATTACAGGTACTAAAGGCAGTGGTTAGTGGGTAGTGGTTAGTGATTAGTTGTCCGTTGCCCGCTTGAGCGGTTGTGGTATCCCAGGTTTCAAAATCGAGATCTGGGGCACCTTTACTGATCCGCTTTCAGGGCTTTCTTCGGGGTCCAGCGCATGGTTTCGCCGCTAAGTTTTTCTTTCGAGCTGTTCCCCCCGCGCACGCCGGAAGGCGTGGCCAAGCTGCCGGCGGTGATTGGCCAGCTTGCCGGGGTGCGGCCGAACTATTTCTCCGTCACCTACGGCGCCGGCGGCTCCAACCAGGACGGCACCTACGAGACGCTGGTGACGGTGGTCAAGCAGACCGGCGTGGAGGCCGCGCCGCACCTGACCTGCGTGGGCTCGACGCGCGCCCACATCGCCGCCCTGCTTGAGCGCTACCGGGAAGCGGGGGCCACGCGCATTGTCGCCCTGCGCGGCGACCTGCCGGCTACGGCCATGAGCGCCTCCGCGCCGGGCGACTTCCACTACGCCAATGAGCTGGTCAGCTTCATCCGCGAGACCCACGGCGAGGCCTTCAAGATTGAGGTGGCCGCCTACCCGGAGATGCACCCGCAAGCGTCCAGCCCCGGCGCGGACTTCGAGCACTTCCGCCGCAAGGTGGAGGCCGGCGCGGACGGGGCCCTGACCCAGCTGTTCTATAACGCCGATGCCTACTTCGACTTCATGGAACGCTGCGGCAAGGCCGGCATCACGATTCCGGTGACGCCTGGGATCATGCCCATCACCGGCTTCGCCAACACCGTGCGCTTCTGCGCCGGCTGCGGCGCCGACCTGCCGCGCTGGGTGCGCCTGCGCCTGGAAGAGCTGCAGGACGACAAGCCCACGCTGCTGGACTTTGGCCTGGAGGTGGTCACGCGCCTGTGCGAAACCTTGCTGCGCAACGGCGCGCCCGGCCTGCACTTCTACACCGTGAACCAAGCCGACCCGACCCTGCGGCTGTGGAAGAATCTGGGGCTGCCGGCGCCCGTGTGAGCGAAGCCGGGGCGCGGCCGGGGCTTTGTTGTGTGCGCTACCGCCGCTTGCGACCGATGAGCCGGTGGTAGAGCTGCCAGAGCGCGCTGTGCAGAAGGCGGGTCTGCTTGGCCTTGAGTGCGGCGTAGGAGCGTTCCACATAGAGGTCGAACTCGGGGGGCCAGCCGATGGTGGAGCGGCGTTCGGTGTAGTCGCCTTCGGCCCACTTGGCCAGCACCGCCTTGTAGCCCACCACGTGGGTGACAAAGTCGAGCAGACAATGCGGCATCTGCTCCTCGACGATGAGGTAGGCCTTCTCGATAATGATCTTCTCGCGGACGTCGTTGAGGGGCATGAAGATGGTGGTCATCCAGAGGACCCACTCCTTCATCTCCTCGTCGAGGATGGGAAAGCTCTGCGTCTTGCCCTGCTTTTTGAGCAGCGAGCGGTAGGCGATGCTGCCCGCCTGCGAGGCGACATAGAGCGGGCCGTAGAACTCGTTGAGGCGCCTGTTCACCAGCTCCAGCTTGTCCTTGCGGCGGGCCAACATGCGGGCGCTCATGAAGGTGGCCAGATAGCTGACAAACGCCAGAATCAGGGTCAGCACGGCTGCGTTTTGCAGAAGATTCGGAGAGAAGAACATCGATAGGTCCATCGCGTGGTTTGCCTTGCCGACGAGTATACGCGCAGAGGAGATTCGGGTGTAGTGACGGAAATCTCTGATTTGGGCGGCGTGCGTGGGGTACAGGGCTATTTTTGGGAAGTGGGCCGGATTGGGAGTTGGTGGTTTCCCACCCGGCATACATGCGGTCACAACCTGAGACCCTCAAAGGGCATCCATACAACAGAACGGTAATAGCGCAGGCTTGACGGGCGGCCACGGTTTCAGGCCGTGTGCCGGCCGAATCCTCCAATCTTCCTCAACCCAACCGGCGACCTTCCTCAACCAGCAGCAAGGAGATCTTCTTATGCCCACGATTACGACCAAAGACGGAACACGAATTTATTACAAGGACTGGGGCACGGGTCAGCCCGTGGTCTTCAGCCACGGCTGGCCGCTGAGCGCGGACGCATGGGACGACCAGATGGTGTTTCTGGGCTCGCATGGATATCGGGCGATTGCGCATGACCGGCGGGGGCACGGGCGATCGAGCCAGCCCTGGGATGGGAACGAGATGGACACCTACGCCGACGATCTTGCGGCGCTGACCGAGGCACTCGATCTGAAGGACGCGGTCCACGTTGGTCACTCGGCCGGCGGGGGCGAGGTTGCCCGGTACATCGGACGCCACGGGACGAAGCGCGTGGCCAAGGCGGTGCTGATCGGAGCGGTGACGCCGCTGATGCTGTTGACGGAGGCCAATCCGGGCGGATTGCCAATGGAGGTGTTCGACAAAATTCGGGCTGGGATTCTGGCCGACCGCTCACAGTTTTTCAAGGATATTACCGTGACGTTCTATGGGGTGAACCGGCCTGGTTCCAAGGTGTCGCAGGGGTTGCGGGACTCGTTTTGGAGACAGGGTATGCAGGCTGGATTCAAGGCGGTTCTGGACTGCATCAAGGCGTTTTCCGAGACGGACTTTACGGAGGATCTGAAGAAGATCGACGTGCCGACGCTGATTATCCATGGCGACGACGACCAGATTGTGCCCATCAACGACTCAGCCCTGCTCTCCGCCGCGCTTGTGAAGGGAGCAACGCTGAAGGTCTATAAGGGGGCGGATCACGGGCTTTGCTCGACGCGCAAGGACCAGGTAAATGCCGACCTGCTGGCATTCATTCGGGCGTAGATGGGTAAGCAAAGAACGAGAGGATGATTTGGGCAGGTGGAGTCCCAGGTCTCAAAGGCGAGACCTGGGACACCCGGCGCAGCAGATCTCTTGCTAGCCCTGTCTGCGACCGACCATCCAGCCGATCGCTGCTCCAGCCGCAATGCCTACCGCGAATGTCGCCGCTACTGATTCGACCGGATACCGTTGTACGCGCCTTCTTGTGTCAACAAAAAGCTCTGTAGCTGCATGGCTGCCTTGTTTTGCGGCACGCCGCGCTGCTCCTACGCCATCCTCAAGCGCATCCGCAACGGCAGATGCCGCCCGCGAAGCCTTGCGCGCTGTTTCGTCAATTCGCTCGTCCATCTGTTCCAACACTGATTGCGACATTTTTGTCCTGACCTCTCTGGTTTCTGTGTGTGACGTTGATTTGCCTATTCGCCGACAGCCTTTTCAACCTTGCCGACAAAGTTCTGAACTTTGCCCGCGTTCTTTTCAGTTCTGCCGTCGGATTCAAGGCAGGGGTTTTTGGTAAGCTCGCCGGCCTTCTGCTTGATTGCGCCTTTGACTTCGTGAACCTTGCCTGTTGCCTTATCGCTCGTGCTCAGTTTCATGGTGAAGTTCTCCTCTGTTCGATGGTGGGTTTCAATAGATTGAGATCCATCGAGATCTCCTTGCGCCTTGAGGATCCGCGACCAGGCAAAATACTCCTTGGGAGGTTCCCTTGCCTGATGCGGAGCCTTCTATCGACCAGTCTCAACGATCCTGCTGGTGAAAGCTGGTCGGAATTGCTCGCCGCGCCACGCACCGGCGGGCGGCCAGGTCCAGGCTGGGCTGTGGGGGTGCTAGGAAAAAGCGAAGGATGGGAATCCCAGGTCAGAGAAGGGCTGTCCACGGAGTTTCAGAGACAAAAAGCGGCAGGTTGAGGTTCATCGTCTCCCACATCTCAAAATCGAGATGTGGGCCACCCAGACCATCAACGACTCAGCCCTGCTCTCCGCCGCGCTGGTGAAGGGAGCTACGCTAAAGGTCTATAGGGGAGCGGATCACGGGCTTTGCTCGACGCGCAAGGACCAGGTAAATGCCGACCTGCTGGCATTCATTCGGGGGTAAAGGGCGATCAGGCGAGCAGTTTGGCGGCGTCTTTGGCGAAGTAGGTGACGATGAAGCCGGCGCCGGCGCGGCGGATGCCGAGGAGGGATTCGAGAATGGCGCGATCGTGGTCCAGCCAGCCCTTTTCAAAGGCGGCCTGGAGCATGGAGTACTCGCCGGAGACCTGGTATGCGCCGATGGGCACGCCGAAGCGCTCGCGGGCGGCCCGGATCACGTCCAGGTAGGGCATGGCCGGCTTCATGAGGATCATGTCCGCGCCTTCTTCAAGGTCGAGGCCGATCTCGCGCAGGGCCTCGCGCAGGTTGGCGCCGTCCATCTGATAGGATTTGCGGTCGCCGAACTGGGGGGCGGAATCGGCGGCCTCGCGGAAGGGTCCGTAGAAGGCGGAGGCGAACTTGGAGGCGTAGCTGAGGATGGGCGTATTGGGGCAGCCTTCGTCGTCGAGGGCGCGGCGGATGGCGGCGACGCGGCCGTCCATCATGTCGCTGGGGGCGACGACATCGGCTCCGGCGCGGGCGAGGCTGGCGGCGGTTTGGGCGAGCAGATCGAGCGAGGGGTCATTGTCCACGGTCCAGCCGTCGCGGGTTTCGACGACCATGCCGCAGTGGCCGTGGCTGGTGTACTCGCAGAGGCAGACGTCGGCGATGAGGACCAGCTTTTTGGCGGCGGCGGTTTCTTTCAGGGCGCGAAGGCCCCGCTGGACGATGCCGTTTTCGTCCCATGCGCCGGAGCCTTGCTCGTCCTTTTCTTCGGGCAGGCCGAAGAGCAACAGTCCGCCGAGGCCGAGGCGGGCGGCTTCTTCGGCCTCGCGGAGTGCCTCGTCTACGGAGAGGTTGAAGACGCCGGGCATGGAGCCGACCGGGCGGCGGACGCCCTCGCCGGGACAGAGAAAGAGGGGGTAGATCAGGTCGCCGGGCTCGAGGGAGGTTTCGCGGACGAGGGACCGGAGAGGTTCGGTGCGGCGCAGGCGGCGCATCCGGGTTTCAGGAAAACTCATGGATCAGATTGTACTGCTTGACGAGCCGCTCGAATTTGCATTCCCTCGGCGCCTAAAGCCGCAGCCAATTCCCCGCTCCTATGGCACGGGTTCTGCCGGGGTTTCACAGGCTGCGGAAAGACTCGGGATTTCGGGTGAAATGGGCGGAAAGCGTCCCTCCGGGGCTAAAGCCCAACGTTCCTTTTGCGACCTTTGCGGCACGACTAAAGTCGTGCCCTGATACAGAACCGGCGTTTTTCCGCCTTCGGCACGACTAAAGCCGCGCCCTTTCAAGGCTTGTTGATGGGCGGGCAGATTCTGCCGGGGTTCAAGAGGCTGCGGAAAGACTCGGGATTTCGGGTGAAATGGGCGGGAAGCGTCCCTCCGGGGCTAAAGCCCAACGTTCCTTTTGCGACCTTTGCGGCACGACTAAAGTCGTGCCCTGATACAGAACCGGCGTTTTTCCGCAGCCTGTAAAGCCCCGGCCTGCCCGCCGCGCAGACGATCCTTCAAAGTGGGGTGGATTTGTGCCGGGGCTAAAGCCCGCGTTGATTCTGTTGGCAATCTACGGCACGACTGAAGTCGTGCCCTGATACAGAACCAGCGTTTTTTTTGGCGGCCTGTGAAACCCCGGCCTACCCGCCGCTTCCTGGTGACCCCGAGACCTGGGGCACCCGGCGGGCGGTGACGGGGGCGGGCTACTTCCGCGAGGGTTTTGGGCGGGAGCTCTTTGCAACGCTCAAGTAGATGGAACGGGCCGTGCGGGGATCGATGAGCCACTGCAACAGGGGCGGATGGCGGTCCAGGTCGATGCGGGCGATGGAGCCCTTGCGCATACGGATGGCGGCGCCGCCGTCGCCGGAGACCAGGCGGCTGAGGAACTGGAAGACGTTGGGGTTGTGGCCGACCACCAGCACACCCTCGCGGTCGGCGTATTTCGCCAGCAGCTTTTGGAAGGCGGCGTAATCGGCGCCGGGCCCGAGGGCAGGGCTGATCTCGACTTTGGCTTCGTAGCCCAGTTCGGTGCCCACAAACTGCGCGGTTTGCAGGGCGCGCTTGAGGGGGCTGGAGACGATGACATCGACCTGGACCTTGAGGGCGCTCAGGACACGAGCCATCAACATGCACTGGTCTTTTCCCTCTTTGATGAGTGCCCGCCTGGCGTCGAGGGTTGGGTTCCCTCGGGGCATTCCGGCATTGGCGTGGCGCATGAGGTAGAGGTTCATCGGGGGCGATCCGGCGGGGTCTGCCGGCTCCTTGAGGTTCGATATTAACACGAATGTAACATTTCAATCGAGATGAGTGCCGGGCTGAGTGCGCCATTGCTGCTGAATCCGCGAGGTTTGCGGGCCAAAGTTCGTTTATCGGCAGACCGCTCAACGTTGCCAAAGCCTGTTTGGTCTCTGAGGGAATGTATCCTCTGCTCAAGGGAACGTGTTTGAGGTGAGGCGAAAGAAATGGCTGCGATCCAGAAGGAACAACACCGCATTGGGCGCATTGGATGGCTGCGTGCCGCGGTATTGGGCGCTAACGACGGCATCCTTTCAACGGCCAGTCTGGTGCTGGGCGTGGCCACTGCGCATGCCACCCACACCAACATATTGACCGCCGGGGTAGCGGGGCTGGTGGCTGGGGCGATGGCGATGGCCGCTGGGGAATACGTCTCTGTCCACTCCCAGGCCGACACCGAACAGGCCGACCTCAAACTTGAGCGCAAGGAATTGAAAACAGACAACAAGGGCGAGCACGAGGAACTGGCGGCGATCTACGTCACGCGCGGGCTTGATGCGGAACTAGCGAAACAGGTCGCCAAACAGTTGATGGCCCATGACGCGCTGGGCACGCATGCCCGCGATGAACTCGGCATCTCCAAGAAAGTCAAACCGCGTCCGATTCAGGCTGCATTGTCGTCGGCCGTGAGCTTCGCGGTGGGAGCGGCCTTGCCGCTGCTGGTTACAGTGTTTGCCCCGGCGGCGATTCTGATTCCCCTTGTTTCTGGCACTTCATTGGCGTTCCTTGCACTTCTGGGCGGGCTGGCTGCGCGCGCGGGCGGGGCAGGCGTGATGATAGGCGCGCTGCGCGTCACGTTCTGGGGCGCACTGGCCATGGGTGTCACCGCAGGGGTAGGAGCGTTGTTCGGAACGGCGGCGTAACCGAGGCTGGGCAACCGGCCCGTGTCCTCTTCAGCCACAGTCACTTCATACGGCAAGGCCGAGTCCGACTCAGTCGGCGGCGTTGGCCTTCCTTGCCGCAGCCTTTGCTGGCGGCTTGGCGGCGGTGGGTTTGGGGATGGCGTCCAGGTCCACTTTGCCTTCGGCCAACTGCATGAGGAACTCCTGACTGGAGAAGGGTTTTGCGTCCTTGAGCAGCTTGCCGGCGCGGATGTAGGAGCCGTCGGGCTGCTGGAGGCGGGCCTTGACGGTATCGGCGAGATAAGCGGGGAGGATTTCGTCGTGGATGCGGGCCAGGGCTTCGGGCGAGCGGACCGGGAAGGCGACTTCGCAGCGCTCGAAGAGGTTGCGGGGCATCCAGTCGGCCGAGCCGAGGTAGATTTCGTCGTTGCCGCCGTTGGCGAAGTGGAAGATGCGGGAGTGCTCAAGGAACCGGCCGACGATGGAGCGGACGCGAATGCGGTCTGAGAGGCCCTTGACGCCGGGCCGCAGGATGCAGAGGCCGCGGACGATGAGGTCGATTTCGACGCCGGATTGCGAGGCCTGGTAGAGGGCTTCAATGACGGAAGGCTCAAGCAGGGCGTTCATTTTGGCGACGATGTGGGCGGGACGGCCGGCCTGGGCGTGCTCCTGCTCGCGGCGGATGAGGCGGAGGAAGCTTTCGGCCATGGTGAGGGGCGCGACCAGCAGGGGGCGGTAGTCGTCTATTTCAGCGTGGGCAGTGAGGTAGTTGAAGACCATGTGGACCCGCTCGGTGATCTGCGGATCGGAGGTGAGCAGGCTGAGGTCGGTGTAGAAGCGGGCGGTGACGGGGTTGTAGTTGCCGGTGCCGAGGTGGCAGTAGCGGCGGGTTTGGCCGTCCTCATCGCGGCGGACGAGCATGGACAGCTTGCAATGGGTCTTGAGGCCGACGACGCCGTGGAAGACCTGGACGCCGGCGTCCTCCATGCTGCGCGCCCATCGGATGTTGGAGGCCTCGTCGAAGCGCGCCATCAGCTCGACCACCAGCGTAGTTTCCTTGGTGGCCGCGGCCTCAGTCAGCGCCTCGAGCATGGGCGAGTCCTGGCTGGTGCGATAGAGGGTCTGCTTCATGGAGACCACGGCGGGGTCCTCGGCGCCTTGCTGGATGAAGTCGACGATCGGGTCGTAGGAGTCGTAGGGGTGGTGGAGCAGGACGTCATGCAGGCGCAATTCGTCGAAGATGTTGGCGGACTTGCGGCTCAGTTTGAGGGATTTGGGGGTGAAGGGCGGGAACTTGAGGTCCGGGCGCTGCACGTCGCCGTAAAAGAACATGAGCCGCGAAAGATTCACCGGGCCCTCGCCGCGGAAGACCTGATCCTCGTCGAGTTCGAAGTTGACGCGCAGGCGCTCGACGATCTCCGGATCGGCGCCGGTCTCGATTTCGAGGCGGACGGCGTCGCCCTTGCGGCGATTGTGGAGCTCGACGCGGATGGTCTCAAGCAGGGAGCGCGCTTCTTCCTCTTCGAAGTAGAGGTTGGAGTTGCGGGTGACGCGGAAGGCGGCGTGGGCCAGGACCTCGTAGCCGCGGTACATGCCGGAGAGGTTCTGGGCGATCAGATCCTGGAGGAGCAGGTAATCGAAGGAGCCGTCGGAGGCGGGCAGGCGGACGAAGCGGGGCAGGGCGCGGGGCACGGTGACCACGCCCAGGACCTGCGGACCGGAACTGCGGCGTTTGGCCCGGAGCAGCAGCGCCAGGCAGAGAGCCTTGTTGAGGACGCGCGGAAAGGGGTGGGCCGGGTCAATGGAGATGGGGGTGAGGAGCGGATCGACTTCGCGCTGAAAGTAGCTCTGGGCGTAGGCGCGGGCCTCCTGCCCAAGTTCCTTCCAGTCGAGTAGGCGGACGCCGTGCTTGCGCAGTTCGGGCAGCATGTGCTGGTTCCAGCAGCGGTACTGGGCGGCCACGAAGTCGTGGATGTCGGCGGTGAGGGCGGCGAGGGACTCATGGGGGCGGAGGCCGTCATAGCCGGGCTCGCGGTAGCCGTCCTCGATGCGCTGCATGAGGCCGGCCTGGCGCACCTCAACGTATTCGTCCAGGTTGTTGGCGGTGATGGCCAGGAACTTGACGCGCTCCAGCAGCGGGTTGGAGGGGTCCTCGGCTTCTTCAAGGACACGCCGGTTGAACTGCATCCAGGAGTGGTCCCGGCCGTTGAAGAGCTTCTGTTTTTGCGTGGTTCTGGCCATTGAGTCCGTTCAGTGCGCCGTAGTTGGCAGTCTACAGCGTTTTACCCGGTTTCGGCACGTGAAAGGCCTGTCCCGCAGGGCCGACACATATAAATTGCTATATGACGCGGCTGGGTAGATGGGCGACAAGGGGATATGGAAAATCCCCTAAAGTATTTTGCGGAGTTGCGCGATCCGCGCGTGGAGCGGAACCGAGAGCATCTGCTGGATGAGATTCTGCTGATCGCGATTGCTGCGGTATTGAGCGGGGCCGAGAGCTGGAACGACATTGCCGAGTACGGCGCGGACAAGCTGGAGTGGTTGCAGACGTTTTTAACGCTTCCCTCCGGCATCCCGTCGCACGATACCTTCAAACGCGCGGGCCACGCAGCGCAGAACTTCTCCGTATTCAGCTTCCAATCGGTCAAACTGCAAAGGTCCGATCGGGATACCGTGTGCAGTCACTCCGAAAGGGACGCGACCGCCAATGTAAAACCTATCCTATACACGCCGTGCCCTCTGAGTTGGTCAAGATCGCACCTCCGTTCTACACACGGGCGGGTTTGACGAAGAGCGCGCTATGCCTAACGCGAAAATGACCAATCTCAGGATGATGGCTCAGTGCAGGAGGCTCGCTGCGCACGCCCGGATGAGCAATTCCGACCAGCTTTCAGCAACCTGATCGTTGGATACTGATCGATAGAAGGTCTACATCGGGCAAGGAAACTTCCCAAAAGAGGTTCTTACCGGATCGCAGACATTCAAGGCGCAAGGAACTCTCGATGGATCTCAACTAATTGAAACCCACCACCAAACAGAGGAGAGAATCATGATGAAACCCAGCACGGACGATAAGACAACAGGCAAGTTTCACGAAGCCAAAGGCGCAATCAAGCAGAAGGCCGGCGAGCTTACCAAGAACCCCAACCTGGAAGCTGATGGCAGAGCTGAAAAGAATGCCGGAAAAGTTCAAAAGGCTGTCGGCAAGATTGAAAAGGCTGTCGGAGCCTAAGCGAATCAACATCGAATTCTCCATAGAGAGATCAGAAGGAGGTGTTTGCTCGCTCTTTGGATGCGCCCACAAGACAGCCTGTGCAATGCGACGATACATCTCGGCGGTCTACACAACAAACATGGCTACTCCCGCGACGAACATCGCTGCCGTGGTAAGGGTTACGACGATCCAACCCAAGCGGGAACTGGGTTGACCCTGCATGAGTTCGTTGGTGGCCTACCGACAATGCTTTACATCAGCCCCTCTGGGAAGTTCGTCCATACGGTGAGCGGCGTAATTCCGGAGACTGTCATGCTCAAATATATCGAGGACGCTGCTTCCACTCACTGAGGCTGGGTAGAGGTGGTCGGCTGATTGGTTCCCCCCTTGGGAGGCGATCCAACATCTGGCTTCTTGAAATGGATGAAGAGCATCCCAATCAACACAACGAATACCACGAATCCTAGCACACTGAAGATGATGGCGCCGACGTGCTTGCGTATCGGCCTGTCGCCGATATTCTCGTCTGAACTTATCATTCGTTTTCCTTTCGAACTAACCTACATTAGCGACCGGCTTTGATGTATGCCCAGCCCAGTTGGAGGTATCCCGCACGTAGTTGAAAGTTGCCAGCGGCAGTTGGGTTCATATTACCCGGATTTCCATTTTGCATCTCGGCTACAGACCAATATACCCCCAGTTGCCTCCGCTGGCGATATTTTTGGCATTTCTTTCAGGTGTTCCTGGCCAAAATGCCATCTGGGTGCAAAAGGGACCTGCTTTTGATGCGGGGAGCAGTTTTGGAGGGGTGTGCCTCGCCAAAATTCCATCCGGGCGGAAAACGACCTGACCTGAGCCGACCTTATGTGCTAAACTTCCGCGTATGCGATTGATAGTGATTCTCATCGTTCTCTTGCTCCTGTTCGGTGGTGGCGGCTACTACATGGGCCCCGGAGCCGGCTACTACGGCGGGGGCGGCGTCAGCCTTATCCTGCTAATCGTAATTCTCTTTCTGTTTTTCGGAAGAGGTCGCAGCAACCTTTAACGGGAACTTTCTGTCGGTGGTCTCTGACCTAGTGGCCATTGCTGACCAGCACACTGGCCTGGCGATGATTGGACGAGGGTGTTTGAAGCTCTCGCGTTTAGCGGTATTGCGTAAAGAGCTAAGTGACCTTTCGCCGCCTAGCCGCTTTCAATTTTTTCATGGCTTTACGTATCCGCCAAGCCAGGACGGAAATTGCGAGCCATGCCAGCCCCGCGATGGTAAGGATGGCCGGACTGGAGTGACTGGGCAGGAAGCGCCAAACCAGTATTGCGAATGCAATTAGGCCCAGAGTCCCCATCGCCGCCCCTACTGCATCGATGCCTGCGGCTGCTCTGCCTCTTGAAGTGCCATCGAAACCGGCTCGCCGCTTTTTCTCCCTCTCCTGCTTCTCGATCAACGTGGCTCCAGCGGGAAAAATCGCTGGAAATGCGAGGAAGAGTCCGGCGACACCCGGACCATACCGCCTTGCTATCAATCCCGCAAGCGCCGTTACGATGCCGCCGAAGACGAAACGCACAGCGTAGTCCCTCCAGCGAAAGTGCTGCATAGAGGGAACATCAAGTCCGATTCTCATAGCTCCGTCCTATCGCACCCAAACAAACCAGAGCCCAAAGGCAGTGGCCAGCCATACCAGCATGAGTGCCGATGTCGCAACTAAGGCCGGCGGCCTATAGCGCATCATGACTTTGCTCACGATCAATGCGTAGATGAAGAACGCGATCGCTCCGGCGATCATGGAGCGAGCCTCAATTGCAGCGTAGTCCCTGCCCTCCGTTGCAACTGTCAATCCGAGAGTAGCGAGCGCAATCGACGGTGCAGCGCCAAACAGGCCAGCGAAACTTTTTGGACGAACGGCATCTCCTACTAACGCAAAAGCCGACACGAGCGTGCCGCCAATCAGAAAGCGGAAAATGAGTTCATCCATGCGTCTGTGCTCTCAGGACTTCCTATTGTGTTTCCAATCCTTTTCGACGGCTCGCGCCATTCGCGCGGCCGCATCCCGCAGCCAATTCGATTTCCTCTTTTGCAGGTCGTTTAGAATCTTGGTCGTCTGACCTTTCGTTCCCAGATGCACGTTTGCCGTTTCAGAGCCCATCGCATGCAGGAGCATGTGCTCATCTCGATGCGTAGGCAGGCTTTGAATATCGATCGGATTTGAGTCTGGAGAAAGACGCCGGATCAACCATGATCCTTCGATAACCTGAAACGGGTCAGGAGAGCGTATCGCAGAGCTAATCGCTTCCTCGTAGTAGGACTGACGATGCCCAATCTGGTCATTCAACCAGGAGCAGGCAGAAGGGAGCATCGACTTTGCTTCTCGGGCAATAAAGCCACCCTGCCATCTGGCGATTGCTACGAATCGTTTCTGCCCAAGACTCCCCAACCCGGCCTGACGTCGGACGACTTTGTATTCCATCTTCGGGTCAGGCAGCGTCTTCTCCAATGCATGCTTCAGGTCACTGGCAAGCGAGTGCCTGACAGTTGGCAAGCGGTTTAGCTTCCCCCAAAAGTCAGAAGGCGGCTTGAAGCTGTCCACTCCGAGTTTGTCCAGCTTTTGCTCTCGTTCGGCGAGGACGATCGGACAACCGCCCTCGCGGAGTGATTGCAGATATCCGTCCAGGATGGCACCGCATCCGTCCTTAAACCTGATGGAAAGGCTACCGGCATCGATCACGATCTTCAGACTTGCGGCCAAACGGACGATGTCGTTTGTGTAGGCCAGGGGGTAAGACTCATCGAAATCGTCGACACCCCAACAGAGGCGGCCCTCAGCATCCCGCCAGGTTCCAAAACTATTGACATGCAGATCCCCTACTGCGAGAACCTTCGGTGCGTCACACAACTGGGCGCAGATAGACGGCCAGAGTTGAGCCCACCTGTAGAAGGTACCCCTCAAGAACTGGAATGGGCTCTCTTTCATTTGCTCGTGTTTCGATCGAAGATCGGACGAGACGACCGCAGTACAACTGCGCATCCATCCCTCGTAACTGGCGGTCGCGCTTTCGATGTTTAGTTCTCTGCCTTCGGACAATTGTCCGACGATGGATCTTCTCCCGTGCTGTTCAGTCTTCATGACCCGCCTGACATTGTGAATCGCATGTTCATTCTCAGTGAATGGGATGCAATTTGATCCGCTCAAGTTGTTTATTATGTGCCGACAGGAGGCCCAGTTGAGGCATGGTCTGACGCATCTTTGCCCACTGCTGCGAGACGGGCGGCATGAGGCCACGCACCGAGTAGGCCGGAGGAATTTCACCTCCAGCCTCTCACAGAACCGTGTGTGAACCTGTCGATTCACACGGCTCGTTCCAGCCATCCATTTGCCTGTTACGAGAGCAAAGCGACGCGGGAGGCAGAGGCTCCTCCTGGTTTCCAGTTGGCTCTCCCACTACAAAGAGAGTGAACTCACGGCCATCTTTCGCATTTTGACGAGACACAGGCTCGATATCTCAGTAGCCAACAAACTCATCTGTTCGAATGTCGTTCTCTTCGATCCCAGCACTAACAAGCGTCTCGCGCATAGCCGTCACCATAGTGGGCGGCCCGGCAATGTAGTAGATGGGCCCTTGCAGGTTGGCCAAATGCCTGCATAACATCTCCTTGTCTATCAGAGCCGTCTCGCCCTTCCATTCTTGCTTGGATTTCGACATTTCTGTCATGGTGCAGATCAAGCGGAAATTGGGATTTGTCGTCTCCAAAGCCCTCAGAGTGTCCAGGAAAGCTGCGTCTTCGGGCCGCCGATTGGAATAGAACAGGTATAACTTTTGCGACAACCTATCCCGGTCGGCCTGTTGCACCATGCTAAGAAATGGTGTGATTCCGATTCCGCCTGCAAGGAATATGGCTGGCTTTGCCAAATTCTTGTGCAAGGTGAAGGCGCCTGCGGCTGGGCCTATCTTCACTTCCGCGGTTAACGGCACTTTCTTCAGCGAGCGCTTGAAAGCGGTATTACGCATCCGTGTAGTGAATACTAACTCGTCTGCAAAGGGAGGGCTCGCGATGGAAAATGTGCGGGTGTTTCCCTTGGCGTCAGTTTCCGGTGGGTCGATGAGTGTCACATCGGCAAACTGGCCCGCTCTGAAACTGAATCCGGACGGCTTCTCGAAGTGAAAGGCCATCGTACCTTCCGCAACTTCTTCTCGACGCATCAGCGTGGACGATTGATCTGCCATCATGACCTCTTCGGTATTCTTGCTGACATTCCCCTGAGTTCGGGATGTACATCTGGCGGCCGGGGCAGCTTCCAATCGGTCAAACTGCAAAGGCCCGATCGGGATACCGTGTGCAGTCACTCCGTTAAGGGACGCGACCGCCAATGTAGAACCTATTCTATGCACGCCGCGCCCTCTGAGTTGGTCAAAAGCGCTCATCGAGCACCTGGGAGGCGCAATCCGGGGGGCCGGTCGAATCACTGACTACACTGAAGTTGGCCTGCGTTCCGCACCGAGCCCGCATTGACCCGCCCGGCGCGGCGGGTCAATTTCCGGATGGCCGACCATCCGTTCGGAACCGCATTGGGACATGCCTGAGAACCGTCTCACCTGTCAGTTGCGGGTTGAGGGCGCAGTTCGCGAGTGGGAAACGGATCTCATGGCCCTAAGCCGCCAGGCGTCTTCTGTCTTGAGGCACCGGGCAGTGCGAAGTTTCGTTCATTGCTTCCGGTTTGACGTATAATCCCGCCATGGTTGGTATGAACTCGCCTAATATACCGGAGCTTTGCCACCGGCAGGCGAGAAATTCAATGCTCAGGTCTATCCCATCATGAAGGGCTTAAAGAGATTCTGGCGGCACATCACCGATGGCATGGCGCTCAGCCAGCTATGGAACCAGTTCCACGCCGATGCCCGCTCCAGTTACCGGCTTTATTCGCAGGAAATTGATTCTCGCCGCATGCCCGGAACCGGAAGGGTCAGGCATGTTTTCAGGATGGCCAAACTGTTTATGTGGGCCATCATTGATAAACTCTCTCCTGCGCGTCGCGTCCTCCTGTTGATTGCACTGATCTTATTTTTCCCCAGCATGCATCTGACCGGCTTCTGGACCAGTGGCATCTTTTGGGGCTGCATATTGCTGTTTGTGCTGCTGGTGCTGGAAATCTCAGACCGCGTGGTCATGAAGCGTGACCTGCAGATCGCCAAGGAGATCCAGGCCTGGCTGTTACCGCCAGGCCCGCCGCAAGTGCCGGGCCTGGAGATCGCCTTTGCCACTCGTCCCGCCAATACAGTGGCTGGAGACTACTACGACGTTTTTCCTCGTCCAGCATCGCCTTCGCCCGGCGGCACGTACCTGATCGTCATCGCCGATGTGGCAGGCAAGAGCATGCCCGCGGCCATGTTGATGGCCACCTACCAGGCCAGCCTGAAGACCCTCGCAGGCTTCTCCAGTTCGTTAATCGATCTGGCCGGCCGCATGAACAACTACGCTTGCGGCAACAGCCAGAATGGACGCCGGTTCACCACCACATTCATCGCCGAATACAACCCTGCAACGCGCGGCCTGGTCTACGTCAACGCCGGGCACAACCCGCCCATATTGCTCCGCCAGACGGGAGCCATTGAGCGCTTGCCGGCGGGCGGTATCCCGCTAGGAATCCAGGAGAACGCCCCGTACGAATCGGGAACGGCCACGCTGCAAGGCGGCGATTGGCTCATCATCTTCACCGATGGAGTCACAGAGGCGGAAAATAGCCGATCCGAAGAGTACGGGGAAGTGCGTTTTATGATAATGCTGTACGCAAATCAGACCGAGATGCCGCCGGTACTGTTGAACACCATCCTGACGGATATCGAGAACTTTGTCGGCAACACGCCGCAACACGATGACATCACACTCATGCTGCTGAAGGTCAGCTAGGGAACCTCTGATTATGTTCGGCTACATTCCCTCGGGGGCTAAAGCCCGCATTGACGCCTCGGCGCGGCGGGTTGAGGATCAAGAGTGAGTCATTCCCCAAGAGGAGGTTTCTGTATGCCCCAGGAAGCGATCACGTCGAGCGACAGCCTGATTCCTCCCAAGCCGATTGCGGACGGCGCCCAGGACTTTTCAAAGCGGGTACGCGGGCTGCTGGACGGCCAGCCGAAGGACGATGCGACGGTGGCCCAGGCGCTGGAAGGAATGGACGACATCGTCGAGTTGATCGCCGCCGGGCTGTACAGTCTGGCCTCGATGCTGGTGGGCGAAGGCGAGGGCAGCGTGGGGCTGGTGGAGACTGCGATCGCGAAGGCGGAGGTTTCAGTCTGCCACGATCCGGTTGTGGCGCGGAAGAGCAGCCGGCGGGCGCTTTGCACGGCGGCTCTGGATATTTTGGAGCAGCGCAGTCCGGGGAGTCTGGCTGCGCCGGAGGGGCTGGAGCCGGCGGCGACGTGCATCGAGGACGACGATATGGATGCGGCCGGCGTATCGAGCGAAGAGCTGGAACGGATGATTGCCGGGCCGGACCGAGAGCGGGTGCGGACGTGGCTGGCGAGCCTGCCGGCTGCGATGCGGACCATCTTTATGCTGCGAGCGGTGGCGGGGTTCACGACGGCAGAGACGGTTGCGCTGCTGAAGGCGCACGGGGGCCCAAGGGCGGCCGGATGGAGCGGGGATGCGGTGCGGGAGTTCTTCCGCCGGGGGCTGTGTTCGCTGGCCTCGCAACTGCTGCAGGCGGCTAGCCGGTAGCTCCTAGCTTCTAGCCTCTAGCTTTATCCTCTCGCTGCGGATTGAGGGCTTCAGCCGCGCGGTGATTTCTGCTCTCGGGCCGAGCTGTGCGCGGGAGTTCAGCAGGCTGGGGCGGCGAGTCCGATACACTAGATTGAAGAGCCCTGCAGCCAGTTCTCCGCATCCATGAAGGGCGAAGGGCGAAGATTTTCGGGCTGTAACGCCTGGCCGTGAGTTGAAGAACCTTGATTTCGTCAAAACATTCAAGAAAGAGCACGATCCGTCCCTGCGCCTACGCAGGTCTTCTAGGCCTTGCGGTATTGGCTTCAGGCCTGTTGGCGGCGCAGACGCCGCAGGCTCCGAATCAGACGGCGCAGACGGCGTCGAGCTTTCATGGCAGCGTGACCGCAGGCGAGGCGTCGGCGCAGGCCATCGATCTTTCCCTGGATGAAGCCATCCAGCGGGGACTGAAGACAAACCTTGGAATCATCCTGAGCGGGACGCAGACGGCGGCGGCGCGGGGCGAGAGGCTGAGCCAACTGCAATCGCTGCTGCCCTCAGTGGATGCGAGCGGCAAGGAAACCGTGATGCAGGTTGACCTGCCGGCGGAAGGGTTGCGCATACCGGGGTTTCCCACGATGATCGGGCCGTTCGGCTTCACGGACGTGCGGGCGTCGCTGAGCTGGTCGCTGGTGGACGTGGCATCGCTGCGGAAAACCCTGGCGGCGCGGCACAACTTTGCAGCCGCCCAGTTGAGCGCCGAGGATGCGCGGGAGCTGGTGGTGTTGACAGTGGGCAATGCCTACCTGCTGGCGCTGGCCGATGAGACGCAGGTGAGCAGCGTAGAAGCGCAAGTGGCTACGGCCAAGATTTCACTGGACCAGGCGGTTGACAACCACCAGGCGGGGACGGCGCCGCTGCTGGATGAGCTGAGGGCGCGGGTGGATTCGCAATCGCTGGAGCAGCAATTGATTGTGGCCCGCAATGCGCTGGAGAAGGACAAGCTGGCGCTGGCGCGCACCATCGGATTGCCGCTGGCGCAGAGTTTCAACTTGAGCGATAAGGCGCCTTACGCGGCGTTCGACCAGTTGGACGTGGAGGCGACGATTCGCCAGGCCCACGCCAACCGCAAGGACCTGGCGGCGATGGTGGAGCAGACCAAGGCAGCCGAGGAGCAGCGCAAGGCGGCTACGGCCGACCGGCTGCCGACGCTGAAGTTCAACGGCGACTACGGCGATATCGGCACGACCCTGTCGCACTCGCATGGGACCGGGAACGCGACGGGCACGCTGAGCGCGCCGCTGTTCGCGGAGTTTGCGCTGCGCGGCGAGGCCGAGGTGGCCCAGGCGCAACTGGATACCGCACAAGCGCGGTTGAGCGACAAGAACGCGCAGGTGGACGCCGATGTGCGCGACGCGCTGCTGGATATAGCCTCGACGCAGAAGCAGGTTGAGGTAGCGCGCTCCAGCGTGGAACTGGCCAACGAGGCGCTCAGCGAGGCACAGCAGCGATATGCCAACGGCGTGAGCGACAATCTGGCCGTGAGCCAGGCGGAGCAATCCGTGGCGCAGGCCAACGATCAATACGTGACCAGCCTCTACCGGCACAACGTGGCCAAGCTCAGCCTGGCCCGTGCCCTGGGAGCGGGCGAGAACTACAAGAACTATCTGGGAGGAAAGTAAACGTGGCGGATCCAACACCAACACCAATCGAACTGGAACCGGATGAGGAGACAGAGATGGAGCAGCCGCGGTCCCGCCGCAGGTGGATTCTTGCGGCCGTGGTTGCGGTCATCGTGGTGGTTTCGATCGGAATCTGGTGGCACTCCACCTATAGCGAGAACACCGACGACGCGCAGGTCAACGGCCACCTGATCCAGGTGAGTTCGCGCATCAACGGCCAGGTTCTGAAGGTGGACGTGGAAGAGAACCAGGTGGTGAAGCAGGGCGACGCGATCGCCGAGCTGGACCCCAGGGACTACGAGGTCGCGGTCGAAAACGCCCAGGGCGCGCTGGCCAGCGCGCAGGCCAACGCAGCGGCGGCCAACGTGAATGTGCCCATCACCACGGTCAACACCGGCAGCAACCTGAGTTCGGCTGATGCGAATGTGACCGGCTCACAGGCCAGCGTGGGGCAGGCGGAGAAGCAGTTGGATGCCGCGCACGCCCGCGTGGCCCAGGCCCAGGCCAACTTCACCAAGGCACAGGCCGATCTTGAGCGCTATAAGCCGCTGGTCGAAAAGGACGTGATCAGCAAGCAGCAGTTTGACGCGGCCGTGGCCTCGGCGGATGCAACCAGGGCAGCCGTGGCCGACGCCCGCGCCAGCGAACAGGCTGCTGTCGACGGCGTGAAGGTTGCCCTGGAGCGCGAGGCTCAGGCCCAGGCTGGCTTAAAGTACGCCCAGACCGGCCCGCAGCAGGTGGCTGCGCAGAGCGCACGCGCCAAGCAGGCGCAGGCCCAGGTGGAGCAGGCACAGGCGCAACTGGACATGGCCAAGCTCAACCTGAGCTATACCAGGATCGTGGCTCCGGCGGCGGGGATTATCACCCGCAAGAGCGTGGAGATCGACCAGAACGTGGCCGCGGGGCAGAATCTGCTGACGCTGGTCTCTCTCGAAGACCTGTGGATCACTGCGAACTTCAAGGAGACGCAGTTGCAGCACATGGCGGCGGGGCAGGCGGTGGAGATCGCGGTGGACGCCACGGGAAAGACCTATCACGGCAAGGTGACGCAGATCGGCGGCGCGACCGGGTCGGTGCTGAGCCTGTTTCCGCCGGAGAACGCGACGGGGAATTACGTGAAGGTGGTGCAGCGGGTTCCGGTGCGGATCGATTTCAACGATCTGGCCGGCGAGGACCCGAGCCACCTGCTGCGGCCGGGGTTGTCGGTTGAGCCGAAGGTGAAGGTGAAGTGAGCGGCAGCTGCTAGCTCTCAGCTTCCAGCTTTTTAGCCGTTGGCTGGAGGCTGGGAGCTGCTGTTCAGCGTATAGACTGATTGCAGTCCCACGATGAAAGACGCCATCTACGTTTCGAAAGAGAACTACCTGAAGGCCATCCTGGAGGCTGAGGCCGAGGGGCGCGAGGTGATTCCGGCCCTGCTGGCCCATTGGCTTGAGGTTTCGGCGCCGGCGGTGACCATGGCGATGAAGCGGCTGAAGCGGGATGGTTTCGTTGTGGTGGACGCGGACGGGATTGTGCGGCTGACCGCGGCGGGACGCGAGACGGCCTACCGCACTGCGTTGCGCCACCACCTGATCGAGCGGATGCTGAGCGAGATCTTCGGGATGGAGTGGTACGAGATCCACGAGGAGGCCGAGCGGCTGGAGCATGCGGTTTCGCCGGCTTTCGAGGCCAAGCTCCGGGAGAAACTAGGCGAGGGCGGCGCCTGCCCTCACGGCAATGCGGTTCTGCCGGAGAGTCCCGCGGAGCGCAAACGGCGCGGCGAGGCGCCGCTCTCGGAGGCAGTCGCCGGCCGGAGCTACACCGTCTCCGGCCTCCAGGAGCGCGACCACAAGCTGCTGCTCTTTCTGCACCACAACGGAATTGGCCCCGGCCAGAGCCTGCGCATCGTGAGCCAGAACTATGACCAAACCGTTTCGATTGAGCTGCCTGCGGGCATTACGGTTCTGGGCCACCCGGCAGCCGAGGCGGTCTGGCTGCGTCCGGAAATCCCATCGTAATTAAATGTAAGAAAAATTGTTAACCATAATTAACTAGTTGTGGCATACTGGGGTTGAAGGAGCCTCCGGGCTTCTTCCCCAAGAAACATGTCCACAGAATTGCTATCGTCCATCGCTCTGCCAGAGCCCTCCTTGCCGGAGGTGCATGCGAGCGTGCGCATCTCCCGCTCGCCGATTTATTGGCGGCGGCTGCTGGGCTTTCTGGGGCCGGGCTTCCTGATTTCGGTGGGCTACATGGACCCCGGCAACTGGGCCACAGACATTGCCGGAGGGTCGCGGTTCGGGTATACGCTGCTGTTCGTCATCATGGCGTCGAACCTGATGGCCATTCTGCTGCAGAGCCTGAGCCTGAAGCTGGGCGTAGCCACGGAACGGGACCTGGCGCAGCTTTGCCACGAGGCCTATGGCCGCTGGGTGAGCTTTGCGCTGTGGGTGGGCGCGGAGATCGCGATCGCCGCCTGCGACCTGGCCGAAGTGATCGGCTCGGCCATCGCCCTGAACCTGCTCTTCCACATTCCGCTGTTTTACGGCGTGCTGATCACCGGGCTGGATGTTCTGCTGATCCTCGTGATCCAGCGCTGGGGTTTCCGCTACGTCGAGGCGCTGGTGATCACGCTGATCGTCACCATTATCGGGATGTTCGGCGTGCAGATGTTTCTGTCCAAGCCGGAGTACTGGCCGGTGTTCAAGAATCTTTTCATTCCCTCGCCCTCCATCGTCTCGAACCCCGACATGCTCTACATTGCGATTGGGATTCTGGGCGCGACGGTGATGCCGCACAACCTCTACCTGCACTCGTCGATCGTGCAGAGCCGGCGGTACAAGCGGACGCCGGAGGGCAAGCGCGAGGCCATCTTCATGGCCAACGTGGACTCCGCTCTGGCGCTCACGGTGGCGCTGTTTGTGAACGCGGCCATTCTCATCGTGGCGGCGGCGGTGTTCAACCGCAGCGGGCACTTTGAGGTTGCGGCTATTCAGGACGCCTACAAAATGCTCAGCCCGCTGTTGGGCGCGGCCGGGGCCAGCACGCTGTTTGCGATTGCGCTGCTGGCGAGCGGGCAGAACTCGTCGATCACCGGCACTCTGGCCGGGCAGGTGGTGATGGAGGGGTTCATCCACATCAGGCTGTCGCCGTGGCTGCGGCGGATGATCACGCGCTCGCTGGCCATCATTCCAACGATCATTGTGGTTGCGATTACCGGCGAGCAGGGAACAGAAAAGCTGCTGATCCTGAGCCAGGTGATTCTATCGCTGCAGTTGAGCTTTGCGGTGGTTCCGCTGGTGCTGTTTACCGGGAGCCGGAAAAAGATGGGCGAGTTTGTGAACGGGCGCTGGCTGCAGGGGCTGGCGTGGTTTACTGCGGCGCTGATTGCCGGACTCAATGCCTGGCTGCTGATCGAAACCGCAATGGGCCGCTGAACCAATTACTTGAAATTCAGGCAGGGAATACGTTGCGGCATCTGCTAGAGCGGAACCAGAGTAAACGTGTCCTTACAGAGAGTTTTCTGGGTGGCTCGCCGCGGCGAGCCACTTGGCGGGTTTGCTTTCGGGGTACATCTACTCTGGTTCCGCAGTAGTATGGATGCCATGCACGTTCTTTCAGCAGCCGAGATGCAGGCCTGCGACCGCGCGACGACGGAGCGGTTCGGGGTTCCGTCGCTTGATTTGATGCGGGCGGCGGCGGCGGCCGTGGCGGCATTTGCGCGGGAGCAGTTCCCGGGGGCGCGGCGGGTGACGGTGCTGTGCGGCCGGGGCAACAACGGCGGCGACGGGATGATGGCTGCACGGTTGCTGGCCGATGCGGGATTGGAGGTGACCACGCTGCTGCTGGGGTCGCCCGCGGGGCTCACGGGGGAAGCGGCCGAGGCGTGGCGCGAACTGGCCGGTCCGGCGCATGGGGCGATTCATGTGGTGGAGGCGGCGGAGGAGCTGGCGCGGCACAACGGGGCGCTCGCAGCCGATCTGATTGTGGACGCGGTGGTGGGCACGGGCTTCAATCCGCCGCTGAAAGGGCTGGCGCTGGCGGCGAGGGAGTGGGTGAAGCGCAGCCGGGCGCCGGTGCTGGCGGTGGATTTGCCCTCCGGTTGGCCGGCGAATGCGACTGGTGCCACGGTGGAGGGGCCGGTGTTCCCCGCCGATGCGGTCATCACCTTTACCGCGCCCAAGCCGGCGCACGTCTTTGGGCAATTGACGCGGCGGTGGGACCAGCCTGTGGTGGTGGCGCCGATCGGGTCGCCGGAGGGCGCGATCATTTCGGGGCTGGGATTGGATTGGGCGGGGTCGGCAGTGGAGCTTGTGCAGGCGCCGCGCGCGGCGGCGGCCAACAAGGGCGACTTTGGGCACGTGCTGGTGGTGGGCGGTACCTTTGGGACGGCTGGGGGCAAGGCGGGCGCGCCGGCCATGGCGGCTCTGGCTGCGTTGCGGGCTGGGGCCGGACTGGTAACGGCGGCGGTGCCGGCGCCGGCGTTGGCGCTGGTGGCCGCTATTGCGCCGGAGCTGATGACCTGGCCGCTGGCGGCGACTGCGGCGGGCCGCATCTCGGCCGAGAACCTCGCTCCGGAGCTGGTGGCGGCGCTTATGGCCGGGAAGACGGTGCTGGTTATCGGGCCGGGTTTGGGTCAGGAGCCGGAGACGGTGAAGTTCACCATGGGACTGATTGAGGCAACCAAGATTCCGGCGGTGATCGACGCGGATGCGCTGAATATTCTGGCCGCCGAGCCGGGGCTGCTGGCCAAGTTGGCTCACCGCAGTGAGCGCACACTGGTGCTGACGCCACACCCTGGAGAGATGGCGCGGCTGGCTGGGATTACGGTGGCCGAGGTGCAGGCCAAGCGGCTGGAAGTGGCGCGAGGGTTTGCCGAGCGGTTTGGCGTGACGGTGGTGCTGAAGGGCGCGCGGACGCTGATTGCGCATCCCGACGGGAAGGTGGCCGTGAATACGACCGGCAATCCGGGGATGGCGAAGGGAGGCAGCGGCGACTTTTTGACCGGGCTGGTGGCCGGGCTGCTGGCACAGTATCCCAAGGACGCAGCGCGGGCGGTGGCGGCGGCGGTAACTCTGCACGGACTGGCCGCGGATATGGCCGTTCGCTACCCAGAGGGTACCCAGGACGAGCACACATTGCTGGCCACGGACAGTCTTGCGCAGTTTTCCAGGGCTTTTCGCTTTCATTCCCGTGGGGAGAACGGGTATGTTTGGTTGCAGGGGGCATTGCATGCAGCGGCCCCTCATGAGGTTCCGGGATGAGCAACGCCGCACCTGTAGCCGAAGGCCGGATTCACGAGTTCACCACCATGAGCGGCGCGGACACCATTGAAGTGGGCCGCAAGCTGGCGCGACTGCTGAAGCCGCCGCAACTTTTGCTGCTGCGCGGCGACCTGGGCACCGGAAAAACCACGCTGGTGAAAGGGATTGCCGAGGCTCTGGACGCGGCTGAGGCGGACGAGGTGACCAGCCCTACCTTCACCCTGGTGCATGAGTACGACGGCGCGCTGGACGGCAAGCCTGTGAAGCTGTTTCACCTGGACGTGTATCGGCTGGAAGGCGAGCGGCAACTGGAGACGCTGGGACTGGACGAGCTGCTGACGCCGGACGCGCTGGTGCTGGTGGAGTGGGGCGAAAAGTTCAAGAGCATCCGCAAAAAGGCGACTGGGGAGATTGCGATCAGCTCGGCTGGTGGGGATGCGCGAAAGATTACCGTGACGTTGAAGGAGTAGCGGCGCAAGTTCGTGGAAGCAGCGGTTATTTTCCGAGCTTTGCGGCTGCACGCGCATTGCGCAGTTTGTCACGTCCCGTCAGACGATTTATGCACAGTTTGGTGCTGCCGAGCATCCGTCCAGTGATGCGGGCCCGTATTTACCGCTCTTGCCCTAAAATAAATGCCCAATTTTAAATATATGTTCAATTTTGCTCAGAGACGCGAAGTTGCCTTTTGACAATCCCGGCGTAAGTTACCTTTTCACAATTCCGGCGTTACGATGAGCAATTTTGTACAGACCCGGCAAACTTCCGTTGCTAAGTTGGCAGAGTCACGCTGTGTCGGCATTCCGTGCCGAGCCGGCGCATCGATGAGCTTTGGACATTTTGCCACCACAGTTGGACGAGAGGGATCAAATGCGCAAATACAGGTTTGGAATCACGTATTGGCTGGCGGCTCTGTTGGTCGTTTTTGTAACCGGATGCGGCCAGGAAACAGTAAACATCCCAGGCGTGGTGTCAGTAACCCCCGCTCAGGGCGCTACCGGTGTCCTCACCAACACAACCGTCACCGCGACATTCAACATGGCGATGAGCCCAGCCTCGATCACCTCCGCCGGAACCTTTACGGTGGCGGGGCCAGGCGGAGCCGTCACTGGAGCCGTGACGTACAGTGGTGTAACTGCGACGTTTACGCCGGCAGCCGCTCTGGCAACCAGCACCACCTACACGGCTAAGATCACCACTGCGGCCGCGACCCCCGGGGGCGCTGAGCTGGTTAGTGACTACGTGTGGACCTTTACCACGCTTGCCGCAACTCCCCGGGTGGTCCCATTCGTGTCGTCAGTGACCCCCGCTCCATTCGCTGATCCTGTTGCCTTAAACGTGACCATCAGCGCGACCTTCAGCCAGCCGATGAGCTGTGCGTCTCTCCAGACTGCCTTTACAGTCACAGCCCCGATGGGCGACGTTGCCGTGACTGGCGCAACGCCACCCGTCACGTGCGTTCTTAATGGATCTGGCAACACCGTTGCCACGTTTGGCGGCGCTCTCCCATCCTACGGCACCACCTACACGGCCACGATCAGCACCGGGGCTACGGACACTGCAGGCATTGCGATGGCCGGCGCCTACGTGTGGACATTTACCACGCTTACCCAGCCGCCTCCTCCAGCGCCGACGGTCACTTCGACCATCCCCGCAAATGCAGCCACGCTCGTGCCCATCAATCTGCAGATCATCAGCGCCGCGTTCAGTGAGCCGATGAACCCTAACACGATCGTCAGGGCAAACTTTACGCTGACATACCTGGTAGGGAGCGTCATCAATACCGTGACCGGTGGCACGGTTGCTTACGCAGCGGGTGGAGCGGGTGGAAATCTGGTGTTCGTGCTGCCGCCAGCGAGTACTCCTCTGCTGCCCAGCACCGCGTATACAGCCACCATCTCAAACGGAGTTACGGACGTGGCCGGCACTGCACTGAATGGTGGAGTGGTGCCGACTGTTTGTGCCACCAGCACCGGCGGCAACTGCGTCTGGACCTTCACGACCGGCACGGCTCCTCCCGTCAACACGCCGGAGCTGGTTTCGACGGTCCCCGCCAGCGGCGCCACAGGTGTGTGTCCGCTTCAGGCAGTCAGCGCAACCTTCAGCGAGGCGATGAATCCACTGACCCTCAGCACGTCCAGTACTTCCTCGACAACCTTCCTGCTTTATACGGGTACGGCAGCGAGCGGAACTCCGATAGCTGGAAAGTATTCTTACGATCAGGCCAACTTCATTGCCACTTTCACGCCCACGAACCCGCTCACTCTCGACACCAGCTATACCGCAACGGTGACCGATGGAGCAACGGACGTATTCGGCGATCCGCTGGGGACCACCGGCCCACCGAATCCCTGGACCTTCAAGACCGTCACGACCGACACGCCAAGTTGTCAGCAGCCAGTCACCCTTGGGCCAACCATAACGCCCTTTGGCGGTTTTAGCGGCACCGCAGGGATGACCAACACGGGACTCACCACGGTCATCCATGGAGATAGCGGGACCACGGCGACCGCCGCTACTTCATATACCGGATTCCACGATAACACCGTTTTACCGGTGGACTCATATGCTGGTAGCACACAGGGATGCACGTATACGGAAACGACAGCCAATGTAGGGCTGGTGACTGGAACGATCTACTCACCGATAGTTCCCAACGGTTCCTGCCCGGAAGGATCGGCAGCCGATATCGCCATCGCAGATGAAGCCTTGGCGGAAGCTACCACCGCTTACACCACTCTTACAGGCCTCCCCTCAAGCGGCGCTCTGGCTGGGCAGATAGGCCATACAACCATTTACCCCGGCGTCTGGACAACCTCAGGCCCAGTTCTCATAACGGCTGGGGATGTAACTCTCGATGCTAAGGGCGATCCCAATGCGCGCTTTGTCTTCCAGATCGGAACAATACTCACCGTAGGCTTGCCGGCAACACCTTGCAATGTCATCCTGAAAGGCGGCGCCAAGGCCAGCAACATCTTCTGGGTGGTGGAGGGGACCGGTGTATACCTCGAACCGTCGGGAGGCGGGACGTTCGAGGGAACCATCATCGCGACCAATTTCATCCACGTTTCAACTGCCGGATATGTCAATCCAGTGACAGTCAACGGCAGACTGATTAGTTTGAATGCGTCGACCACACTGGTGGACACTGTCATCAATGTGCCTACCCCGTAAAGTTCCGGCTGAGACCGCCCCCCAGGGCGGTCTCAGCCAGTTTCAGGCAATACAGTGTTTGGCGTGTTTAATTCGCGTCGAGTAAACCCGGCGCTGAGATTTTCGATGATCGCGACGAGCAGTTCGGGAGGCAACAATGAGATTGAGTGCAAGAATGATTGCCACAGCGGCATTCGCCATTTTTCTAATGCCCGCGTTCTTGCTTCGTGCGGACGAAGCGGCAAAGCCGTCAACCGGCGCCGGGAACGATAAAGCCGCGGATTCCAGCTCCAGCGCCGCGGCTGTCTCCGATCCGGCCGCTCCGCTGCCGGCGGCTCCAATGCCTGCGGCCTCGATGTCGGCAGCCACGCCGTATTCGAGAGGCGTGGAGAGTTATCCCAAGGCTGAACTGTTCCTGGGCTACTCCTATCTGCGCTCGGTGCCTGCGCCGCAGTGGGGAAACCGGCTGATGTGGATGAATGGCGGCAGCGCGTCCATCGCTTTCAACGTCAACCGCTATCTGGGGATCGTTGGCGACGTTGGCGCCTACACCAACTCAGAGGTCCGATTCCAGGGCGGATATGGCTCTACGGTCGACGTGAACAACCCAAACGTGGGTGCTATCAGCTATCTCTTCGGTCCGCGCCTGTCCTTCCGGCACGAAAGAATCACTCCCTTTCTCCAGGTTCTGTTTGGAGGCATACACGCCAATGAGGTGACACTCGCCGATTGTACATTCAGCTGCACGCTCCTTCCCGCTCAGAACACGTTTGCCTGGACCGGCGGCGGCGGCCTGGACGTCAAGGTCCACCGCCATTTCGCCATCCGCGTCATTCAGGCCGAATACCTGATGACCGGGTTCCAGGATTACACCACCGGAAAGACCACTGAGCAGGACAACGTGCGCCTATCTGCCGGACTTGTCTTCGGCTTTGGTGGAAATCCCGCTTCCACGCTGGTGACCCTGGCGTGCTCGGCCAGTCCGGCTACGATCTTCCCCGGCGACCCGGTTACGGTGACCGCGATGGCCGGCAACCTGGATCCCAAGCTGAATGTGGTTTATTTCTGGACGGGAGTGCCGGGCTTGAAGGGCAACGGAACGACAGCTTTGTTGGACACGGCAGCCACGGGAGCGCTGGCGCCGGGCGCCTATACGGTGAATTGTGGAGTGAAGGAAGGCAGACCCGGCAAGGAAGGCCTCCAGCCGTGGGAATCTGCCGCCGCAACGGCCAGCTTCACGGTGAAGGCCTTTGAGCCGCCGACGATCAACTGCTCGGCCAGCCCCAGCACTATCAACCCGGGTGAGACCAGCAACGTGACGGCCATGGGCATGAGCCCGCAGAACCGCCCGCTGACTTACAGCTACTCGACTGCGTCCGGGACCATCAGCGGAACCGGCGCCTCGGCGACATTCGATTCGACGGGCGCGCCGACCGGCGCCGTAGGCATCATCTGCAACGTGAGCGACGACAAGGGTCAGACGGCAACCGCGAACACCAGCGTGACCGTCGCGCCTCCTCCGCCTCCTCCGGCCCCCCCCGCGGAGCAAGTGCGGCTCGAGGCTCGCCTGGCGTTGCACAGTATATTTTTCCAGACCGATGAGCCCAGGATCGAGCATCCCAATGGCGGTCTGGTGGCTAGCCAGCAGGCAACCCTAACCACCCTGGCGACGGACTTCAAGAGCTACCTCACATTCAAACCGGATGCCCACCTGACCCTGACCGGACATGCGGATGTGCGCGCATCAGTCGAGTACAACCAGGCGCTTACCGAACGCCGTGTCGCTCGCGCAAAACAGTTCCTGGTTGAACAGGGTGTACCCGAAGCCAAGATTGAAACGCTCGGCCTTGGCAAGGAGCAAGAGCTCACCGCTGACCAGGTGGAAGAGGCGGTCAAACAGAATCCTGAGCTGAGTGACGCGGAGCGGGAGAAACTTCTCAAGGAGCTGCCCGTCATTGTCCTGGCTAAAAACCGCCGTGTAGACGTCACCCTGAGCACCGCGGGCCAGCCGGGCCAGGAATCGGTGCAACGGTACCCGTTCAACGCCGCCGATGCCCTGACTCTTCTCGACGAAAAGAGTCCGGCGCACCGCAAGAAGGCCGCGGCGCCGGTGAAGAAGTAGCCGCTTAAACCGCCGGAGCAAGCCAGCAGGCCTGCTCCGGCGGTAAAACTGATCGTCCGGCCCCCACAAAGTTGACGACGGGGGCCGGACAGCTACCAGGTTAAGGGAATTCTTGTGCAATCATTTGAGGTTGACCGGCGAGCCGGTCAACCTCTTTCGTTTGGACGTTTATCGCCTTGAGGGTGAACGCCAACTGGAGACGCTGGGACTGGACGAACTGCTGAAGCCAGACGTGCTGGTGCTGGTGGAGTGGGGTGAGAAGTTCAAGAGCATCCGCAAGAAGGCGACCGGAGAGATTCTTATTACTTCGACCGGCGGCGACACGCGGAAGATTACGGTGACGCTGAAGGAATAGGCGGGAGCAGAAAGTCCGCAGAGTGAATTCACTGGTTTAAGTACAGTCCTATGCTAGAATTTCTATCATCCGCAATAGCTGGCTTAATCCGGGGCATGAGATTTCGTTCTTTCGAGGGATCTGCATGAGTACGACGCGTTTCTTCCGCATTCATCGTTCAGGACTGTGTTCTGTCGCTCTTGGCATTTTTTCCGTGCTCTTGGCCGGGTGTGGCGGAGGGGGTGGAACTGCCCCGCCGCCGGCTGGGGACTTTTCGATTTCCGCTTCGCCGCCGAGCCTGACTTTGAACAGCGGCCAAAGCCAGACGGTTACAGTCAGCGTGGGGGAAGTCAACACCTTTACGTCGAGCGTTAGCATAGCAGTGAGCGGGCTGCCCACGGGAGTCACTGCCGTTCCGGCGACATTCAGCCTGACACCGGGAGGTCAGGAACAGATAACGCTGACTGCGGCGGCCTCGGTCGCGGCGGGCACGGCTACGGTCACATTTCAAGGCACATCCGGCAGTCTGAGCCATAGTTCGCAGGTTTCTCTGAGCGTCGTGGTTCTTCCGCCGAATTTTTCAATCTCCGCGACACCGTCAAGCCTAAGTGTCGATACGGGAGGCAGTCAGAATGTGACGGTCAGCGTGACAGGGTCCGGCGGCTTTGCGTCGAACGTGAGCATAGCCGTGAGCGGCTTGCCAGCGGGAGTAACCGCTTCTCCGGCTACATTCAGCCTGACGCCGGGAGGTCAACAGCAGGTGGCGTTGAGTGTCGCAGCGTCGGCCACGGCGGGCGCGGCTACCATTTCGTTTCAGGGTACCTCAGGTAGCCTGAGCCAAAGCGCGCAGGTGGCATTGAGCGTGGTTGCGGCGGTCACCGGAGCGCATCCACCCATACGCACGCAGTATCTGCGCACGAACTCGTTCTACGATCCGAATTCATTGCAGTATTCGCCGCCCCATTTCAGTGTGTACGATCCGGTGCATAAGCAGTTTTTCGTGAGCAATCCCTATATGAACGAGATCGATGTCTTCAGCGCGACGCAGGAGAACGAGATCGCGACGATTCCAGTTCCATTGGCATGGGGGATTGATGTTTCACCCTACAATGGGAGCCTTTATGCGGGCACGTTGATCGGGGATCTTTATCAAATTGACACGTCCACGCTCACCGTGACCACTCGGTACCCTGAGGCCTCGATAGGTCCGAGTGGCTTTGCCGCACTCACAGCGTTGGTTCTATCCGATGGGCGCCTGGCCTTGCAGGGAACGACGGAATTGGGGATTCTCGGAGTCGATGGCTTTGGCAATTCCGCAGTGTGGAACCCTGTCACCAATTCCCTGGATACCGGAACAAACGGCAGCGTTTGTAACGTCGGAAACGAGGGAACTATTGCGCTCAGTGGTGACAGGACGCGAATTCTGGTGACATGGGTGGACACAAGCGCCAGTGCCCCAATCTGTTCTTATGACCCCATTGCACAGGTTGCAACGTACGGGTCGTTGCCGACTCCGTCTGGCTCACCGGTAAGGGAAATCATTCCCACTCCAGATGGAACACGCTTTTTCCTGACAACAAATCTTCAAGGAGTTGCCGTCTTCGATGCCAGGACCGTGCAGATGCTCGGCCAGATTACGAACCCTAATTCAAACGGTCCTGGCAATGCGGGTTTTGAGATTCCAAATGCGGCCGGTAGTGGAGTCATTAGCCTTGATGGGAAGACGCTCTACCTGGCTAACCAAACTGGAACATTTGGAGCCGCAGGAGGGGCACTTGGCGCGTATGACACCACTACATATCAGCAGATAGGCTGGGTTCCAAGTTTTGCGGTGACCGATTCGCAAGATGTAATCCTCCCCGGCGCTATCGATGAGACAGGGCTGATTATGGGACCAATAGGGCACGGAGTCTCATTCAATGACGCTTCACAAATTCAGACAGGCGACCCGACATTGATTGCTCCCGGCTTAGGAAACAATACAACTGGGCCTTTAACCGGAGGAACTGAATTAACCGAATTCCTTTCCTTATTCTTTTATGATAATGTGTCGGATAATGCTACTTTAAGCCAAATCTACGTTGGGAATATCCCTGGATCTGACGCCTCCCTGGTTACGAACCCAGAGAATTACCCCGATGCGCACGTGACCACCCCGCCCAGCAGTCTGGCAGGCGCAGTGGATTTAGCTTTAGTCCTGAGCGATGGAGGAGTTGGCATTGCGCCGGAAGGCTTTAGCTATGGGCCAACGATCCTGGAGGTCATTCCCAACGGAGCTACGGCGGAAGGTGGGCAGACTGGCACGATCATCGGCTACGGTTTTGGGGATTCCACTTCGGAAGTTCAGGTGACCGTGAGCAGGCAATCCGCTCCAGTCACGGTGATCCACGACAGCCCTCCCATTGATCCCTATCCGTTCCTTACAAATTCGCTGCAATTCACAATTCCATCTGGAACAGCGGGCACGGCCGTCGACGTGACGGTGACCACACCTTCCGGTTCAGCTACTGCTTCAGGTGCATTTCACTATACTGCGGCAACACAGTTCTATCCGATCACTGCCAATTTGCAGGCTGGGATTTATGACGCGGGCAGAGACCTTTACTATTTTACGGATCAAAAGCAGATTCAGATTCTTTCGAAGAGCACAGGGAAATGGCTTTCGCCAATTACCCTCCCCGGAGCGGGTAGCAAGACTCAGTTGCTGGCAATTTCAGAGTCCCCCGACGGTACCAAGCTTGCCGTTTCCGACTACGGCGATCAGGCCATCTATGTACTCAATCCAGATAGTCCGGCGTCTGCGACGAGCTATCCGATGTCGCTAGACAGCGACGGGTTTTCAGCTAACCTGGCGCCAAGCGGGCTTGCCGTCACAAACGCCGGAATGGTTTACTTCTACACAGCCGATATCGGTGGAACTGGAGACCCCGCGCTACACAAGCTCGATACTTCGACCGGCTCGATCACTGACCTTTACTGTTTAATCTCTGGAGCTATAGTGTATCCGCAAAGCAGAAGTTCAAACGACAGCTACGTGCGCGCCATTCTGAGTCCAGATGGCAATCTAGTGTACATGGGCTATTTCATCATCGATACATCAAGCGATCAGATTATAGGCTCGGATTTAAGCCTTAACGGCGGCTTTCCGGACTTCGCAATTTCAGGTGACGGAGACACTTTGGATGCTGAAGGAGAATTTACCGATTCCTTGTTCAAAGCGGAAACAGAAACAGCCTATATCGATTGGGAGACATGGTTCCCAACTTCCGTGGGCGGGCAGAAGCTCAACCATGACGGCAGCATCCTGTTTCAGCCGCTTACTGATGGGATCGATATGATTGCTCGAAACACCGGTCGCCTGCTCTACCGTATCCAGATTCCAGTTACACCGGCCAATGTTTACGATCCGCTTTTGATGGCCGAAGGGCAAAATACTCTCGCCGTCATCACTGCAACCGGCGTCTCATTCGTGGATCTGAGCAGCCTTCCGATTGCCGCGCAGTATACCAATCCGTTTCCGGCTGCGACTCGCTCTATTGCGACGCGTTTGGCCGACAGGCAGACCATCTCGCCAGCTAGGAGCGATCCTTCGACTCGTTCTCTTTCTTCGAGCAAACGGCCTCGACTAAGGAGCAGACTTGAACAATCTAAGGTTTCTGCTAAAACCCCATGATGTTATAGCCGCAGTCCACGTAGAGGGTTTCGCCGGTGACGGCGCTGGCCAGGTCGGAGGCGAGGAAGAGGGCTGCGCCGCCGACTTCGAGCTGGTCAACGTTGCGGTGGAGCGGGGCGCGGTCGGCGTGGGACTTGAGCATGTCGCCGAGGGCTCCGACGCCGCGGGCGGCCAGGGTCTTGATGGGACCGGCGGAGATGGCGTTGACGCGAATATTTCTGGGGCCGAGGTTCCAGGCAAGATAGCGGACGGTGGCTTCAAGCGAGGCCTTGGCGACGCCCATGACATTGTAGTTGGGGACGACCTTCTCGGCGCCGAAGTAAGTGAGGGTGATGATGCTGCCGCTTTCGGTCATCAAGGGAGCGGCGGCGCGGCTGACGGCGATGAGGGAGTAGACGCTGACGTCGTGGGCGATGCGGAAGCCCTCGCGGGTGGTCGAGAGGAACTCGCCGCGGAGTTCTTCTACGGGCGCATAGGCGACGGCGTGGACAAGAATCTCGATCTTGCCGTATTTCTGCTTGAAGGCGGCAAAGAGGGTTTCGATCTCATGATCGTTTGACACGTCGCACTGGAAGCCGCTGGCGCCGGGCAACTCGGCGATAAGCTGCTCGGCATCGGGCTTCATGCGCTCATTTTGATAGCAGATGGCCAGGGTTGCGCCGGCCGCGTGCAGCTTTTGGGCGATGCCCCAGGCGATGGAACGCTTGTTGGCCAGCCCGAAGACCACGGCCGTCTTACCCGCCAGATTGATCATGCTTGCTTTCTTCCTCCAGGGTCCGCGGACAGGATTGCTCAGATTGCTCTGGGGGATGCCGGACCCGCCAATTCATAGAATATCAGCGAATATCAGCCGCCGAGGTCGACCAGCTCGACCTTGCCGACGGGGCGGCCTAAAAAGCGGGAGCCGAGGCGCTCGAATTTGTCGACGGAATCGGTGGCGAAGCAGCGGACCTGCGCGGCCGGCGAACGTTCCTCCGTTTCCCGCTGGCCGAAGAGGCGCAGGGCAGCCTCAGCGGCGGCTTCAGCGGAGTCGATGACCCGGATGCCGGCGGGGACAGCGCGGGCAATGATGCGTTCGAGGAGCGGGCGCAGGAGCGGGTAATGGGTGCAGCCGAGGACCAGCGTGTCAGGGTTGAGGCCCGCAGCGGCGGCTTCGGTGGTTAATTCTTCGAGATAGATACGGATGACCTCGGCGGTGACCGGATGGTCGGTCCAGCCTTCCTCGACCAGCGGGACCAGCAGCGGACAGGCTTTCTCAAGAGCGCGGAGCCCCTGGGCGCGGCAGGCGGCGGCGTAGGCGTGGCTCTGGACGGTGGCTTCGGTGGCGATGACCAGGACGTCGCCGGTGCGGGATGCGGCGCGGGCGGCAGTGGCGCCGGGGGCTATGACTCCCAAGACGGGGACGCCGAGGGCTGCTTCCTGAATGGCGTCGAGGGCCAGGGCGCTGGCGGTGTTGCAGGCAATGACGAGGAACTCGGCGCCCTGCTCGCGGACCAGGAATTGGGCGCTTTGGGCGGCGTAGCGGGCGATGGTGCGGCGGGACTTGGAGCCGTAGGGCAGGCGGGCCGTATCGCCGAGAAAGGCGAACCGGGCGTGCGGGAGCCGCTGGATGAGCACGCGGAGGACGGTGAGGCCGCCGAAGCCGGAATCGAAGACGCCGATGGTGGGAGTGGCGGCCTTGACGGTTGCTTCTGGGCTGGTCTTGGGGCTGGTCATGGGTGTGCTCCCTCGGAGGGCACAGCTTCAGCGGCGAGGTAGGTGCGGGTGAGGTCGGCGTGGCCGGCAAGGGTTGCGCGCTGCTGGCCGTCGACCAGGAAACGGACCTGAGTGACGCGGGGCAGGTTGGCGTGGAGGGTGGCGCAGATGGAGAGCACGGTGAGAGTCTCGGTTTCAAGGCCGGAAGGGTGGCTGGCGGCGAAGCTGGCGGTGAGGTTGACGACGGCTAGCTCGGGGCCGGACTGGCTGGAGTTGGTCTGGCCGGGTTTGGATTCGGTGGGCGTGCTGGAGCCTGTGTCCGGTCCCGTATCAGGACCCGTGAGAGGGGCCTGGGCCGGCAACAGGAAGACCTGGGTGACGGAGCCGGCGCCGCCGGGGACGGGGTGGGCGGCATCGGGAGTGGCGTAGAGGTCGAACAGCCTGCCCAGGATGGCGCGCGCGCGCGCGCCGGGGTCCCGGGGCAGAGGCAGGGATTGGATCTGGGCGCGCAGGGAGCTGTCGGCGTCGTTGGCCACGATGAGGGTAGCCTGTACGGCGGGCGCGACCTCGGGAGCCTGGGTGGGCGCGGAGTCTTCGCCGGCGACCAGCCGCTGGTGGGCGCGCTCCCGCAACTGCCACAGGACCACGCCCATGACCACAGAAGCCAGGAGCAGGACGATGAAGAGGATGGTCTGGTGGCGGGGAATCACGGGCGGGCGGCCTCCGTGCGCCATTCGAGAATCGCGGCGGCCAGCGCGGAGGCCACGCGGGCCTGGTAGCCGGGATCGTCCAGGCCGGCGGTCACAGCATGGCTGGAGTCGCGGTCTGGGGCAATCTCAATGGCTACGGCGGGGCAGGCCATGCTGTCAACCGCGGGCAGCGCGGCGCTGCCCAGGGTGACGTTGATGCCGGCGTGGAGGAGGGCCGAGTTGAGCACCCCGGCGAGAGCCAGGCTGCGCGTGACCCAAGCGGCCTGCGCGGTCTTCCAGGCGGCGAAGCGCGCGGGTTCGGCCGGGGCCAGCGAGGAGACAAAAAGATGAACGCCGGAGCCGCTCTCAGAGGCGTGGAGGCTAAGGCAGGCGGCCGCGTTGGAGTGGTTGGCGACTTCAGCCCGGCGGTTGAGGTTCACGGTGGCGTCGGATTCGCGGGTGGTGACGACCTGGATGCCGCGCGCGGCCAGCAGCGAACGCAGCCTGACGCCGAGGGCAAGAGTGAAGGTCTTTTCCGCCTGGCCGTTGCTCAGGCGCCCGCCGGGGTCGTCGCCGCCGTGGGCGGCATCAAGCACCACCAGAAATCGAGCTGGCGGGCCTGCGGGCGGGGCCTGGGCGGCAGCCATATGTGAGGCCGCCATCAAAGCCGCAAATGCCCAAATATATCGGAATTCTAGAGTGACCACTCCCTATGCTCCTGGATTGCGGCGTGCATCGCGTCTGGTGCAAGATCCAGTTCACTGGGCCACGCAACGGCGCCGTAATCAAGCGTGACCTGTGCAAACAGAGACGGGTCGGCAAGCGCGGCGAATACCCCGGCCTTCGGCGAATGTACCAAGCCCGACATATCTACCATCCCCGTAAGGCCGTCGGCAAATGCAACCCGCAGCCGGAACCCTGGAAGGGCTTCGACTTCGGTTACACGCCAAGGCGACCGGGGTACGACCTCCGCGGTTAAGTCAGCGGGAGAATTTTCACTGGCGTTTGATTCTGTACGCATAGTTCCCAATCCTTCCTGAGCTCATCGCGGTGTTGTTGTGCCCATTCCAGCACGAGCGCCATGGCGCGGCCAGGCAAATCTCCACGGATGACCTCGAATGTCTGAATGTCGATCAATGCTTCGAATTCAGCATACAGCGCATGAAAGTGAGGTGGAACATGGTCACCGAAGTACATCTGAATCAAGATTCCGTAAAACCTGCTGATCGTCGGCATTGGTCTCCTCGGTTTATCGCCCTATGAACCCGAATGAGTTTCTTCCGCTCCTGCGCTTAGTCCAGCGCATAGATGGCCAGGCCGCTGAGCAGCTTGGGGAAGAAGTCGGTGGACTTCTGCGGCATGACGTCGCCGGCAAAAGCCACTTCCCGCAACTGCTCCATGGAGACGGGGTTGGTGAGGAAGGCGACGTCGGCCTCGCCGCGCCTGCCCGCCGTGGCGGGGCGAACCAACTCCACCGCTTCGGCGGCGTCGCGGAGGTAGCGGATATTGGTCTGCTCGCGGACCTTTTCGGCGTCGAGGCCGAGGAGCCGGTGGAGCACGATGGAGTGCAATTGGCTGAGGTCAAGCTGGCGCTGGCGCTCGGGCAGGCCGGCCAGAACGGCGGCTACGGCTTCCGGTTTGGAGCGCAAGAGCAGAGCCCCGGCGCGGGTGACGGCGACAAAGGCTGTGCCTTGCTGTTTGCTCAGCGTCTCGATGTAATTGACGGCTTCAGCGGTAGGCAGCGGCTCGACGGTGAAGAACTCTTCGGCGGCGCGAGCAAAGTCGGCGGGGTCGAAGCTCGCGAGGCTGTGGACCACGCGATGGGTGGGTAGAATGACCAGGCCGTCGGAGTCCGTATTGACGAAGGTCATCATGACGACGGCTTCAGGGTAGGCCGGCTGCGGCAACTGGCTGGTGCTGGATTCAGCCTTGGCCGGTGCGGCGGGCGCGTGCTCCCTGGAGTAGTTCAGCGCGGTCTCGTAGCGGTGGTGGCCGTCGGCGATGATGAGCTTTTTGTCGTCCATGGCGGTGGTGAGCAGGCGGATGGCCGCGGAGTCGGCGATGCGCCACAGGCGGTGAAGCACGCCGTACTCGTCGGTAACCTCGGCTTCGGCGGGGCAGCTGCCGTCGTACAAAATCTTTTCCACGCTGCAGGCGGGGTCGGAGTAGAGCATAAAAATCTGGCCGAAATGGGCATGGGTGGCTTTGAGCAGGTTGAGGCGGTCGCTCTTGGGCCTGGAAAGGGTCTGCTCGTGGCGGAAGACGACCTGCTCGGCGTAGTCGTGGAGCTTGCCGAGGGCGATAAAGCCGCGGCGCTCCTTGACGATTTCGGTTCCGGGGACCTTGAAACTCTGGGAGTAGGCGAAGATGCAGGGGTCTTTTTCCTGAACCAGGACGCCCTGCTCGCGCCAGGCGTGGAAGTCGCGCGCCGCCCTGGTATAGACGCTTTCGCCGCGCTCAGTGTCAAACAGTTCAGGCAGGCCAAGGATGATGCGGACCAGGTTGAAGGGGCTGCGCTGGTAGTAGGCCTGCTGCATGGAGGGAGAGATTTTGTCGTAGGGCTGGGTAACCACGTCTTCCAGCCGGACGGTGGAGGGATTGTAGCGCCAGGCGCGAAATGGATAGATGCGGGCCATACGGAAGGCCTTGCTCCGGGTGGAACGGCGAAATTTGCGCACCGGAATCCCATCCTGCTCACTCCGGGACCGTTATGCGCTTTGTTCGATTGTATCCCAGCGGCCGCTGCGGCCTGGGCCTGCCGGCTCAAGGACCTGACCCGCGACGGCAACTGGCGTAAAGTGAAGGTGAAGTGAAGGCAATCCTGCACAGGAATTGCCTTCGCTCGCTGTTCCTGCTCGCACCGGTTCCTATGCGCCTTTGCAATCTTGCGGTTCTCGCAACTTTTTTTGCCGGAGCGGTGCTCACGCCGGCGGCGCAGCAGCCGCCGTCCCAGCCGGTCGCGACGCCGGCCCCGGTGAATGCGCCGCCTCTGACGGTGGACCGCGACCCGGCGCGCTCGCCGGATGCCGAGCCGCCCGCAGTCGTCTCGCCTGAGGCTATATACAAGCAGGGCGAGGGCTACGTTCTGCACGCCGACGTGGAAGAGGTGGTGCTGAACGCCACGGTGCTGGAGGGCAGCCGGCTGGTTCCAGACCTGAAGAAGGACAATTTAGAGGTCTTCGAGGACGGGGTCAAGCAGAGTCTCATCAGTTTTCAGCACACCGATCTTCCGGTCTCGATCGCGATGGTGGTGGACAACTCAGGGTCGATGTCGAGAAAGCGCCCGTCGGTGAACAAGAGCGCGATGGACCTGATCCAGGCCTCGAATCCGCAGGATGAGGCGTTTGTGGTGAACTTCTCCGACGAGGCCTTCATCGACCAGGATTTCACCTCGGACGTGAACAAGCTGCGCGCCGGGCTGGCGCACATCGAGTCCCGCGGCGGCACGGCGCTCTACGATGCCGTGGTGGCTTCGGCCGACAAGCTGGCGACCGACGCCAAGCGGCCCAAGCAGGTGCTGATCCTGATTACCGACGGCGAAGACAACTCCTCGACGCTGAATTTGGAGCAGACGATCCGGCGGGTCCAGCAGCTCTCCGGGCCGGTCATCTACACCATTGGATTGTTATTTGGCGGCGAGACGAGCCGCTCCGAAGCGCACAACGCACGGAAGGCGCTGGAGATGCTTTCGACCGAGACGGGCGGGATGGCGTTTTTTCCGAAGTCGATCGAACAGATTGACCAGATCGCCGCTGAGGTGGCGCGTGATATCCGGAACCAGTACACGCTGGGCTACCACTCGACCAAGCCGACCACGGAACCTGGGTTCCGGCGGGTGACGGTGACGGCCGAGGGCAAGGGGATGGGCAAGCTGACGGTGCGCACGCGTACCGGCTACTTTCCGGTGGCGCGGGTGGGCAAGCAGGCCGCCCCGCCGCGATAAGCTGGAATCAGGAGCTAGAGCCGAACCATGACGACTTCCCCATACAAATACTCGACCCTTGCCGTACATGCCGGGCAGTACCCGGACCCTCTTACGGGCGCGGTGAACGTGCCTGTTTACCTTTCATCGACGTTTGAATTGACCGGCATCGGCACCGACAAGGGTTGGGACTACTCGCGCGCGGGCAACCCGACGCGGGACCGTCTGGAAGAAGCGCTGGCGGCCCTAGAAGGCGGGCACAGCGGTCATGCCTTCACCAGCGGCATGGCGGCGATCTCGGCGCTGGTGGCGATGCTGCGGGCCGGCGACCACTTGATTTGCTCCAAAGATGTGTATGCCGGGACGGTGCGGCTCTTCGACCGGATCGTGGCGGGCTACGGCATCGAGATCGAGTATGTGGACACCAGCAACCTCAAGGCTGTGGAAGCGGCGATCCGGCCCGCGACTAAGCTGGTTCACGTCGAGACGCCCAGCAATCCGCTGATGGTTTTGACCGATATTGCCGCGGTGAGCGAGATTGCGCATAGAACCGGTGTGGAGGTCAGCGTGGACAATACCTTCCTGTCGCCGGTGTTGCAGAGTCCGCTGGCGCTGGGCGCGGATATCGTGATGCACTCGACGACCAAGTATCTGAACGGCCACTCGGATGGGCTGGGCGGGGCGCTGATCGGCTCCACGCCCGAGCACAAGGAGCGCTTTCTCCTCGTGCAGAAGGCTGCGGGCGGCGTGATGTCGCCCTTCGAGTGCTTTCTGGTGCTGCGGGGCATCAGGACGCTGCCCTTGCGCATCAAGCAGCACGAGGAAAATGGCCGCGCCGTGGCGGAGTATCTCTCCACGCATCCCAAGGTCAGCCGGCTGGCCTATCCGGGACTGAAGAGCCATCCGCAGTACGATCTGGCCGTGAAGCAACAAAAAGGATTTGGTTCGATGATGAGCTTCGAGGTGGAGTCGCGCGAGGCCGCCGGACGGTTCCTCGGGGCGATCAAGATATTCCTGAGCGCGGAGTCGCTGGGCGGGGTGGAGTCGCTGGCCTCGCACTCGGCCACGACCACCCACGGTTCGGTGAGCGAGGAGGTGCGCGCGTCCATGGGGATCACCCAGGGGCGGATACGGCTGTCGATCGGCATCGAGGACAAGGACGACCTGATCGCGGACCTGGAGCAGGCGCTCAAGGCGGTGTAAGAGGAGGCTCATGCCTGAATTGACGCTACTGCTGGGCATTGACACCTGCGGGCCGTCGGGGTCGGCGGCACTGGGGCGGCTGGACATATCAGTGCCTGGGGGGGTGGTTGAGATTCTTGGCCAGATCGAGTTGGCGGGGCGGAGCTATTCGGCCACGCTGGTGGCTGCCGTGGGAGAGCTGCTCAAGCGCGAAGGCGTCGAGCTGAGGGAACTGGGCGGCATGGTGGCCGTGAACGGGCCGGGCAGCTTTACCGGCGTGCGGGTGGGACTGAGCGCGGTGAAGGGACTGGCCGAGGGCACACGGATTCCGGTGGTTGCCGTTTCGCGGCTTGAGGTTCTGGCCTGGAAGGCCGGGGCGACGGCGGCGGCGCTGGATGCGCATCGCAGCGAGGTGTTTTTGCGGGTGGATGGGCCGGGACCTGGCACGGAGACCAGGGAACTGCTGGCCGGCGCCCATGAACTTGCGGACCTCTCGCCCCCGCCCGTGCGGATTGCCGTTTGCGACGATGCTGCCCAAATGCTGCTGGGGTCGGTGTGGCCGGCCGCCGAGCTGGTTCGAATTTTGGCGCCGGCAGCAGCGGATGCGTTGCAGCTTTGCGCGGGGCGGGTAGCTACGGGCGAGTTTGTGGACCTGGCGCTGCTGGATGGCCACTATCTGCGGCGGTCCGATGCGGAGATCTTCGGCGAGGCGGCCACGGCGGAGCCGCAAGGCGCATGACTGCGGGTCGTGGAGAAGCGCGGATACGGCGCATGACGCCGGCGGACATGGACCGGGCGATGGAAATTGCGCAGGATCTGAAAGATGCGCCTCACTGGCCATTGGCGGCCTACCTTGCCGCGCTGGAACCGCAGGGCGCTCCGCGGAGGATTGCGCTGGTGGCGGAGGACGTGAAGACCGGCATTGTGGTGGGGCTCGCGGTGGCCAGTTTGCTGCCGCCGCAGGGCGAACTGGAGACGATTGCGGTGGTCGCGGAGGGCCAGCGCCACGGTGTGGCCCGGAGGCTGTTCGCCGCGATGGCGGAGGAGCTGAGGGCGGCGCAGGTAACGGAGGTCATGCTGGAGGTGCGCGCCTCGAACCGGCCGGCGCTGGCCTTTTACCACGCTCAAGGATTTGTCGAGACCGGGCGTAGGCCGCGCTACTACGCTGATTCTCAAGAAGATGCGCTTTTGCTGGGATTGCGGCTCAAATGACTCAAGCAGGCGCGGCTGCCGGCACGAAGCGGACGGCCTGGCCGCGGGCCTGATCGATTTTCGTCCAGGAATCCACGGTTTCAAATGGCTTTCACTCACATTTGTGCTGTTTGCATCTTGCCGTTTGCGCGGCTGCGGCGGAATATGTAATTGTTCTTTAATAAGGGAGGTGCTTGATGGACGAAGTACAGGATCCCACGCTGAGCGAAGAAATAGATCGCCTGCATGCCGAACATCATCGCTACGCTCAGCGGCTGGAAGAATTGCTTCAAAAGCCTTATCTCTCCGCAGATGAACAGCTCGAGGAAGTGCGCCTGAAGAAGCTCAAGCTGCACGCCAAAGACCTGATCTTTGCCCTGGAACGCCGGTCGCCGGCGGTCGCTTAAGGCTTTACGGGAACGGGTTTTTGCAGGCAATTTGCGAAGCGATGGCCACGGGCGGCTTCAGCGCGGACAGTGTGCGGGCAATCTGCGCAGGCCATGGCAGGATGACCGTATAATCGTTGGGGACGATGGTTCGCGACGGTTACATCTACGGTTTGAGCCTGCTGGCGGTGGCGGCGGCGCTCAAGTGGGTTACGGGCAGTTGGGCGTGGGGCATTGCGCCGGTGCTGCTGGCGGTGTTTTTTCTTTGGTTTTTCCGCGACCCCCGGCGGACGGTTCCGGGCGGCGCGGGATTGATTGTTTCGCCGGGAGACGGGCTGGTGACCGAGACAGCCGCGATCGTCACTCCCGAGGGCCCAAGGCAGCGGATCAGCATCTTCCTCAGTGTCTTTGACGTACACGTGAACCGCTCGCCGATCGGCGGCGTGCTCACGGATGTGCGCTACCGGAAGGGCCAATATCTGAACGCGATGAACCCGGCCTCGGCGGACCGCAACGAGCAGAACATAGTGACCGTGCGCGGCGAGGGCTGCGATGAGGGGATCGAGGTCACCTTCAAGCAGATTGCAGGGCTGCTGGCGCGGCGCATCGTGTTCGACCCGCGCGAGGGCGACACGGTGGAGCGCGGGCAGCGCGTGGGCCTGATCAAATTCGGTTCCAGGGTGGATGTGCTGTTGCCGGCCGAAGCGGCTTTGCGGGTGAAGGTGGGCCAGCGGGTCAAGGGCGGATCGAGCGTGCTGGCGGCCATGACGAACGGAGCGGGACTGTGAACGGCCGCGATCCGGCGCTGGCCAAAGCCAAGGTAAAGGCCCGGCTGCGCCGCGGCATGTTCCTGCTGCCGTCGCTGTTTACCGTGGGCAACATCGCCGCGGGATACTTCTCGATCACCGAGACCATCAAGGCGATCAGCGGGACCGGCAGCGCGGAGACGCATCTGGACTGGGCGGCCATCGCCATCCTCTTCGCGATTCCGTTCGACGCGCTCGACGGACGCATCGCCCGCATGACCAACACCTGCAGCGACTTCGGCAAGGAGCTGGATTCGCTGGCCGACGCGATCACCTTCGGCGTGGCGCCCAGTCTGCTGGCGCTGATCTGGGGATTCCATTTCCTGCCCGAATCCATCAACCCGCAGTTGCACCAGCACCTGCAACAGGCGGGGGCGTTCATCTGTTTTCTGTTTCTCATCGGCGGGGTCTCCCGGCTGGCGCGCTTCAACATCTCGCACGATGCGCAGCCGCGCAACCCGGGGCGGCCGGGGCGCAAGTATTTTGTGGGCATGCCGATTCCGGCGGCGGCTGGCCTGGTGGCCGCCACGGTGCACTTCTTCTACGGCATCCCGGTGCAGGCGTGGTGGATCGCCATTCCGTGGCTGATCCTGGTGGGGCTGAGCGGGTTCCTGATGGTGAGCACCTGGCGGTTCTGGTCGGGCAAGGAGATCAACTTCTCCCGCCGTCATCCGTTCCAGATTCTGCTGCTGCTGTCGATTGCGCTGTATATCATCTTCCGCTATTCCCAGGTTGTGCTCTTCCTGTGGGCACTGACCTATATGTTTTCGGGCATCTGGGCGCGGGCGGCGTACTCGTGGTCGCGGCGGCGGCGCAGGCTGTTGGCCGGCGTTCCCGCTCCCGCCTCCGAAGCAGCCGCGACAGAACCCGATCCGATGAGACCCTTGTAGTTTTCCGAAGCGAAGAAGGACGCCTGTGTACAAGATCGCTATTGCCGGAGCCTCTACCCTGTTGGGCCGGGAGTTGAAGGAAGCCCTGTCGGAGTCGCCTCTCGCCGCGGCGAGCCCTGTGCTGCTGGACGAGGAAGAGGCGCAAGGCAAGTTGGACCAGGTGGGGGACGAGGCGACCTTCGCCCAGGCCATCGGCGCGGATGCTTTCGAGCGCGTGGACTTTACCTTTTTTGCCGGGACGGAGAACCTGACGCGCAAGCACTGGCGGGAGGCGCTGCGGGCCGGTTCCACGGTGCTGGACCTTTCCGGCGCGCTGGACCAGGAGACGGGCGTCGTGGTGCGCGCGCCTTGGCTGGATTTCAGGGGGCTGGGTTCGGAGGCGGTGACGCCTGATTTGTTTACGCCGGCGGTTTGTCCGGCGCACCCGGCGGCGCTGGCGCTGGCGCTGATTCTGGAGCGGCTGCAACAGGCCGCGCCGGTGCGGTTTGCCGCCGCGACGGTGCTGGAGCCGGCCAGCGAGTTTGGCCGCGCCGCGATGGACGAACTGCACCAGCAGACGGTGAGCCTGCTCAGTTTCCAGAACATGCCGCGCGCGATCTATGACGCGCAGGCGGCTTATAACCTGCTGAGCGGCCTGGGCGAGAGCGCGGCTGTCAACCTGAGCGCGGTTGAGGCGCGGATTCGGCGCCACTATGACGCGCTGAGCGCCGGGCGCTGGCCCGCGCTGGCGTTGCAGGTGATTCATGCGCCGGTGTTTCACGGCCACACGTTTTCGATTGCGGTGGAGTTGGAGCGGGCGGTGGAAATTTCCGCGCTGGAAGAGGCTCTGAGCGGCGAACACGTGGACCTGGTGCTGGAAGATACGGATTCGCCGTCGAACCTGGCGGTTATGGGGCAGAACGATGTGCTGGTGCGGCTGCGGCCGGAGCCGGCGGGCGCGCGGAATACGAATGAGAGTTCGCGGCTGTGGCTGTGGGCTGCGTCAGACAATCTGCGGCTGAACGCGCAGAATGCGGTGGCGTGTGCGCTGGACCTGAGGCGGCTGAGGCCGCAGGGGACGGTGCAATAAGACGCATTGTCGAAGGTAAGACGGAAGAGCCTACGTCTTACTTTTTTGAATATTACCTATATTTGACGGCGAATCTTACCGATGATAGAATGTAAGCCATGGAGCAAGTATTTACTACCGTGAGCAGCAAAGGCCAATTGGTGATTCCGGCAGCGATTCGTGAGGCGCTCGGAATCGAGGCGGGGACGCGCGTCGCGATTCGTCAAGAAGGGACACGGCTGATTCTAGAACCGGAGACTCTGGCGGCCAAGCTGCGCCTGATCAAAGAGATGCGAGGATGCACAGCGGGCCTTCCTTCGGGGACCGATATGCTGCTCGAGGACCGGCGACTCGAGCGTGCGCGGGAGTTGGCAGAAGAGGGTTGGTAAGACCATCAAATGACCGCTTATGTCCTGGACTCCTCGGCTCTGCTCCGATATATCGACAATGAAGCGGGCGCGGACCGCATAGAAGGGATACTCATCGATTCTGTCGCCGGGCAGGCCAAGGTGTGCATTTCAGCCGTGCAGTGGGGCGAGGTTGCCGGAAACCTGCGCAAGCGGCTCGGCGCATTGCAGGAAAGGCGCATCCTGAGCAGCTTTCTCCCGAGTGAGTCGGAAATTATTGCTGCCAGCGCAGAACGCGCGGTGCGCGCAGCAGAGATCAAAGTGGACAGAAAGATCGCCTACGCCGATGCGTTTGCGCTCGAACTGGCGATGGAATCCGCCGATCATGTTCTGGTGACTGCGGACTACGGCTTCAAAGCTGTGGACGATCTGGCGCGGATCGAATTTCTTCCCGCGAAATAAGCCCATCGCCCTTCGGGGAACATCTACCCCGATTCCGCTATAGCGTCCTGTACTGGACCGCGCCATCGCCGGTTCGTATCGCTTCAAGAGCGCCGTTGCGCGTCCTATTGCCAATTCCGGCAGACAAGACGCGATCGCCGAACCTTCCCCGGAGCTTGGTTAGAATCCGTTCTTTCCTCTTCGCGTTACCGCGGAACCTCCGAATGGCCTCTTGCGCCCGCCTGAGACAGGCATGGACACCTGGCCCAGCGGCGGCGGCGCCAGGGTTTCCTTTGCGTAGAGAATCGTGACTCCCGGGTTCCGCAGGCTTTCTCCGGCCAGGTACTCTCCAAAAGTCTCCGCATGGGCCTTCAGATACTTGCGCAGTTCCTCCCGTATGGTCCCGCCGGCTCCCGTCGATCCGTACCCATGGATCACCTCAATGCGTCCGCGGTACCCGCTCCTCACGCAGGCGTTGTAAAAGCGGACAAACTCCCTCATCGCTTCCTGAACAGTGAAGTTGTGAAGATCGATGGATCGGGATGGATTCATTTGGCAGTCCTGCGGCTCTTGATTGGCCGTCTGGTCAACGGCGGGGTTGCGGCTCGGCGTCCTCACCGCCCGCAGCAGCGCGCCCAAAGCTGCTCGATGTAGCTGTCGGTCATGCCGGCGATGTAGTCGGCGACGGTGCGGGCGAGGCCTTGCGAGGGAATTTGCGCCTGGTGGTCCTCGGGGAGCAGGCTGGGGTCGGCGATGAGGGCGGCAAATAAACCCTGGACGACTGTGGTGGCGTGGGCGTGCGCGTCCTCCATGCCGGGGGAGTAGTAGAGGTTGGCGTAGAGGAATTCCTTGGCGTCGGCGCGGGCGGCTTCGACTTGCGGGCTGAGGGCTGCCAGGCGGTGGGGCGCGTGGCGAACTTCGGCGAGTGTGGTGGCGCCGAGCGCGGCCACGCGGGCGCGGATTTCCTGCAACAGATCGGTGACGAGTGCGTTCAGGGCGCTCTTGATTGCCTCGTTGACGGTCAGCCTGGGCGCGGCGGCGGGATATTCGCTGAGCGCGGCGTCGTGGAAGCCGCGGAAGAGGGGCACGCCTTCGCGGACCTGCGCGAGGGTGAGGATCCCGGAGTCGAGGCCGTCGTCCAGATCGGCGGTCAGGTAGGCGATCTCGTCGGCCAGGTCGATCAGTTGGGCTTCGAGGGGCGGGAACTGATCGAGGAAGTATTCGGCCAGCTCGGGATGGGCGGACGCGGAGTAGTCGCGGGAGTGCTTGACGATGCCCTCGCGGACAGCCAGGGTGAGATTGAGGCCGCGAAAGGCGGCGTAGCGCTCCTCGAACCAGGTGACGATGCGCAGGGCGTGGAGGTTGTGGTCGAAGGCGAGGCCGAAGCCGCGCAGGCAGTGGTCGAGGGCTTGTTCGCCGGCGTGGCCAAAGGGAGGGTGGCCGATGTCGTGGACCAGCGCGAGGGCCTCGGCCAGCTGGGTGTTCAGGCCCAGGGCGGCGGCCAGGGTGCGCGCGATCTGGGTGACCTCTAGGGTGTGGGTGAGGCGGCTGCGAAAGTGGTCCGACGGGGAGTCCGCGGGCAGGCGGGCGAAGACCTGGGTCTTGCCGGCCAGGCGGCGAAAGGCGCGGGCGTGGAGAATGCGGGCGGCATCGCGGGCGAAGGGAGCGCGATAGGGATGAGGGGGCTCAAAGCGCGCGCGGCGGGTCAGTGGGCCGTCTGCGTCTCCGCGGACGGCAATCCCTGAAGGTAACGCGGCAGCGGGTTTCGATTCCAAGTCCATCATCGATGCGCAACTCAAGGGTTCACGTCTGGTTATACCGCAGCCGGGGACTGCGGCGCTCAATCACCCCAGCGACGAAGACCTGTCGCTGGGGGCCCCGATGCGCTGAGAGAAGGACTCGAAAGTGCTGTAAATCACCAAAGATGCAACCGGGGAGTGCTATAACATTCCCATACGGCGGGGGGATTGGACAACGCCAATCGCGCGGGAGTACCATCCAGCCGGAATTCTTGAGGGGCTGGCGGGGGACGAATCCGGCGCCAGGCCCCGGAGACATTTCACGTGTGGACCGGGAGGCAAGCATGAAAGCGATGAAAACGACTGCGTTGGCCCTGCTGGCGCTGGGAGTTGCGTTCACGTCGGGGTGCGGCGAGAGGCACTCGAAAAAAGAGATTTTCTACCTGATTTCGGCGGATTCGGCGTTGCCCTACTGGCAGACCGCCGCGGCCGGATTCAACAAGGCGGCGGCGCAATACAAGGTGACGGCCAGGGTGGTGGGGCCTGACGGCCACGATCCGCAGGCCGAGGCTGCCGAGTTGCAGAAAGCGATTGCGGCCAACCCGGCGGGCATTTTGATCTCAGTGGCCGACGTTTCCGTGCTGCAGCCGGAGATCAATGCGGCGGTCGACGCTGGGATTCCCGTGATTACCATGGACTCCGATGCGGCGGGCAGCCACCGGCTGTACTTCGTCGGGACCAATAACCTGGAGGCGGGACGGCTGGGCGGCCGGCGGGTGGTTGAAAAGCTGGGCGGCAAGGGGAACGTGGTGTTCTTCACGATTTCAGGCCAGCCGAACACGGAAGAGCGGCTGAAGGGCTTCAAGGATGTGTTTGCGAGCCGGCCGGAGATCAAGATTGTGGATGTGGTGGACATCAAGGGCGATGTGCGGACCGCGTTCGACAAGACCCAGGATTACCTGGCCCGGACGGGCGCGGAGAAGATCGACGCCTTTGTCTGCCTGGAGTCGGCGTCGGGCAAGGTGGTGGCCGATGCGATCAAGCGGACCGCCGGCGGCCGGGAGCTGGTGGCATTCGACGTGAATCAGGATACGCTGGACGGCATCAAGGCCGGGACTATCGACGCGACGATCGCGCAAAAGCCCTTCACGATGGGCTACATCGGGTTGAAGGGGCTGGACGAGGTGTACCACGCGCCGCCCAAGCAACTGAACAAGGACTACGCGACTGACTCCTTCTCGCCGTACCCGGTATTTGTGGATACCGGCACCTCGCTGGTGGACAAGAGCAACGTGGACCTGTACATTGCCGGGGCGGCAGAGGGAACGAAGTAGGACGGTTGCCGGCAGGCGCGTTGCATTACGGGCTCAAGGGAACGGCGGCTTTCACCCCACGGTCGAAGATCTGTCCGTGGGGCCCCCGGCTATCTTCTGAGGAAGAAAGCCGCTAGGCTCTGATTGCCGGTTCCGCGCGCTGCCGATTCCGGCATCCAATTACACCTAGATGTGAAGTTTCAGGAGGTTGTCCATTCGATCTGAACGAGAGAAGCTGGTTGTAACGAGCAATCAGTTTTTCAAGGAGAGATCGAATGGACTATCACCAGAATGCCCGATTGACCGTCCATAGTCGAG